>Ga0315314_1000040_pt1 | contig 186282 bp, 183 predicted proteins | sample TDP9_MG_FD_203631 | JGI IMG/M metagenome (GOLD analysis project Ga0315314, IMG submission 203631) | Freshwater sediment microbial communities from Lake Towuti, South Sulawesi, Indonesia - TDP9 | ecosystem: Environmental > Aquatic > Freshwater > Lake > Sediment | place: Indonesia: South... | reverse complement strand
TTTCAACTCAAGCTGAAGACATGCACTGCAAAATCTTCGGACACGTCAAACACTCATCAGGAATCTCAGAACCCTTAGAACGGCTCTTCAAATACCCAAACTTGTGCAAACACTCAGCAACAGCCACCTTCTTGTCTCCGCCCACTTTACCATCGCTCTTATCCCTTGAGGCTGAAGCGGACTCACCCAAAACCTCATCAATCTCCACACGCGAAAAACAGAAAGGACAAGCGTAGTAAGTCTCTTCCCGAGGCTTACAAGACAAATCAGTCAACCACACAGGCTCAGAAACAACCCGCCCACAATGAACACAAGCACAACCAAGCCCATCTGACTCAGAACCAACCTCATCAGCCACGCTCGATTCACCCCTCACTACGTCGCCCCGCGACAACCGAGGAACGCCCACTCCGCCCAACAAAACCACCCTACTCATCACTAAAGTATTGAATAGCAATATTTAATAAAGTTTTTCGTATGAACGTTCTACAGGTATACATCTGTTATTTGGTTGTTTTGAGTTTGATGAGTTTTGTTTTTTGGAGGTCGTGGATTAGTTTTAGTGCGTGTTCAGGTTTGATTTTGGTGGTGTATTCTGCGGATACTTTTTTGATGATTTCGTGTAGGGTTGTTTTTCCGTCGATGTGGTTGATTGTTTCTGCGGTTTTTTTGCGGAAGTCTTGGTCTTTTTCTCGCATGGTTTGATGCCATAGGTAGTCTTCTTCGTTCAAGAGTTGTTTGAGTGTGTCAAGCGATAAGGTTCCCTTGAACAGTCGTTTTGGAACGATTTTTTTGGTTTCTTTTTCGATTTTTGTCTCCTCTAACTGAATTGGAACCGAAACGTCAGCGGATTTTGCTGTGAACGTCAGGCTTTCTTCAAGTCTTTTTTGTGCTTGTTCTCCATGGTCTGAGAGGCTCTTACAAAGTTTTTGGACTAAGTTATCCAGCTGAGGGTTGTTTGCCAGTCGTTTTACCGAGCGCACAGCTTGTATTTCTCTCCCTGTGACGTGTTCGAGCCTGTATCTGTATTCATCAGCTGTTTTTGTGAGCGCCTCTGCCAGTTCGGCTGGGTCTTGTTTGAGTTTGGGATTGTTTTTGTTTTCCCACAGTGCTTGGATGCCATGTCTTCGAGTTTCTTCTATTCTGGTTATTCCGCGTGAGTGTGTCTCGTTTGCAAGAAAGGTGGCTTCTTCTGTGCCGGCGTTTGCCAAAGTTAGAATGGCGACCGTGGCTATCCATCCCACTCGTTTGAGGCTGTCGGCGCTGACCTTGTCGATTGTGTCTTGGCTGGTGTGATAGAAAAGGTCTGGCCATTGCAAGAGCATGATGCAGGTCACGCCGATGGTTGAGTCTACGAATTCGTGGTGGTCGCTTCCACCCGAGTGCGTTTCGACAGAGTATCTGAAGGTTGAGGCTGATCCGAAATCAGTTGTTGTGTCAAATTCTTTCACCGACTGCTCCATTAGGCTAAGGACCAGATCGTTGAGGTAAGACGGCAGGGAGTCAGGCGTTCGGTCCAGCTTCAATGTTGACCTGCAAAGCTCTTGATTCTCGCCCACCATGTCGAGGTTGATTCCTGCAACAAGTCGTTTAGGCCAGTCTTCGTGTGTGGAGAGGAAGGCAACTGTTCCATAGGTTTCGGGCACCCACATGAATCTAAGGGTTCTCGCAGGTCTTGGAATCCTGCCTGAGGCTATTAGGGTGTGGATGGTTCGTGCGATTTCTATGAGCAAGCCGCTGCCTGAGGCGTTGTCGTTGGCGCTGGGTTGAGGATGGCAGAGATGGGCAATTAGAAAAACCTCTTCGTTTGGTTTTGCTGTCCCTGTAATCGTTGTTGTAACCACGTCTAAGTGGCTATCGAAGAGTCGCGCGTCAACTTTGGCGTTGAGTTTCACTGATTTATTCTCTTTTAATAATTCTCTGAGGTGGTTTCCTTGTCTCTTGCTTATGGAGAAGCCGAAGGTCACCTTGTCTGCGACGTCTTTTGTTGGCCAGATGCTTTGATAAGAGTCGGCGTCTGGTATGTCGACGCTCTCTCGCACGTTTTCCTTTTCGTAGGCGAGGGTGTCGGTTATGACCCCAGCTGCGCCTCGTTTGTACACTGCCTGCTCGTGTACCAGTTTAGCTCTGGCTGTGGCTAGCACAAATTTTCCTTTGACTTCCTTGCCTTTGTAATCCTCTGGATTTTTCCCTGTTCCTACGTCGATTAGTTCGGCTGTGACGCCTTTGGGTGGTGTGGCTTTGCTGCAGGTGTGCAGGCAAGTGGGTGTGTCTGCGTATCTAGCGAGTAACTGTTGTTCAGGTTCGATTATTCTCAGTTCCGCGCTTTGGATTTCCCAGCCCATGGGTGATATGTGGGTCCAATATTTTTTGGCGCCGTCTGATACGAATCGTTCGATTTTTGCGTCTTTGAGTCCCATGTTGAGTAGAGTTTTTTTGACGTGTTCTGCGGCTTGATGGAACATGGTTGAGGCTTGAATGCGATGAAAGCGCGTGATTTCAGCTACATAGGATTTGGCGTTTTCGCCTGATAATTCTTCCTTAACTAGCTTCTTAAGCTCGGCATTCATGAAAAATAACGCTCCCTTGCTTTGTTGACGGTTGGAGATTGTCAAGATGTACGCACTTAAAACTTATGATGTGTCCACTCGTTTTCTCTGAATTCAGCAACATGAGTTGTTATGTTGTTTGTGCTGGCTCTAGTTAGTTGTTCAACAATAGAAATCTTTTGTTGAACAAACATAGCCGCCTCGTCTGTTTTGTCCGACGTTTGGAATTCTTTGTCCGACAATACATGCCTTTTCGTATAGTTTTGAGTTTCAATATGTCGTCTCGTTTATTCTTGTGGCACAGTAGAAATCCTTTGTGGCACCACAACTAAAGCCCTACTGTTTTGTTTGGATTCTAACGAAATCCTTGTTGTGTGTGTTTGTGTGTTTTGAACGGGTAAGGCTTAAGTTGGGCTGGGGCTTTCATGATTTTGAAACAGAGGCGGGGGTACCCGAGCCAGGTCTAAGGGGGAGGACTTAAGAAAACCACAGACAACTTGAAGACATCCTCTGGCGCAGGCCTCCGTGGGTTCAAGTCCCACCCCCCGCACCACCTAATCTGTAAAGCCAAAAATGAGACCATGCCCCTCTACTATGAAAGGAGGGCTACGAATGAGCTGGTGGGAAAGTGCGTACGCAAGTTCTCCTCCCTGGGACATAGGAGCTCCTCAGCCAGAGATTGTAAAATTAGTGGAAAATAACGAAATTCCAAAAGGGCGAGTCTTGGATATAGGATGCGGAACAGGAGATAACTCGATTTTTCTCGCAGAGAATGGGTTCTCTGTGACCTGCATGGACATAGCGCATCTTGCCATTGATAAGGGTAAGACCAAGGCGACTAAACAGAAAGTTAGAGTTGGTTTTCGTGTGGGTGACGCCTTTAAATTAGAGGAATATTTCAATCAGGAATATTTCAATGCAGTCGTTGACTCAGGGTTATTTCACACTTTAAGTGATGATGAAAGGTCCATATTTGCGAAACAGATTAGACGGGTTCTCGTCAACGGTGGGAAGTATTTTATGTTGTGCTTCTCGGATAAAGAGCCAGGAAACGAAGGACCTAGGAGAATCAGCAAAAAAGAGATAGAAGAAACTTTTTCAGAAATGTTCAGAATAAACTATATCAAAGATGCCTTTTTTGCCCGCAAAATGGGATAAGAAAGGACCTAAAGCATACCTAACATCAATGACAAAAATCGACCACAGCAGACGTTCGCGCCTCTAGTCTGGTGGGAAGGTCTCACCCCCGCACCACCTATAAATAAGAAGGCAAGCATCCAATAGTAAATACGAGAAACACGCCCTAGGGTGAATCGAAATGACCAAAAGCATTGCAATATCAGGTTTTGTGAAACCAGAATTTGAGGCTGTGCGGGAACCATTCATCTCTCTTTCTTGTTGCTCGTTTGCCTATAACCCGCGCATTGTTTCTCTACGGGTTTCAGCTTCCTCCTCGGCTAGTCTGGGCTCAAACGCCTTCCTTTCCTTCTCTGACTCCTGCAAATCTCGTACAGCCCTTTCTTTTTCTTTTGGGATTAGTTCATTAAGTTTCTCAATCAAACGTTTAGACTCGTTGGGCTTAAGTGGAATATGAATATCTCTTCGATGCGGAATTACTATCTGAACCTGCCCTTTCTTGTCCAATTTTACAGATTCTATGTCTCTAAGGCGAATATCAAGAGGAATTATTGTCTGGAAGAGAAGCCCTAAACTTTCTCGCAGTATCGGCTTGGCCTCCACAACATCTTCCAGCTCTTCCTTAACGCCCTTTTTAAGGTCTACTTCCAATACAGTTTGGTGGAGCTTAACTGTGAAGTGAGGCTTGTCGATTACCATAACCACGTCTTCAGTCGACATTATAAATCACCATATGTGTGTTGTGTAGAGTAGCCAATTAAAACTTACGCCTCACTCGCCCACCATGGTTGTTTGCTGTGACATAGTCGTTGCTTGATATTTTAAATCATTCAGTCAACACAAGCGGTCCAAGCTTGAGAACTATTGACCCATCCACCTCAAGGAAACAAACAATGTCGCCTGGTTTCAACCCGAACTTTTTCCTGACTTCCATGGGCACCGTTATCTGGCCACGCTGGGTCATCCTAGACTGACCAACAAGTACAGCTTCCACTTCCTCTTTCAACATCAACCCTCGAACAAAGATTACCTAAAAAGTAGTATTTATGCGAGTTTTCTTAAAAAACTTGGCTTTCTTACTTGTCGTACAATGTTTTAAATCATAACACAGACGAATATACGTAGCAGATATGTGAGGAGGTGGTTGACACATGTCAGAGAAAGAAGTTAAGAAGCAGAAGCCGAGAAAGGCAAAGAAAGTCGCCCTTAAAGTTACAACAATGATGCCTGCCATAGCCTTCAGAGCAGCTCCCAAGGTATCGGCGAGAGTAACTCCGAAGGTAACGCCCAAAGTGGCAGAGAGAGTGACCTTTAAAGCAGCTCCAAGAATGGCAGAAAAAGTTGCTGCGAGAACGACTCCTAAAGTGGCAGAAAGAATGGCTGCGAAGGCAACCCCGAAAATGGCTGAAAAAGTCACCTTTAAAGCAACTCCTAAAGTCGCCGAAAAAATGGCTTTCAAGGCAACTCCCAAGGTGGCCGAAAAAGTCGCTGCCAAGACCGCTGCTAAGGTGGCAGAGAAGGTAGCCGCGAAGACAGCCGCCAAAGTAGCATCAGAATAAAGCGCCTACATGGTCCCTTAAAGCTGTCTGATCTTTTCAACAAACTCTCATTTTTATTTCCGTTTTTTTGTGTTTTTTATTTTTAGGTAACGGTTGGTTCTGATTTAGCCGAAGTTGGTTCCATTGGTGCCAAGACATTTGCAGTAGCCATGAACATGTAAAGAGATTGCGTGAGAGCAAGAGTGAAAAAATGAACCTGACGGAAAGCAAGAGACGGATACCGACCTACCATGTTGAAGGACCTCGAAAGGAACAAATAAACAGTCCAGTAGGACAGCTGCAGCATCAATGCGCTCACCAGAAACACGATGGTCACGTAACCTGTAAACATCTGAAAGCCCAGAAACACCAGAATAACGGACAAGACAATGAAAAAAGGGGAGACAGCAAGCGTTTTCCGTTTTTTCTTGGCAATCAGTGGTTTCCTCTTATCAGTTTCCCTTTCTATGATTTTTTCGATTTTTTCAACCCTCGAAAAGAGCTCTTGGAAGAGCGCCTTGAAACTCTGGAATTGTGAGGGAAGATGCGCCAGGTTCTCGGCATTAATTTGCAAGGTGGTGTCAAGCAAACCGGCTTTAAAGGCGCCCATGGGTTCTAGGCACCTTTCCAATTCTTTTAGTTCAACGTTTGCACATTGGCAGTCGCTTTTCAAGTCCTTCAATGTGTCGCTCACATGTCTTTCGTGGGCGATCAGTTGGGCGAGGTTCTTCTTAAGAACTGTCAGCTCTCCGTCTTTCATTGATCGGATTGAATTTGCAGGAGGTAATGAAAGCCTGTCTAATGCAAAAAGACTCAGGTTTACTTCGCTGAGGAGATTGTCCAGGTAACCACACCAAGCATGGCAGACAAAAAGACCACCCAAAGAATCGATGGCGTTCTCTATTTGTTCAGTTCTCCCCACGAACACGAGTCTGCTTTTTATGGGCTCGAAGGAAGACACAACCTGATATTTCTCAGGATGGAGAAGCGCCTCTTGAAGACCAGTTTGATTTTCAGCCGCTAATTTCGCAAGGGAGTCAAAACCATAAATCGTTCGTTTCTTGAAATCTTCAACCTCGTCGTAAAGGTCTGTAATCGACAGGTCTTCAACGAGGAGGGTTGGAAGCAAAGTTTCGCCAACTTCGTGCAGCAAGTTCGGGGGCAACTCAACAGTCCACACTCTCCCATAGACGGAATGCAAAAGATATGACGCTGTTTTAGCCTGTCTAGCGATAACCTGAGAGACAACGGCTCTCGCTTCTGGTATACCCGCTCTCGCCGCTTGCTTTCCCATCTCTGAGAGTAGAGCGGTCAAACTTGTCTCTTGTGAGCCATAAACCTCAGTCGATTTGAGAATTGCATTCTTGTGACGCTTAAGAAAACTCTCATAAACAGCATCAAACTTCTTTTCTATATTCCGAAAATGTTGTTTGATTTGAACAAACGCCAGCTTAGTACTACTCATCCTCAAGACTGCAACGCACATAGACCCGATTTGCCGAACACTGAAATTGCGTGTGAAATTTTTAGATGTCTTTGCCATCTTTTGCCTTAGGCTGGAAAAAAGCGACTGTGGAACATGCTTAGGTAAGTACAGGAAAACCGCGAGATCTCTGTCGTGAACCTGTTCAAATTTAAGCGTTTTTTTAAAGGCTTTTTTTAATGCCATGAAGAGCATGAGGCCGTATCCCGACATGACCATGCTGAAATATAGGACAGATGCTATGCTTAGCACAATGGCTGCTATTGTAACTGGTTGGCTGAGTACAACTGCCGAAGAAACATTGAAAACCGAAGCTGCTGTGTCTTGGGACATGTATGTGACCACCATAAGAGAGCGAGCGACCAAATACACTGCCCATACTGCCGCCAAGGCCACATAAATAAGGAGAATTGCCTTTGTCTTAGTGGAAAGAGTCTCGTTTTCTTTCTTAACTTTTTTCTTGACAAGCCTGCTTGGAGCTGTCTTTATGTAGTTGAAGGATTTCTCTCGCAGATCGGGGATTCTCAGGACATCACATAAAATATTGTAACCATCGGTTTCAAGAAGAGGAGAGAGGTCTATTAACAATCCCCAGAAACAATAGAAGGCAGCCATCGTGAGTATGTGCGAAACCAAAGCTGGAAACGGCCAGATGAACTGAACAACTAATATTATTGACCCGATCAAAACTTCTGAAATCGGACCCGCAGCATAAATCATGATTCTCTGATATCGTTCAAGAGTCCATCCGTCTGTTACGTCAATGTAAAACATGGGACCAAAAAAGTACAAGCCTGTGCCCATTTCTTTCGGCGCACCACCATAGTGAACAACAGCCAGGCCATGTGCAATTTCATGGATAGCAATGACGGGTGCAAGCACTATAAAATAGTAGAAAAAGAATCCTACCACTGAGGATCCCATTATTTCAAAGTTTTCCTTGTGTGTGAAAATTGAAACGAAGCTGCCCGCAAAAATCAATCCCATGATGGCACTGAATACAACGATTGGCCAAAGGAGCGATTTCTTCAGGAGAGGTCGAACCAGGCGATGGACAGACTGAATAAACTTTGTGCTATCCCAGATGAGGCTTACGCGCACCATGAACGCCGAAATAATATTGACTCTCTTCTTTTTAACGGGCTCTAAGGCAGACTCAAGAACGCCCTCCTCGGCATAATAAAGAAGAGACTCCTTCACCAAATCAGGTCGGAGGTCTTTGTACACGCCTGCTAATTCTTTATTGATTTCCTTCACTGTTCGTTTTCCATCAATGAGATTCCAAAGGTCATTGCCGAATTCGCTGAGGTCGTAGAGGCTGCTTGTTTCGTGATTTTTCATGAAAAATCGATTTTGGCCCTCGATTGTGACTGTTTTAATATTAACTTTTGGGGAACGCCTTGGAACAAAATTTGGGTTATACGTGATCTCGTACATGAGATCCGTTTTGGATGGAGCTGACATTCCTCTCTCTAACCGTCTAATATTCAAAGCAATTTTGTGTTTAAACCTTTCTTTAGCACCGAGTATCTGCTTTTTATTCGTCCCCTGAGACGGTAAGGATTAGTTGAGAACCCGTTCTCTCAAGTTATTTTCCCCAAATTTATATATCACTTTTTAACAAGAACAGTATGACTTAAATGTCTAAGTTAGAGCGTTCACGCCTCCTGAACTTCCTATCCAAGCCACGTCTGGGACGTGAAATCGCTGAACACTTCCATGTGCCAGTTAAGCTTGCAAATCTCCATCTTCAGAGAGCCATTAAATCGGGGCAAGTTCTGGTCAGTGAGAAGCCTGTTTTGCAGACTCTGAGGAGTACAAATGGTAAACTAAAACAATTAAGCGAGTTCTTTTACATTTTTCAGGACAGCCCCATTCTTGTTGACGGCTGGGCAAAATTCAGAGCGAGAGAAGCAAACCATTCGATTTCGAAACCCAAAGGCGATGTTTTCCACGTTAGATTCGTGTCTGATGCCACCAAACGTTGCTTCAAAACTAGGGGTCCTCTCACATCAGAATTTGATGTGTCCTCAGCTAGGGTAAAGCTGAGTAAGCGGCGAAGGGTAAATCAGTTATTAAGACACAGAATGAGATCAACTCAAGAAGAAGTTAAACCTCTTTCCCACGCAGAGAGAATTCATTTGTTTCAAGCTCTGTTAAAAGAACCCTTGCCCTTCCTCGACGTTCACGGACGCTTCGGCGTTTCTAAGCAAACAATAAGGGGACTTGTAAAAAATGGACTCTTGACGGAAGTGTGGGGACCCAAAGCCATCGGAGTCAGGTTCAGACTGACCGACAAAGGCAAAATTCACCTGAAAGAACTCGAAGCAGCCGCCAGATACGAACCAGTAATGAGAAAAAAGACCCTTATCCAGCTTAAACATCGTACTCCACTTTAATATACTCGGTTTCTAGTCTTTAAACCAGCCCATTCTCCAAATTCTTGACTTCATTGCTAGCGTTTCATGAAGTTTGCCGTTTTACGTAACCAATACAGATAGCACATGAAGTTCCTAATTCCTGAAGTCACTTGGAATAGATATTTTTCCAGAGTATTCACATTTGATTTCAGATTATGAACAGCAGAAACACTGATACAATGGAACAAAGCAATCCCACCATGAATGTTAAAGCGGTGGTTGTCCACAGTTTTCTTCGAGTTGGATAAATGCTGAAAAAGAAAAAAGAAAACGCTGATAAAAGAAATGCGGCTGCACCCACTAATAAGGTGATCTTTAATGAAAAGGGAGGCGGTCCCCCGCTGATTGCTGTCACCTGCAAAACCGTTAAGCTCAGAGCTGCTAACGTTCCAGGGTAGGAAGCGTTAACAATTGGCTTAATGAATTTCTCCTCAAACTCTTCCATCAATCAACCCTTCTTTATCTTAAACTTTCTTAATCAGTTCAAGCTTAAACCTTTTTTGAGACGCAGGTTCGTGTGAAGTTAAATCCACCCACCAACTTTCAATTCTTTTTGGAGCAAATCAAACTTACTCGAATTGTAGGTTGTTAGAAAAAAATATTTTAGAACAAAAGAGAGAAAGTTCTAGAGTTAAGCTCTAGAAGAGCTCCATAGAAGTTCTTTTCACGGCACTTTAAATATTGTAACGAAGAAGTTGTTATAGACACGCTCAGAAGAGCTGTTGTATCGCTGACAGTCCATCTGGAGAGAGAGGAGTGCCTAAAAAACCATTAATTCAACTGAAAAAAGAAATCTTAAAGGAAGAAATACTGCTGGTCGAATTCAAAGCGCCAAAGGGACTCGTGGAAGCTTTTGACGTGAAACTCAAGTCACACTTCTCTAGCAGAAGCGAAGCCATCCGATCATTGATGAGAACATTCCTGAGTGAGGCATCTGAAAGGAGTTGATATGCAAGGCAGTGCGAGGTGTAGGGGCAGATTCTCATCCGCTCCTGTCATGGAGGGATTAATTAGTGGACACCTTTGAAGAAAGAAGAAAATTCGTGGAGGAACTGAAAAAGCAATGGAAAACCTTGTGGCGAGACCGTATAGACGACAAAGTGAGGGCTGAGGGGATTTCAGACAAAGACTATTCGCAATTGTTTATTGAACGTGGCACCGTCATAATGGCTACGAGAAAATTCAAACCCCCAGACTTTTACGAGATAATACAACATTATCTGTCGTCGGAACTTGGTGTCGTTAACAGCATGCTCCCTCTAAACCCCACGGTTGGAGGATGGAGAAAATTCATCCGCAATATGAGCAGGCAACAGTCTTTAGTAAGACAGAGAAGAAGCTCTCTTATGGAGCCTGTAAAAAAGGAGAATCAACAGTTGAAGAAGGGCGGAAGAGGCTGGCTTCACTTCAAAAGATGACGTGCTTATCCTTCTTTAGGACTGTATGTGCGTGTCATGTTGGAGAGGCTCTGTATTTGGCTTCAATACGGGTCTATTAGGGTTAAAATCGGTCCTTTTCTGATCTAATCTCTTTGTGTCTATGTCTTTTGCGAAGCCTTTCATTTTCTTTCATGATGACGAGGGGTTTTGAATGAGCAAATATAGAGATAGACTACAGATTGTTGCGGACATTTTGTCTATAGCGAAAAACGGTGCCAAGAAAACGCGGATCATGTATCAGGCTAGCTTAAGCTATAAGCTTCTTTGTCGATACTTGAAGGAAGTTTCTGATGCTGGATTGGTTAGTTTTGAGAAGGAAGAGCGTTATGTGCTTACCGCTCGAGGTAAAGAGTTCCTTAGTAGACATGAGAAATATTCAAAGCGTTTCAAGAGTTTAGAAGGACATTTTAACCGCGTTAACCATGAAAAAAGCGTTTTAGAAAGCATGTGTCCAAACACAAGCAGAGTTAAAAGCAATTGTAATCATGCCGACAAGAATACGGAACTAAAAAAATAGGATGTGAACACCCTGTCTATTCTAAAACCCTCTGCTTTCTTGATTATACTTCTAGTTGTTGCTTCTCAGTCCTTTGTGTCCGTGACAAAGGCAACAGTTGGTCAAAGCGAAGCTGCGTCAGCCTTGACTAACGCTGAAGACACTTTGAACCAGGCTTATCAAGCAATATCGCAAGCTGAAGAATCTGGTGCTAATGTTACGAGTTTGTTGGTTCGGTTAAATGAGGCTGGACAACTTTTGGCCCGTGGACAGTTAGCCTATGATTCTGGAGATTTTGATTCCGCCTTGAGATTCACTAATCAGAGCCAAGAGAATTTGAACGGTTTCATTACTGATGCCAATACTCTGAGGGAGACTGCCATACGCGAAAGTTATTTGGATTTTTTGATTAACGTAGTTGGACCTGTTTTTGGAGCTGTAGGTGTTTTTTGTGTTGGTTTTTTTGTTTGGTTTTTCTTGAAGAGGAAGTATGAAAAAGTGGGGAAAATGGTTTGACAAGGCTTCGTGAGTATCGTGTTCTTTATATGGCTATTATAGGAATTTTGACGTTGCTTGTGGCTTCGCCTGCATTGAGTAGATTGCTGGTATATCCGCGTACTGAGTTTTTCACTGAAATGTGGCTTCTCGGTCCGAATCATAGGAATGATGGTTATCCGTTTAATATAACGAGGGGTCAAAACTACAGTGTCTTTTTGGGGATTGGAAATCATTTAGGTTATTTCGCCTATTATTTGGTTGAGGTGAAGTTTCGTAATCTAACTCAGTCGGCTCCAAACAGTTTCAACCGTACTTCGAGTAGTTTGCCTTCGCTTTTCAGTATTCCCGTTTTTGTTGCAGACGAAGGAACTTGGGAGTTGCCTGTGTCTTTCTCTTTTGATTACGGGTATAACCAAACGCTTGCACAGTTGGAATTATACAAAATGGCTTTGAACGGTGTTGAGCTTGACATGCATAACTATACAATAACATGGAATTGGAAAATCCATGGTTTCCCTGGCAACTTGCTTTTTGAGCTTTGGATTAAAAACACTACAACAAGTAGCTTTCAGTACCATGAACGCTTCATTGGAATATGGCTCAACATGACTCTCTGATAGAGAAACAGAAAGTTAGCCGCCGGGGTGGCCGAGGAGACTAGGCAGTAGCCTGCAGAGCTGCTTTACGTCGGTTAAAATCCGACCCCCGGCTCCAATCTTATGTGCAAAAATGAGGTTTAATGTTATGCAGAAAAGGAATCTTGGATGGCTAGAGAGAAAACTCAAGGTTCTTGGGTCTTTTGACGGTTCGCTTCTTAAGTATGTTAGTTCACTTGGAGGTATGAAAGAAACCGCATCCAAAACAGAAATTGACTCATCAGATGTCCTGAAGCTTGATGCTAATGAGAACTTGTTTATGAGTATTCATAATCTTAACGTCATGCTTCAGGATGTTGTTACAGATATTGATTTGAGGGTTTATGATCCAAAAGGAGTTGTTGAACTTAAGCAAGCATTAGGGAGATACGTTGGCGTGCCTCCTGATTGTGTTGTAATCGGTAGTGGAAGTGAACAACTTATTGATCTTGTCGTCGACCTCTTTTTGGAAAAAGGGGATAACGTTATCTCAATAGTGCCAAGCTTTTTCATGTATCAGAAGCGAGTGTTGCTGAAAGAAGCAAAGTTTTATGGAGTGCCTCTTAAAAAGAATTTGTCTCTTGACGGCAAAGCAATTTTAGATAAACAAACCCCTAAGACGAAGCTTCTTTTTATTTGTTCACCAAACAATCCTACTGGCAACCAGTTTGCGTGGAATGAGATTGAAACTTTAGCGGATGAATCTTCTTCAATTATTGTGTTAGACGAGGCATATGCTGAATTTGCAGACTATTCTGCAGCTTCTTTGGCTTGTAAGAAAAAGAATGTAATTGTCTTGAGGACGTTTTCGAAGGCTTTTGGCTTGGCGGGCTTACGATTTGGTTATGCTGTAGCTCATCCGGATCTGGCTTTGCCTCTTTCAAGCATCATCCCATATACTGTAAACACGGTTACATCAAAATTTGTCTTAAGGTTGCTGAGTTCTGTTGAAATGGTTACGGAATCTGTGAGAATGGTTAAAATGGAACGGAAAAGACTGATTGACAATTTTAGCGCAATTAAAGGGATTGAGGTTTTGGACTCTGAAGCTAACTTCGTTACGTTTAAGCCCTACAAAGAGGCAGATTTTATTCATAAGAAACTTTTAGAAAGAAAAATTTTGATTAAGAACCTTGGCATGTTGCCAGTGATAGGTCACTGTTTAAGAGCAACCGTCGGGCTCCCAGACATGAATGACCGTTTCATAAAAGCCCTGACAGAAATCATGCGCATGAACAACTAAGTTAAATTGTGTTCGCAATTTTAGATTCGAGGCTAAAAAACATGAAAGATAAAGGCCACTTTGGCGATATTGAAGTGAAAAAAGCTAATATTATTCATCATCATGTTGAAGCGAATATTTTTGAGTCTGCGCATCCTGAAGGCTCGAGCATTTATGAGAAATCTGAAGTTTCCAAAAGCATAACCTTTATTGTGAGTAAATCAGCGAATCTGCGTTTGTGTGTTGACGTTGGTTGTGGGACAGGATTTGTTACCAGTTTTGAAGTGCCTTTTTATAAGATAGTTGTTGCCGCAGACATTTCTAGGAGTATGATTAAAGTTGCTAGGGCAAGGCTGAATTTCTCTAATTCAATCAATTGGTTGGTTTGCGATGCCGAATTTTTACCCTTAAAAAATGAAGTTGCAGATTTAGTTTCCATTTCTTCTGTTTTACATCATTGCCCGAAACCATTCACTTCAATGATGGAAATTTCTCGAATTCTTAGGCATGGTGGTTTTTTCTACGTGACACGTGAGCCTAATCTTAGGCGTTTAAGACGTTTCTTCGACTTTTTCGACAATGTAATCGTTAAGAGACTTGTTAAACTCGGTAAGAGAATAAATTTTCCCAGTTTCGGTTTTAACGAGTCAAAGTTGCGTGCTGAGGGGCTTCTTTATTCTCAGGTTGACATCCACTATGCAGCTGGTTTTGACATTGAACGACTGTCGAGATTTCTCAGTTCCAAGGGTCTTGAAATCATTTCCGCGTACTCGTATCATTGGATTTTCTCTGACTTAGGCAGTAGTTTGTTACAATTGTTATTAACAAAAAGCAACTTTGTTATTGAAAAAATTCCATTTTCCAAAAAGTTTGGCAGATTTTTAGAAATCATCGCCAGAAAGACTTGAAAGAAGTGCAAATCGAATGCTTGAAGACAATTTCAAAGTAGGGGAAAATGGGCATCTACTCCTACATGGAGTGGACTTAGTTAGCCTATGCAATAACCATGGAACCCCTCTTTTTGTCTTCGATGAAGCTTGCCTTGTTGAAAATTTCGATAGATTCCGACACGCATTTGAGAGTGTTTATCCTAAGGTAATGGTTTGTTATTCCATAAAAACGAACAATAATTTGGCTATTTGTAAGATACTAAGGAGAAAAGGAGCGTATGCAGAAGTTTCTTCCGAATTGGACTTACATGTGGCATCAAAGGCTGGTTTTACTGGCGACAAGATCATATTTGACGGTCCTTTCAAGCCCAAAGAAGCGTTGCGAAGAGCCTTAGAAGAGAAAATCGCACTTGTTAACATTGAATCTTTTTCAGAAATGGAAAGGTTGAACGATATTGCGGCTGAGGTAGGAGTGAAACAAGCTATAGGTCTTAGAATAAATCCTTTCAAAGACCCAGGTTTTTCCAAATACACCAATATAATTAATCTTCTCAACGCAGCATATTGCCACCTTGATAGCAGATTCGGCTTTTCCATTGATGATGCAAGTCGAGCCTTCAAGCGGGTGATGGAGCTCAAAAACCTGAGCCTTCAAGCAATTATGACGCATCCATATCGCGCAGCCACAAAAACACTGCTACCCATGATTCAGGAACTCCATGAAAAATTCGGGGTTGAAATAAAATATCTCAACATAGGAGGAGGTTTCAACCTAGGCGATGCAAGTTTTGTAGGAAGCAAAGAGCTGGTCTTTGACTTTTTAAGGCGAAAAATAGGTCTCAAGTCTAAATTAAATAACGAAGGACATGCTTCTAACATAGAATCTGTTGCTAAGTCAATAGTTGGTGAAATTAAACAAAGCCTAGGAGATTCACCTGAACAAACAATAATTGTTGAACCAGGGCGATTCATTTCATCTTCTGCAGGAATCTTGCTTTTGCGTGTTGATCATGTTAAGGAAGCTGGCGGTTACAAATGGGTGTCGGTTGATGGTGGAACGAATCTTGTTCCTCGCTTCAACTTTGTGGAATTGCGCAAAATAATTGTCGCAAACAAGGCGACCAGCTACTCAAACGAGGAAGTAAACATAGTGGGTCCTCTACTCTATGCAGAAGATTTTATCTCGCTCAAAGCAGCTCTTCCAAAAATTTCTGAAGGAGATGTACTCTCAATTTTTGGTTGCGGCGCATATACGCTTTCAAGATCAAATCAATTTCTTCACCCTCGCCCAGCAGCAGTTTTGTTAAATTCGAAGGGAGAGGTTAAAGTGATACGGGAAAGAGAAACCTTTGAAGACTTTTTATACAAAGACAGGTCTGTATGAAACGTTGTTGTTTACCTTATCCGTTTGTTTGATGACCGGTTGCTGTTAAGTTTGGTCAATCACGATGTACTAATCGCCGAGGGTTACAACCCGGTATCTGTTCCAATCTTGAGATCGTTGGCAAAAAGGCACATAGGCACTGCTTTGATGACGAATTTTCCAATTTACCTTTCTCGTTTTTCAAGATATTGCAAACAGCAAATCTTAGTTCCTTCAACAGTGCGCGAAAAGGAATTTGCAAGAACAGTAGAAAAAATTGTTAAGAAAATGAAATTTGACGTTTTTTTTCCAATATTTGAATGGTCACTCTTGCCCATTTCTAAATATAGGGATAGAATAACACCCTTCGTAAAGCTTCCAATCGCAAGCCACGAATCAATAATCGCATGCTTCGACAAAGCTTCAACAATGAAATTGGCTATTGACAATAACATTCCGATTCCTAAAACATATTTTGTAAACAACTCAGCCGAACTAAAGAAAATTGCAAGAGAAATCTCATATCCAGCTATAGTTAAGCCTAGATGGTCCATTGTTTGGAAAGAAAATCGAGCTTTTCACAGAAGATGTGGTTACGTCAATTCCGCGGAGGAGCTTATAGCGGCTTACAACAGCATGCACCAACATTTCCCTTTTCCACTTATTCAGGAATACATTCCAGGGACAAACTATTCGGTTGCAGCGCTTTACAATGAAGGCAGACCTAGAGCATTTTGTTGTATTAAGGTTCACAGAGCATGGCCTCCTCTGGGCGGAAACAGCTGTTTCCGTGAAAGCACCCAACTTAACCCAGAAATGAAAGAATACTCGGAAACGTTACTTCGAGCCCTCCATTGGCATGGCATAGCAGAAGTTGAGTTTAGGTTGGATTCAAGGGATAACATTCCAAAACTAATGGAAATTAATCCTCGTTTCTGGGGTTCACTTTGCGTTGCGGTCGATGCTGGGGTTGATTTTCCATATCTATTGTATCTTATGGCCGTTGACGGTGATGTTAAAGGCATGTTCAATTACAAAATGGGAGTAAAGGGCAGATATTTCGAACAAGACTTATTGTACATCGTCAGTTTGTTTAAGGATGTTTCGACTAATCCAGGGACCTCTATCATCAACAGACTGCGCACGATAATAGACTGGCTCAAATTCTATGAACCAGGAGTTTTTTATGATTTATTCAGTATTTATGACCCACTTCCATTCTTTTTTAATTCTGCTTTATTCCCTTTTGAACTTGCCAAGTTTTTGAAAGAAAAAAAGTATGCGTGGAGTCCTTCTGATGTTCTCGTTAAATAGACATTATTTCGGATGGTGTTGAGGCAAGAACATGAGCGGACATAAAATAGTAGATAACCCCAGTTCCGAAGATTGGTGTTCGTTTTTGAATAGATTTGCCTCTGGGAACCTTCAACAATCGTTTGAGTTTGGTGAAGCAGCAAAGGCATTTAACCCTCATACTAAGGTTGTGAGGCTTTTGTCCATAGGTGAAAACAGTCCAGTTGGACTGGTTCAAGCCAGATATAACGCAAGATTTGGTTTTGGTGATAAACTGGAAGTCGGAGGTGTGTACGGAAATGGACCAGTGGTTGCTGATTCAGAGAATAAGGAACGTGTTTTAAGCGAGTTGATTGAAACCTTAGAAAAACATGCAATTCGAAATAGAGTTTCAGAGGCTTTCGTTTATCAGCTTGGAAAAAACGATGTTTTAGAGAGCGCAGGTTATACTCTGTTTGATACGTTTAATGTTTACAGAGTTAGTCTACGTGAAAACGTTGGCGAGCTTTGGAGTAGAATCGACCATAATAAGCGAAGGAACATCAGAAAAGCCCAAGAACAGGGTGTTGACGTAGTTCAGGACACAAATTATAATGCTCTTGTTTCATTTTATGACATGCTGAAGATTTCAGGTGCAAGGGCAGAATTTATCCCTCAGCCCTTTAATTATTTCTATGCTTTACTGAAAGTTTTTGAGAAGAGTGGAAACGCAAAGATTTTTTTGGCCCGTCTTAAGGGGCGACGTGTTGCGGGAGTTTTTGTCGTTGTCCACGGAGATACCGCTTACGCCTTAGCCGCCGGCTCTCAAGAAGAAAGTTGGAAGGTTAGACCTAACGATATTCTCCATTGGACAGCAATGAAGTCGGCTTGTGAAGAAAGGCTATCGTATTATCATATGGGTCATGTGTCTGAGCCTCCTCCGACTGAAAGTTCGTCTACGTGGGGTTTATGGAGATGGAAAAGGGAGTGGAATGGGCAACTCGAAAAAAAGTTAGTTTATCACAAAATTTACATGCCCAAATTTAGGAAGTTTGTGTTGACTCCTTACGAGAAAACCTATAACGCTTTACGGAAAGTAGGTTTTTGATTTCTTGTAGAGAGGTGAGATCATTGAAAAAATTGAATTTAGGAATTATTGGTCTGGGGCAACAAGGTAAAATTCATCTTCGTAACTCTCTTCATCTAAAAGAAGCAAACCTTTTGGGCGTAGCAGACGTTTCAGAAAAAGCCTTAATGTTCGCAAAGAAAATTGGAGTACAAAATTTTTACACAAATTATGAGGATCTTTTGAAAAATAAACAACTTGACGCCGTGGTTGTCAGCCTACCAAATTTTCTCCACCTTGACTGTGCCGTAAAGGCTGCAGAGGCTGGAAAAAATGTTTTTTTAGAAAAGCCTCTCGCCAGAAACGTTGAGGAAGGAGAGAAAATTCTGTCCAGTGTTAGGAAAAATGGAGTTAGACTGATGCTGGGCTACGATTTGAGGTTTAACCAGACTCTTAATAAAATTCATGATAAAATTGTTGATGGTTTCTTTGGTGAAGTTCAGGTTGTTGAAGCTACAAACATTAGTAGCGGACCTTTTACGTCTCGAAGTGATAGAGTTGGGCCCAGTCCTGTTCCTTCATGGTGGTTTGATAAGGAACTCGTTGGAGGTGGGGTTTTGCTGGATCTTGGATCGCACCTGATTAACTTGTTGACCTGGTACTTTGGTGAAGTTATAGATGTGAGGAGCTATTTGGGTTACTTGTTTAATATGGATCTAGAGGACGTTGCAACTTGTGTGTTGAAATTTAAGAACGGACCAATTGCAACAGTTGAGACAGGCTGGTTTTCGAAAGACTTTTTACAGTCCATTCAGGTTTGTGGGACAGCTAGGAGCATTTGGGTTAACATTTCTTCTTCGAGCGCGGTAAGTCGCATTTGGAAGGACACTAAAGACAAGTTGGGCTGGTATAAACATGATTCCAGTTATTCAGAACTCAAATACTTTGTAGAATGCTTGCAAAAGGGTGAGCCAATCCATCCGTCTGGAGAAGAAGGGTTGCGCGACTTGCAAATTATTGCATTGGCTTATGAAAATGCGTCTTGACAGCCGATAAATGTATGCAAAAGAGGTCCCAGTTTTGAGTCTTGTGAGCTTTGTGCGGGTTAGTAGCTCAGATTATGCTTCAATAAAAGAAGCTATAGTGAAGTCTCTTAATCTGATACGTTTCAGTTTTGAGAGAAACTTAAATCAAATCGTGATTAAACCAAATATGTGTTATTATTATCATCCGTCAATGGGAGAGGTTACTGACCCTAGGTTTGTAGGTGCTTTGATTGATGTTTTTAGAGAAAACTTTCCAGCGAATCCAAAGATCTGTGTTGTAGAGTCTGATGCTTCAGCCATGAAATGCAAACATGTTTTTCGGATGCTTGGATATGACAGAATGACTAAAGAAAAGGATGTTGAGTTAATTAACTTGAGTGAAAAGAAGAGTAAAATTGTTGATCTCAAGGTTAATGGCTTACCTCTTAGGTTTCATGTACCAGAGATCTTTTACGAATCAGACCTCGTGGTTAATGTTCCAAAGCCAAAGTACATGGATGATGTTAAAATAACGTGTGCTCTGAAGAACATGTATGGGTGCAACGCCTACTATATGAAGTCTGTTTATCATAGGGCGTTGAATGAAGCTATCGTGGGCATAAACAAGGTCATAAAAACTGGTTTGGTTGTTGTTGACGGTTTGACTGTATGCGGAAAAAACACTAAACGTTTAGGTCTAATAATGTCAAGCGAGGACCCTGTTGCAGTCGATGCTGCGGCTTCAAAATTGATGGAAGTTGATTCAAGGTCAGTGAGGCAAATTGTCCTAGCCTTTAAGGAAGGCGTTGGAAACTTTGAATTTACTCCCGTTGGAGATTTTTCTTACTTTAAGGAGACATTTCCTAAAAGAGGCTTCAAAGACAATTTGCGCAAATCTGTTGCTTCGATGTATCTGCGCGTGTTCCAGGAAGGTTTGGCTTAGTTCAGTTATTCATGACAAAATAGGTGACTTTTCTTGAGGGTGACGGAAATCGATGACATTTACTCCTTGAGGGAGAAGTGGAATTGCCTGCTAAAAAACAATGTTTTGGGTAATAATATCTTCTTAACTTGGGAGTGGCTATCCACATGGTGGAAGCATTTTGGAGAGGGAAGAAAACTTTTAATCTTGCATGTTGAGGAAGGAAATGAAGTCTTGGCGATAGCTCCACTTATGTTGTCGAAGTACAGGTTGCCCGGTTTTGGCAGCATAAAAAAAGTAGAGTTTTTGGGAGCTCAGCATTCTGATTATAATAATTTCATTTTTTTGAAAAAAGAGGTAGAGTGTTCCAATTTCATAATAGATTATTTAAATGACAATGTTTTTGATTGGGACTGGATAGAACTAAAGGAAATTCCCGAACCAGCTGAAAAAACTAATCTTTTAGAAACACTATTTTTAGACATTCCACCCAAACTCAGGTTGAAAAAACGCGTTTGTAACCTTTGCCCCTATATTTCTTTGCCAAGCTCGTTTAATCTTCTGATGAATGGATTAAGCAAAAATCTGCGGCAAAATCTCAACAAGTATCTAAGAAGAATCAGTGGAAAGCATCGTATAGAGGTAAAAAAATACGATGAGGCTGGTTTCTCGGTTGCTCAAGCCATGGAAGTTTTTATTGAGTTGCATGAGAAGAGATGGGCATTTGAAGGCTCCCCTGGGGCCTTTAAGAGTAAAAAAGATGCGTTTCGCAGTTTTCATTTGGATGTAGCTAAATGTTTTGCTGATAAGGGGTGGTTAGGTCTCTACTTCCTTACTGCAGACGATGAACCTGTTTCTGTTCAGTACACGTTTGAGTATGGGCAGAAAATGTATTACTACCTCGCCGGGTTAGACCCTCAATACCTCGGGTACTCGGTTGGAAATCTCCTAATAATGTTTCTTTTGAAAAGATGTGTGGAAAAAGGATTTAAGGAATATGACATGATGAGAGGCGATGAACCCTACAAACACATGTGGACACATACATACAAGAGAAACTTTGAAATAAGACTTGTCCGTGAGAGTTTACTCAGTGGATTTTACAACTGGCTGACGTGGAGTAACACTTCTAACGACTTAGCTAAAAAACTGAAACTATCATTAAAAAGGAGTTACACCGCATAGAAGATTCTGGTACAACATAGGTTTCATAAAGCAAAGAAACAGAAGAAAGCCACTACACCCAGAAATAGTCTTTAGCACTTGCGACAAAGCCTGACAAGCTTGTTTGCTTATTTTATAAATGTTTGTCGGAGAGGCATCGTAGCTTGAATAAGAAAGTCATTGTGTTTGCGCCTCACCCCGATGACGAAACCTTGGGTTGCGGAGGAATAATATGCAAGAAAATCAGCGAAGGATACGAAGTTTTCATATTTATCTTAACCGATGGTAGACACGCATTTTCTGAGGTTTTAGGCATATACTCAGATCCGAATCCAGAAGAAGTAAAGCAGATTAGAAGAGAAGAGGTCATTAGAGCTGCAAAGATACTAGGAGTGCCCTCTAAAAATCTGTTCTTTCTGGATTTCGAAGATGGAAAGCTCGGAGAATGTGAAAAGGAAGCTGAAGAAAGAATAATTGAATTATTAAGAAAAAATCTTCCAATTGAGGTCTATTTTCCATTCATACGAGATTATCATCCTGACCATCAAGCCACAAACCGTATAGTTAGAAGATGCGTTCAAAAACTGGGATTAATGTCTACTGGATACCAATACTCAATCGGACACAAATATTCACGCATCGGCCCAAAAATTGAAAGATTACTTGATTTTTTAAAGAAGAACGTAATCGAAGTTGATATTTCGGAATACCTTGACCTTAAACACAAAGCGATTGAAGAGTTCAAAAGTGAAATATACATTGTTTCAAGTGGACAAAAGAAGCCTATAGCAGACAAAATTGATAAATTCTTGAATACGAAAGAAAAATTTTACATTGTCAAACGCTAGGGCATGGGTAAACCATCGTACCCATACACAATTCAAGAGAGTTAATTCTAGAACAACTATCGGATTGTTATAGAAGTTGTTTTCTTCCATGTTTAAGTGAACGAAACCTGAATTTTATGTAGGAATCAAACGGCTTCTTCAGGAGCAACCGTAGCGATGGAGAGAAAGCATCTTAATTCATCTATTTCGGTAGTAATCGCTACGTTGAATGAGGAAGAGGGTATTGGCCCTACTCTTGAAGAGATTAAAAAGGTTTTAAACGATCCTTACCTGATCGTGGTTGATGGAAAAAGTGCTGATAGGACTGTTGAAATAGCTAAAAACATGGGTGCAGACGTGTTATTCCAAGAAGGAGAAGGAAAGGGAGACGCCCTATTTCAGGGTATTAGACGATTGAATTCTGATGTGCGATATGTTGTGTTCACGGACGCTGACTTCACTTATCCTGCTGAACATATAACTAGGATGATTGAAATTTTGGAGCAGAATCCTGATGTTGGCATGGTTATTGGAAACAGGTTTAACGACGAACACAATTTTGACAAATCTCTAACTAACCCATTTTACATGGGAAACAGACTGCTTGCCTTTGCACAATGGGTAGTGAACGGAGTCAAACTTAATGATCCTTTATCAGGCTTGAGAATTGTTAAATCGGAGATTTTGGAAGGCTGGGAACCCAAGAGTAAGGGCTTTGATGTAGAGGCTGAAATGAATTTTCATGTTGAACGTAAAGGATATCAAATAGTAGAAATTCCGATATTGTATAGACCAAGATTGGGAGAGAAGAAACTAAAGCTAAGACATGGCTTTGGAATCCTGAAGAGAATTCTTGCTGAGAGTTTATTTTGATCTGGCTAAATCTTACTTTGTTCAGATTCTAAATTTCTTTGCTCTTTGCATATCGAATTTCTAGAAGGGAAGTGAGATTTTGTATCAGGTCGGAGTTATTGGTTTAGGAAGCATGGGAAAGCTTCACTTAATGAACGCTCTGCACATAAACGGCTTAAACGTTGTAGCCGTTGCGGACAAAAGCGAAAGAAATCAAAAATATGTGGAAAAATATCATTTAAAAACTTATGATGATTACAGTAAGTTGATAGATGCAGAAAAACTTGATGCCGTCATAATATCTCTGCCAAATTTCCTTAAAAAACAAAGTGTCATTTACGCCGCAGAAAACAAATTGGATATTTTTCTTGACAAGCCTTTAGCCCGAAATTTCGCTGAGGCTCAGGAAATGGTTCGAAAAGTAGAGAAGGAAAAAGTGAGGCTTATGGTTGGTGTCAACTACCGATATTTTGACTGTGTTCAAAAATTGAAGAAAAGTTTGGATGATGGAAGAATTGGTGATGTTTCTCTCGCTACTTCGGATCTAATATTAAATGGTCCTCTTTCACATGGTCTCGTTCCAACACCTGTTCCAGAGTGGTGGTTGGATAAAGAAACAGCCGGTGGAGGCGCATTACTGGATCTAGGGTATCATCTAATAGACATATTATTCTGGATGTTTGGCGACTTGCAGGTAACCTATTCAACCCTAGGATATGGGCTTAACTTACCCGTGGAAGATAAGAGCACGGTAGTATTGGAATCAAAGAACAAATCGACAACGTGCGTAGTGAATGTAGGGTGGTTTGCAAAGTCGATTTTTCCAGATTTCAATTTTCGAATAAACCTCCATGGAACAGCTGGATACGACTCAACAGAACGCCACGGGCCGAAGAGTCCTCGGGTTTACGCCGTTAAGGAAGGGGTCTTGAACTTTTTAAGAAAAATGTTGGGAGAGAAGCTGCATTACTTGTCTTATACCTACTATTACTATTCATTCTATAGGATATTGGATTTATTCTTTGAATCATTAAAGCGTGGAACCGAGCCGCCGATCTCCTTGGAAGAGGAACTAGGTGTGATTCGAACGATTGATTCTATCTACAAACAAAACGGTGTGCATTGAATGGCTAAGGTTGTTTTAACTTCGATAAAGGCGGGTAACTTCTCAGACAGTGAGATATATGACGCGGTCGCCGTTTCAATTGACAGGTTAGGGTGTAGTTTCAAAAATAAAGTTCAAAACGTGATTCTAAAACCCAATCTATGTTATTATTGGAATTATTCAACAGGGGAAACTACTGATCCACGAGTAGTTTCTGCAGTGATTGACTATGTGAGGCGCAGACTAGGCAATGATGTCAATATTTCGGTCGTCGAAGCAGATGCGTCTGCAATGAAGACAAAATATTCGTTTAGAGTTCTCGGATACGACAAATTATGTCAAGCAAAAAACGTGAAGTTGAAAAACTTGAGCGAAGGAAACATCGTCGACATGAAAGTTAATGTACGTGGGAAAGAAATAATCTTGCCTATAAATGATATTCTTCTGAAAGCTGATTTAATAGTCAACATACCGAAACTCAAGACTCATAGTTTTATTGGTGCAACTTGTGCCCTGAAAAACATGTTTGGAGCTATTTCAAAACCTAGAAAATATTCTTACCACGACATGATCTCTCATGTTATTGTTGGAGTAAATAAGATAGTTAAATCACACATTGTGGTGGTAGATGGTCTCATAGTCCGTGGCTCACACCCTAAAAAATTAGGGGTAATTTTGGCTGGTGATGACCCTTTAGCAACAGATTTTATAGCAGCTAAAATAATGGGATTTAATCCAAAGAAAATACCGTATCTTAATCTGGGTGTGAAAGAGCAAATTGGCCAATTAAAAAAAATTGAGTTGGTCGAAGACAATGTTAAGCTAAAAGAAATCAAGAAGAATTTTCCGAGTTACAATCATTTTATTCATACGCTTTTATGGAACTTGCAATTAAAAATGTTGAGGACGTACACAGCAATTGTTGGAGACGTTCTTCCCTCATTTTTGGAAAAATAGCATCCTTTGTTTTGCAACAATACCGTACATGAAATGTGGTGGACGACCGTGCCATTTTTTTTAATATTCTGGCTTTTGTTTGGTTTCCTGTCTCTTGGACCAGCAGCTTTCATTTTTGGTTACATGAAAATGAAGTCCAAAAAATCGTGGCCAACTAAAGTTGACAATAATTACCAACCACGAATATCCATAATCGTTCCAACGTACAACGAGTCAAGCATTATTTCATTTAAGCTAACTAACCTAGGTCGTTTAAAATATCCGAAGAATATGATGGAAATAATTATTGTTGACAGCAACTCTTCGGATAACACCGTCGAAATCATACGACAATTCTCACAGAAAGAACCGCAAGTTAATGTTAGGGTTTTGGTTGAAAAAGAAAGAAAAGGAAAATCGCACGCCCTAAATTATGCGTTGAATCATTGCAAGGGAGACGTGATAATCGTTTCAGATGCTGATTGTTTTTGGCCCTCTGACATACTTGATAAGGCTATGCCATTTTTGGCTGATTCATCTGTTGGGGCGATTGCGGGTCCAAAGATTCTGTTGAATCCGAATCAAACATGGGTTACTCGAATGGAAGAAAGTTATCTGAAATCGGCTAATGTTTTGAGGCTTGGAGAATCCAAAGTGGGGTCAACAGTTTTCTTTGAAGGAGGTTTCGCCGCTTTTAAGAGAGAAGCTTTTGATAGATTTGACCCATATGGCACAGGTTCGGATGACTGCGGTACAGTGATACGTGTCATCGAAGAAAACTTTAGAACAATGCTTGTACCAGAAGCTGAATTCTATTCAATCTTCCCAGCGTCTTTGCGAGGTAAAATCAGCATAAAGTTAAGAAGAACCAACCAACTTGTGCAGGTGTTTGCCAGGTATTTTACTTTGTTGGCTAAAAGAAAAGTTAAAAAAACAAAGAGTACTGTTGCCCCTAATACACTTCTTTATCTTATCTCGCCTGTTGCATTTGTTGTGTTTGTGTTTCTGACAGCGTTTTTTATTCTTAGTCTCCCTTTGCTCCTGATTTTCTTTACACTCCTGATTATTCCCAAGGTTAGATTCTATTTCTACGAGATTTTTGAAAGCAACATCTTGATTTTCATATCGATTCTTACAGTGCTTCTCGGCAAGAAATTTTCAATGTGGAAGCAACCTGGAGACAGACGTTGGCTGACTAAAGAAAAACTAACCTTGCTCAACTTGATCTAAGAGAAAAGAAACTCAATTGTGTGACTAGTAATTGTCAACCTTGGAAGACAAAGATGTTACTTCAAACGAACTGGAGACTTTCATTTGACAAAAAAATATGCCACATTCGACCCAAAAAAACTGCTTCCAAAAAGAGAACAACCAGAGTCAAAATCTAAAGCAGGTACTGAAAGGCTTCTTGAGGGATCGATGGATTCCAGTGCCAGACTCACCGTTGGCTTGTGTGTTAAAAACGCAGAAGAAACCGTTGGAAAAACAATAGAAAGCGTAATCAATCAAGATTTTCCCCACGAAATCATGGAACTGATTATTGTAGATGGCTGTAGTGAAGATCGAACGCTTTCAATCCTCATGGATTACTTAGGCAACATTAACATAAAAAACAAAATCTTATCTGAAAATGAAGGACTCGGGAGCGCGAGACAAACAGTTGTAGATAATGCCACAGGGACTTACATAGTTTGGGTTGACGGTGACATGGTATTGCCTATTGACTTTATCAGGAAGCAAGTGGAGTTCATGGAATCTAATCCCTCTGTAGGAATTGGAAAAGGAAAGTATGGGATTAGAGATGGAGATAATCTGGTTGCTGCGTTAGAAAACATTGAGTTTCTGCTTAACTTCAACTGTGAAGGAGAAACAAAATCAAAATCCCTGGGAACGTCAGGATGCATCTATCGAGTTGAAGCTATTAGACAAGCTGGTGGTTTCGACGAGAATATTAAGGGAGTAGGAGAGGATATGGATGCTGAGTATAGAATCAAAGACTGTGGCTGGAAATTTTGTGTTACTCCAGCTGTTTTCTATGAAAAGCGTAGGGAAACTTGGAAGTCGCTCTGGGACGAGTACTTTTGGCATGGTTATGGCTGGCGTTCTCTACTTCGCAAGAACAAGGGAATGGTTAATCTTTACAAGTTAATGCCTCCCATCGCAATTGCATTGGAATTCTTGCGTGTTCCAGACGCTTATAGACTGACTTATCGAAAAATTGTTCTTCTGCTACCACTTCATTATGTTTTCAAAAGAATAGCTTGGTTCCTGGGCTTTACGAAGAGTAGCCTTGCTTCGCGGTAAACAAAATTCTTGAAGCTCAAGAAAGAAGGTTGATTTGCAATGTCGCCGCCCATTGTAACAATAGGGGTTTGTGTAAAAGACCGAGGTCACACATTAAGCGAAGCGATTGAAAGCATCATGCACCAGGATTTCCCACACACAATGATGGAAGTTATATTTGTGGATGATGGCAGCAGAGACAGCACTTTGTCTGTAATTCAAGAATACGTTTCAAGAATTGATATTGCTACGAAGATTTTTCACACCGAATGGCAAGGACTTGGTCTAGCGAGAAATATTGTCGTTAAGAATGCGAAGGGAAAATATATCGTTTGGGTTGATGGAGACATGAGATTGCCTAATGACCATGTTAAAAAACAAGTCGATTTCATGGAGAAAAACCCTGATGTAGGAATTGCGAAAGCAAAATATGGTATGTTTTTTGGAAAAACCGTTGCCACACTTGAAAATATGTCAGATGTAGTGGAGGAGACTCTAGGCAAAATTTACTGGAAAAAACATTCGAAGCTACCTGGAAGTGGAGGATCGATTTATCGCGTTGAAGCCATTAAACAGGTTGGTGGTTTTGATGCTGGCATTAAGAGGGTAGGTGAGGACCAAGACATTGCTTATAGAGTAAGAAGCGCAGGCTGGTCACTTAGTCGAACACAAGCAGTATTTCATGAAGGACGAGAAACAACCTGGAAAGCCCTATGGGATAAATACTTTTGGTATGGTTATGGTAATTACAAAATATATTGCAAGAATAGAAACATTTTTTCTTTGCCTCGGATGGTTCCTCCAGCAAGTCTGATAATCGGGCTTTTTTATTCAACAATTGCTTACAAGCTGACTCATAAGAAGATATTTTTCCTGCTTCCCTTTCATTTCACTCTTAAAACGCTTTCGTGGTGCGCGGGTTTCATAACTAACCAAGCCAATCTTGCGTGAGCCTCAGAAGAAAGATGATGATCCTTCTTAGTTAATTGAGATTACAACTTGCATAAAGAACGTGAAAACCAGATCGAAACTATCCCTTTGACATTGGTGGTTTGAATAAATTGTTGCGTATTGAAACTACATTTCTTTTAAAAACCGCTTTAGTTCTTCAATTGCTCATGAATATCTCCCTCATTTTAAACATCGTTCCTCTGAGGCAAATTCTTGTCTTTGTTTTTCTCACTTTTGTGCTTGGTCTGTTTATTGCAGAATTGATTGGGTTATTGAAGTTAGATCTGTTTTACTCGATTGGCTTAAGCCTAGCGTCTGTTATGTTTGGTGGGGTTATCATAAATTGGATTTATCCTTTGTTTGGGGTCGCTACTCCACTATCAATGTTGCCCATCTTGTTGGCACTTGATCTCTTTTTGATTTTGCTGTATGTCCTCTGTTTCGTATTTAGACGAGAATCAAAGATTGAAGTGGATTTAGGTTTAAGCGAATCTCCGCAACGCAATTTCACAATCATGTTTATAATCTCTCTGATCTGCCTATTGGCCCTGGGCCTGACTGGTGTAGCGTATGTTAATCTTTATGGTGACAACAGAATCTTGTTGTTGACGACAGTTTTGGTAATACCCTTTTTCATTCTACCTGTCGTTACTAAAAGAATTCCTTCGAGTCTTTTTGCCTTAATTTTGGTTTTAACTACTGTAATTATCTTGTTTTCCATTGATGGACAAAATGCTCTTATAACAAAGTACGTATATGGACAAGGTGATCAATATCTTGAATTTCAAGTCTTTAAGTTAACAGAAATTAATCGTTTATGGGTTGCCAATTTCGCTCAAGTGTATCCCTTTTATAGCGACGCAGTGACTTCCACTTCGTATTCGATGATCAGTGTAACTATTTTGCCGACAATCGTATCGCAGTTGCTAAATATCGAAGATTTTTGGGTATTCAAAATATTATATCCTTTGATTGTTGCCTTAGTCCCTTTAGGACTGTACAGACTGTATTCAACGCAAGTCGACAAGAAAATGGCATTGTTATCGGTCTTTTTTTTCATCGCAATTAGCGTTGGCAAAGGCTGGGGCTCGGATAAGCAGTTAATAGCACAACTTTTCTATGTTCTCATCTTCGTGTGCATTTTCGACAAGAATTTAAAATCTTCGACACGCAACATTTTGCTTCTGGTTTTCGTTGGAGGCCTTGCTTTATCTCATTACGCTTTAGCATACGTCTTTTTTTTCATAATTTTGTTTGTCTTAATTATTTCAATTCTGTTTAGAAGAAATCCCGAAGAAGAAATTTTGTCAACAAAAACTCTCCTTTCGTCTCAAGGTATTTCTTCATACCTAGTAGTAGCCTTTTCTACCATAATTTTTGCATGGTATAGTTTTGCTACTGGAGGTGCGCCTCTACAAAGACTTCAAGAAGCGTTCGATACGCTGCGTCGAAGTCTCTTCTCAGAGTTTTTCAGTGCACAATCCCGAGCCCAAGCATTGCAAGGTTTGGGTTTCTATCACGCAGAAACAGCTGTGAATCAGATTGGAGCTGCTTTTTTCTATTTAACCGAGATTTTAATAGTTGTGGGTTTCGTTGCAATAATTATCGGTAAGATTCGCGTTGACAAGATTTACAAGGATTTGTTAATTATAAACATGGGCATACTAGTGATGAATATTGTTCTTCCTCGGCTGTCTGAAACTTTTCTCATGACTCGATTTTATCAGACCACACTAATATTTTTGGCTCCGCTGTGCATTATAGGTGCACAGGAATTGGTGAATCGAATAAAACTTAAGCGCAGATTCGTTTTTCCGATTATTTCTTGTATCTTAATTATACTGTTCTTGTTCCAGGCAGGTTTCATGTACGAAGTTGCAGGCGGCACCACTTATTCTTTGCCACTTAGTATGAACCATTGGTCGGATATTCGACTTCAAAGTACAATCATTAATGAAAACGACGCTTATGGTGCTGTCTGGCTGTCAAGAAATGGACTGAACTATAGAGCAGTCTATTCAGACATAATTTCTAAACAGCAGGTCTTAACTGCGGCTGGTGTAATTGGACGATACCAAATTCGTCTACTTACCAATGTCACAAGCGAATTTCAAGGAGGCGCGTTTGTATATATTGGAAGAATAGCCAGTGTCGATGGAATAATATTCGCAGATTACGCCTTTAAAACGAGCGAAATTGATTACTTTCTTGAGAACCAAAACAAGGTGTACACAAACGGAAACTGTGAGATTTACGAAATCCGGGGTTAATACGACTGCATGGATGGGATTGGCGGTCATGAAATGAAGGTGTTAATGGCAACTCCTTTTTACGATCCGATCATTGGAGGAACTGAAAGATTCGTCGCAGATATGTCTGTGAAGCTTAATCAATTAGAAATCGAAACAGATGTTCTGACATTTAACATCGATGAAAATATGAAACTGGTTCCCAAATACGATGTTTTGAACCATAATGGGTTTAATATTTTCAAGATTCCTGCGCTATTTGTGCCCAAACTTATGAATGCTATCGATTCGAATTTCATTCCAAGAAAACTACCAATGGGTACTATCAAAAAATATGACCTCATACATTTTCATAACGATACAGATTTGAGCCTACCTTTTTTCACCTATTTAATTAGGAAACCAAAAATATTTCACTTTCATTGTTTAAACGTGACCTATCAATTCTTTAAGAGAAGATTCTCATCAAGAAATCTGCTCAAAAGTTCAGTCAGCGTTTATATCGTTGCCTCAAAGTACAGCGCTGATTTGCTATTGAATCTTGGCTTTCCAGAGGGAAAAATAAGAATATTACCTAATGGTCTAGATGTAGAAAAATTCAGTCCAAACGAGAAACCCAAGGCTGAAAATCTTTTGGTCTTCATAGGAAGAATAGCTCCCCAAAAAGGGTTGCTCACTTTGCTTAGATCCTTGAAAATTCTTAAACCAAGAACGAAACTCTTGATTATTGGACCCTTAGCCAAGCATTACATTTGGTATTTTAACAGAGTTATGGAGACGATTAAGAACATCAATGACTGCACCCATCATGAAGTAAGATATCTCGGGGTTCTAGATTCAAATGAAGTAATCCAGTGTTATCGCAATGCAACGATATTCGTTTGTCCTTCAATAGACGAACCCTTTGGGATAGTCAATATCGAAGCATTGGCTTGCGAAACTCCGGTAGTCGCATCAAACTCCGGTGGAATTCCAGAAGTTATCCAACATGGTATCAATGGTTGGCTGGTTCCACCAAATTCTCCGCAGAGGTTGGCTGATGCATTACAGTATCTGCTCGAAAATGAGTGCCTCAGGCAAAAAATGGGGAGCCTTGGAAGAAAATATGTCGTGGACAATTTTTCTTCGGATGTAATTGCGAGAAAATTGTGTAAGATTTACGGTGAGATTATCCAGTAATTGGGCAGGCGGAAAGACCTTGAAAGTAGGAGTCTTTTATCCTCCTATGAATTACTATGGTGGTGCAGTGTCTGTGACAATTTGCCTTGTTAATGCTTTGGCAAGGAATGGATATGAAGTGATTCTTTATGCTGATAATGAAATTCGCAATAGAGAGGTTGCGTCTATGATGGGTGATCCGATTTGTTCATCTGTGAAGACTATTGTTAAACGCACAATGTTCAAACCCAGATGGTTGTTCGATATGTATCAAAACGCATTCAGGTCCTGGTGGCTCAAACAAAAATGTGATATTCTGGTAGATACTTTCTCCAACTTCATTTTTCCTTGGACTGACGGGTCCTATGTACATTTTCCATATTTTAATGATGAGCTCTTCCGCCCAAATTTCCCATATCTAAATAGTAAGAACGTCTACGATCTGATAAATATCCCTCTCATCATCTTCTCTAGGAAAATTGGGGTATATAAAAGAAGGTGGGTTATTGCTAATAGTCGGTTCACAGCTGACTCGGTTAAGCGGTCTCTGGGAACAGAGGCAGATGTTGTCTTTCCACCTGTCGATTCTTCTTTTTTTAAGAAAGGAAATGAATTAACTGAGACACGTGAAGATTTGGTTGTAAGCGTTGGGCGAATAAGTTCTGACAAACGACTTGAGACTCTACCCAGAATTGCTCATTTAACCAACGATAAAATACGTTTTACTATAATGGGTTTTGTCCACGAAAAAGCCGCTTACGAACTGATATCCAAAGAGATAAAGAAACTTCAACTTGATAATCGATTCGTTATATTGAGAGATTTAACCAAGAAGAGTGTAATTGACTATTTGATAAGAGCCAAGGTTTATTTGCATCCTCCGATCACGGAGCATTTTGGAATATCAATAGCAGAAGCAATGGCCACAGGTTGCATACCCATAGTATATGACAGCGGAGGCGTCAGAGAATTTGTCCCGCCGGAGTACAGATACCGGGATCTCGATGAAGCAGCAGATAAGGTTGAAGATGTGATTGAAAGCTGGTCGACGGAAAAAAGCAGAGAAATGATACAAATAGCCCAAAAATTTTCTGTGGAGGCTTTTTCTAAAGGTTTCATGAATGTTTTTTTGAAACACATTCAATAGATTGCTTAGGTTGGGGGCGGTATGGCAAGATGAGTTTTCAGGACAGACCCACCCAATGTCGGCGCAAAACTTGGCGGTCCTCCATGTAATCTGCCGAACAATGCATCCCTCCAAACCCAAGCCGTATATTGGATGTGCCACTCTTCAAAGATCTTCATAGTGTTGTCGAAAGCGATCAACTCGTTTGTTGTGTCTGTGTCCATATTTGCTGCAAATTCACCTATCAATAGAGGATAGCTCTGGAGCACTTCTGGAAACTTGAAGTACTGGAACCCTAGTTTGATGTTGTCGTAGTCATAAACATGTCCACCATTTAATCCGATGTGCCCGTATGTTGTGTAGTAGTGTGTTGTGTAAATGAGGTTTTTCGCTGTGTCATTCAAATTTGCCAGAAAAACCCAGTCCATAGTACTAGCTTGATTCTGTGGTGGCGGATAATTTAAATTAACCCAGCAAGCCATGTCCCATGCAGCGATTATTGGCTGCTGAGCCCCCGTTGCTCTGATAGCATTAATAGATTTTTGCATAGTATCAACCCAAATAGCCGCTGCTGTTATATCCCCATGAGGTTCATTCCAAAGCTCAAACAATACATTAGGGTAATCTTTCAGTTCAGTAGCAATGCTTGCCCACCAGTCTACAAATTCTTGTTGATTCGCAATCACTGATGAAGCACCTCTAGATGTTTGATATGGTGGATAAGGAAATGGGTCTTGATTTCCGCCATGCCAATAATCTGTGACCTGATAACCAGTGTAAATAAAGTACATGCCTCTTTCAGCCATTAGGGTTAATAGTGTCTTAATTGCCTGTCTGTGGTTTATTCCAGCATTAGGTTGATTCATATCATACTTCCAATGCTCTACTGCCTGGGCTGAACGAACCACATTAATGCCCCAACTCTTCATCGCATCTAATTCAGCTTTTACGTTATTTACGTTCCAGATGCTATTGCCCATAAAAATCGCGTCTGGGTCATCGTTGAATTGCCAGGCACCAACACCACGTAACCAAACTGTGTTGTTGTTTAAGTCCTTGAGGTATTTGCCGACCGCGTGCAAAGGTGAGATTCCGCTGACTATTGACCCTGTGCTTGTTATAACCCTTGAAGCTGTGAATAATGATTTGACCGAAGAAAGAATAAGTGTTCCGCCAAGTAACATGATCATAAGAAATGCGATGTAGAGTCGAATTTTTGACGTTCCCTTCACATCCGAATCATATAACAGTTGTGACCAGTGAATAAAAAACTTGGTGTTCATGTGTTCTCCTTTAGTACAATTGTCGCGGAAATTAATAAATATTGTGTATTACTATAAACGATAGCATCTCATGGACGCATGCAAGTATTAACGTTAGGCAGAGTAAAATGAACAAAATTGCAACCTTTAGAAGTGATGGGTTAAGAAACTAGCTTGCCCTCCGAAACCAAGAGGACACATGAAATGGGTAATGAAACAAGACCTGCAACTGTGTTGATTCCAACTGCTGGGCGGTCCCATCTACTTGAATATACCTTGAGTGGGCTACGATCTCAAAGCTTCAAGGATTTTGAAGTGCTTTTGGTCTTGAGACCTAATGACACTCGAACAATTGAAATTGCAGAAGATTTCAAGAAGTATCTAGACATAAGAATTATTTTCCAACGACGAACAGGATTGATAGCGGCGTACAATGAAGGAATCCAGAGCGCTCATGGCAGTGTGATAACATTCTTGGATGATGACTCGATACCGAACGGGGATCTGATTGAAGAACACCTTTCGACCTATGACAATATCAAGGTTGCAGGAGTTTCAGGAGATGTTATACCGACATATCTCGTAAATGGCGATTTAAGACCGCTAAAAGACTCATCTGAAATTCTTAGGCTTTATGATGAAAATGAAGCGCTAAGTTTGATTGGCAGGAGTCTTTGGAATCGTCCTCTCGAAGGGCAAGAGAATTATTTGACATATATATCAAAAGCGGGTTACTCTCAAAGAAATATCCGCGTCGACCCCAAGAGGGTAAATAATTCTTTGTTATGCATGGCCGCAAATATGTCGGTCTTGTGTTCGACCCTCAAAGACTTCCAGATACCTGAATCATTCCTCAAACGTGGAATCGCATTCGAGCAAATTGTGGGATGGCATTTATGGAAAAGTGGACACCGAATGGTTTTCAACCCTAAAGCAAAAGTATATCATGTTCAACACGGCGAGACAATGAGCAGATCACTGAGCACAAATGCTACACGCCAGGCGTTTATAGAGGACCAATTGTTGTTTTATTATCTTCTTCCCAGAGAAGAAAAACTCTCTGTGATGCATCGAATTGTTTCTGTGGCCTTCAATGCCTTACTTCACATCAAAAAAGCTGAAGACGACTGGAAATACGAAATGACGATATTGAAAGCAATTTTACTCGGAAACCTGATAGGACTGAAATTGTCAAAAACGAGACGCTAGAAGCCTATGTGTTAAAAAGTGTCTTTTCGGAAATCTCACAGAAAAACTGTTTCAAAGGTAATTTTATGAGTTTAGTAAGTTTTGTTAAAATTAAGAACAACGATTTTAAAGCAGCTATACTGGATGCACTCGGCTTAATTAATTTTGAATTTAGAAAAGACGCTAGAAAGATTATTATAAAACCAAACATGTGCTACTATTGGGATTGCTCAACTGGCCAAACAACCGACCCGAAATTCGTAGGTACTCTAATTGATGTAATTCGCGGCAATTTAGCGTCCGACGTTGATATTTCATTAGTTGAGTCTGAGGGTTCCGCGATGAGATGTAAACACGTATTCAAATTCTTGGGATACGAAAAACTGGCTGAGAAATATAGCGTAAAATTGGTCAATCTTTCAGAAGATAAGAGCGACCCAGTTGAAGTTACAGTTGGGGGTAAACCTTTTCATATTAAGGTTCCGAGAACAATCCAAAATGCCGATCTGAAAATAAATGTAACAAAAATCAAGTACAGCCTAGAAAAAATAAAGATTTCTTGTGCTTTAAAGAATATTTTCGGTTGCAACCCCTACCAAAAAAAGTTCATATACCATTCTGAACTCAATGAAGCAATCGTAGCAATTAATAAAGCAATGAAATTTGACCTGTGTCTCATAGACGGCAACATCGTTGCTGGAAGCCAACCGTGCAAGCTAGGGTTGGTGATGGCAAGCAAAGACTCTGTCGCAATCGACGCCTCGGCTGCCAAGATTGCAAGAGTAAACCCGAACACTGTAGGATACATTAAACTAGCCCAAAAAGAAGGTTTAGGAGACGCACACTTTGTCTCTATGGGTGTGCCAATTGACTACTTCATAACAAGATACCCAAGTAGAAATGCCCAAAAGAAACTGATGAGCAAAGCGTTCAATGTAGTGTCCATGTTGAAACTGGGCAACAGACTAGGATTAGAATAACCGCAAGAGAAGACGAGGATTCCAAGATGGAGAAAGTCAAACTGGGTCTGATAGGCCTCGGATATATTGGCAAAATACACCTTAGAAACAGCTTAAAACTCGCCAACGCAAAATTGGTAGCTGTTTCAGATATATCGAAGAGCGCTTTAGACCAAGCCAAAAAAGAGGGCGTTAAAAAAACATTTACTAATTATGAACAACTTTTGAAAGATCCAAAAATAGACGCCGTAATAATCGCGTTGCCCACTCATCTTCACTTAGAATGCACCAAACGTGCGGCAGAAGCAAAAAAACAAATTTTGTTGGAAAAACCAATCGCAAGAAACGTCGCAGAAGCCAAGGAAATAATTTCGGTTGTTCAAAGAAACTCCGTGAAGTTGATGATGGGTTACCCACTAAGATTCAACAACATAATGTGCAGCCTAAAAAAGAAACTTGAAAGTGGAGAACTAGGCGATGTAGTGACGGCATACGCAACCAACGTGAGCACAGGTCCTTTTCAACACAGAACGCATGACTACGCCCCTGTTCCAGTGTCAGAATGGTGGTTCAAAAAAGAACTGTCCGGCGGCGGTGTTCTGATGGACTTAGGCTCTCATTTGATAAATCTTCTTAGAGGGTACTTCGGCGAAATCACAGAAATTGAAAGCCATCTCGGGCATCGATTCAACATGGATCTTGAAGATCACGCGACTTGCTTTACCCGATTTGAAACAGGAACAACGGCAATAATAAACGTAGGTTGGTTTTCGCAAAAGTATCAGTTGAAAGTCGAGTTACTTGGAACAGTTGCGCATGCTATCGCCGACAATGTTCCTCCTAATCGAATATTTGCTGCAATCCAGATGCTCACAATGAGAACTTCGACGTTCTGGCGCCCTTATCTCAATGAACTTAGATATTTTACTAACTGTATAATTGATGATGTTCCACCATCATCTTCAGGAAAAGATGGGCTAAAAGACTTGGAAGCTATCGAATCAGCATATAAAAACTCGATACAACTGAACAGTTGCCCCGAAAATAGCTAACTCAACCTAAAACAGAAAGTTCTTTACTATTCAGAGGTATTAGGGAAAAAAATAGTCTGGGTTGGTTTTTTGACGCTAATTGACCGGAAGCGTTGGTTTTTGACGCTAATCCGCTGGAGAGACTGGGGGAACTCAAAATCCCCTCTATACTTCGGGATATGCCTCTATTTGTCCTTAGCTAATAGTCTGTTTGGTCTCGACTTTCTGACCTCTTTCTTTATTTTTTTCTTGTTTTTGCACCTCTATGGTATTTACGGGTTAATGATAAACGATTATTGCGATAGAGAATCGGACAAGCACAGTGGTAAAACTAATATTATAGGAGAGATGCCTAAGCTCAAAGCTTTGGGACTTCTTACGCTTATTCTCGTCGCAGGGATTGTTGCCTCATTTTCTTTCCTTCAGAGTCCCTTTTTCTTGATAATCTGCGTCTTGTCGTATGCCGTTGCCACACTTTATTCTTTGCCTCCTGTCAGATTCAAAGAGAGAGGTTCTTTAGGGCTTTTCGTGCCAGCAATTGCCCAACAGACTCTGCCAGTGCTGCTTATATTCTCAGCGTTTAACTACCTCAGTGATTTTGGGGTATTAATCTTTTCAATGTACGTCACTTTTGTTGGAGTTCGAAAGATCACTCAGCACATAATGGAAGACCATGCTGCCGACCTTGAATCTGGATTAAAAACTTATAGTGTAACACACGGAATCGACAAAACTCAACGAATTTACAGACTTTCAGTTTTAGGAGAGATTTATTTTCTACTTTTATCTTTAACGTGGGTCTCAATAAGAGTGCCTTATGGATTCTTCCTACTGTTAGTCTTTCTCACATTGGGTTCTTATCTTTATCTACGAAGCGGTGAAACGTTTAGTGAGTTCATTCATGAAGATGGCCCTGTTCTTTTGATCCCAATTTTTTTTGCCACACTATTATTCATGCAATATTTGGCATACATTATTATTTTCTTTTTCCTAGCAGCTTGGCAATATGAAATGATTAGAAAATATGCGATTCGAATGTACAAAAAAATTTTTGGCGGAAGCAAGAATGGATGAGTTAAGCGTTTATAGGAAGCCTCCCGTCGATTCAATCGAAGGCATACCTAGCTTCGTTAAGGATGACTACTTCTTCATCTACTTTGGCAAACCACAACTCCTTCACTTGACCTCGTTGGCAGAGAGAATAGGTTGGAAAGATACTGTTGCCTCATACCAGTCAAATCCTTTGGTAAGGTACCTTACGGACTCTAGACGTCTTCTTCTTGTGCCACTCCTTTCTCTCATGTCAAATTCGAAGATCCTTGACTTGGGCGCTGGTCTCGGATCCCTGTCTTTTCAGATAGCTAAGAGGAATCCGTCGTGTCAGGTTTACGCATTCGATAAGACGTTAGAGGGACTTTTACTTCTCAACGTCATCAAAGAACAAGAGAAGTTATGGAACTTGCATATCGCGAGGGTGGACGCTTCCGACATTCCTTTGGATGATTCTTTCTTTGATCTCATTTTGATGGTTGGATTATTAGAATGGGTTGGTAGTTCTGCAGTAGGAGTGCATCCTGTGGAGGCCCAAAAGAAAGTGTTACAAGAAGTTTACCGAGTATTGAAGCCGGGAGGCCAGTTACTGGTTGGAATTGAAAATCGCTTCGGTTATCAGTTTTTTAGAGGAACTCCGGATCATTCGGGTCTTTCATACACCAGCCTAATGCCAAGATATATTGCGAACCTTTATACCAAATTTCGGTCAGGTCGTGAATACCGAACTTACACATTTACCGAGCGTGGATATAGGAAGCTGCTGACAGAAACAGGTTTCACTGATGTAAGATTCTTTGCTGCTTTTCCTGACTATCGATTCCCCGAGTTGATTCTTGAAGTTACCTCAGTCAAAGAGGTGCTGAGAAAGAAAAAATTGAGGTCGCTAACTAAACTAGCGCTTCGTTGCATGCCCTCTTCTGTGGTCAGGTTGCTCGTACCTTCCTACTTTATAGTGGCGGTGAAGTGAATTGATGATAAGAGATATTGCTTTTAGAATCGCTGAAAAGATGGATCTTAAAGAATGGAACTATAATACGATCATAAGCAACTTCAGTTTATTCGGAGAACCCACACATAAGTTCATCCTGAGAGTCGGTTCATCAAAAGGCTCTTGGGAATTCTTCGTGAAAGTGTGTAAAGATCCTACCCTTTCTAAGTACCTTGTAAACGAGGCAAAAGCCCTGGAGTACTTAAATGGGCTTGGTATTGAAGGAGTCCCAAGTCTTATTCTGCGAGATTCTTATTACGGAAAAGAGTTCTTAGTTGAAAGTTTCATTCGTGGCAGAAAAGCTAAACATCGTTACGATGCCATCGATCTTGTACGCCACTGGCTTTTGAACCTCTATTCGAAGACGCAAAATGGATTCATATCATGTGATATCTTGATGGGTAAAGCGGCAGAATATGTCAACTATTTGTCTAAGTGGTTCGATCTAGGTGATGTAATAAGCCTCATGGAGAAATATTTGCCAAGCGAGCCGTTGCCGTCGGTCTTTACACACGGCGATTTCTGGTTCGACAACATACTTGTTACGAACACAGGTATAGGCGTTGTCGACTACTCTCATTCCGCACATAACGAACCGCCTCTGGATATTTTCACAGCGTTGCCCCTTTTAGGTTTAGAGCACCCTGAAACTTTGGCTTCAACCAAGAGGCTAAGAGACTTTACGGCAGATTTTCTCCCCAGCGGCGTTGATCCACACTTCGTGATAATCTATAATATGATCAGGCGAGCGGCACAATTATTGCATATGACGGAGGATCTGTACGATAATCTTCTATTGTTTGATAACAATAACCTTCTAGTGCTTGATGGCAGAAAGCTTGCTGTATTAGCTCCAGTGCATTTGCAAATAGTGTCATTGAAGACTCTATCTCTTAGGCACAGGACTGGGAGAACACGGGTATGAAGAACGCAACACATCCTGTTCAGCGACAAATATCTTGAGTGTTTTAGTGAGTATTTATGAAACTGGCAATCATTGACTCTTGGTTCCACTGGCCACCTTTAGGAGGGGCGATAAGAAGTGTAAAGGAGATAGCTAACCGACTTTCTAGAAGGAGTCTAGACGTAGTGGTTATAGCGCCTTTTCGTGGAATTATAGGAGGTAAAGACTTCGATTTTAGACTCGAATGGCTGAAAATACCTCATTTCAACGGCCCGACCTTCTATTCAGCCATTAAGCAGAGCTTGAAGAAGATTTCTCCTGATGCGGTATTTGTTACAAATGGAAACCTATTGAAGCCGTATATGATCGCGGCAGCGAATAGGTATCATACTCTGGTCAGACTTTACGCCTATGAACTACGTTGCTTGACATCTTATGGAACTCTCTTTCGTAATGGGCATATCTGTAACCGCAGTTTCTTACATCAGCCTTACCAGTGCATCGCCTGTAGTGAAGATAAGCAGAGAATACTCCATAATACCAGCACAGTGGATAGACCTGAATTCTTTCAGAGCCTAAAGTTTCTATACCCCTATTACTACATATTGGCCAAACGCAGCATAGGCGAAATTTCCAAGGCGATAGCCACATCGAACTACATGAAACAACAATTTTCAGGGATAATTCCACTTGATCGTATCGAGATACTCCCTGATGGCGTCGATTCAAGCTTTTTTTCTCCGAAGAGAAGGTCTTCTTCTAGAAGCGATGTGAAGAGGGTTACGTTTGCTGGGAGAATCTTCGATCCTGTTAAAGGTTTGAACACACTTCTTAAAGCCTCAGCTATGCTCTGGAAGAAACGTAGAGACTTCCGACTTTTCTTAACAGGCTCCAGGAGAGGTTATCTTAAGAAATATCCGTTCATCGAGAGTGACAGATGGTTCGATGATGTGGATGTGCCAAGTGTGTATGCCAACAGCGACCTTGTGGTCGTCCCCTCCACGTGGGGTGAACCTTTTGGCCTAACAGCTCTAGAGGCTATGAGCTGTGAAGTACCTGTCTTGGCTTCTAGAGTTGGGGGTCTGCAAGAGATAGTCAAAGACGGGGAGAATGGGCTTCTCTTCACAGCCGGTAGCTACACAGAACTGGTTGAGAAAATGGATCAACTTTTGGACGATGAAGACCTTAGAATAAGGTTAGGACATCAAGGGAGAAGATACGTTGTCCAGAATTACTCGTGGGATCAGATAATAGACCGGTATATCTCCATCCTAGAAGAAATTAGAGCTGCATAGATACATCAAAAAAGTCTAGACAATATGAGCACTTTGAAATCAAGTCATCCACAGCCAGACTCTGAAAAAAGCCTAATTAGCCCTGGTTGGAAGTAAAATGAGCGATAGCCTAGAGGTCGTCTACAGGGTTCTGATGCTCAGAGCGTGGCTTGCGGGACTCGTAGGTATGCCGGCCCAACTCTGTTACTTCTCGATATTCTATCTTGGATTGAAGACTGCCTTTTCCTTTGATGTTTCCCAACTTTTGCTGCTAATCTTCTCCCTATGGTTGTACGGGGCCTATGCAGTCCTCATCAATGACCTGTTTGATCGCGACTTGGATGTTCAAGTGGGCAAGGCGACCATCTCTCGAGGTCATGGGTTAAACCCCGCCTACATTGGCGCATTATTGCTGCTCATCATCTCAGCCAACGCCGTCTCAGTCGCGCTGCTTCAAGGGAGCGTGATCTTTAACGCCCTTTGGATTTTGACATACGTTTTGGGAACCATCTACTCTGTGCCTCCATTTAGATTAAAAGCAAGAGGCTTTCTAGGTCTTTTATGCGACTCCATCATAGAGAAGCCGCTGCCAATACTAATCGTGTTTGCCTTCTTCGGATACTACGGCTTTGAAATTCTACTGTTCCCCATATTTGCGGAGATGTTTGACAGCGTCTTCAAGCATCAAGCGCGAGACTATCCTGTAGATGTAAAGACCAAAACAAGAACTTTTGCGGTCGTGTTGGGTAACGACCTCTCCGACAAGGTGGTTAATAAAGCGATACATCCCCTCAACATAATGCTGGTGCTAGTCGTCTTCCTTGTAGTTTTGTTTCAGATCCCTCAAGTGAGAACGGTTACATCAGTGGTCTTAGCCGCATTGCTGATAGTCTTCATCGCCATCCTTGCCAGAGAAAAGAAACGCATCTTCCAAGCCGAAACCTTTGGGTCAAACAAGAACAACCCTCCTTACGTGGTTTTCTTTAACGCAGGCTTTCAGACGCTTCTGATCCTCATATTAGGTGTAGCGCTCACGGTCGAGAACCCCGCCTACCTGTTTCCACTCCTACTGTTCATGCTTTCGCTGCCACCATACTTTCGGGCATATGTCGAGAGACTTCGTATTACAGTCGGGTAGAACGGTGCCTGAAGGAAAGACCTGTTTACATACGCACTTCAGCCCAATGGGCTTACAAACGGCAAGATTTGCTCTGATTAATGACCGTGTAGCCTCCGGCATTAGCCAAATTGTTCGTCCGAGGTTGATTCTTTTGAAAGGTCAAGTTACTCACAACAGACCGAATTTTCTATTTCCTAAGGATGAAGGTCGCCATGTGGATGCCCTTTACGAATGGTGGTATTTTAACGCTCATCTTGAGACAAATACTGGAAGGCAGTACGGACTTTTTGTTACATTCCATTCATTATCTTCCCACAAAGCCATGCGAGTTGTCTTGGTTGACAAGTCAAGAAAACTTGTCGTAAAGCGGTTTATCACAAAAACCCCAGTGAAGGCTTCTACCTCCTGTCTTGACCTTCAGACTGGCAATAATTGGTGGCGTCAAGTTTCAGAGAGACCATTTCGTTATACCATGCACGTGCGCGAAGATGATCTGAGCCTTAGCTTAGAGCTACTTTCACGCAAACCCCCGCTGTTTGCCAACCGCAGTGGAAACCATAGTGGAAACATCAAATTTGGTCTTCTCGGATATTCTAGATACTATTCTTTAACTAACATTAAGGTTTCAGGAACCCTTCAGCTGGGCGAAAACCGCTTTGAAGTAAGAGGTGTCGGGTGGATCGACAGGCAATGGGGAAACTGGGATTTTCGTGGTATCGGTGGTTGGGATTGGTTTTCAATTCAACTGTCCAACAACGTTGAGATTCTAGCAGGTCAGATCTTTCATCCCGTTACCGGTGGTCCGATGGGTACAGCACTGAATTTGATAGATGATGAGGGTGGAACGAAGGTCTACGACGGACTGAGGATCAAACGTCTTGGCACGTGGAGAAGTCCGCGGACAGGCTTAGTCTACGCGACTGGATGGGAAGTTTCACTACCACCGGATACGAACCTCTTCGTTTCGTCTGTCTTAGATGATCAGGAGATATATAGGGGGTTTTGGGAGGGCTGCTGTGAAGTAAAGGGAAGATTAAACGAGCAACCTGTAAACGGAGTGGGTTATGTTGAACAAGCCTTTTTCAGTCACCCTAGCCAATTAGTCAGGTTGATCTCACTAGGCACGGGCGCCATTCATCATGTAGAACAACTGGTCTTAAGAAGAGGAGATTTCAAAGTTTGGAAACTTCAACCGAATGAACTACTCAACAGATTGTCTGAGATGAGGAAGAAGAAAGAAAGTGGATTAACTCTGAAAAAGTCATAGAGTAGACTCCGTTGTGAAAAAGCTGCTTTTGTTGGTTGGAGGTGCTAAAATGAGCGACAGCCTACCGGTCGTCTATAGGGTTCTGAAGCTTAGAGCGTGGCGTGTCGGACTCCTATCTCTACCTATCCAGGTCTGTTACTTCTCGATATTCTATCTTGGATTGAAGACGGCTATACCCTTTGATGTTTCCCAACTTTTGCTGCTCATCTTCTCCCTGTGGTTATACTTTGCCTACATAGTTCTCATCAATGACCTGTTTGATCGATATGTGGATGCTCAGGTGGGCAAGACAAGCATCGGTCGAGGTCATGGGTTAAACCCCGCCTACATTGGCGCATTATTGCTGCTCATCATCTCAGCCAACGCCGTCTCAGTCGCGCTGATTCGAGGTGGAGTGATTTTCAACGCTCTCTGGATTTTGACTTATGTTTTGGGAACCATCTACTCTGCGCCCCCGTTTAAGCTAAAAACAAGAGGTTTTCTAGGTTTTTTGTGCGACTCCCTTATGGAGAAGCCTCTGCCAGTACTGATTGTATTTGCATTTTTCGGGTACTACGGCTTTGAAATCATATTGTTTCCTACATTTGCGGAGATGTTTGACAGCGTCTTCAAGCATCAGGCGCGAGACTACTACCTGGACGTAAAGACTAAAACAAGAACTCTCGCGGTTGTGTTAGGCAAAGACCTCTCTTACAAGGTGGTTAATAAAGCGATACATCCACTAAACGTACTACTGGTGCTAGCCGTCTTCCTTACAGTTTTGTTTCAGATCCCTCAAGTGAGAACGATTACATCCGTAGTCTTCGCCGCATTGCTGATAGCCTTCATCGCCATCCTTGCCAAAGCAAAGAAGCGTGTCTTCCAAAATGAAAACCTTGTGTGGATGAATCCTCCTTACGTGGTTTTCTTTAACGCAGGCTTTCGGACGCTTCTAATCTGTATAATAGGTGTGACACTCACGGTCGAGAACCCCGTCTATCTGTTTCCACTCCTACTGTTCATACTTTCGTTGCCACCGTACTTTAGGGCATATGCCAAGACCGCTTTGAGACTTCGTTACACAGTTGGGTAGAGCAGTGCCTGAAGAGAGACCTATTCATGCACGCAACTTCAGCTCCATGGATCTTACAAGAGAGAACTTACAGCGGATTTACTCTGTAGTGATGTTAATCTTCACATCTGCTAATTAAGCCAGTTACAAGACTTTAGCGACGGTGTAGAGAGGTAGGTGACGCCGCTTGTTAGGTCTCTCCCTCAAATTATGGCAAAAAGAGGTCAAACCCATCATAATTGCAAGCGTAAGATGATTTGGAGCGAGATTTTATGTCGAGAAACACAAGGCATAAAGATACGAGCGAATCTCGTAGATCGTTAGTCATCGGCTGTGGAATGAGATGGCAACGACATCTCTGTTTATGTTCGAATCTTATTGCACTTGATATCGACCCTCTTTTTGTGAAGTATTCAGCAAAAAAAGTGGATCCCCAAGCTAGTTACGTTATAGCTGATGCTCGTTTCCTACCATTCAAGTCCCAAGCTTTTTTCGACATAATTAGCACAGAAGTTTTGGAACACATAAAAGACTACAGGAAAACTGTGGAGGAAATAATAAGATTAGATCCTAAAGTCGTCTTCCTAACTTTTCCCACAGAGACGACTGACCAAGTAATTTCAGCTTTCTCGAAAACTTATGCGAAAGCGGCCCGAGCTGGTCATGTTTCAATTGTCGATGTCAAGTATCTCGAAAGAAAATTTTTGGAAAATGACTATTCCGTTTCCGTCAACCTATCTTGGGCTTGGAATACAATGAGGGTGAGTACGTTATTTTTGCTTTTGGACATTTTGTGTAAAGACTATAGCGTAAATGTTGTCGGCGCGCTTATATTTAAGAACAAAAGAAAAATCTACGATTTTCTTTGGAAATTTACAAAAGTCATCTCTCGACTCGGTGTTGTGACTGCTCTCGCGTGGAGAGTTTTTAGACTAAGAACACTTCACGATTCTTACAAGTTTAGAGCATCAAAACGAATGTCGCAGTGAAAAATTAAATGGAGAAGATGTTGCCCAGAATAGGTTATTATAAAAGACGCATTCAACTGACAACTGCTTTGAGTCTATGCTTTTTCTTGATTTCGCAAAGTTTGGTTCTTGAAAGAGTTTTGGGATGAAAGCTGTGTATGATGTGATCGTAGTAGGCGGTGGTCCAGCGGGATCCACTGTTGCAAACGCTGTTGCCTCTAAAGGATTTAATGTTTTAATTGTTGAGAAAAGCCGCTTTCCAGGCGAAGACAATGTATGCGGTGGATGTACTTCACAAGAAGCATTTAGAGAATTTGGCGCAGACGACAGCATTTGTGAGAAATGGGTCTTCAATGGAACTCATTTCTTCCCCTGGGGAGAATATCGGCGAAAAATGAAAAATGCATCATTTCGCAGAAAAATTTTTGACAGATTTCTAGCTGAGAAAGCAGTTGAAAAAGGTGCCAAACTGAAAACCTCCAGCAAAGTTTTCGATATAAAGATAGAAAATGGTAAGTCAAACGTCTTTTGGATGGACCTTAACAAAGGTAAAGCGTGTTTTGATTCCAGCCTTATTACAGTTTTTGCAGATGGACCACAGACCCTTGCTGCCAGAAAATTTCCAAATCTTGGATTTCACCCTAGGCCAGATAATACCGCTTTGGGCATGATTTACGAATTCGAATGGAAGGATAATCCTTTGACTGAATTTGAGTATTATCATGGACCAGACTTTACAGAATGGGGATACGGCTGGATTTTTCCAAAAAAAGACCTATTAAATGTCGGAGTTTGCGCACCCCTTTCTGCATTAAGAAAAAGAAAGACAAACATTCGCACCATCCTCGACTATTTTGTGAACAAGCATTCTGTTTCTTCGAAAAAACTTCGTGGAAAAAAAGTGATTGGTGCTGCAGCTGACCTCATACCGCTGGCTCCAGCTAGAAAGATATATTCTCAATCGATTCTAGTTGTAGGAGACGCAGCTGGAATGGTTGACCCAATATGGATGGGTGGACTCGGGATAGGTCTTTTTGCAGGTAAGCTGACTGCTCAGACTATAGTCGAGGCGCTTGAACAGCAAGATTATTCGGAGGTTTTCTTATCAAGATACCAAATTTCATGGGAGAATTCAAAATATTTCGCCCGAATTAGAAAAGGGCTTCTGGTAAGCAGAATACTCACGCCTTTTACCAGAATAGACAAGAGTCTTCCCACAAAATACACTGCTCTTTCTTTTCTACGAAAAAGGAGAGAAATCAGGAAGAGTCTAAGTTATCTTTTGCATCCTGTGAAAATATAGGAATGTCCATGTGCATTCACTTCGTCGTTGCCAATCTTGAAGAAAATGTTCTTTGAGATCGATTCTCATGAAAGACCTATCCATTCAAGATTCACCAGATTTTCTATTTCCCAAAGATGAAGGTCGTCATGTAAATGCCCTTCACGAATGGTGGTATCTTAACGCTCATCTTGAGACAAACACTGGAGGACAGTACGGACTTTTCGTTTCGTTCCTACCCCAGCTTATGTACTTTGCCTTGGTTGACAAGTTAAGGAAACTTGTAGTGAAGCGGTTTGTCACAAAAACCCCGGTGAAGGTTTCTACCTCCCGTCTTGACCTTGAGACTGGCAATAATTGGTGGCGTCAAGTTTCAGACAGACCGTTTCATTATGCCATGCACCTGCACGAAGATGATCTGAGCCTTAGCTTGGAGCTGCTTTCACGCAAACCCCCACTGATTGCTAACCGCAGTGGAAACATCAAATTTGGTCTTCTTGGATATTCCAAGTACTATTCTCTGACCAACATGGAGGTTTCAGGAACCCTTCAGCTGGGCGAAGATCTCTTTGAAGTAAGAGGTGTTGGGTGGATGGACAGGCAATGGGGAAACTGGGATTATGGCGGTTTCGGTGGTTGGGATTGGTTTTCAATCCAGCTGTCCAACAACGTTGAGATTCTAGCCGGTCGGTACTTTCATCCCGTTACCGGTGGTCTGATGAGTACGTTATTCAATGTGGTCGATGATGAGGGTAGAATTAAGGTCTACGACAGATTGAGGATCAGACGTCTTGGCACGTGGAGAAGTCCACGGACAGGCTTAGTCTACTGGGCGGGGTGGAAAGTCTCACTGCCACCGAATACGAATCTCTTAGTTTTTCCTGTTTTTGATGATCAGGAGATATATAGGGGGTTTTGGGAAGGCTGCTGTGAAGTGAAAGGAGTATTGAAAGGGCAACCAGTAAACGGAGTGGGTTACGCTGAACAAGCTTTCTTCAGTCACGCTAACCGTTTAGTTAGGTTGCTGTATACACTATCATTAGACACCCCTCTCTTCCACCATATCGGACAAGTCATCCTGTGTAGACTAAATTTCAATGCATGGAAACTTCTCCAACATGAACGCCAAAACAAAATTGTTCAAAAATAGAAGAAAGAAACAATATAATTTGAGCGTTTTTTACTGATGTACGTCGCTAGATGTTTCAGATATTGATGAATTGGTGTTTTCCTACAATGGCGAACATGTGCGTACCCATAATAAGACATAAAACGGTGCTGACAAATATGCAACCCAAAGTTTGCATCGTGATTTTAAGCTGGAACAGGATGGAAAGTCTAAAGGTTTGTGTAAAATCCGTTCTTAACACTAACTACTCAGATTATGAGATAATTGTTGTTGATAATGCTTCAACAGACGGATCTCCCGAGGCAGTAGCGCGTGATTTTGATTTCGTCAAGCTCATTAGAAACAAGGAGAATTTAGGCTATGCTGGAGGTAATAATGTAGGAATGAAATATGCTATTGAGCACGGCGCTGATTATGTATTACTTCTTAATGACGATGTAGTGGTTGAGCCCAACTTTCTAAAGGAGTTAGTTAACGTTGCTGAAAACGATCCAAAAATCGGGGCAGTCGGTCCAAACATAAAATTTGAAGAATCGAGTATTAAAAAATACTACGGTAAATCTTATTTTGGGATAACCTACAAAAAATTGAGCAATCTAAATAAACCTGAAGAAACGGATTATATGTTTGGTACAGCTATACTTGTTAAGAAAGAGGTTATAATGACAGTGGGCTTATTGGATCCAAACTTCTTCCTTTACGCCGAAGACGTGGACTGGTGTTATCGGATGAAAAAAGCGGGATACAAAATAGTATATGTGCCCTCTGCAAAAGTATGCCATAGTGGTGCACGCGCGTACGGGCTTTCTCGATCCTTCAGCAGAAGAGGTTCAGGTGTTTCATATTTTTTATATTATTGGACAAGAAATGAGCTATTGTTTGCTCAAAAGCATTTAAACCCTTTACTGTTCATCCCACTTTGGATTCAGCGATTCATTTTTAGAATGATTACCTTCGCGTTAAAAACAAAAAACATTAAAGTAATCAAAGCAATAATGAAAGGATTTTTCGATTTCACCAAGGGTAAGTATGGCAAAACTCTGCCTTCTTAAACCAAGATCAAGATAATAGATGAGAGGAGAATGATATTTACCATTAATAGATTCGCCTTTACAATGTAACGAACACACGATAGACTCAGGTTATTGCTTTTCTGGTTACTGAAAGAGAGCAGGTGAATTTCATGTTCTTCTTGAGAAAATCGAGGAGGATTCGTGAGTTGATTAAAGAATTGTTTCCCCATCATTTAAGCGAACCCCTAAAAGAAGATCCTGACGACCTTGTTAACATTCATAATCCGAACATTAGAGAATACGCTATGACCTATTTTGTTGACGGGAAGAGGAAAACCATCTACGACTGGTGGTATTCCGCAATTCTGAAAGACGAAGAAGCAAACTTGTATTTTATAATTTTTTCTTTTCACCCCGATTGGAGCTATTATGGATTCACTTGTATGGGCAACTGCAAGAACCAGAAAGAGTTCTTCACTTCAAAATCTTCTGTTATAGGAGATAGATTCAATACCATCGAGTATTGTGAACGCGATGACGCAATTGAGCTTTGCGTCCCGAAAACAACAAAACCGGAATATTCGAGCAAGGCATTTGCAAAATGCGTTATCAAAGCCGGAGAGAGCCATCTCACTTTGAAAACAAACAAATTGGCTGTTAACCTGATCTTTTCTAGCCTTGGGATGCCTTTTTGGATAAATAAGGGGCGTGAGGCAATATGCTCCCCTAAAGGCGATAAGATGAGCGGATTCTATGACATTTCTAACATAGAGGGTTTCCTTGAATGCAATAAGCGGAGATTGAAGCTAACGGGCGTTGGAATCAACGAACATTTGATGTCTTTTGTGCCTCCTGAGCGAAACTGGAAAAGAATAGACGGTGTTTTCTTCTGCACTGACCAGATTTACTGTGCATTTATCTATCTAGAAAACGATATCGGCATGAGAAGAAGAGTGTATAAGGACGGAGCGATTGTAATCAGAACAATAAACGAATATTTGATTCCGTCCGATTTCAAGATTGAATATCTACGATTTGACGAAACGGATAAAACACCATTAAAAATACGTATCGTGGCGAATACAAAAAGAGGAGAGTTGAACGCTTTGGCGGAGGTTATCGGCAGAATCGAAAAACAACTAGCCCTCAAAATTGAGGATGCTAAGTTTGTTTTTGACGATGGAAAAGAATTGCCGTTAACAAATGGTTTTGGCCAGCATGCTTTACATTAAAGACTGAAGGTGTCTTGTGAATTAGCGCGCTTTTATGATTTTAATTGCATAGGAAATCCCACCAAACAGGCTACCAAAAGCCTACCAATTTGTAAGAAAAGAATACGACGTGCCAACCATGGTACATGGGGAATTGAAGAAAACCAGTCAAAATAGACTAAAAAGGGTATTATCATTGCGGATCTACAAGACAAGAGGAAAAAAATAGAACAAAAGTTGATTTTTTCTATAATAGACTGTGAAAAAAGGTTATATGCAGTTTCACAACCTTGTTTTATGGGTTAGAAGCTAACGGTGGCTTTTAAACTATGCAATATGCTGAAAAACCAGGTAGAAGATACGCTAGGTTGCCATCAAATAGGAAACCTGGAAGAATTAAAGCCATTACGTTAGTTCTAATAGTTTTGTCGAGTCTTTTTGGATTGTTGACGTCAGTTCAGAGCGTTAGTGCTGCGTCTTGGCTTAGCGGTTGGAATTATCGCAAAAGTCATTTGATTAATCCTGCTTCTGGGGCGGGTACAAACTATCAAATAAAGTTAACAACTTATTATGACAGCAGACTTTCAGCCATTAATAATAACTCTGCTGCAATTTCGACCAGCGGATATGCAGCTGAAAATATTGTGTATGATTCAGATACTTCAAAGTATTGGTGGATTTTTACGGACGGAACAGCTTACCCTGCAACACAGACTATAAAACTTGCTTATGCGAGTGACATTAATGGATCGTGGTCTGTCCAACCGACTCCAGTCATAGAAGAAGTTGGTCACTTCGTAGAAACGCCTATGTTGGTTAAATTCGATAATTATTGGTACATATATTATGGAAGGTCTAGTAATATTGGTGGTTCCTATAACTACACTGTGAGCATTTACGTTCAAAAATCATCTTACGTAAACCAGAGTTATAGTTCTGCAGGAATAAGCAACCCAATTTTAGACTATGGCTCGCCTAATGAGTGGGATGGTGCTTGGGTGTATGAACCTTATGTTGCACGTGTGAATAACACTTACTACTTATTTTATGCTGGTTTTAACACGAGTGTAATTAGGAAAACAGGATATGCCACATCTAGCTCTCCAACATCAGGGTTCACTAAATATTCTGGTAATCCAGTTTTACCTGCAGATGGTTATCCTCATAGCTGGGATACAGGCAAAACTCAAGCAGTCGACCCTTTTGTTTTTCAAATCGGCTCAACTTATTGGATCGGTGTAACAGCGTCAATAACTGAAAATGTTCAACCATGGAGTATAGGGTTCTATTATACTAACAATTTTGTCACTTTCCGTCATTACAGTGGAAACCCAATTCTAGGTCCTGGGAGCTCAGGTAATTGGGACGACAAAGCGGTTTTAAGAGGGGCAGTTTCAGAGTTTAACGGCGTTTATTACTTGGCCTACACAGGTTATTCAGATCTTAGCAGTTTTAGAATGGGTAAGACTGTTTTAACGGTCTCAAACACAAGTAACAACGCTGAAGTGTATCTCGACGGAAAATGTCGTTATGACTTTGGTGATATCAGATTTACAGACGATGACGGAATAACGCTTTTAGACTATTGGATGGAGTCTAAAGTCGACGGTTATAAAGCCGTTTTCTGGGTTGAAGTCGCAGACGATTTAAGTTTAGCCCCACAAACGATTTATATCTACTATGGTAACAGCAACGCAACGACCACAAGTAATGGTGCAAATACATTTCAACTTTTTGATCATTTTGATGATGGTTCATTAAATCCTCTTTTATGGAAAACAATCGGTTACAGCGGAGTAGCCATTGAGTCAGGCACCAGCCTAATAGCAGCAGCTTCGGTCATTGAACTTGTCTATTCTGTGCCGACTTTCGGGCTAAATACAAGGGTCAGGGCATCTGGATTTTTATACTTAGTGAAACCTTCAGCAGTTTCATATGTTGGATATGCGTCAATTGATGGGTTGAACGCGGTCATAGCTGCTTCCTATTACAGCACTTCAAATCCTTACTTTTACATTGCCACAACAAGTGCAGGTGTCAGTTCATATTCAAATACTAGTCTTCTCAGGGATAATGTGTACCATATTTTTGATGTTATGAGGGTCTCATCTACGTCCAGTAAAATCTATGTGGATTCAAGATATGCAGCGGAAAGCACAACTAATAATCCCACTGCTAAGCTACCAATACAGTTCTTAGCTTTTAAACAGGCACTAACAGTTATTGACTGGGTTTTCGTAAGCAAACTGGTTAATCCAGAACCAGCACATAGCACATGGGGAAGTGAAGAACAACCAGTATTTTAACAGAATCTTTCTCAAATTTGAGTAATGTTGATTTACGTTATTTAAAAACCGAAAAACGACTAAAAACAAAACTCATGGTTAAATTCTAACATCCGTACCAAAAATATTTCAAACGCTTCGCTTATTAAATATCTTCCAGTTTAGTGGATTAATCCTTGACATGAAAACTCGGTGGCGTTTGCGACTTTCTTGGATCTGCAAGAATCTCTTGAGGTCAGTTAAGTCAAGCTGAGCTATTCGCTTGTCTAAGATAATGGAATACAACTCATAGGCAGATAAGTCATTTTCTTGGAAGTTGCTTGGCTTTCTTAGCTTTGCAAAAACACCTAACTGAGGGTCCTTCTCAATTTTGTCAACCAAGCAATCAGAGAATATATTTTGTATATCTTGTATTTCGTATCGCCAAAAATCATGTGGATATCCATGATAAGGAAAACCTCGTGACCGAGTACTTATGAAGGTTAGACCACCTGGAGTTACTAAAGCCTTAAGATTGCTTATGACCTTCTGCCAGTTCCGCACGTGTTCAAGCATCTCAGTTGAAATCACTACGTCGAAACTGTTTGATGGGAAGACATCCAACAGCCCTTCTGCATTACATACAACATCAACGCTAGGTCCCCTGACAATGTCAACACCTACATACTGCTTTGGTCCATAGGATTCAAGGAGTGGTCTGACGCTTCCATTAACGTCCATTGAACCTACTTCTATCACCTTCTTATTGTGTATCTCTTCTTTTCTTAGGTTCAAAGCAGCGAAGAGTATGCAATAGGCGTTGCACATATTTCATCGTTGTCAAGGTTATGTTGCTGTTTAGATTAAACGTTTACCTCAACACACTACCAAGCCAACTCCTCCTCTCCAAAGAAGAAGAAAAAGATAGAATTTCCATCCAAAAACCAAGATCATTAATCAAGAATTGTTTGGCTGATACATCTGTCCGGGTATCAAACCTTTCTTACACCCGCACTTTGGAAGAAACACATCAACATGAATACAAATCTACGCAATAAAAATGTCTAGGTTTTGTTGAAAAACTGACCCGAAAGAGTGTGCACAAAAACCATTATACTGGATGTAACTGTTTTGATTAGGAAGGCTGTTATTCCTGCTGCTGGTTTGGGCACCAGGCTTTTACCGATAACTAAAGAACTGCCAAAGGAGATGCTTCCCTTATTCTTCAAGGGGAACGACGAAAACATATGCTTGAAACCGATGTTGCAGTGCATCTTTGAACAACTCTACGACAGCGGATTCAGGGAATTCTGCATCGTAGGAGGCAGAGGAAAAAGAGCCATAGAAGACCACTTTACACCTGACACTAACTTCCTAGAATACCTGAAAGAAAGGAATAAAGCCAAAGTAGCCACGGGACTTGAAGAGTTTTACGAAAAACTAAAGAATTCCACTGTAGTCTTCACGAACCAACCTGAGCCGAAAGGATTCGGAGACGCAGTACTCAAAGCAAGCAACTTTGCAGAAGCAGAAAACTTTGTTGTCCACGCGGGAGACGATCTGATATTGTCAAGAAATAACAACCACATTAGAAAACTTGTCAGAATTTTCGAAGAACTAGAAGCCGACGCAGTCTTTTTCGTAGAAAAAGTCAAGGATCCAAAAAGATACGGTGTAATCAAAGGAATTGAGATCTCAGATGCAATATACAGAGTTGAGAAGATAGTTGAAAAGCCGAAGATTCCCCCTTCCCAGTTCGCTGTAATCGCCATTTACGCCTTTAAACCATCAATCTTCGAAGAAATCAGGAATTTGAAAATAGATAAAAGCAGCGAATTAGAGCTGACAGACGCAATTCAAGGTATGATAAGACGAGGAAAGAAAGTTTACGCCCTAGAACTCAAGAACGGAAAAAGGATCGAAACAGGAACACCGAAAACATACTGGAGAGCCCTAAGCATCACACACAAGTTCGATTCAAACACGGAGATGCGATTTTGAAATTAGGTGAGATTTCAATCGTGGGAACAGGATACGTAGGGCTGTGTACAGCCGTAGGCTTCGCCCACAAAGGCTTCAAGGTTATAACATCGACTCACCAGAAAGAGAATGCGGATTTGATAAATAAAGGTCAACCTCCCTTCTACGAGTTAGGACTAGACAAGCTGCTGAAAGAAGCTATTAAGAATGGCAGACTAAGATGCGTAACTGAACGCAAAGAAGCCGTTCTAAATACTGACATCACCTTTATTTGCGTAGCTACCTCAAGCCGAGAAGATGGCAGCATAGATCTGCAACACATAAACAATGCAGCTCAAGAGATTGGAGAAGCACTAAGAAGTAAGAATCAGTACCACCTGGTTGTGGTAAAGAGCACAGTAACACCGGGCACCACTCAAGATGTCGTCTTGCCTATCATCGAGAAATACTCTGAAAAAAGATGCGGAGTGGGCTTTGGTCTTTGTATGAACCCTGAATTTCTAAGAGAGGGAAGTGCCCTTCATGACACATTCTATCCAGATCGTGTCATCATAGGCGAATATGACAAAGAGTCGGGAGACGTTTTGGAAAAACTCTACAGAAAATTCCACAAAGGCCAAAAAACACCGATTCTTAGAAGCAATCTCTCAACCGCCGAGATAGTAAAATATGCAAGTAATGCCTTTCTAGCTACGAAAATAAGCTTCATTAATACAATTGCAAACATATGCGAGAAAATCCCTAGCGTGGATGTGACTGTTGTCGCCAAAGCTATGGGGTTAGATAAAAGAATCTCGCCAGCATTTTTAAGCGCAGGTCTTGGATATGGTGGAAGCTGTTTTCCAAAGGACATAAAAGCGTTAATCGCCTTTTCTGAGCAGTTAAATTATGACCCGAAACTTCTCAAAGCCACAGCAAATGTAAATGAAAACCAACCGTACAAAGCGATAGAGTTGATAAAAAAGTTCATCAAAAACGTCAAAGGCAAGAAAATTGCCGTACTCGGGCTGTCTTTCAAACCCAACACAGACGACATCCGTGAAGCCTCTTCCTTGAAGATAATTAGAGAACTTTTGGAAGAAGAAGCTGTAGTCAAAGTCTACGACCCAAAAGCAATGCCAAACGTGAAGAGAGTACTCAAAGACAAAATCGAATACGCTTCGTCTCCACTTGAATGCATAAAGGACAGTGATTGTTGCATTTTAGTTACTGAATGGGATGAATTCAAAAAACTTGACGCTGATTACTACGTAAAACATATGAGGACGCCAATAGTTGTAGATGGAAGACGTATCTATGATCCTCGGGAATTCATTGGAAGGCTCAAATTAGCATCTATTGGGTTAGGCGAATATGACCATAAAAAGACCTAACGGTCGAATAAGTGACCAGGAAAACAATATACTATGTCGAGCAATTTCCCCACGGTTTCAATAATTGTACCAGTTCATAACGCGGAGAAAACGATTGAGAAATGTTTGAAATCTTTAACCGAGCTCCACTATCTCGGAGAATATCAAGTTATTCTTGTTAATAATAGGTCAACTGACGGCACTGTAAGTTTAGCTAAAAAATATAATGTCAAAATCATAGATGCTAGCAGGCTGCAAAATCCCTATTATGCAAGAAACGTCGGGATAGCTCAATCTCATTCTCAAATCGTCGCATTCACGGATTCCGATTGCATTGTGGGGAAAAAATGGATTCATTTTTTTGCTACAGCTATGATGCGAGATCCTCAGGTTGCAGGAATTGGTGGACAGATTTTGCACAAAACAAACAATGCAATGGAATCGATTTTCGCTGAACTTGGTATCGGAACCCACCGTTTTGAGGGAGCTTTACCGTACCTTATTACAGCAAATGCAGTTTATCGAATGGAAGTGTTAAAAGAAATAGGGTTATTCGACGAAACATTCTTCTCAGGAGGTGACGTGGATCTATCTTGGAGAATGATAAAAAAAGGATACAGACTTCATTATGAGCCGCGAGCGATTGTTTATCATTTTCCTAGAAAAAACGTATACTCTTTTTTTAGGCAACACTACATCTACGGGTTGGGACAAGCGAGATTATGCTTCAAGCACAAAATAAGAAAAAATCCAGTTTCACAGCTAATACTCATGTTTAGAGATGTGTTAATGATGTTGGGTTTGAGTTTTCTCTTTAAATTAATAGGAAGATTGGTGAATAAGAATGCCAATGATGCAAGGGATATTATGATTCCCGTCTTTAAGGCAATTACATCTTTTGCTTGGACAATCGGTTTCATCCGGGGAACAAAAGTGCTAAGATTAGCAAGTGGGGCTCAACGATTCGAATAATGGTGTAATACCAGATGACGCGCACTCATTGCATCTTCTCAGATCAACTCATTCGGCGGAGGGTGACTTGAAGTGCTCTTGATCACCAGATTATTGCGGCTTTGTCTAAAAAACTGGCGTATATTGATATTAGGCATAGCCCTCTTGATTCCGACGACTTACATCAAGATTTATATTCCCAAGTTGTCGGGAGAAGTTTTAAAAAACGTATTGGAAAATAGGGATTTCAATTCACTCGTGTTTGAAGTCTTTCAAATACTTCTCTTTACAGGAATTCTTGTGGCCTTTTACTTTTTTGAAGCATATGGGAAGAATTATTTCTCTCAGAAAGTCGTCTACGATGTTAGGAATGATATCTTCAAATCCATTCAGAGGCAGTCTATTGGCTTCTTCGATAAGGTCGAAACAGGGCAACTCATGTCCAGATCCACAACTGATATCGACAGGATAAGAGTGTTTCTAGATACGTACCTTGGGATGCTCGCGAGCTCGATTTTTCTCCTTGTGGGAGTTGTGGCATCTATGATTCTTATCGATTTCGGGCTCACTCTGCTGTCTTTATCGGTTACTCCCCTTATCTTCATAAGCTTCGTCATGTTTGGGAAGAGGATACGGATCCTCGCTCGTAACGCGCGAGACCAATTCGGCGCCTTAACATCTATGCTGTGGGAGAACATAGTAGGGATAAGGGCTGTTCGATCCTTTACGAGGGAAGAATATGAAAAGCAAAAGTTCCACCGAAAAAACGAAGACTATTACAACATGATGATTCAAACAGTCAAACTCAGGTCGATCTTCCTGCCCCTCTATTCGCTTATAGGCGGCGTTATAATTGCGTTGGTCTACTGGCATGGCGGAATCCAAGTCATTAACAACCGCTTAACCATCGATCAACTCTATGTCTTCAGCACCTATGCGATCATGTTGTTAGGACTTATCTCAAATTTGGCAGTAATCTGGAGCGGTTACCAGCAGATGGTGGCGGCTTTCGAGAGAGTCTTCGAAGTAATTGACACTAAGCCAGAGGTTAAGGAAAAACCTGACGCCATAACCTTACCTCCTGTTGAGGGGCATGTTATCTTTGAAAATGTCTCCTTCGGCTATGATGAAGATGGGCTCATTCTCACTAATATCAATCTCGAGGCAAAGTCGGGAGAAACCGTGGCTCTTCTAGGCCCAACTGGGTCAGGTAAGAGTACAATAATCGGATTATTGCTCAGATTTTACGATGTAACCAGTGGAAGAATACTTGTAGATGGATATGATATCAGAGACGTAAATATCGAATCTCTTCGAAAGCAGATGGGCGTGGTATCCCAAGAAATCTTCTTATTCAACAAGACCGTGAAGGAAAATATAACTTATGGAAAGCCTAACGCAACTATTGAAGAGATTGTGAGAGCAGCTAAGATCGCTAAAGCCCATGATTTTATAATGCACCTTCCAAACGGATACGACACAGTCATTGGTGAGAGAGGGTTAACTCTTTCTGGCGGACAAAAACAAAGAATAGCCATCGCGAGAGCGTTGCTGATGGATCCACGGATACTGATTCTCGACGATTCCACTTCAAGTATCGATGTAGACACGGAATACGAGATCCAGCAAGCATTGCGTGCATTGTTTAAGAATAGAACTGCTTTTGTTATAACTCAGCGAGTATCTACGATTAGGAATTCAGATAAAATTGTTGTTTTGGAGAATGGGAGGATAATTGAAGAGGGCACCCATAAGTCTCTCATGGATTTTAAAGGCACTTACCACAGGATTTACCAGTCATTATATGAGTACAGGAAGAGATCGCTCAAACAGGTCAAATAAATACGATATTGGCAAAAAAGGTGAAACAACTAACCATGCATCGTCCTCGTAGACGATTCGAAGAAGGAAAGACTGAGAGGAAAACGTCTGCAAGAACGTTAGTCTTGAGGCTGCTTAAGTATATTTCACTCAATCGAAGAGAGGCTGTTCTTGTATTATTCCCTATTGTGGCTGCGTCAATTACGAGTGTTGCAGGCCCATACCTTTTAGGTCGGGAGATTGTTGCCAAATACATTCTCCGATCCAATTTTCTCGGTTTAGAAATTGTTGTCCTCGTCTTTTTTGGTATCATAGCCGTTAATTGGGTTGCGACCGCACTTCGCTCTTATATCACGGGTAAGATGGGAGAGAAAATCCTTTTCAATATGCGTTCTGAACTTTTTTCGCATCTTCAAGAACTCTCCTTCGGCTTCTTCGATCATTCAGATAGCGGCGATGTGATATCTCGAGTAACAAATGACACCGACAGCTTAGGGGTGGCATTCACTTCTGGCATAATCTCAATTATAAGCGATATTCTAAGCCTAGCCTTAATTATCGTGGTTATGTTCAGCATAAATGTTCCGCTGAGTTTAGTCTCATTGCTTGTCGTTCCACTCATACTTCCGGTCACATTGGCTTTCCAGTCAAAATTAAAAGCTACCTACAAAGCCACAAGGGAAAGCATATCTAGTGTCACATCTCAACTGAAGGAGAGCATATCTGGCATAAGGGAAATTAAATCCTTTTCTAGAGAACAGAATGCAATAGATGATTTCAGTGAGACGAATCTACAAAATTTTAAGGCTAATCTCCAAGCGACGAAAGTATGGGCCGCATTTCCCCAGACGATACAGATTATCCAAGCCATAGTAAGCGGGGCAGTCATGATATACGGTGGCATGTTGGCTTTTAATGGGGTTCTTGGGCCCATCGAAGATGCTATAGGAACGTTAATAACATTTCTCATGTACGTGGGTATGTTCTTCGGACCGATTCTCGATTTGGCGACATTTTACGGCACGATCCAGTCGGCTTTGGTCGGGGCTGAGAGAATCTTTGAGCTCATCGATACTCAACCCGAGGTAAAAGATGTCGAGGATGCTACTGAAACGCCTACTTTCCAAGGAGATATCACTTTTGAAAATATAAACTTCGGGTATGATCCAAATTGCCCAGTGCTGCACAACATCAGTTTCAACATTAAACCTAGAGAAACAGTAGCGTTGGTTGGACCTACAGGCGCTGGCAAGAGCACAATCATTAAATTACTAAGCAGATTTTATGACCCTCAATCGGGATCAATAAAGATCGATGGACAGGACATAAGGCGCATCAAGCAGGCATCCCTACGCAAACAGATCGGAATCGTCTTGCAAGATACATTCCTATTCAGTGGAACAATAATAGATAACATAAGATACGGAAAACTGGAAGCCTCGGATGAGGAGGTTATAAACGCAGCTAAGATCGTAGGGGCTCACGAATTCATAACGCAGTTGCAAAACGGATACAACACAAAGATAGGTGAAAGAGGAGCACGACTTTCAGTAGGCCAGAAACAGCTCGTCTCATTGGCCCGAGCACTACTCAGAAATCCAACTATCTTAATCCTAGACGAGGCAACTTCAAGCATTGACCCTTATATGGATATCTTGATCCGGAGAGCACTGAAGGTTCTGCTCAAAAACAGAACCTGCATAATCATAGCACATCGGCTTTCAACTGTAAGGAAGGCGGACAGAATTCTGGTAATATACGACGGGAAGATAGTAGAAGAGGGAAGCCACAAGGAGCTTATGAAGAAGGACCGATTGTATCGTCACCTATATGAGATGCAGTTCGGGGAACCTTTGAAAACTGTTGTGGAACATAAACTGTTACCCATGATCCCCGCGGTGAAGATCGCCTCGGAGAATTCTCCGAAGGATTCAGTGGACCCAAAGAGTGACCAGTCTGGCAGCGGCAAACAATTCCAACAGTGATTCACTGCCATGTGAAATCTAAGGAGGAAGGATGATCCAAGGGTATCGGGTATTATCAGTCGCACACGATCGATTGAATATGACCTGTGAAATTTTTTGGAAAAAGTATTTAAAAATGGGTTGAATTCAACAGTCACACATACTTGAACGGGCAGAAAAAAATGAAAACATTATCCCCTTCTGTTGTCAGGTTTTTGCGTTCTCCAAAGAAAACAATCCCGCTGATTTTGGTTGTCATAGTGGCAACGATCGCTACAAGCACCGCGATCTCCGTATTGTTAAGCAGGACAACACATTTTTACGTTTCAAGCTTGGGCACAATTAAGACGTTGGGTGTTGAAGCCTACTGGGACCCAAACCTGGAAAATAAGACCGAAGTACTTAACTGGGGAAATATCACGACGGGAACATCAAAAAACGCCACTCTCTACATTCGAAGCATCAGCAATATCGACACAATCTTATATCTTAACGCAACAAACTGGAACCCAGCCATCCTTTCAGAATACATGACTTTATCATGGAACTACAACGGAACAACAGTTCATCCAAGCGAAATCATCCAAATAACGCTAACCCTACGGCGTCTTCCTCAGTTTCACTCGTTAGCTACCTCATCAATAATGAGGTGAATCAATTCAGTTTCGATATAATCATCAGTACATCTGAATAATGGCTAACCTTAAGAATTAGGCTGTTTTTGCATTTATGTAGTCTCTCCGCATGCACAGAACTTCACCAGAAAATGGAGAATCAAAAAATTAGATGCTCGTATTTTTTTTACATGATTCAGCTTTGCGGTACTGCACCAGAAGAAGTCATTCCAAAGGTTTTTGATTAATTAGAAAGTAAGTTTGGAGAACCTAGACACATGGCTAACCTTATTCAGAAACTTCCTAGAGTATTGACCGCGCATTCTCGTGCTATTTTCTCGATAACCCTTATCTTTGCGCTGATTCTGGTTGTATATTGGCAAGACCTTTTTATCTTAGCTAATGAAGCCGTACAGAACGAAGCATTGACTCACACCATACTGATCCCATTCATACTTTCCTACCTTTTATACAGAAAAAGAAACTTTGTTATAGGCGCTCTTGAATCAGGAAAAATTCGTAGAACTTCAAGGCTATTCCCATTCCTCGACGAAATTGCCGGATTAGCCTTGGTCTTAGCTGCTTTTCTCCTATACTGGTACGGGTCCTATACTTTTTATCCACTTGAATATCATCTTGTCTCTCTACCATTATTCCTTGCAGGCACGGTGCTTCTTCTTTTTAACTTGAAAATACTAATTGCACTCATTTTTCCAATCATATTTCTTTTGTTTCTGATACCGCTGCCATCAGTCATCACATACGAAGCAGGGGCAGTGCTAGGGAATTTTAACACGCAAGCCGCATATACAATCTTAAAGACTTTTGGTCTGCCTGTGAACTTAGAGTCTACTTATGGACCACAAACCATTTCAATAAACACTATATCTGGAACAGCCATTGTATTTGCGATAGAATTGCCATGCTCCGGCCTGTACTCATTAATAGCATTCACCATGTTTGCTACGTTCCTCGTTTATATAGCTAAAGGCACGATCAGCAAGAAACTTGTCTTGTTCCCTGTAGGCTTCATCATGATGGCAACTCTCAACATTCTAAGAATATCACTTCTCGCTTCCATAGCCTATAATTTTGGCGAAGACATTGCCATGGCAGTGTTCCACACATTTTCTGGTTGGTTACTCATATTTGTCGGAATGATATTTCTGTTGATTATGTCGGAAAAAATCTTGCACCTCCAAATATTTGAAGGTACAGACAAAATTTCACCGTGCCTCCGATGCAACGACGCAGAGGAAACCAATTCACATTTCTGCATGTACTGTGGCAAATTCCTGAAAAGCAGCCAAAAACAACCGCCCAAAAAATTCTGGGCAAAGATAATCGCCCTCTTACTAGTTTCCTACCTTCTCACGTTAAGCATACAAGCGCCTGTCTTCGCATTCGCACAGGGACTCACAGTAACAAACACCAGTCCAGAAATGAGCACAAATGTATTTCCACAGGTTCTCGATTACCAACTTAAATTCATGTACAGAGACCAAAGCTTCGAGCAATTAGCTGGTCAAGACGCTTCCTTGATGTACGCTTACATCTCGCAAAACATCTCTAATCCAACAGTATACGTCCTCGTGGGCGTCGCAAATTCAATAAGCAATCTTCACAGCTGGGAAGTCTGCTTGGTAACTTCACAAACAGTTCAAGGAAGAGCGCCATTGGTAAACGTATTAGACTCTAAAGACATTCAAATTATGCAAAATCCACCAATAATAGCCCGCTACTTTACGTTCCAACACCCAGAGAACTATACTCAAGTCACGTTGTACTGGTTCCAAAAAGCCTTGTTCAAAACTGAGACAACAATCGAAGCTAAGTATGTAAGAATAAGCCTAATCATGTTGGCACGTGATCCTAATGATTCTGCAAGATTTGAACAGAAACTGCAAAACATGGGACAAAACATCGCTGAATTCTGGGAACCACTAAAAACACGGTCATTAATTTCCTTAGGCGTCCCGACAATTCAAGTATTATTAGGCTCAACCATACTAGTCGCATTTTTCACCCAAACAACGCAATACGCAAAAAAGTGGAGAAAAAAAACCACAAACCTCAAGATTTTTGAAAAAATGGCATCACGTGAGGAAAAAATGCTGTACCAGACAATCGAAGAACTAGGCCAGGAAACAAAGGAAACCACAACTCAAAATATTTCCTCTGCCTATGAAAAAACCACGGGCAAAGAAGTGAAATCAAAAGAACTAATAGGAATGCTTAATCGACTGGAAGAATCTGGAATGATAAGACAAAACATTGAGAACATTCAGGATCAACCTCAACTTGTTTGGAAGACCTAATATAGGAAGCCGAAAAATTGTGAATGCACTTGAAGGCTCACGCTTCGATGAAGAAACTAAAGGCAAGCAATCGCGTACTATCAAATTAGTTAGGCTACTACAGATTCTTCTGGTTTTCGTAGCATCATGGTTCATATTTTGGGCACACATTTACGAAATCGTTGTTTGGAATAAAACGTTTCTGGAGTCTGTGCAAGCTTCCCTTTTAAACGTCTTATTGTATTCAGTCTCAATACTTGCTTTAATATACCTTGAAACACGAGTAAGACGCATCAGAAAAATCGCCCTAATATCTTACCCTTCGGCAAAGACTTTGAAAGAACTAGAGAGAGAAAACGAACTGTTGAAACGCGAACTACAGAAATCAAAACAAATGCCCTCCAGCAAAATAGGAATCGGATTTCTTGTTTGTGGAGCAATCGTGCTCTCAGCTTCTGTTGCAACTTCCTCAACCATCCTAGCTTTCATAGGATTGGGATTAGCATTCTGGGGAGGCCTATTCCTCTTCACCAGGCCAGTGAAATTCGTAAGAAGCACCATACTAGACTCTACAGCAATCTCGGCTTATACAACAATAGACAGAATAACAGAAGACCTGAACTACAAAGGAAAACCAATCTATATACCACCATATCCAAAAGAAGCTTATCTTCCAGAATACCTTAAAGGACTAAAAGAAATGACAGTTTTTATTTCCGCTGAAGACTTCACTGCAATGCCAACCATAGAGGAAATGGCGAAAAAGCAATTTCTACTCGAAAATCCAAAAGGAATATGCATTGCGCCACCTGGATACGGTCTCATTAATCTCTTCGAAAAGGAACTCAAAACCGAGTTTACACAGATTGGTCTCGAACAACTTTATGACACTTTGCCAACTGTCGTAGTAACCAATTTAGAATTGGCTAAAGAATTCGAAATAAACTCAGAAAATGCCCTCATACACATCAAAATAGTTGACTCAGTCTATATGGATTTGTATTCGAGTGACCAAAGCTTCAATAGCATTCACTCCATAGGTTGCCCATTAACAAGCGCTGTCGCCTGCGCACTGGCAAAAATAACGGGAAAACTAGTAACCATAGTCAAAGACATCGTTTCTTCAGATTTGAGAACCATCGAAGTATGGTATCAAACCCTGGAAGCTTGACCATAGTGTATTTTCCACTTTCTATCTGGAACATAAGCCTCTGGCTAGCAGTCATGGTAATCATTTTACTCATAACCTCGGAACTCATACCCTCCTATTCAAAATACTTTGGAGATTTCGTAATAGACAAAACAAAACTAAGACTTGCCGCTCTAATCCTCGGCGCCGCATTCATGGTCACAGTCTTATTGCGGGCAATGATTCCTCGATAATCATCATCTGCAACTAATTGAGCCATGGAGCAACAGCGAAAAATTGAAATGAAGTCAATATTCATGGACAAAACAGGAAAAAGACTCCACCAAGAACCTCAGATTCCTGGAATAAGTTGTTCAACCTCCCAATCAGAACTCTAGAAAATCAGTTCAATTGTTCCATATGTACTTATAAAGCTAGAAAATAAAGAAGTAATTCGTGGTTGCGGAAATGAAACTGCAACTGTCTGTTGCTATCGTCTTTCTGGTGAGCGTCGCTCTCTTTGCAAGCGTTAATGTAGCGCAGGCTCAATGGCCTGCGATAACCAATGGTTACGCTGTTACTACTAACTGGCATGGAAGTGATATTCCATTTGGTCAAAGCGTTGTTGTCACGGCTGGAACTACTGACTCACAGGTAAAGAGGGTGGAATTCGTATGGCATTACCCGAATGGCAGCGTGGCCTTTGATGAGAACGTTACTGTTTCAGGTCCGCTCGTAACCCCCGCTCATCCTCCAGATGTTCCGGAGGAACTTGTCGACTGGGCTAATCAACATGATGGGTCTGACCCTATATATCCTAAGATTACGTATTGGTATGCTCAAAGCACATATATGCCGAATGTGCTCGGTGATTGGGGCGTGCAAGCTCTCTTCCGTGACTCGGGCAACATAAGAAAAGGACAAGGCAATCAAATAATAAAGATTAGAGCTACATCCTTTAACGCTGTGCCTGAAATGCAATTCGGCACGATAGCAATCCTTGTAAGCATGTTTGGGGCCCTAGGCGTGTTTGCTCTTAAGAAGAAGCGAACTACAGGGTTACACCTAAAGCCCTAACAAGTCTCAATCGAACATTACATCTTTTTGGAAAAGAGGAAAAAGAGAAAACGGTTTGTTTATCCACTCGCTGTTAGGGTTATATCAAAGCTAAAGCTTGTTATTCCTGCTATATTTGACGCTACGGACAGTGTGAATTGTGCTGGAACTACTTGATTTGCGCTAAGGGTCTGGCCGTTATAGTTCCAGGTTAGAGTTATATAATTCGACGCGTTCGATGGATTCCAGTTTGACTGGGTCTTAGACAGTGTAGCTGCAACGTTGCTTTCATTCCGAATGTAAACTGTTTTGTTCGCACTTGAACCAGGGTTCAAAACGCCCCAACTGAGCGAAGAAACAGGGTTAGTGCAAGCTTGATCCGAATAAACGCCGACTCCGACAGCCTTTATTGATCCAGTGTTAGAAACATTTCTATTCCCTGTTAGAGCTGTCACTACAGTAGGTCCAAGTACGATGAGGGCTAAAGTGTAAAAAACTAGGCCTACAGCAGCGCCGACGACTAAGCCTTCTTTTCTTTCCAAACAGCACACCAACAACTATATTGTATATTAATATTTAATAAACATTTTCGTATTGCTGTTGCGCATTTATACAGTTTGAAGAGGTGTTGTGGGTTAGTAGACGCCCATGATTATGTCGAAGGTGAAGTCTTTTATTCCGCTCGTCGTTTGGGCGATGGACAGTGTTAATGTCGCTTTGGTTGTTTCTTGTGGGTTAAGTGTGTGTCCATCGTAGTTCCATGTTAAGGTTATGTAGTCTGAGGCGTTTGTTGGGTTCCAGTTTGTTGTGTTTAGAAATAGATTGGCTGGTTCGTTTCCTTCGTTTCGGATAAAGACTGTTACGTTCTTCACAGAGTTGGGTTCGACCTTTCCCCAATCCATGGAGTAAACAGGGCTGGTGCAGTTGGGGTCCCAGTAAACTCCGACGCCTACAACTGTCACTTTTCCTCTGCTGCCTATGAGGCGTATGGAAGAAAACTGTCCAAAGATTGTTTCAGAAATGAGCAGAACGGTGACGATGATGATAGCCATGGCTGTTAAAGGCTTCAGCATGTCATGCAAAACTGAAGAAGGAGAATCTGAAATCTCGGGTCACCTTTCTCATATTTGTTTCCCAGTCTTCCTATTTCAGTTTTGCGAATTGTGTAGGTGTACTCTGCTTTTAGAAGAAAGTCATCTTTAAGGAGTTTTCTTGATCATTCGCTTTGAAACATGCATTGCATGATTTTTTGGCACCCGAAACATTCGTCTGGAACTGGAGTGTTCCTAGGCAGGTTTTTTAGATAACCAAAATGATGCGCGCAATTTTGAAAACTTGCTGGAGGTAGCGTTGCAGGCGTCTTTGACCCCTGTGTTTTAGATGACGTCCTCAGACTTTGTTGAGGCTTCGGCGTCTTTTCAACATTCGACCTAGGCTCTGTTGTTGACGCGCGAGGTTTCTTCGTTACATAGAGGGAGAAAAGAATGAGCACTGCTACTAGGAGAACAATGTCAATGGCGGACAACTCGAACGAAAGCATTGGTTCCACTAACGAGTTTAAAGTAAAGTTTGTCTACATATAGCCTTAATGAATTCCGAATAAGTAGTGCGATTAAGTATCTTCGAACTCGGTGAATCGTTCGGTCATTCGCTCAGAATCCAAAGATAATCTCTGGCAACCGACGATCTCCAGCCTCTAATCTGTTCGTTTTGTCTTCTGAAGTTAGGTTACAGTTTATATTTTGCGTTAATGAAGCCCTGATGAGGGATAATCCACGTTTGCTGTTGGCCACCTCGCCTTAGGCTATCTAACTGGCAAAGCCTCAGCCAAGTTTCTCGACGTTGACATAAGCATTCCCCTCGCCCTCACTCTCTCGATTCTTCCTGACTTTGACCTTCTAATACCAATGCTTGAACACGGAGGACCCACGCATTCTATCATTCTGTACTTAGTAATTGGGCTCCCATTGATTCTCGTTTGGAGGAAGCAAGCCATCCCGTACCTTATAGCCATAGTCTCGCATCCACTCTTAGGTGATTATCTTACACGCCCGAGCAGAACACAGGGCATACAACTGTTCTTTCCTTTAACCTCGGCTTGGTTTTCAGCAGGATCCAGCGCGGCACTCCTCGCGTATGTTTATGTTGAGTTAGCTCTCTTTGGGGTTTTCTTGACACTGATGCTAGCCACCAGAGACATAAAAACGCTGATTAAACCTCACCCGTCAAACTTGCTACTTGCGATTCCAGTCTTAACGGCGTTGCTCCCGGTTTTCGTGCAATTTCCCATTCCTGTGCCCCCAGAACTAATCATCCCTCACCTCATCCTAATCGTTCTCCTCAGCCTTCCCATTCTCACAGATTTTAAAACAATCCCAATCCAACCAAAATTAACGCAAAAGGCAAAGCAAAACAGTAGCAAACCAAGTTGCATAATATTTCAGCAAAGAGCGGCTGAATTATTTCTCTCTTCTTGTCTTTGAAAGTATCATCAGTCATGCTGCTAGAGAAAAGACCTCACGGCTGATGATACCTAGTTTGTAATCTGAATTTTTTGTTTAGTTCGTGGTCGAAAACAAGTTGTAGTTGCATCAAGGCTAGGACCACTGCAGCGCTTCCTTTGCCGAATGCGGCCACCAATTCTCAGAGACGTCAATTGTGGTGCCACACAGAAATTCTGATGTGCCACAACTAGCTAGAGAGGCTACTTCATTGTTCAACACTGGAAATTCTTTGTTGAACAAACACTCAGTAGTTAGATGTCCGACAATAGAAAATCAATGTCCGACGACATCTGACGGACTAACAGAACATTCAGAAAGTTCATACATTGTTTTAAAAACGATGGGCAACAAATCTAATACTCGCTTGGCTTTGAATACGTCACAGGCGAGTACGATGATGGCGGAAAAATCTTTAGGAAACGAAAAACAGACTACAATGAAGCAGGTAGTTCACCTGAAAACAATGTTGAGGGGGCCGGTAGTTCAGTGGTATGAACGCCTGATTCGCAATCAGGAGGTCGCGGGTCCGAATCCCGCCCGGTCCATTCCATTTAGGTTAAGTCAAAAAGGTCAATACCGAAAACGATACAAGTCTAATCATTCGAATTGAAGCCAAGCTAGAGTTGACGTATCTATCTTAGGCATTTTTGCCTGAAGGCGTGCGTGCACGAACTTGCCTTGAATACTAATCCAGAGAGGATTCTGAGAATCATAGAAGCACAATCATACTAGCAGGCGTGTTGAGTTTGTGGGAACGGCTACCATATTTAGGTCTGATACTGTTTGCGCGCATTGGAGTGCGCAGGTCGCTCTTATTTTTTCTAATGCAATTTCCAACTTCTTTAATTCTTCATACTGCTTTCTTATGTTCATTTCTATGGAATATTTTTTCTTTAAATTTGTATGAAGTGCTTTTTTCAGCAGGCGATGTTTTTCTTCCAACAGGAAAAGTTTGCTCATCAAGTATTCACCGTTCGATATGGGTTTTATGAGCCAATTAATCTGATATAGCAAGACTACATTTATACATTTTCTTTCAGTTGTTCAACTGATATACGCGAGCCCGCGCTTTAACTGTCTTCTAATAGTTGAGTGGTACGATGAATGCGTGCACGCAATTCTTTCTAAAATTCGTGTCAACACAGAAAACGCGTTGTAAATGGTTTTAGTTTGTATCACCTACACGCGTGTTCATTTTGAATATTGATTTTTCCTTCATAACTATTTTTTGTTTCAAGAAAATTAGCAAGTCTTCCGTGATAGAAATGAGCGAAGAATTCAAGAGAATCCAACGCGAAGTCGCCAACTTGAAAAAACGCGCTGAAGAACTGAAACTTATTAAATTGGATATTGATTCTCTCAAAAAACTGCGTGAGAAGCTTGTTGTAACCGGATTCGATTAAACTGAAAAACGCGCGCGTTTAGGTTTGAGGAAAGTGTCCATAAGCTACTTTCATGATCTATTGAAGGGTTTTTTAGCTTAAAAACGGATTCGCACATACTTATTTGCGAGCGCGCAGAAACACAGATAGTGTATTGGAAAATAGATGCGAGGAAAGTATGTGGTAAGAAGAATAAGGAAAACATCTTGGGAAAAACTCTCCTTCATAAATAATTGCACGCTTGGTCCCTTAAACAAGCCTGTTGCAACCGTTAAGCCTGGAGAGACGGTCGAGGTGGAAATATGGGATGCCTTGGGTAATGTTGTGAAGCCGGGTCAAACCCTAAGAGATGTGCTTCAAAAAGGCATTCGAATCTATGAAAATCCAATCACTGGTCCTTTTTACGTTGAAGGCGCGGAGCCTGGAGATGTTCTGCTCGTTGAAATACTTGATATTTGGGTTCCAGACATTGGAGAGACTTCTGTTATGCCTGGGTTTGGCGGATTGGAAGGATGGCTTCAACTGTCTTCTCCTATCACAAAGTTTTCAAAAATCAGCAAGGGAAAGGTCATTTACACGTTGAATGATGGAAGAGACATCGAAATCCCAGTCAAGCCATTTATTGGAACGATTGGTGTTTCACCAGCATCCGAGGCCATCTCCACAATTATTCCTGGAAAACACGGAGGAAACATGGATGTCCCTGACGTATGCCCGGGCAACACGCTTTATCTTCCAGTGGCAGTCAAGGGAGCACTGCTTGGATTAGGCGATGTTCACGCAGTTCAAGGAGACGGTGAGATCTGCGGAACAGCAGTGGAAATCCCATCAAAAGTCACGTTAAAAATTGAATTGATAAAGAATAAAAGGTTAGACTGGCCACGCATCGAATCAAAATATGAAATAATGACCGTGTGCAGCGCTAAACCATTAGAAGATGCGGTTAGACTCGCTTTCCTTGAACTCATCAAATGGCTAGAAGAAGACTACGGCTTTGAACGCTACGACGCCTACATGTTTCTCAGCCTAACAGCAAAGCTGCGAATCGCTCAAATCGTTGATCCCCTTTTCACCGTAGTCGCAAAACTCACAAAGAAAATGCTGCCAACCCATGCACACACGTAATGTGTACGCGCTTTCAATTTGAAACCCGCCAGTTGGGTTCCAATCCTGTCCAGCTCTAACTATTCGTTCTTCTTTCCGAAATTCTTGCAGGCTATGGCGACGTCTTTCAAATCTATCTTCCCATCTCCATTGATATCAGCCTCTGCTTTCCAGGTTGGTGAACCTGGATAGGAACCATAGGCTTTTGCGACAATGGCTATGTCCCGTATATCTACCAGCCCATCATGGTTAACATCACCCCAAAGGTAAGGGCTTCCACTTACAACAATGTCAAAACTGAAATCAACTATGCTATATATTCTCGACGAAACCGTTAAGGTGAGAGAGACCTTCCGAACTGAGCCCACGCTCGCTCGACTCCCATTGTAATCTGATTTTAGAGCAATATAATTAGAGGCATTGGCTGGATACCATTGCTCTGTCGTCAGCAAGTAGAATAATGACTCGTTGTCCTCGTTCCTGATGTACACAACCATCGTTTTGCTTGACCAGGGGAAGAGTTCACCCCAATAAATATTTTGACACCGATTAGTGGCTGCTTGATCCCAATACACTCCAACACCATTTCTCGCTGAGACAGCCGAGACATTGGGAACTGCAATGTTTAGGTTTTGCCATGGAAAAACAATTACAAAAATTGTTGCTGATACGAGTAAGAGAAGGAGCACTGTACTTTTTCGCAAAACTCCTATCCTCTCTTTTTGTAACTATGCTGCAGTCTAAGTGATTTAAACTTACCGAGGTTCTCGGTAGTCGATGAAGGCAAAGAGCTGCAGTTATGAAAAGACTGCCTTGAAGACAACTCTTATCTATGCCATCCTCGTTGAAGGCTTTACAGCCATGCGCGGAAGCCTCAAAAGTGAGTACATCATCCATCACCACTAAGCGGACTTCATTGGAGAGGTTTCGACTCAAAAAGGCACTGGAGACTCTGTCCAAGAAGGAGGGAAGGGGAACCGAACTAGTATCCTTGTACGTGCCTCCAGGGCGTCAGATAGGCGAGGTCATGTCTATGCTGAGGCAGGAGTACGGCACAGCGTCTAACATTAAGTCTGACACTACACGGAAGAACGTTCAAGACGCCATCACGAAGGTGCAGCAGCGCCTGAAACTCTTCAAGGAAGTGCCCAAAAAAGGCTTAGTCATCTTTGCTGGAGCCATTCCTCAGGATGGAATTGGAAGCGAGCGCATGGAAACCTACGTCATAACGCCGCCTGAACCCATACACATATACTTGTATCGGTGCGACCCGAAGTTTCACACCGAATACTTGGAAGAGCAGTTGAAAGAGAAAGAAACATACGGAATAATGGTTATTGACGCAAACGCCACAACGTTAGCAACGTTAGAGGGCAGCCGCCTGCAGATTGTGCGCGAGGAAACGTCAGGTGTACCTGGCAAACACCGCGCTGGGGGGCAATCAGCCCGAAGGTTTGAAAGACTCAGAGAAATGCATCTGTTGAGTTATTACAAGCGGGTTGGAGCGCATGCTAATGAAATTTTTTTGTCTATACCCACACTGAAAGGTTTGATAATTGGTGGACCAGGAAACACCAAGTACGATTTTGAGAAGGGTGACTTCCTCAACTACATGCTTAAAGAAAAAATCTTGGATAGGGTTGACACAGCCTACACTGGTGAGCAAGGGATAGAAGAGGTGGTTGAGCGAGCGCCAGAGATTCTCAAGCGAGTACGTTATGTGGAAGAAAAGAAGGCCGTTCAAGAGTTTCTCTACGAAATCGGACATGACACGGGCTTGGCTACATACGGTGAGAGTGAAGTGAAGAGAGCCTTAGAGACGGGCATGGTTAAGACGCTTCTGCTGTCTGAAGACCTAAACATAGTGCGCGTCACGGTCAAATGCAACAACTGTGGCTACGAGAGACAAGAAACAATGAAGGAGCCAGCGCTTCCACCGTTCGAACAGAGCTTGGTCGGTCAGCCTTGTCCAAACTGTAAGGCGCCTTCGCTCGGAGTGGTCGATGTAAAAGATTTGGTTGAGGATTATGCTGAACTTGCTGAAAGGGTGGGCGCTAACGTTGAAATCATATCCACGGAGACGGAAGAGGGACAGATGCTGAAGAACTCGTTCGGCGGAATAGCTGCTGTTCTTCGTTTCAAGATGCACGACTAGTATTCAGTCACGAACCGTATGACAGGATATCCTTGGACCTCTCTGCCCTCTTCTTTTTGGGCTAGTATGGTAAGTTTTTGTGTTTTGCAGGTTCCCTCAATGTCTTGCGTTGCTTGGTTCAGAACGTGAGCGCTCTTCTGCGTGCCAGCGAATATGGTTAGTTTTTTGATTGGCGTGTTCAATGGCATTTTTCGTTCCGCTTTGTCTCTTCGCACTTCTTCAATCACTGCCATAACGAGGTCGCCGTATTTCTCGGCCTCTTCGTCGACTAGTTTTTTGTCGGCTTTAGGCCAAGAAGAAACGTGTATACTGGGATATTCAAAGTCGTCTGCGTACATTGTTTGGTAGATTTCTTCCGTGATGTGGGGCGCGATTGGTGCCAACAGTTGCAGCGTTCGTTGGATAGCCGTGTACAGCACGTGTTGTGCTGCTGTTCGCTTTCTCTTGCCGTATAAATCTGGTTTGTATAGTCTGTGCTTTACGGCTTCGATGTACTGGTCGCAGAGGATGTGCCAGGTGAAGGTTCTGATTTCTCCCATTGCTGTGTTGAACTGGCATTCTTCCATGGCGGCTGTCGCCTTGTCTACGACCTTTTCCAGCTTGGTTATGAGCCATCTGTCTAAGAGTTCGAGTTTGATTTTCCTTGTTCCCTTCGGCTTGTAGTCTTGCAGGTGTTGGCTCGCAAATCGGGCGGCATTCCAAAGTTTGATGAGGAATCTCCATCCGTATTCGGTGTCTGCCCATCGGAAGGGTATGTCTGAGCCTGTGGCTCCTCCGCCTGCAGCCCACTGTCGGGTGGCGTCTGCACCGTATTTGTTGAAAACTTCCGGCGTGGCTATGTAGTTGCCTCGGGATTTGTGCATGGCTCTACCGTCTGTGCCCAACACCATGCCGTTGATTAGCACGCTCTTGTAGGGTGTGCTGTTGAACAACGCCAAGTTGCGGACAATGAGGTAGTAGGCCCACGTGCGAATGATGTCCGTGCCAGAGGGATGCAGGTCGGCTGGGTAGAATTTGCGCCAGTCCTCTTTGTTTGGCCAACCGGCGTGAACAGCAACTGTTATGGACGAATCAAACCATGTGTCGAGCACGTCTCGTTCGGGAACAAACTCGGTGGAGCCGCATTTTGGGCATTTATCAATTTTTGGCGGTTGCATTCGTGGGTCTATCGGAACCCAGTCTTCTTCGGCGAGAACTATTTCCTTGCACTGTTTACAGTACCAAATGGGGATGGGTGTGGCGAACACCCTCTGCCTCGATATGACCCAGTCCCAGTCTAGTGACTTCGCCCAATCGATTAAGCGGGTTCTCATGTAGTCTGGATACCATGTGATTTCCCAGGCGGTTTTTTCCACCTCGTCGGTTAGTGTGCGGGTTTTCATGAACCATTGTTCACGCTCCAGGATTTCGATGGGTGTGTGACAACGCCAGCAGACGCCCAGTTCGTGCTGGATGGGCTCGCACTTTTCTATTGTGTGCTCTTTTTCTAGGTCGCTGGCTATAGCCTTCTTTGCTTCTTGGGTGGTCATCCCGGCGTATTTTCCAGCGTTCTGGTTCATTCTGCCCTTCTCGTCGATGACCATGATGACGGGTAAGTGGTGCTTCTGAACCGCTTTTACGTCTTCTTTGTCGCCGTATGTGCATATCATTACGACGCCTGTCCCGAAGGCTGAGTCAACCATGTCTTCGGTGATGATTTTGACCCTTCTGTTGGCAACGGGCACGGTGATGTCTTTTCCAACATATCGTTTGTAGCGTTCGTCGTCTGGATTGACCGCCACTGTGACGCAGGCTGGTAGGAGTTCGGGTCTTGTCGTCGCTATGGTTAAGAAATTCTTGTCTTCGATTGGAAACTTGATGTAGTGGAGCACGCCTTCGCGTTTTTCGTATTCCACTTCAGCGTCGGCGATTGCGGTTTCGCAGCGGGGACACCAGTTAATTGGGTATGTGCCCCGATAAATGAAGCCTTTTTTGTGGAGCAGAATAAACGAGAGCTGGGTGCGCCGCCAATAGTCTGGATCCATTGTTCTGTATTCGGTTGTCCAGTCAGTGGAGCATCCGAGCTTTATGATTGCCGTTTTCATTATGCCTATGTATTTGTTGACCAGTTCTTCACAGAGTTTCCGAAACTTGTCGGGTGGGACCTCAGTTTTCTTGATGCCATGGTATTTCTCCGTTTCCACTTCGGTGGGCAAGCCGTGGCAGTCCCATCCTTGGGGAAAGAGCACATTGTAGCCTCGCATTCGTTTGTAGCGGGCAACCATGTCAAAGTAGGTCCAGTTGAGCACTAAGCCCATGTGGAAATCGCCTGAAGGATATGGCGGTGGAGTGTCAATTACGTAGGGTTTGCGTTTTCTGTCGGTTCTGTCGAAATGATAGATGCCCATCTCTTGCCATTTCTGTTGCCACTTTTCTTCGATTTCGAGCATGTTGGATTCTTTGGGCAGAACCCTCATTTTGCTTTCCTCAGCCTGTGCACATGTAATTAGGTTGCAAAATAGCGTTACTTTCCTATATAAAAATGTGTTTAACGGTTCTCTTTTCTGAGGCACGCATCGAAAGCTAGAGCTTCTCTAAGATTTTTTCAACTTCGTTTGTTGTTTTGATTTTGGCACACACATCTTTTTGCGCAAGCAGAACTGCCTCATGCAGCATCTTAGACCGTGTTGTGCACGCGTCTTCAACTATGAGAACATCGTAGCCTAAGTCAGCCGCGTGCAGTGAAGTCGCTAGTAAGCACTGGTCTGTTAAGAACCCTACGAGAACTAAACTGTCAATGTCCATGTTTCTTAAAATGAAGTCCAAGTTTGTTCCAGATAAAGCGCCGCCATTAGTTTTTGTTATAACTAGTTCACCTTGTAACGGCTTTACCTCGTCAATGAATTCGCCGTCTTCAAATTTGGGAGGAATTATCAGCCCTATTTTTCTGTTAACCTTCGCTGTGTGCCTCGGATTGTCTGTGGGACCTTGAATTCTAATATGTACTATGTCAAAGCCCTTTCTACGACAGAGGTTGAGCAGCCTTTGAGCGTTTTTAACTGCTCCCTTAACACGTTTGTCATAATCTTTTACGACATCTCTCACGGCATGCTCGTCTAATCCAGCTTTTACCGCAGATTTTACGAAATGTTCGCCCAAAACAAATCTTTGCATGTCGATCAGTATCAAAGCGGTTTTTCCTTTTCTAAGTTCAAAATCGGGATATGGGGATTCGACGGTGCGTATTACATCTTCAAATGTTATTTTCTTCATTTTTATCATCCTCCTTGATAACTGAAAGAATTGTGTCAATAAAGTTTTTCATAGGAGAGAGCGCACGAATTAATGTTAGGTTGTTTCTACGAACTCGTTTAAGCCTCGTTGTTGCTTTCTGGTTGTGTGAACATGGATTTTTTCGCCTACTGTTATGTGCATGCCATCTGCGCCCGCGATTGTGGGGATGCCAGTCTTTTCTTGAATGAATCTTGCCTCGATTGCTGGTCCCTTGAAAATCATCTGCATGCCGAAGTGGGTTAAAACCGTCATTTCGGGTTTGACCTCTTCTACTATGCTGATGGCGTCGTCTGTTGTCATGTGTCCTTTCCATGGGCTGCCTGCTGGTCGCATGACACAGAGTAGGAGTAGGCGTACGCCTTGGTAGGGTTTGCCTATGCCCTCAAAGTATTCACTGTCAGACGTGCAAGCGATATCACCTAAGTCGGGTGTTTCAAAGCGAAACCCAACCGCGTCGGGGTCTGTGTGTCTCGCTTCTGCAACGATTACTTTTAGATTATCAATGTTGAAGGTCATGCCTGGTTTGGCGTCTATCACCTGCTCTGGCATCGACTGATGATACTTAGAAATCGAAGGCTCGCACTGTTTGTTGCCGTCCAAGACGCTGTGTGCTGCTGCCAACACGCCTTTCTTACGTGTCATTCCGCGAGTCATGGCCTCAATGAACACTTCAGCATCGTTGTAGTGATCTGGGTGACAATGTGAAATCAGTATGCCATTAATCTTCTGAGGGTCAAGCCCAGCCTCTAAAGAGTAGACAAGGGCGCCTGGACCGGGGTCCAAATGCACGTTGAGTTTCTCGTGGAGGATACGGATTCCACCGGTTCGGCGCTTCTGGGTTATGGTGGCGAATCTTCCACCGCCTGTTCCGAGTAGAACAAGTTCCATAGGAGAAGAGGATGTTGTTGGCATGTTGTTTTTCGCCTACTGAAACATGTAAAGACTGGCACAGACTAATTTGCTTTCCTAGCCTCTGCTCTCCCCTTTTTTTAATCCTCAAATCGTCTTGAAAATTCGTTATGCAAGGGTTCATCCAATGTGATCGAGGCTAGGTTTACAACCTTGTTTTTCCTAAATAAGGCGCTTTTAACCAGAGTTAGATTCTCGAAGAGTCAGTCTTTGCGTGCGACGAAGATCAAAACCTCTGCCTGGCTCGATGAGCATAACAAGCTCGGGAGGCTTTGAAAACCGTCTCTCGGGCATTTTTGAGTCTTCCCATAATTTTCATTCTTCCATAAAATCAAATGTTTGGATTCAAGGGAAGATTTAAACCTTGAGACAAAACAAACTTTTCAATTGAGTAACATACTAATCAATGTACTTAGAAAAAAGGAAGAACCACTCATGAAAGAACGAACAAGCCGATTCTCAGAAAAGGCAGCGGATTATTTCAAGCAGGACTACAACTGTGCCCAAAGTGTCTTACTAACCATGCAAGAATACTATGGCGTACGCGAAAACAAGTTGATCCCGAAAATAGCCACAGCTTTTGGAGGAGGAATCGGAAGACGTGGCTCATTGTGCGGAGCATTAACAGGTGCAATAATAGCCATTGGGTTAAAGCATGGAACCAACACGACGATTTTGGAAGAAAAAGAAAAAGCATACAAGCTGGCTCGAGACGTCTACGACCAATTTGTAAAAGCATGTGGTAGCCCCTTCTGTAGAGAGCTCATCGGATATGATTTGACTAATCCCGAAGAACTCGAGAGAATGCGAAAGTTAAACGTGCGTGATGAAAAATGCTCCTATTTTGTGAAAAAGGCTGTTGAGATACTGATTAGTTTAGAAGCAACCTAGCCACTTCGAGTAACCTTCTAGTTCTTGTTTGAGTAATTTTTCCGCCAGCAGTTCAGTCTCTAAAGCTTGCGATGCATCACGTACGCGTCTTCCCCGTCAGCATAATAGCCATGAACGACCCTCGCAACCTCAAACCCAAGCTTCTTGTAGAGATTCACCGCGGGTGTGTTGTTAATGCGCACTTCTAGGAAGCACTCCTTGGCCTTGTATAACCGCATGCCAGCCATTGCCTCGTTCATAAGCGATATTCCTGTGCCCCTGCGTTGATGTTCAGGCAAAACCGCAATAGAAATGACATGACCTCTTTTTGCTATTCCAAACAACCCAAAGTCGGGCAGTCCAGTCTCAATTCGGCACATAACATAGCCTATAACCTCCCCGTTTTCCTCAGCTACGATGAATGTTTCCGGAAAGCGCTCATAAAGGTCTATGAAGAAATAAGTAGCGTAATTCTCAGGCAGACAAACCTGATTGATGTGCATGACCCGTCTCAAGTCGTCCGGTTGAAAACGTCTCAGTTCAAACGTTGTCTGCACCATGCGGATAAACGCCAACTCTGAAACAGTTGACCATGAATAGCTAAGCTGTTTGATAAACTTTCTCTTCCGAAGATTTCACAACGGGCAAGGTTATGTTTCCGTAAGGCATAACCCAAACCTTCCCATCCTTGCCTGTTGTGTCAAAGGCGTCTCTCAAGGCGTCATTCATGGCTCTCGCAGTGCGCAGTTTGAAGACCCCTATGGCGTAGTAATCGGGCATGGTGGAAACCAGGATGATTTGAACCCTCTGCAACGCCTTAAGCAGGTAGTAAGCCTTGTGACCGCCCAGTCTAAAGTGTCGCTTTATCTCGGCTTCCATCTCCCGAGGTTCTTTGAATTTGGTCATCCATTCAAGGAACACCTCGTTTCCGTGACCTTCAGGACATTCTGCCGCCAAAATGATGACGCCGCCTCTCTTGACCGCATCAAGGGCGCTGTCCACTCCCTTGTACGCCTGATAGAGATCGATGTCATGCGGGTGTCCACCAGGGCTGACGATGACTATGTCGGCTCTCTTTTCAATAGGCACCTTGTACATTTCGTCGACGAGTTTGACGCCTTCTATAAACGCTTTTTGAGGATGACCCGCAAACGCACGGACGATTTCTCTCTTGCTGTTGGTCATAACGTTTATGATAAAATGGACATTGGCTAGTTCGGCGGCTTCAACCATGTCTTCATGGACTGGATTTCCCTCCAAAACGCCTGTTCGAGACTTGGGATGAAGAATCATGGCGTGATTGTGCTGTATTGTTTCATCGCCGCAAACTGCGGGCAAGACGCTCTTTCTGCCACCGCCATAACCAGCGTAGTAGTGAAGGCCAATGTCGCCTGTTAGGATTCGCACGTTGGCTTCGAAGAACGCCCTGTTCACGTAGACTTTGGTGCCAAACGTTTTTGTTTTGCCCAGGTATGCAAGGTCTTTTGCTTTAGAGTCGTGGCTTGTAGCCCTGACTCTTTGAAGGGTTTCTTCTCCTACGAGGATTTTCATTTCTTCTTGTTTGAGGGGTCGGTGGGTTCCAGTGCCGAAGATTATCGTGATGTCTTGATCTTTGACTCCTGCGCGGTTTAACTCGTCTAGTATGACAGGGATTATTAGGTGGCTTGGTGTAGCTCGGGTTTGGTCGTTGACCACTATGGCTGCTTTGTCGCCTGTTTTGACTATTTGATTTAGAGGTTGGGTTCCTATGGGTTGTTCTAATGCTCGTTTGATTTCTATTGTTGGGTCATTTGCGCTTGGTTTTTCTTTTGGTTCTATGTTGCCCAGGTAGTTTTTTGTTGGGATTCGGGCGCAGATTTCGGTTTTGCCGTATGGTAGCCACACGTCGACCATTGTTTGTTTCCTTCTTTCGTTTGTGATTGGGTTAATGGTTGTTTGTTGTGAAAATGGTTGGTGGTTTTGATTATAAATATAGCGGAATGTTTGTTCTGTTCTGGTCTCTGTTTGAGCGTTTGTGTGCGTACGAGCATAGAACCCTCTCTGTTAGGCGTCAAAAATAGGCATGGTTGGGGAAAACGAGGGGTTTGTTTGTTATGGGTAGGTTTTTCCGAAGTTCTTAGCTATGACGGCAAGGTCTTTTATGTATATTTTGCCGTCTTGGTCAACATCTGCTATAGGATTCCATTTTGGATGGTCCGGATATGAACCGAAGGCAAGAGCTGCTGTTGCTATGTCCTTTATGTCCACTTTGCCATCACCGTTTAAGTCGCCTAGAATTGTTATTTTCGCGCACGCTGTGTTTGATTTTGTTGTGAAACCGAGATTGTCCACAACTTCCAATGAGACGTTAAAGTCTCCCGGTTTTGTCGACGTGAAAATCCACGAGGAAGCCGTTGCGCCTAAAACAGGATTATCGTTTAGGTACCATTGGTAATTATACGGTGGATATCCTCCTGATGTCGTTGACGTGAACTCAATGATTTGATTAACGTGCACCGAAGCTGATGCTGGAAGAATAGAAACTACAAGTTGCTCTCTTACCCTTATGGGTGCTGTGTTTGATTTTGTTGTGAAACCGAGGCTGTCTGCCACTATCAATGAAACGTTAAAGTCTCCTGGTGTTGTTGGCGTGAAAGTCCACATAGAAGTCGTTGCGCCTGAAATTGGTTCATCGTTGAGGTACCACTGATACCTGTATGGTTTAAAACCGTCCCAGACAGTTGACGTGAAGGTTATCGATTTATCCACAAGGATGGCTACTGATTTGGGAGAAATCGATACTGCAGGATGCAGCGCCACTGTTGCTGAGGCTTCGTTTGATTCCACTATAATTCCAATGCCGTCAGTTACCCTCAGATAAACAGAGTATTTACCTGATAAGTTCGGGGTGAAAGTCCATGCTGAGGCTCTTGCGCCTGAAACTGGTTTATCGTTAAGATACCATTGATAATTAAAGGGCAAAAATCCACTTGAAATGTTTGAAACAAAACTAACAGATTCTCCGACGTACATTAATACAGAAGTCGGTGAGATGGAAACATCGAACAATGGTCCAACATTAACAGTTGAGTAATCTGACATCACAGGTGTAGAATAGGGAGGCGTTGAAAAAGGATAACTAACGCCTAAGGAGATGTAGTAGGTTCCAAGTTTCTTTGGCGTGAAAGTCCATGTCGGATATGTTTCATCCAGAACTTCTATTCCATTGAGGTACCATTGATACTCGTATGGGGCTTTGCCACCCGAGACTGAAGACGTAAAAGTCACGGATTCCCCGAGGTCAATGTTCGCTATCGTTGGATTTATTGAGACTATAAGCGGTGGAACAGATGAAAAGACCGCTTTCAAACTGTGATCCTTGTTCATCAATATGGTAATGTAGTCATTTGAGCCCACGTTCACGCCGTCGAGTTCCCAATGATCAACGAACGTGTTGTAGTAAAGATGTGTGTCAACACGAATAGGTGAATTCGCCACGAAGACGTATGTCCCTGGGCGGGGATATGGAGTGTTATAGAAACCCTTGATCGGGCTGTTGTCAATCACGCCTGTGATTGTCAGTTGGTACGTTTGAGGAGGAGGATTTTCCACATACGGGGTCATTAATGGATAGCGGTCTGAATTGTCAGCGTCAAGAACTTGCGGTGTGTCTCCTATTCCGTCAGCTCCTGGCTGATCTTGATTCGGACCATGTTTTTGATCGACACCAGCGTAACTGCTCCAGTAGTTTCCGCCCGAAGGGTAGCCGTTATCCCATGTGTTTACTGACTCGAAAGAGTAAAATTCCTCAGGATTCTTTATGAAGTTGTTGTGGAAAATCATGTTGTTGGAAGCCTGAAGGGTCCATATCCCTGGGTCGTCACGTTCGATGACGTTATTTGAACTTACAGTGCAGTTTGATGCGAGCCAGAGCAGTATACCCTCATGCGAGCAAAGGTAAATGTCTTCGAATGGTCTTCCATACCCGATTATGTTGTTTGAAACTATTTTGTGATTTGATCCCCTGGCATATATAGCCACGTTTAAATTGGCCACAATGTTGTTTGAGCTTATAGTGCAGTTTGAGCCGAAAATAGCCACGCCATTTCCTTGGTGACCTGTTATGTTGTTTTGGGTCACGATGGTATTATCACTTATTACTATCGCGTTGTCATAGTTATTTACGAAGTTGTTCTGGCTTATAGTGTTGTTATATCCCAAAAGAATTAAGCCGTTGGCATTGGTCATAATGTTGTTTTGAGTTATCGTGATGTTGTAAGAGTCCTCGAAGGTAAATATGCCGCTGCTCCAGGGTTCAAAGTTAGTCCAGTTGTCTGTGATGTTGTTTCGACGTATCAGAATGTTCCTTGAGTTAAAAAGAAGTATACCATTGTAATTGTTTTTTATGTCGAGATTTTCGGCGGTAATGTTTTCACAGTTAACGAGCACTACGCATCCAGCGTCTGAGGGCACAACTCTGTCGGTTACATTAACCCAGTAATAGATTGGTTTGCCGTCAACGGTGTTCGAAGTGTCAACGTCGCTTGGACCACGCCAGCTTATATCGACATCGAGCATGATGGGCATCCATGGGTCAAAGTTGCACCAGTTGTTAGTCAGAACGTTGTTTCTCAAGACATTGTTGGGAGAACTAACGAGAGCTATACCGCATCGATTATTTGTTATATTGTTTGATGCGATGAAGTTGTTTTCGGAAAGATAAAGAAGAATGGCTCCACATAGGATTCCTCCAGTCATAGTGTTCTCGGTTATAGTGTTGTTTGAAGACTGCCAAAGGTTGATACCGCCAAGGAAAGAGCCAGATACTAGCCTATTCTGGCTTATGGTGTTGTTTGAAGAGTACTCAACATCTATGCCGTCTCCGCCGGAGGCGACAATGTTATGGTTTACGAGGCAATTTTCAGAACTGTAAAGGCGCACTCCATCTCTGTTGCGCACTATTGTGTTTCTTGTAATGATGTTGTCACTGCCTCTTACGTAAACCCCATAGGTTGTGCCGTTTCGTATGTCAAATCCATCCACTACTACGTGATTAGCCATTATGTTTAACACATAGCCACCAAGCCAACCATCCAAGGTCACTTGCCCATCTGCGATCAGAGTGATGTTGTCTTTGAAAATGTCTATCTGTCCCTCAGCGTAGGTTCCGTCACTCACCAAAATTATGTCTCCCTCAAATGCATCATTTACCGCCGCTTTTACCGTTGAATAATCGGTCGGAACTCTGAGAATGCTTATGAATCTGACCGCTACTTTTGCATATGCTACATTATTTTCTATGACATTCTCATCTGGAACGGGAACAACATAGCAAGTGGCATTGTATACTCCTTTGGTCGCTGTGTCCCATGAAAAACTCAAACTTGCAGAAGCATCGACCTCCAACGAATCTATAGTTGCCTCATCAACCAAAGTCCCGTTGATAAAGAACTGCACGGACACGTTTGTTTCGTTGTTTCGTCCATAATTTGAAACTGTTACGTTGAATATGCCAATTTGTCCAGGATCAAGTCTATAAGACGGATTCCATCCTGTAATGCTTACGTCGTGTTCCGGTATACCCTCGACAGCCCTTCTCGCATTCACCCGTCCATATCCGTAGCGTTCATCGAATCCTGGTCCTCCCAGATCGTCTGCAGTGCGTTGCAAAACCTTTCTTATCTGATCTACTGTGTAATTTGAGAACACGCTCCAAGCCAACGCGGCGACACCCGTTACGTGGGGACACGCCATCGATGTGCCGCTAAATGAAGCGTAATGATTGCCCAGAAAGGTAGAGTACACATCAACACCAGGAGCCGCCAGATCAATCCAGTTCCCAAAGTTGGAGAAACCAGCGACATTATCGCTTGAATCCGTGGCAGAAACCGCAACAACCTCATTGTAGGCTGCAGGATAGTGCGGCAAGTTCGAATGCTCGTTTCCAGCGGCGGCAATTACCAGCACACCGTGATCATGAGCGTATTTCACAGCTTCTTGAAGCTGCTCCGAGCTTGAACTGCCTCCTAGACTCAGGCTGATTATTTTCGCTCCCACATCAACTGCATGATAGATGCCTTGAGTAACCCAACTGTAATAGCCCCAGCCGCCTGCGTTTAGGACTTTTTCTGTCATTATTCGAACTTGGGCGAGACCGGCGATTCCGATGCCGTTGTTGAGTTTGGCAGCGACGATGCCTGCGCAGTGGGTTCCATGTCCATTGTCATCTATGGGGTCGGTGTCGTCGTTTACCCAATCGTATCCTAACGGAACATAGTTTGCAGCCAAGTCGCTGTGTGTGTAATCAATTCCAGTGTCAATGATGGCTACGAGAAGGCTCGAAGAACCGATTGTTTTGTCCCACGCCTTATCTGCCTGTATCTTTTTTGGTCCCCATTGAAAAGACCAGTACGGGTCGTTTGGAACGTAAAATGCTTGCACTTTTGGATTTGGCTCCACATATTTTACCAGTTCATTTGCCCGAAGTTTTTCAGTGAAAAAATATGCGTAATCAGTTGGCACCTTAACCGAGAGAGCTCGCACATTCTCACGTGTTGAAATCGTGTCAGTGACGTTTCCACCTTCATCGGAAATAATCTTCCCTAACACCTGTGCTTGAGATTTTGAAACATCAACGCCCACTATTAACTCGCGAATGGCATCATTGCGTCCATCATAAGGCTGCAAATCCTCTTCTGCAGTAAAGTCTAACTTTCCTGGAGCACTTTCCAAACTTGGCGTATAAGCTGGACCTATTGATGCTTTAGGTTCTGCTCTGGATGGTTGAATGTTAAATGCCAATGTTAACATGCTTAAAAATAGCATTACGAGCATTATTCCCGATGCCGCTTTCTTCGCCAATTTTCTCTTTCTTCTCCTCTCTCAATTTATGCCGTGATTCATGATTCAAACAGACAGGAGCGGCACAATTAAACAACGAGTAGAATCAGTAATATATTATTTATGAAACAATCTTTGATATAGAACACGCACACCACATGCTAGGGCTCACGTTCCAATGAATAAAGGAAAGGAAGCAACAGTCTGCCCAAAAAAGAAGAAGGAGGAGTTTGGGATGTTAATCTTGTTTCATCAGAGGCTGATGGGTCATGGCGGCGGTGTCCATGGTGGTGCCGTGTAGCCGAACATCTTGGCTATTTGGGCTAGGTCTTTGATTTCGATTTTCTTGTTCTGGTCGAGGTCACATCTAGAGTCCCAGTTGACTGTGTAATAGCCTATCGGACCTTGTGGGTCTGTTGCTGGTGGCAGGTTGCGTTGGATGAAGTAGGAGCCGAAAGCCTTCGCAGTTGCAGCTATGTCTTTTATTTGAACCTTGCCGTCGGCGTCGAGGTCTTCCCACGGTAGTTCTTCCTTCCAAATTGTATAGAGGTTGGTTGCTGGAAGTACGGGGTTGTAGTACCAACCTTGAACCCAGTCGCGCTCCCAGCGGCGACCCAAACCCATAATACCTGGGATATCTATCTGGTCTTCTACGAATTTGGCGTTCAACTTGTCGTAGATTAGTATCCTTTTCGTGGGGTCGGTCTCTCTCATTCCTTCTTCAATCCAACTGTCGACTTGCGGGTTGCTGTAGCTCTGTGGATACACGAAGTCTCCTTGGCTGTGCATGAACGGAAAAGCAAAGTTGTGGGCATCAGCAAAGTCAGCCAGCCACCCAATTGACCAGATAGGTATGATTGATCGATAGTTTGTGAGTTCATACCATATTTCATCCAACAGTTGCGGCCATGGAACGCCCACTATGTCCACGATGAACTTAGGATTGATTGTTTTAAGGGTGTCCCTGAGCAGTTCGAGATACATTGGGCGTGGACCACTGCCCACGTTGTAGACAATTGAGAACCTGAAACCTTTCTGCCATGCTTCGCCTGGGATGTCTTCTGGATCTTCCATGTCACCGTCGTTGTTGCCGTCTACTCCGCCCCAAGCCAGCTTGAAATGGGATATAGCCTTGTTCAAGTCGATGTTAGGTCTGTTGGCTATGTGCCATGCTCGGAGCACTGCTGGGTCATAAGGCGCTAACCCAGGTATTATGGGGCTTGCGGTTTGGAACGCCTCTCCTAGGAACTCCTCCTTAATGATCTTGGTGGAGTTTAAGCTATACGTGAAGGCTTTCCTAATGTTACGGTCACCGAAGAAATTCAGTGGAATTCCATCAGGAATCCCGTCACCGTTAGCGTCAAACTGCTCGGTTCCTACGTATGGGCTTATACCACTCATTCCATTAGCTATGTTGAAGTTGAAGAAGATGGCGTCGACGGACAATGGCTCAAGCGGATATCTGCAGCGTACGCCTGGCTGCCGCCAAATCTCAGGCATGTTAGCTCTGGGCACATAAACATAGTCGTAGGTTCCAGCCAAGAATCCCTGCTTCCTATACATCCATGAGCTGATTTGGTACTCAATGACCGTACTAACATAGCCTCTAGACGGATTAAGAAACTGTCCAGCTCTGGCTGTTCCCGTTGCTCCCGCCGGCCAGCCACCCCAGTAGTTCACGTTTCGCTCAAGAGTTCGGTGCCCACCCTCATATTTGATCCACTCTTTGAACTTGAATGGGCCTGTTCCTAGCATCTGCGGTGGATTGTCCAACGGTGAAACCCAACCGCCTATGTAATTCGCCTGTTTCTCTCTTGCGTAGTTGTTGTAAATCGCCCAACCGCCGTAGCCCGTGGCATTCCATCCTGGCCAGTCGAAGTAGTCCACGGCACCCTTTGGGAAGGTATAAGGATATCTCGTCATGTATGCCTTACTCATTATCGAAGACCATGTTTGGGCTAAAATCTGCATGTAGGGAGCATAAGAAGTCACAAGGTGGAACGTAACAGTACCAGCAGCGTCATCACGCGTTATGGCATTGTCTATCTTTTGACCCAGTTCTGCTATTGTTCCAGGCCAGCCAGGGTAAGATCGGCTGTTTGACACATTAATTAAGGGTTCATAGTGCATCCACATTGGACCGCCTACACGGTCCCTCACCATGTGCCTCTCAAATGAGTATTCCACATCTTCAAGTGTAAGCGGTGAACCGTCAGAGAACGTCACGCCACTCCTGATGTGGAATGTGTATGTCAAGCCGTCTGGACTGATGGTCCAAGAATCGGCAAGTTCTGGTATAAATTGGTCAGTGTGTCCTCCTTTGAAGTCTATCAATGTCTCATAGACTTGCATCATTATGCCACTGCTCGCTGTGTCGTAACCCCAAGCGGGGTCAAAGGTGCGCGGTCCACCGATAGTCGCGGTCGAGTAGGTATAGGGCTCTGTTACCGCTGGCATCGCTTGAATTCGGGTTGGAAGGAATCCTGAAACAAATAGAACCAAAATGAAAGCAAACAAACCAATCTTCTTATCCATTCCTGATCAAACTTCCTTTCGATGTTCTCCTCTCTCGATTAGCCATGCGTCATCGTCTAAATGGAGGACTCTACAAATTAAATAGAGGGTAACATAGGTTTTTATGTTTTTTGAACCAATTTTCGACAGAGAATCCAAACAGAGAGAGCTTAACCTTATTCCTAATCTAACAAACCCATTCGTGCAAGTATTTGTTTCACCGCTGGCATTGCTGGGCTCGCTGCCGAGAGACCGAGCAAGGGTTTTCCAGCCATGTTGTGGGTGAATATGTTGTCATCGTTTGGTATGGTTCCAACAAATTCGTATCCCAGTTTTTTGGCTTCATCTCGGAGTGTGGGTTCCATCTCTTGTCTGAACCTATTTCCGATAAGATAAAACCTTTTAAAGTCTATGTGAACCTCTTTGGCAACCTCTTTAACTCGCTTGGCTGTCTGCAACCCCATTGAACTGGGGTCTGTTACAACTATCATGATGTCAACGTCTCTGTCGGTTCTTCGACTAAGATGCTCCAGCCCAGCTTCCATGTCAATTATGGTTAAGTCGTAATTGTTTGACAACCTGTCGATTATTCGAGCAAGAAAAGCATTGACTGGACAGTAACAGCCTTCACCCTCGCCTCGACCCATAACCAGCAGGTCAAAGGTAGGAGTTTCTCGAAGGATTTCAAATATGCGCGTCTCAAGTATGTCTTCCTTCGTCATTGTGGGCGGAATCTCCGACTTCTCCAACGATTTGCGCAAGTCATCTGTAACCATGCCCACTGTTCGCGACACTGGTATGCCCAACACCTCGGGCAAGTTTGAATCGGGATTAGCGTCGATAACCAACATGCTTATCTCAGGATTGGCTTCGCTCAGAATCTTCACCATCAGGGCCGTCGTAGTGGTTTTGCCCACGCCACCCTTGCCTGAAACCGCAATAACTAAACCTCTTCTTTGCACGTCTGATCGCCATCATGCCTAGAGTAATAGCAGACGCAACCCAGAGAATTAACCCTTTTTCTTGCAATCTGAACTTTCCAGATTTCTTGTGCTTAGACTGAATCCAGTTTTGAGAGAGTGAAAAGAAAGACTAAACATTCATTCGTATTCCGTTTTCATAAATCATAACTATTTAGAAGAGGGCTCAATACATTACGATAAACGTTGGCTAAGCTAAAACTGAACGGTTATTTTGGACGTTTACAACTGATTTTCCACAGTTTAGGCTTAAGTTGCCTAGGCGGAGCCGTCTTCCTTCAGGTTTTAGTGTTCAAAGACATAGTAACGCAAGGCTATTTTGTCGGAGTGGAGAAAAACCCCACAATACTGCAGTTAGAAATCGGCCTCACCATATTCTCCGTCATCTATCTCCTATACCTTTTCGTATCAAAGATTCGCTCACTTCCCTAATTCCAGAACTATCTCTCTCAATAATCGACTCTTTCTAGGTAGATGTAACCCAAAATAAACAAACAACATACGCCTAGGATACGCTTCAACATAAGTCCAGTTAACTTTATATCTCAGTTGAAAATTGCAGTAGGTAGATTTGAAACTTAACCACAAGGAGGAGTTTATGTGGCCTATTTAACAACCCAAGGTGGACAACCAGTTCTGATATTAAAAGAGGGAACAGCCCGCAGACGTGGCCGAGAAGCCCAGAGAAACAACATCATGGCCGCACGTGTCATAGCCGAAGTCTTAAGAACCACACTCGGACCCCGCGGAATGGACAAGATGCTCATCGACAGCCTAGGCGATATAACAATAACCAACGACGGCGCAGCAATCCTAGACGAGGTGGAAGTAGAGCACCCAGCCGCTAAAATGATGGTTGAAGTGGCAAAAACCCAAGATGACATGGTGGGCGACGGAACAACCACAGCCGTGGTCCTAGCTGGCGAACTCCTACGAAGAGCAGAAGACCTCCTCGACCAAAACATCCACCCCACAGTCATCGTGAGCGGCTACCGAAAAGCAGCTCAAATGGCAGTAGAAACCCTCGACAAAATGGGAATACCAGTTGACCTAAGCGACCGCGCAACACTCAAAAAAGTGGCTGTGACCGCCATGGCAAGCAAGGCCGTGGGCATCGCCAAAGAACATCTAGCAGAAATAGCCATAGACGCCGTAAAACAGATAGCTGAGCAACGAGGCGACAAGTGGGTTGCAGACATCGATCAGGTTCAGATTACAAAGAAGGAAGGCAAGAGCCTCTTCGACACCCAACTGATCAAGGGAATAATAGTCGACAAAGAAGTCGTGCATCCGGGCATGCCAAAACGGATTGAAAACGCAAAAATCGCCCTGCTTGACGTGGCGCTTGAGATTGAAAAGACAGAGTTCAGCGCCGAGATTAGGATACGCGACCCCACTCAGATGAAGGCCTTCCTTGACCAAGAAAACCGCATGCTCAAGGAGATGGTGGACAAGATAAATGCATCTGGCGCCAACGTTGTGTTCTGTCAGAAGGGCATCGACGACATGGCTCAGCACTTCCTAGCCAAAGAAGGAATACTCGCAGCGCGAAGGGTCAAACAATCTGACATGGAGAAACTCGCAAGAGCCAGTGGTGGAAGAGTTGTCAGCAACCTAGACGACTTGAAGGCTCAAGACATGGGCAAGGCAGGGTTAGTTGAGGAACGCAAGGTCGGCGAAGACAAAATGGTGTTCGTAGAGGACTGCAAGCACCCGCGTTCTGTTGCCATCCTGATTCGCGCGGGACTGGAGAGGATGGTTGACGAGGCTGAACGCGCCATGACAGACGCCTTGTCTGTTGTCTCAGACGTCATCGAATACAACAAAATAGTTGCAGGCGGAGGCGCCATCGAATCTGAAATTGCCAAGCAACTGCGCGACTACGCCACAAAGGTAGGCGGAAGGGAACAACTAGCCATTGAGGCTTTCGCCGAATCACTTGAAATCGTGCCCAAAACGTTGGCTGAAAACGCCGGATTGGAGCCCATCGACATTCTGGTTGGGTTGAGGTCAGCGCACGAGAAGCCCAAGGGTGAGGTTTGGGGCGTCGACGTTTTCTCAGGCAAGGTCATGGACATGTACGGGAGAGGTGTGGTTGAGCCTCTGCGCGTCAAGGAACAGGCGGTTAAGTCCGCGGCTGAAGCTGCCTCAATGATCCTGCGCATCGACGACGTGATCGCTGCAACAAAGCCCAAAGAGGAGAAAGGCGGACCACCTTCAGGCGAGGGCATGGAAGAAGAATAACAGCGCTTTCTCCCCGCTCTTTTTTTGTTTGCCATTTTTAGCGTATATCTGGAGTCGTCTGAAATGTGTGCGTGTGAGAGACCTCTCTACCTGCCTAATGTTCAATGTTCGTCTTGTCCATAAGGCAAACCATAAATAAGTTGGATGTGCTTGTGAGGAAAGGAAAAGGATGACCATCATGGAAAAGTACACGCTAATCGTCACGGAGAAGCCTGACGCCGCCCAACGGATCGCTGAGGCGCTCGACCTGAAGGGCAAGCCGAAGAGGGTTGAAGAGAAAACCGTGCCGTATTTCATAGCCAATCGGGACAAACAGTTAGTTGTTGTCCCAGCGTTAGGTCATCTCTACACCGTTGTTCACGAGCATGGACGAAGAAATTATTATCCAGTCTTCAATTTCAAGTGGGCGCCTCGTTACCTTTCAGAAAAAGGAGCCAAACAAATCAAGGCATGGATTGAGGTTTTCTCAAAACTGGCTGCAGAAGCGGACGATTTCATCGACGCCTGCGACTACGACATCGAGGGCGCCATCATCGGTTACACTATTCTCAAGTATGCATGCGAAAACAAGGAGAACCTAGCCAAACGCATGAAATATTCCACGTTGACTAAGGCTGAGTTAGAAAAATCCTACGAGGAAAAGATGCCGCATCTGGATTTCGCCATGATAGAAGCGGGTCGAACCCGTCACGAGGTCGACTGGCTCTACGGCGTCAACACATCCCGCGCCTTAACCTTAGCCGCAAACCGCTGGAGCGGACGATACGCCACGCTCAGCACTGGTCGCGTGCAGGGACCAACACTGAAATTCCTTGTAGCCCGCGAACGCAGCATTCGCAGTTTTGTGCCCACTCCCTACTGGAGCATACTCGCTGAGGTGGAGATTCAGGGCTCAAAGTATCTTGTGGACTACGAAGAGAAAACAATTGAGAAAAAAGTTGACGCAGATACTGTGGTTGAGGCTTGCAAGGGAAAAGCTGGGCAAATAGAAAAAATCGAAGAAAAAACTATGCAAGTTACGCCTCCCATTCCGTTCGACTTGGGTTCGTTACAAACCGAAGCCTACAGCCTGTTCGGATACACTCCGCGTCGCACAGGCGACATAGCCGAACGCCTTTACCTAGAGGCGCTGATTTCCTACCCTCGCACAAGCAGCCAAAAACTGCCTCCAGTCATAAATTACAAGGGCATACTGAGCGGACTCAGCGGCGAAACTACTTACAAAAAGCTTGCTTCCGAACTCCTCGAAAAATCAGAGTTAATACCAAGAGAAGGAGTCAAAACTGACCCTGCACATCCGGCTGTTTACCCAACTGGCAACTTGCCCGCAAGGGTTCTTGACGAGTCTGAGCGTAGAATCTGGGACTTGGTTGTGAGACGCTTTATGGCTGTTTTTGGCGAACCCGGCGTCAAACAGAGCATGAAGGCTGTAATCAACGTTGACGGTCGTCGCTTCTACCTTCGGGGCAGAAGAATCCTGAAGGAGGGTTGGATGCGCTTTTACAAGCCATACTTGCGCACCGAGGAGGTGTCGCTGCCACCGATAAAGGAAGGAGAAACCATACGACTCAGCAGTCTAAGCAGAGAAGACAAGTTTACGAAGCCCCCGCCGCGTTATAACCCGAGTAGTCTTTTGAAACGCATGGAAGAGGAGGGCATTGGAACAAAAGCCACTCGGGCAGACATCATTGAGACGCTCTTCAACCGAAAATACATCACAGAAGAGAGAATGGTTGTCACAGACTTAGGCTTCGATGTAATAGAAGTCTTGCGCCATTATGCTCCAGATGTCATATCGGTCAAATTGACTCGAGATCTAGAAGAGAAAATGGACCGAATCCAGAGCAACACCGAGAAACGAGAAAACATCTTGCTAGAAGTGGTGGAGCGACTCAAACCGGTCTTGACAGAGTTGAAACAACAAGAAGGAGTCATAGGCGAAGCGTTGAGCAACGCCATCAAAAAAGCGAGAATGCAAGAACGAGTAATAGGCGAGTGTCCAAACTGCCACACAGGCAAACTCATGATACTTTACTCGCGAAGAACGAGAAAACGCTTCATAGGATGCACCAACTATTTCAAGAGCGCCTGCAAGACCTCGTTCCCGCTTCCCCAACGCGGAACAACCAAGCCTACTGGTAAGTTTTGCAAGGGCTGCGGTTGGCCGCTCTTGTTCGTTCACATTAGGGGAAAACGCCCCTGGAACCTTTGCTTTAATCCTGTCTGTCCTAAAAAGGAGGAGAGGAGAAAACGCCTTGAAATGCAGAGTGTGCAGCAGAGAAGCACAAACACAGCCCAAAAGTGAGTACTGCGAACTGCATGAAAAGGCGTTTCGAAACATACGCCAAAAGTTTGAAGATTGGAAAAAAGCCTCAAAAATCGAATGGAAAGAATACCTGGCGGAGATAGCCAAAAATCCGTTCATGGGGACGTGGGCGAAGGAAGTTGCTGAAGACCTGCTCTCGAAGGAACCTTAGTGCCACTCATCCGAAAAGGAATGTTTAAATGGTTTGCCAGAGAATCCTAATTAGCGTGTACATCGGTGGAAGTGAACGGAAACCGTGACCAATCGAATCGAGAAGTGGTTTACTTCCCTCGGTTTTGCCTTGCGTAAGGCTTATTGGAAAATCTTAACCGCAAAACCCTCAATCTTTGTAGTCGCCGCTATCGTGGTCGCTTTTTCAGTGTTTCTCCTCGCAGGAGGAATCTACGACATCCTCGAGCAACCGTTATCAGTTATTCCCTTCGGCAGAAGTGTTCTCTTTTTCTACCCTTACACACTGGCGGCACAAGCGGTTTATGAAAGCATCGGTGTCATGATTACCTACGCGATGGGAATCGCAGGAATCTTACTCATGTATCAGAGCACCAAATACGCCTACAAGCCTCGACAAGCGTTCATGATGCTGTTGTCAGGCGCTATTTTGATACTTTTTGCCTACATTTACACCGAAAACCTCGTTTACCAGAAACTGTTTCCACCACAGCCCAAACAAACAAGCGGTTGAGGCTAACGGGCAAAAGGTTTACGTGTACTTTGCTAGCATAAGGCGTTCTGCATCCTTGAAACTAAGCTTCCTTTCACCAAGGTGTTTTCTTTGCGCCTAACAAATAGGCAATAAAGTTGGTAAAAAGGTGTAAAGGAAGTGTTATTGCAACTATTATGAAAACTGTTAGTATCGGAAGCGGAGATGCAGAAACCGGAAGCGAGAGCAGAATCGCTCCAGCAACAAAATCGAGTTGATCGGCAAGAGGGAGGGGCGAGCCCTCGGCGAGTCCTATACGCCGTTTTATGAAAGAATGAATCAGGTCGCCTACCAACGCGCCTAAGGCAATCATCGACCCTATTAATACGTTGAACTGATACGGAAGCACGAAATCTGGAAAATTGATGAATGGAAGCAGAGCAGTCTGACCTGCGCTAGTCAGCACGCCAGCGACTAGTCCAGCGATGAAGCCTCGAATGGTTTTGTGCGAACCGAAGATTGGTTTTCCATCTGGGAGTTTCTTGCCCACGTCTATGGCGACGCCGCCTCCAAAAATAACAGGAAACGCATTCGCAATGTACGCGGGCAGTATGAACCAGAGTGCATAAGCGATTTCATAGATTAGCGAAGACATGTTCTTTTCGTCTCATCTTATTGTCCAAAATAAAATATAAGCTAGCGTTGCGTGTTGTGGTTTGGCATTTTTCCGACTTTTAACCTACTTGAGATTGTTCAGTCATAAGAATGTCGCGTTGGCATGAGGACTGATTGTCGTATCGAAGATTGTTTCACAAGACATAAATGTTGATTGTAGTCTATCTGTTTCAACTGTGCCAAGTCTTTTTTGTTTTAGACGATGAAGCATGGCAATAATTGAGAAAGAAGAATAAAAAAGGAAAGGAGGGTTGGAATCAATGGTGAGAGCTAACCATCTAAATAGGAGGTTTTTGATCTTTGCAGTTCTAGCGTTATTAGTGACTATGCTTACAGTTGCAGCTATTCCTACTAACTGGTTTGAGGCTGCTAAAGTCACAGGTGTTGTGGTGAAAACTGAGAGCAACATTGTTAAGGCAATTATTGACCTGGGCAACTTAACCTCGGCAACAGCTTTCAGTGCTTCGGGAGATGCAACAATAACCATCGATGAAAGCGGTGGTCTCAAAGTAGAAAAATTCATGATGGGGCATCCCGAGTACACGCCAGAGGAAGGTTACGTTTATGAGCGATATCTTCCAGGGCGCTTCTACAATCTATGGCTCAACTTAACCATCGGAGGCAAGACCTTGAACATGCCGATTGTCGTGAAGGGGACTTTCTATTCAGGCTATTACAATGCAACTTATTATTGGTATAGCGAATTCAGTGAATATCCATGGCGTTATTACCGTTATTACAATTGGTCTGAAATCACTCTGCTTCAAGGAATCTACACAGCCACGTTCAAAGTCTTCGGCATGACACAGTTGACAACCAAGAGTTTAGGCGTCGAAATGGTGTTTTACTTCGCCCTTACACCCCCGTGATTAAAAAACCTCAGGAGATACGCGACGTTGCTGCATAATCGAGGCATTAGGAGACGGTTACGTTGGCTTCTATCGGTATCATTGTTAGCGATAGCCATAACCTCTCTTGCAACAGCCCTTCCAACGAACTGGCTTAGGTCAGCCGAAGTTGCAGGAACAATATTTCCACCGCCCGCACACGCATGGATTGTAGATGATGATGGACCAGCACATTTTAGGAAAATACAAGAAGCCATAAACGCAGCAAACCTAGGCGACACCATATACGTACGCAGCGGAACATACCGCGAACAACTTAGTGTGCATAAGTCTTTAACGCTTTTAGGGGAAGAACCTCGGACCACTATCATTGACGGTGGCGGACCAGAATTGAATAGATGGGCCATACGTACCATTTCTGATTATGTTAACATTGTGGGGTTTACATTGTACAATGCTTATTACGGCATATTTATGGATCCTTATGCATCAGGTTCATGGGCTATCCAACATGGACACAACATAAGTAATAACATAATAACCGACAACAACGGTGGCATTGTAATGTATTCCAACGAAAGCATCATAAGTGGCAACATCGTGTCAAACAACTATAACGGTATCTACCTCAGTCATTCAAATAAAAACACCATAAGTAACAATGTAATAGCCCGGAATGAGTATTGGGGCATTGAGGGGAGCGAATTTAGCTATGAAAATACAATTGCAGACAACACAATATCAAAGAATTATCATGGCATCGGAGTATTTCACTCCAGAAACAATAGAATATACCACAATAACTTCATCGAAAACACTGGATGGGTTCAAGCATATACCCTAAACTCCACTGACTCTTGGGATGGTGGTTATCCTTCTGGCGGTAACTATTGGAGCGACTATATTGGTGTCGATGTGAGGAGTGGTTCTGGCCAAGACTTGCTTGGAAGCGATGGCATAGGCGACACGCCGCACCTCATCGATGCAGACAACCAAGACCGCTACCCACTTGTGAAACCATGGAGTCCCAGAGTTGAAAGCGTCATAACTCTGAGCACTGAACCAACAACCGTGACTGTAGGTTCCGACGTAACAATAAGCGGACTAATCACGCCAGTTAAGGTAAATGTTGACGTTACAATTTACCAACGACTCGTCGGCGAAGCACCATGGAATCTCCTCGCAACTGTCAAAACTGATTACGCTGGCGGTTATAGATACGTTTGGAAACCCACACAAATAGGCGCACATGAACTCAAAGCCATCTGGCTAGGAGACGAAATCACATTACCAGCAGAAAGTGACATAATAGTAGTCAATGTGGTACCAATCCATGATGTTGCCGTAGTTGGTGTTTCGCCTTCTGCCACCGAAGTCTATGTTGGCTGGACCGTCAACATCACAATTGTCGTCAGGAACGAAGGAAATACAACTGAAACATTTACAGTGACTTGCAAATACGAACTAGGGGGCGTAGAACACACAATAGGAACAACAAGAGTAACCTATCTTGCCCCAAACACTAACACAACCCTAATCATCACTTGGAAAACAACAGACGTAACAGTACACACAATAAAAGCAGAAGCAACAATACTCCCGAACGAAACAGACACAACTGACAACACCATGGCAAGCCCAGCAACTGTTAAAGTCAAAATCCTAGGAGACGTAAACAACGACAACAAAATAGACATAAAAGACATCGCCACGGCAGCCTTAGCCTTTGGAACATACCCAGGCCATCCAGGATGGAATTCACAAGCAGACATAGACCAAGATGGCAAAATATACATAAAAGACCTAGCACTCATAGCCAAAAACTTCGGAACAACATACCCATAACAACCACCAAATCATCGCTCATTTCTTTATCCCACACTACACAAACAAAAAACATATTTGAAGCCTAATAGAGGGGGGTCTACCCCCATGCGCGCACACACACAAACAGAACGCTCAACACGCAAACAAAAACACTAATCAATGACCATTATAATCACAGACACCCGCCTCTTCAATAGACAGGTAACAGTCTATGGGGCATTTGCGTTCTGAATGCTTTTCAAGAATCACTTTCACCGCGTTTCTTTGGCTGGTTACCTTTAAGTTGAGCACTGTGTCGGACCAGAACCGCAGAGCTCGCGTTGCCACGGGTTCAGTTTCAACGAAGCCATCCATAATCACATTTCGTACCTGACTGGTGACCAGAGCGGCTACCTTTCTGGTCTTAGCCAGTTGCGCCAAACAAGCGAGTTGTCTTCCCAGTTCACGATTAAGTTCGAAAGTTGTCTCCTTTTCCTGGCTCATTTCCGCACGGTAAAGCGACGTAACAGTATCAACCACCACAAGACCGACGGTTGAGGTTAGATACTCGTCTAGGCGGTCGATGACCAAAGCTTGTTCCTGAAAGGTTGAGGGTGTTACCAGCGTTATCAGAGGCGCCACCTCGTCCAAGTCGTGGTGAGCTATCTGTGACAACCGCTTGGGCGAAAAAGTGCCGTCTGAATCTATGAAAATGGTCTTGCAACCCAAACGGGCTGTGTTCACAGCGCACTGAATTGCCAGACAGGTCTTGCCTGTTTCAGCCTCGCCGTAAACCATTGAAACATCACTCGTTAGGAGTCCTCCGCCTAAAAGCTTGTCAAGCGAGCCGCAACCTGTTGGAACCATGCGGACAATGCGCTGCAATGTTGCTCATCACATCCACACGATTATAAGGCTCAAAGTATTTAATTTTCCGCTGCTTTAGCAATTGTGAAAGCGCCATGAAAGCAAAGATTGCGGTTGTTACGGTTTCGGGTAAGGCTTACTATCTGTTAGTGACGGAGTTGAAGGAGAGAAGCCTAGACTTCGTGAGTCTGACTCCGTATGAAAGCGTGCCATTAGACATCGAGGTTGTCATAACCACAGCCTCAGAACAGCAGTTCATTCAGCATCCAAAGGTTTTGGTTTATGCGGTTGAAACCGACCCAGCAACGGTTGTTGGTGAGGCTGTTCGAATTATTGGTGGAAAAAAGCGTCACGAAACCGTTGTGGTGGGTATCGACCCGGGCAAAACCTTCGGATTGGCTGTTTTGAGTGACGGAAACGTTTTGGAAACGGTCACTTGCTCGAGCACAGATGAAACGGTGAGGACAATCATGGATGTTTTGGGAAGGTTGCAGTCTGCGGCTCGCGTTGTGAGGGTTGGGAGCGGTGCGCCATCAATAACATTTGAGTTGCTGTCTTTGTTGGATGAAATTCTGCCTGCGGATGTCGCTATAGAGGTGGTTGATGAGGCTGGAACCAGCCGTTTTGTGGGCGAGACCTTGCACAGGCGTGGACTTAGAGACGCTTTTTCGGCTGTGAAAATCGCTGAGAGACGCGGTCACTCGTATCAGAGAAAGGAGAGGCCAACTCAGTGAAGCGCACTGTTGATAAGGGTAAAACGTTGCTTGTGGACGGTCCCGCGTCTGTGAATATTCTTTCGGGAGAGGTTGAGGTTCTGGGCGCTGCGCTCAAAACTGGCGGCAAGATGGTGATACGCGAGGGAAAGCGTATTCCCTTCGAGGTGGGGGCAAAGGCTGAGTTTGACCTTACGCTGGGCGAAAAGGCAGTTGTGAACGAGGTTGAGGGGAGCACCATTCCAGTTTCTTGGGAGAAAGCCGCCGACGAGGTTTTGAGTCGCGGAAAACCTGTGACCGTTATGGTTATGGGCGGTGTGGACTCTGGTAAGACCAGTTTCTGTGCTTACTTAGCCAATAGGGCGTTGAGGGAGAAAAGAAGCGTGGCTATGGTTGATGCGGATTTGGGTCAGTCGGATGTGGGTCCGCCGTCGACTATTGGTTATTGTCGTTTGAACAGGCCTGTTGTTGACCCGTTTGAGGTTGGCGCCGAGAGCATCTGCTTTATCGGGGTTACCAGTCCGAGCGGTGCAGTGTCCAAGGTTGTTGAAGGAATATTGGGCATGAAGGAGAGGGCTCTGAAACGCGGTGTTGGCGTCTTGATTGTAAACACGGACGGCTGGATTGAGGGGGAGGACGCTGTCCGATACAAGGTGGCGTTGGCTAAACAGATTAAACCCGACCTAGTGATTGGTATTCAAGAAAAAAGTGAACTGACCTTTCTGTTGGGTGCCTTGATTGAGACTCAAAACCTGGCTGTTGAATCGCCTCCCGCAGTGCGCAAACGAGACCGTGAGGAGCGCAAGCTACTGCGTGAATTAGGCTACAAGAAGTATCTGAAGGGTGCGAGGTCTGAGTCTTTTCCGCTTCGTTGGGTTAGGGTTGCTGGCGTTGCCTTTGGAACGGGCGCGTTTCCATCGCGGGAGCGTTTGAGGAAGATAGAAGAGCTGCTGGGGGCGCCCTTGTACTGTGAGGAGCTACCTGACTTTGTTTTTGTGGCGTTGGATAGGGAGGAGTGGGTCGACGAGGAAGTTGTGAGGGATCTGGAGCGGAGGTTGAATAACAAGAGGGTTAGGGTTGTGCGCGAAGGCGATGAAGAAGGGTTGCTTGTAGCCTTGCATGATGAAAAAGAGAATTTTTTGGGAATTGGCGTTCTTGAAAGAATTGATTATGAGAGGCGGGTTGTCAGGGTTTATACGCCCGTGCGCGAGGGTGTTGCGTCTTTGCATTTGGGTCGTGTCAAGCTGGACAGAAAGGGCAGCGAAATCGGGTTAAGCGATATCTTCGCAGATTCCACTTAGGCTACGTATGTATGCGCAATTGAGATAGTGTCCTCTATAATGAGTTCTCTAGATAGTTGTCCGACAATGAAGATTTTCTTGTCGGACGACAAGTGCTGGTCTTTTTTGAGTTTCAAAGCGGATTTCTTTTGAGTTTCAATGCTGCCTTCCTCGACTGATAGCTCTTTTTTTGGAAGCAGATGGTAAGATTAATGTTTAAATTTGCATTCACTGATTTCGTTTTGTTTTGAAAAGGTATGGAGAAGATGTGTCCCGCGTCCTTCTTCAGTTTCTCTCTCTTCTGTTCTTCAATGTACTTTCCAGTAAGATTAACAAACTCAAAACAGGCTCTCTCAAAGAGAAATTCTATTTGGTAATACTTTAATCTGTGTTTGTTGATTTTGCGTTTGACTCTTGGGTAGAGAATCAACTCTTCGATTTCAAGTTCTTCAAAAAAACAAATATTTTCCTGTGCAATCATAAACTATCGTTGTGATATCATTGTCGTCTTTAAAGAAAATTGAAATGAAACCCATAGGCTTTGTAAAACGAACCTCATGCAACGAGAATGTTAGAGACAAAAGCCTTGTTTCGAAGATAGTGCTTAGAAAAAGCCTCGCCAAAGGCTTGTTTGGCGTTGAAGAGTTTTCTCACGTTTTCATTATCTTTTGGATGCATAAAATATCAAACGCTGAAAAAAAGCTAGTTTCTTCTAAAGGAAGAGCAGAGTTGCCAACTGTAGGAGTGTTTGCTTGCAGAGGACCAATTCGCCCGAATCCAATTGGTTTGACTCTGGTGGATGTTGTAAAACGTGAAGAAAATGTTCTTTGGGTGAAAGGTCTCGATGCTCTTGATGGCACTCCTGTTTTAGACATTAAGCCGTATGGTCGTCCGTCGGATGTTGTCTTGCATTTCAGAGTTCCAAAACGGTTCAAAGAAAAATAACAAATAACACTACACGCGTATTCGAAATCTGTTCATATTCTTTCCTTTGGCACACCCTTTGGCGCATAGGCTGTGTGATACTGCAGTTCATGCTTCTCGATTTTTCTTTGCACACTTGGGTATAGAATCAATTCTTCTATCTCGAGTTCTTCCGTCAGCCTCGGACTAATGGCTTCTAGTCGTTTGGTGAGTTGTTGCAGGTCTCTCTGGGACGAGAAGGACATCATGACGGCTGGGTGACATTTCACATTAGCTCGCACAAGGTTTTCAAGCGCTTTCAACTGAAGCTCAAAACCTTCAGGCTGGGCGCCTGTCAACGTGGCAAACTCGCTTTCATTGCAGCCTTTTAGTGAGACTCGCACGTGAATGAATTTGTATTTGGCTAAGTCTTCAGCGTATTTTTGGTCTTTTCCTATCAGGATGCCGTTTGTTTCCAAGATGAAGAGGAGTTCTCTTCCTTCTAAATGGTCGAGCAGTTGAAGTAAATGCGTCTTGCCTATTGTTGGTTCGCCTCCGCTAACCCGTAACTGCTCTAAACGCTTCTTTTTAGCCAAGGCAACCAAGATTTTAGCGACTACATCTGGACTATAGAACCTCCCAACCTGAGCTGGCTGAAACATAACGGCGTCAGAGACCCAGCAATACTTGCAGAGGAGCCCACAGCCAACGGCGTCTGCTGTCACGATGCCGCCGTACCATCGGTCGGTTCGAAAACGCCAGTACTTCCGCTCCTGCACACCGTCACTTCTGTTGTGAACCACGAGTTTCTCTATGGCTTCGTGCCTAGCAACCGAGTTGTAAAGCTGCAAATCGAATGGCGCCTCAACACCACAAGACCCATTAATCTGTTCTATTCTTTCCAAACACAGACAGTTAAAGAAAACTGTTTTTATCACCCTTCTTGAAACTATTGTAGTGGCTAGGGTTCACAATGCCTGAAAAAATCATTGGACACGGCACATGGTACGACAAGACAGCGTTTAAAGTTGTTGAAAGAGAGAGAAAACTAGGCAGAAGCCTCGACCTAATCCGCACTGAAATGGGACTAGGCGCATCGGGCATCCCTCACGTAGGCAACGTCAGCGACGGCATAAGGTCTCACGCCGTCACCGTGGCTCTGCAAGCGCAGGGCTACCATTCAGAATTAATTGCCTTCTGCGACGACAAAGACGGTCTGCGAAAAGTTCCAGCAGGCTTCCCACAATCGTTGAAGAAATACCTGGGCTTTCCAGTCAGAATGGTCCCCGACCCTTACAATTGTCACAAGAGTTTTGGAGAACACTCCAACTCGCTCTTGTTGGAAGCCTTCGACAAGTGCGGCGTCAAATACAAGTTCATGTCAGCCACAGAAACCTACGAAAAAGGCTTACTCAACAAAGAAATCGAAACCATACTACAAAACGCCCAGCGAGTGGGAGAAATAATCAAAGAAGAGGTTGGACAAGAAAAATTCGAGGAAGCCCTACCCTACTTTGCCATATGCAGCAACTGCGGCAGAATCTACACCACAAAAGCCTACAAACTTCTGCCCAAAGAACACAAGGTACTCTACACCTGCGAAGGAATGGAAATAAAAGGACAACGATTCGAGGGATGCGGACACAAAGGCGAAGCCGACTACACGAAAGCCGAAGGAAAACTCGTCTGGAAAGTAGAATTCGCCGCCAGATGGAAAGCCCTTGACATACGATTCGAAGCCTACGGAAAAGACATCGCCGACTCCGTGCGAGTCAACGACCGAATATGCCAAGAAATACTCAACTATCCGCCACCATACCACGCTCAATACGAACTATTCTTGGCCAAAGGAGGAAAAAAATTCTCCAAATCAGCGGGAACAGTGTTCACCCCTCAGGTCTGGTTCCGCTACGGCTCGCCGCAGTCACTCAACCTGCTCATGCTCAAACGCTTCGTGGGAACCCGCGCCATAGCAGTCACGGACATACCAGCCTACATGAACGAATACGACGAACTCGAAGACATCTACTTCGGAAACAAAAAAATCGAAAACAAAAAAGAACTAGCCAAACTGAAAGGCTTATACGAATACCTGTGGTGGCTCAAACCGCCGAGGCAGCCCAGCGTACACGTGCCATTCAACCTCCTCGCTTACCTGGTTAAAGTGGCGCCGAAAGGCTCAGAAACAGAATACATAACACAAAAACTGCACGAATACGGCTACCTAAAACAGAAAGAAGCACCCTCCAGCCTAAAAGAACGAATCGAACACGCAGTGAACTGGAACCGAGACTTCATGGAAATAAAAGAAACAACCATGAAACTCAGCACAAAAGAAAAAACCGCAATAGAAGAACTCACAAAAGCACTGCAAACCACAACAGAAGCAGAGGCAAACCAAATTCAAGGCGCAATCTTTAGCATCGCCAGAAAAAATGACATCCAACCGAGTCAATTTTTCAAAGTCCTCTACACTATTTTACTCGGGACTCCAGCTGGTCCGAGACTAGGCCCATACATAATCGCTATGGGAAGACAAAGCGTCATCCAAGCCTTAGAAAGAGCCACAAAAAAATAGAGGAAGCAGCCTTAGTGAAAATCCGAAAAGTAACAGAAGACGAACTCGACTACGTCTCTGCAATCTGTCTCGACCCCAGCATCAGCGCTGGACAGAGAAAAACCATGCAAGACGCCATGACTGTCAGAACCCAATGGATCAGAAAAATGATGCGAAAGGGACTTCAAATACTTGTTGCGCTGGAAAAGCCGCGAAGAGAAATAATTCATTATAAATGGCATGGAAACATAACTCACGCTGATCTGGCTGTGCACGGGAACGTTCCAAAAGGCGCATTGGAATTCATCCCCATCGAACATGCACCCGAGCCTGTCAAGGGCGAAGACTCACTTTTCATCGACTGTGTCTGGGTTCTGCCTCCGTTCTGGTACACTGGAGTGGCGAAGGGTCTAATGAAATCCTTCATCCACGAAGCAAAACAATGCGGCGGAGCCAGCGTGTTGACCTATGAGGGCGACAAATGGTTTGGGACATCCATAAAGTACATGCCTTCAAGCTTCTTCAAGAGGTTTGGATTCAAAGAAGTCGCCAGAGACGGCAGCCGCGTTCTTCTTTACCTCGATTTAGGCGCCGACAAACCGCCTGCACTGATTTTTCCCAAAACTAGGCAGCTTGATAAAGGCAGCAAAATTGTGATGAACGTGTTTTATAACAGTCAATGCCCATGGTCGAAATGGATGACGGACAAGATAGAGGAGAACATGAAGAAACATCCTGATTTTGCAGTTAACACTGTTAACACCGATGATAGAGAGCAGCTTGAAGAATTCGGCGTGTCGAGGGGCGTGTGCATAAACGGGAAACCTATTATCAATAGAATGGCATCCTGGAAAGAAATCCAAACCGCAATCGAAAAGATCTGTCCATTAGAATAGAAGTATGTTCCATTAAGTCTTAAATTCACCAAAGGCAACTTTACCATTGCTGTTTAACAAGAGAAAGGAGAAAAATAATGCTGAGGAAACTTCATCTAGCAACCATAACACTGGCGCTTTTGATTGCTTTCACAATGGTTCCAATGAGCCAAGCCAACGTTGGAGTCAAGGATAAAAACGTAATGGATAGCGCCGTTCGGGGACTCCTAAACCAGTCGTCGCAGCATTATGGTGCAAGTCAATCGTCGGACCTTTGGCTGACAACAGATCTAAGCATTAACATAATCTTTGCGGGCATAAGCCCAAACAGAGTAAACCTTGCTACGGTTAGGTCAATTTTGCCGCATACTTACAGTCCTGTAGTTAGGTCGAGGCTTTGGTACGGCGAATATGAACCTCTCGGAATGACTTTCAACCTAAAATACAACTTCATTTTCACTTCTGAGTCCTTTAACCGTGCCATGTTTAACTACATTCTAACGGTTGGATACATGGGAAGCCCCACCGTATGGCAGATGCAATACAGCCAAGACCCAAGGTCACTGCTGACCATAACAAGCAACCTTTATGTCTCGGCCAAAGAAGTGGAAGCCTATCTCCTCAAAAACCTCGACAAGATTCCAGGTGTAGCTAAGGGCTACACACTGTTCTTCCTTGATGGCTATACCAACAAATACATGCTTTCTGGGAGCAATTTTGTCTTCCACACCTACTGGTTCAACGAACCTGACCCAGACACTGGCACTGAATTTGGATTGAGAGGCTCTAGGCAAGGCATTGCTTGGGGTGGCACAATGGGCAGAGTTTGGTTCTACGACTTCTCTGCTGGACCTGAATATTGGTCTGATAACTGGAACCCTGCGTATTATTGGGATAAGAAAAATCAAGCTAAACCGCCTGTTTGGCATTATGTTAAACACAACGCTTATCACTTAAGCATCGACATTGGCGAAATTGCGCGCTTTACAGCTACAAACTTGCTCTTTACCCCGTCGCCACTGTATGAACCGCTTCTAGCATCTAAGATTCACATAAACGTGGTCATGTTTGAGAACGCCAGTCAAGTGGGCTTTTATGGGCGAGACTGGTTTGACGCCAAGTTCACTGAATATGCTTATGAGACATTTGAGCCGTACAAGGAATGGAAGGTAACGTTCAAAGACGTGAACCTCATGGACTACCCAGAATTGAACAGGGTGTTCCTAAATTGGGCTCAGGGTTCGCCGTCGCTGTACTTTCCAGGCTTTTCGTCGTGGATAGACTTCTACTGGTATTACTATCACATCGCAGGTATAGAGACGTTCCTTGACCCTGAGGCAGCTGCTTGGGCTGACCATTCTATACCAGTGTTCGCCTTCGCCGTACCCGATGCGGCTATGGGCATTCAGTGGGGTCTGTTAGGCTGGGCTGACGACGACTGGTCCACGGGGACTCAGACTTTCGTCAACGCTTTCGGTTCACCAGAGATTACCCTGACGTATGGTTATGGGTACACAACAACTGTTGTTCATGAGGGTGGGCATCATGTAGGGCTGTCTCATCCACACGATGGTTACGACAGTGAAATGGGCTTCGACTATGAACCAGAAGGCTACTACTACTTCGTTTGGACTGGAGACGAGACGTATTCGGTAATGAGCTACCTCTCAAACGTGCAGCTCTTCGGAACATTCGACAGAGACAGCCTTTACCGACACGAAGGCATACTCTACCTGAACGCTGTGAAGCAAATCATGCGTTCAAGGAACGGCTCACCCGAAGTCAGAGCAGGAATATGGGCCTTATACAAGAAAGCAATCGAAGACTTCTACAACATGAACTACTACGGCATGGTGACAAAGGCACAGCAAGCATACCAACTGGCACTGAGTCTATGAACATATCAGTTTAGAGCAAAACAAACTCCTCTCCCCATTTTTTTGTATTGCGTGCATTATACCGATACCTAAGATGACCGCAACAATGAAACGCTGAAAACTCTTTTATTAGAACGATCAAACTTGTTATGACGAAAAGGGCCCGTAGTCTAGTCAGGATCAGGACGCTGGCCTGCGGAGCCGGAGATCTGGGGTTCAAATCCCCGCGGGCCCGCCAAAACAAACAGGTTCAAATTTGGTTTGAAATATCGGGGTTGAGACAAGTATCTCAGCTCTTTCTAAGAATTGTCATAAAAATGAGCTTTAAACACATTTAATTCTATTAGAGGGTGATAGGGCTCAATCGATTTTCTTCAAAAGAAAGAGAGGGATTATGCGGATGTTTTTTGGTTTTTTATTCCATTCCTACTTTGTCGATTAGTAAGTATAGTTTGTAGGTTTGTAGATCCCATGCTATGGCGCAGCAGAAATCTAATTTTGTGTCTACGGCTATTGTAATGAGGCTCAATTGTTTGTCGTAATGTTCGATTATGATTGCTCTGCCGGATTGCTTCATGTAAGTTGCTTTTCTCATGCCATAGTCTTTGTCGACTGTTATGAACTGGATGAATTTGTGGGCGAGGTTGATTTTGAGTGTTGTTCCTCTGCCATAGGCGTCTTGGTAAATGTAGTTCCAAGAGAATAGCGTAACATTGACTGCGTGTGTTGATTCCATGTTTTTGACGTTGTCTGTGCTGTTGCACTCAATGGTGTAGGCTCCATCTGTGAGTGAGGTCAGGCGAAAAGGTGTGGTGTATGCTAGCCAACCGCTGTCATAGGTAGCATTGTAGATTCGGTAAGTAGTGGAGTAGATTCCTGAACCCGTGTCTGTGGCTTCTAAAGTGAATGGAGTGTCAAGAGTAACATAGGTTGTGTCGTCGGTGTATTTTGGTTCGCCTATGGTTAGTGTTGTCGCTGGCGAAGTATTGTCCAGAATGACTTCTTGTGTATTGGGTGATTCCATGTTGCCAACGTTGTCAGTGCTATTGTAGTCTATGAAGTATGTGCCATCGGCTAGCCCTGTCAAATATAATGGTGTTACGTATGTTATCCAACCAGTATCGTATGTTGCATTTCGTATTTTGTAGGCTGTTGAGGCAACTCCGCTTCCGCTTAGATCATCTGTTGCCAAAAGGGTAAGGGAGGTTTCTGAAGTGATGTATACGTTGCCTGCTATGTCGGTGTATTGGGGAGAACCAATGGTCAAGGTTGTCGTTGGAGGAGTGCCCTCGGCTATGCCCGCGGTTGTCCATCGAATCACGTAAGGTTCGACTGGAATATTGCTGATTGGTACATTCTGAGCTAAGATTATAGTTGTATCTGGTCCAGAAACTTCAAGAGTGTAAGTATCTGTAGGGAGTGCGTTTGGCTCTGGTACAACTGTTATTAGGTAATTTCCAATTTTTGGTTCACTAGTGAATATTGCATCCTCTGTAGACCCGTCTTCGTTAAAGTCGTCTTCCAAATATGCCACATAGCCTGGAATCTCGTTTGATTCTTTTCTGATGGTTAAACCATCTGGGTCTGTGACAATCAGATCCACTGGACTCCTCGATATAACAAAAAAGCCTTCACGAATCCTTCCTTCTTCATGGCCCCCAACCACATATACGTCGTCGTCCGCCTCTCCTGTTTCGTCGTTAAATATCTCATCACCACGAATCCCCAATGAATCTGGTGTGCGTTCGATGTTTATCCCTTGAGAGAGATATGCTGCCCATACAAGTTCGTGGCAGTACCATGACGGAGAGTTCGGATCCGAGTTTTTCTGCCAATACTTCCAATCGTAAGGCTTAAGCAGCTGTCCCGCTGCCCAATGTACCGCTTGTTGTTCATCACCGCCCACAACACGAAGAATGTACACATGGCTCCTTGCTGGATAGTCCCATGTTTCAATGCCTCTCCCAATCACACCGTTGGGTTGAGCTTCTATTACTTGATTGCTTCCAACGTATATTCCTGTATGACCCGCCAAGCCCAACAGGAAATCTGGATCATATAATATGTCGCCTACCTGTAGCAGATCTTTCCAATCGCTCGCAGTAACTTCGAAAGCTATTATAGAACTTACTGCTCCATCATGGTCAGTGTCTCCGTACCAAGAAGCTTGGATACTCCAGTTGCCGATGACATCAGGAGTATACGTGTCGCTGTAGGTTCCATCCGAAGATGAAGCTACAATTCTGGTATCCACGGATGTGTCTGGTCTGGTATATATTAAGGTCACATCAGCTATGTGTGCTGGTGTTATGGCACCGGAAACGGTTACACTTTCACCCTTCTTAATAGAAGTTGGAGAGACATCGATTGAAATGGCGCTTGGGGCGCGCTCGGGCTGTTGAAACCATAATTGAAAGCCGATGGTCCAAGAAATCAAGTGAACGTCATCTGGGTACAATACCTGTGCTCCATAGACCCATAACCTCGCGTTGTCTCTATCCCCGGGGATAATCCACTGTATTTCATCCCCACTAACATCAAGGATTGTGCCAAACTCAGAAAATGCCTCTCCTGGAGGAAGTTGCCCCCCTCCAGTTACTTCGATTAATTTAACCCATCCTTCATAGGTTAAAACGTCAATACCGTAATGCACTTGAATTGTTCCGCTTATTCCCGGATAAGGGTTAACGGGAGAGTTTAGATATTCGGTGATTATCAGGCGCCGTACTGCTTCAAAGGGCGGCATAAAGAACACGATGGGCGTAGGCGTCGCATCACTTCCAGAAAAAGACCAAGACCAATGTGGGGGCTCCTCGAATGCTTTCACTTTTGGAGTGAAAACCGAAAATGTTGAAGCTAACAAGATGCCGACTGCTAGCAGGCTTATTACTGCTCTCCTCAAACTACCCCACGCTAAACGAGCACATCCCAGTTCTCTATGTGGTAAAAATTTTACTTATATCATTTATGGAAAAATCTTCTAGAACTGAAACTTGTATCGGCAGACCAATCGACTTAAAACAACCACTGGCGAAAATGTTGATTTGTCAATCCCGCCTCTCGTAGGGTAGGCTACAAAAATAAAGAGACAAAATAGAAACCTAACAAATCATCTTTGAATTATATTGAAGGGGCTAGGTCAACCCTGCGCACAACAAACGCAAAAATGAAAATTCATTGTAAAGGTTTACGATTGGCAATGGAAAGTTATAAATCCTCTAAGCCAAAATAGGATAGGCTACATCACGGTATTGCCGTGTTATTGTAAATTAAACATGACAGAGGGTATCGTATGAGCACGCACGCAGAAGACCTAAAACTACGGTTGATGACAATCGAACTGTTAAGAACAGCCAAGAAACAGTTCACGTACCGAGACCTGTCGAGCAAGACAGGCTTACCAGTAACCGTTCTAAGTAGATACGCTAAGGGACACGTGTTGCCCAACGCTGAGAGAGCTCGCCTATTATGGCGAACCTTAACAAAAATTGTGGGTTTGCACGTTGAATTGCGCCGAAGAATACAGTTCAACAGTGACGGTTACTTCAACAACACTGAAATCATCGGAGACTACAATATACTCAGACAGGCGGCACACCACGCTCTAGCGGTTTTCGCAGGAAAAAGAGTCACCAAGGTTTTGACCGCAGCCGTAGACGGCATACCGCTCGGCACGATGGTTGCCAACTCTTTAGGCGTCAACGTAGTTATAGCTAAACTCAATAAGGAAGTGGGAGTGCCCGCCTTTCTTGAAGAAACCTTCGTGTTAAAAGACTCAGGGGTGACCCAGACTTTTTACGTGCCAAGGGATGTTCTCAAAAAACGTGACAGCGTGCTCATCGTTGATGACATGATTAAAACAGGTGAAACCCAGGCTGCCCTAGTTAACATAGTTCACAAGGCGAAGGCTGAGGTGTCTGGGGTCTACTCCCTAATCGCTGTTGGAGACGCTTGGCAGAAGAAACTAACCTTGCCCAAAGACTGTCCTGTTGAGGTTGTGACGAAGCTAACACTGACTCAATGATCGCTTCTTGGGAAAACATGTTTTGTTTGTGTGTGCACCACTGTGAGGATGCGGGGATAAGGATTTTAGCGTGCGTTATATTCACGGGAAAACTTAACTTGCGAAACACACAAGTAGGCTAATAGGGTAGCGTTGATGTGGAAAGATCCAATTCTGGTTATTGAGAAGCCCGATTTTGTGGTGAGGCTTCATAAAGACTTGATTGAGGTCGATCTGAAGGAGGGAGGTAAGGCAAAACTTGAGGATGCAATTGAGAAGGACCCATTGCTCAGAAAAACCCTCGGGGTCGTTCTCCAGTCAACTATTCCTTCGGATGTTGAATTGTGCGACATCACGTCTTGTGAGGTTGACGATAAGGGGCAACTGAAACTGGTGATACCGCGGCATGTGGACATTGTCCTGCCACTGGGAATCGATGATGCAAACAGACTTGCCTACGAGCTAAGAGATTTGATACCACTAGCAAAAACGAGGAAGAAAGCTTACAGAAAAAGGCTGCCTCTCCACACATGGTGGCCGTACTACGTCGTCGTATATGGAAGCCCTTCTAGGTAAGGGTACAGGAGATTAGACACATAGGCACATTATGAGAAACTCAGGCAATCCCTCTTTTTCTCGACGATGTGTTTTGTTGATTTTCTCGATCTGCACAGGTACCGACACGCGATGGAGACTGCACAAGTCATAAAAACTGAAGCAGAGGACAACACTCATTTAGAGGTGATTACAGTTTCAAAGAATGAGAAGAATTACTCAGACTACATTCAATACGCGTCAAGTTCCGCCAGCGTATTATCTCTCCTCAGTGGTTTTACATTCACAGCCTTCACTATCCTACTTGCCCAGCTTCCAGAACCAAGCAGCATAATATCCCAGTTCACACTCTTCTTCCTAGCAGCTTTGTTCTACGTGTTCATAATCCTATTAGCATGGGTTCACGTAGTTCAGATGATTCGTTACTGCAAGAATGTTCCTCCACCTTCAAGAGGACTGAACACTTTCAATTACCTCTCAGTTTTAAGTTACATTGGACTGGAATTTTCGATAGTATTGATGCTTCTTATATGGAACCTCGTCTACCTAGCATTGGCAACAGGAATCATGTGGGCAATATCAGCTATCCTCTTCATTTCAGGAACGAAACCATTCCTAGAATATCGAAAAACAATCTCCTAAAGCAAAACCACTACTTCCCAATTTTTCATTTTTTGGCGTATGTGCATAAATTGTTTAATGCAACCTGATACGTAATAATGCGTCATCCTCAATAACAAGGGAGGTGATGCAATGACTGTTTTCCTGGTAGAAACATTCGCTGTTAAAGCCGAGAAGTCAGGCGACCTTATGCCGATGATGAAGAGATTTCTCAAATACATGAAACAGAACCCGAAGAAGTTCAAATTAAAATCATACAAACTCTTTTCCCAGATGTTCGGGGGCGTCTACGGCAGCTACGTTGGGATGAGTGAATATGACAGCATGGCTGATTTTGAGCAAGAAAACTCCTCAGCAATGAAAGACACACAACTCATGAAAATGATGCAAGAGTTCATGCAACTCATAGTGGACGGCTCCTACTCAATAAGCCTATGGAACGGCGTCATGTAAGTCAAAACTCTCATAGAAGAACACCAAGCATAGGTCTTCAGTCTCAGTTTTCTCTCTTCCCTTTTCTTCTTACACCCATGAGAATAAAGGATTAGATCGAATAGGTCTTGTCCTTAGGAGGAGAGTACGGATTCTCCCAGAGAGATTGGCTCCCTCGTCAAGAACATGTGTTCCAGTCTTCCGAGAACGATGCCCCAAGCACGCAAGAAATGCTGGAAGACTACTGACAAACTAGTGTTAACGGTTTGTTTTTCGACGCATGTCTCTGCCCGCGCGCAGAAGAGCCGTCTCAAAATTAACAAAAGACATGCCTCTGACTCTGTTTTTCTGCCAGAACTCTTTCAAATCTTCCTTCACCTTTTCTGGGTTCTCATTACTTGTTATTCCCAAGTTTTTTGCTGCTAAGACAACTAGTGGCGTGGGTTTGGGGTCGGCTTTGCTCCAAACACTTCTGAGTTCACGCAGAAAAATGCTGACTGTTACGTCGCCTATGCCCTTTCCCAACTCTTTCAATCGCTCTTCCAAGTCTTGAGAATCAGCAGTTTTTTCATGAAGCAGTTTAAGGCTTCCTCCGTAACGAGTTTTCAGGTTTCCCATGACTTCTAACAGTTTATCGGCTGTCTTGTAGTCATATCTTGTATAGCTGCCTTCATCGAGAATCTCAACCAAGCCGTCCCAACCAGTTTTCACAATCTTTTCAGGCGAGAGAACTCCATGCTTTTCAAAACGCTTGAACGTCTTTATGACCGATGTTTCGGTTATGGGAGCTCCAAACAAAACAGCGGCGAGGAACCACTTGAAAACCTCTGTGTCGTCTCCACGTTCCAGATTGATCCCAAGAATTTCGGAATACCTTTGACCGTGTTTCTCCACCAGTGCGGCTACCTCTTGTTTTTTCAAAAGATGGGCACCACGTTTTTAGTCTCTGCTAAACAAAATTCATAGATACTGCGATTAGTATTAAAGAGGTTCCAACGGAGGGCGAAGGGCAACGAGAACAATAGAATGGAGAAACGGCGCTGTCATAACAATAGACCAGACAAAACTACCTCACAAAACAGTTTGGCTAAAACTGCGAACATGCAGAGAAGTGGCATCAGCGATCAAAACCATGAAAATAAGGGGAGCACCCCTCATAGGCGCAGCCGCAGCCTACGGTTTAGCTCTCACAGCCTTTCACTCAAAAGCGCAAAACAATAAAGCATTGATAAAAGCGCTAGAAGACTCGGCTGACCTTCTTAAAAAAACCAGACCAACAGGTGTAAACCTCTTCTGGGCGGTCGACCGAGTCTTAAAAAAAGCAAGCAAGACTTCGGGTTCAGTGGAAAAAATAGTTGAGGTCGTTGTTAACGAAGCGCAGAAAATCGCAGACGAAGACGCCCAGATGAACAAGAAAATCGGCGAGTATGGAGCTGAACTGCTTAATGACGGTGACACGGTTCTTACCCACTGCAATGCGGGCAGTTTGGCTACTGTTGACTACGGCACGGCATTGGGCGTCATACGTGCGGCTTGGGAGAAAGGCAAGAAGATAAGGGTCGTAACCACAGAGACCCGACCCAGACTGCAGGGTGCTAGGCTCACCGCCTACGAGTTGAAGCGAGATGGGATACCGTTCACGTTAATAACTGATAGCGCTGTTGGATACGTAATGTCCGAACGTTTGGTCACTAAAGTTGTGGTGGGCGCCGACAGAATAGTGCAAGACGCTGTGGTTAACAAGATAGGCACGTATTCAATCGCTGTCTTAGCCTACGAACACAGCGTACCGTTTTATGTGGCTGCTCCAACATCGACGTTTGATTTGGCTCGCACATCAAAGGATGCGGTGATAGAACAGAGAGAACCAGAAGAAGTGACAAATTTTGGTTCCGAAAGACTTGCCCCACGAGGAGTAACCGTGCTGAATCCTGCATTCGACATCACCCCTATGAAATACGTCAACGCAATCATCTGTGAAAAGGGCGTTCTCTCGGCTGAAGAATTAAAAAACTTGAAATGACCATCTGAGAGGGTTTAAATTTTAAGCTTGTATGATAGCGTAGTAAGGCTGGAAGGCATGACTTTGGAACCACCTAGGGGGAGGACAGAGGCAAGCCGAAGCGTTGAAGCCAAGGTCATCGAGGCTTCACTCATAGAGAAAGACGTTGTAATTTCTTCGCCTGAAAGCATGGAAGAACTCGCTTCGCGTGGCTACGGCACCACCGAAAACAAGAAACTCGTTTTGACGCTCTGTGAAGCCTTGTTTTTGGTCAGCAAGGGAATGGTTGAGGTTAAGGATAAAAAAGCCAAGAAAAAAATTGATTTTCAACAGTTGCTCAACCATTATAAGACATTGGACGAAAACGCCTGGGCAAAATACTTGATTTATCGAGACTTACGAAGCAGAGGTTACGTTGCCAGAGAGGGTTTCGGCTTGGGCATAGACTTCCGCGTTTACGAACGCGGCGAATACGGCACAGCCACAGCAAAATACCTAGTCTTCGGTATCCAAGAAGGGCAGCCAGTGTCAATGGAAGAGTTGGCTAGCGCCTTGAAACGTGTTCACAGCCTAAAAAAGAGCTTGGTTCTAGCTGTCCTGAACAGAAGGGGAGAAGTCGTCTATTATTCGCTCTCAAAACTCACAATGAAATGAAAAAAAATGGAGTCCTAATGAAAATGTCAACGTTCAAGACCGCCCGTGGAATGAGAGATTTTCTGCCAAAGGACGCCCAAAGAATGCGACACGTGGAACAAGTGACACGGGAATTGGCGCGTCTCTACGGCTACGAAGAGGTTATCACGCCGGTTGTAGAATCCCACGACCTATTGGCAGCAAAAGCAGGCGAAGAAATCCGACTGCGCATGTACGCCTTCAACGATTTGGGCGGAAGAAAGGTTGCCTTGAGACCAGAATTCACCGCCTCGATTGCTCGGTTGATGGCGACCAAACTGAGAACCGCGCCAAAGCCGCTTAGACTCTACTGCTTCGGCAGCCTCTACCGATATGACGAACCTCAGTATGGACGTTTCAGAGAATTTTGGCAGGCCAACTACGAAATAATGGGCTCAAGCAAGCCGGAAGCAGACGCGGAAATTCTCATCCTAACAAGCGACCTGCTCCAGAGACTTGGAATCCGCAACCACTACCTAAAGATTGGACACATGGGAATACTGCGAGGAATACTATCTCAAGAAGAAGTGAACGAAGATCAACAAAATCAAGTGATGCAACTGTTGGACAAAAAAAGATGGGAAGAAGCTCTCACACTCCTCAGAGGGCTAAACATATCGTCACAGTGTCTCACAACATTAAAAAATGTCTTCGAAATCAAAGGAAAAGAGCCCACTCAAACTATTAAAAAGATTCTTGAAACAGTCAAAAATTATGAGAAGGCTGTGACTGCTGCGGAAAACCTGAAAGAGATTCTCGACCTGGCAACCCAAAGCAACATCAAGTTCGAAACGTTGATTGAGGCCGGGTTTGCGAGGGGTCTAGAATACTATACCGGAATGGTTGTTGAAGCCTACGTTCCGGAACTGGACTTCGCCTTGGAGGGTGGGGGTCGCTACGACAGGCTCATCGAACTCTTTGGAGGGGAACCAACTCCCGCTGTGGGCGTTGCGTCTGGAATAGACAGTATAGTCCTCGCCGTGAAAAAGCAGAAGGTTGCGTTGAAAGTTCCAAGAGAAAAACGGGTGCTGCTAATTCCAATCAAACAGGAGATGAGGGCAAAGGTTTTCGAGGTTTCGTCGATGCTTAGGGAAGCTGGAATCGCTTCTGAAACGGAAATCATGGGGCGCGGAGTATCAAATGCATTGTCAGACGCAGACCGGAGAGGTTTTGCCTACGCTGTTCTGCTAGGACCTGAAGAGGTTAAAATGGACAAAGTCGTTTTACGAAACATGAAGAAACGCGAACAAAGAGTCGTGGGCATTAAAAACATTGTTAAGGAGATTAGGGTGAAACCGCGTTAGGTTCCCGCGATGCTTTGAACCGGCGTTTTGAGATTTTCATCAATACCCAGAATAAAAACGCTATCAAACCAAGCCTGCCTAATGTTAGGTTGAAATTCTCGATAAAGCTGAGGATGCCTGTCGTGTTTGGGTAATACTTAGCGCTAAGCTCATAGGTGTAGAAATAGTAGTTGAAGAACCAGTGCATGAGTATTGGCGCCTGAAACCCGTATGCCATGTAAACAATGCCGAAGACAAAGCCTTGAATAAACGTCGACGTGACCTTTCCAATCTCCCAACCAATCCCAGAAACAACATGAGAGGCTCCAAACGTGATGGAGGTTATCAGCAACATTATCCATTCGCCCCTGCTGATCCCATGAAAGATACCATTAACTGCCACGCTTTTCTCACCGACCATCTGTTTTGCTCCCTCTGGGTAGAAAAAAGAAAACAAGAATAGTTTGAAACGTTGCCGAGAAGGCATAGCAATCGTGCGCTCCACGCTTTTAACTAGGAACAGATAGGCGAAGAGAAAAGTGCCAATAGGGGCCAGTCGGAAGCCAATTTCTTCGACCACGGAGACATAACTTAAGTTTAGGTAGAGGTCGAAAAATTCAAGGTCTGTTTTCGGTTCCGGTATTGCTCCAGTTGGGATTCTAAACATGTCTTGAACGTCGATTATCAAAAAAACCGCACTGAACAGCATACTTGCAATTATTGGCATGACAAACAACCAGTTGTTAAAGATTTTACTGAGAGGTCGTGAGAAAGCCCTTCGGATTACTTCATGAAAGCTATCTCTTAAGCTCCAAGCGACAACAAAGCAAAGCACGAAAACACTCCATATGAGCATGAAAAGTTGACCAGTCTGGCTTGTTCGACTAAAATCTATTCCAGCGGGCGTGAGAAAAAACAGGCTTGGACCCAAGAGCATGGCTAAGAAATAAGAGGCTACCAAAAGAAAAACAACCACCGTTAAAGCCGCCAATATTAGGCGTTGCGAAACCTTGTTCACTCATGGAAGCCTCAGGCTAGCATTGTTCAACATTCGCCTATTAATCTTTAAGAAACGACGCAAATTTTCCAGAGAAAATCAAGTGCTCACAATTGACTCACACTGGTAGGGTGGGATTTGTACCTCACACTCGGTGGCGAATTCTCCCGCTTCTATTCGAAACTTTATATTATTGTAACTTGGATAGACACCCCAAACAAGAGAGGTTGGCTTCAATGGAACAGGGTTTGTTGGAGAAACTTGCTGACAGGTCGATTACCAGAGAGGAGTTAACAGAAAAAGTGAGAGGAGATCTTGATCTGCTTCCAGAGATTATCAAGGGCGTATCCTCGGCAAAACCTTCCATCAGATATGGCTGCGGTAAGATTCTGATAGACTTGAGTGAAGAGCAACCCGCTAGGCTTTATCCGCACATGGATTTTTTCATCAGTCTTTTAGACAGCAACTACAGAATTCTCAGATGGGCGGCGATTGCAGTTATTGCAAACCTCACGAGAGTTGATTCTGAGGATAAATTCAACGCTATATTTGACAAGTACTTTGACTTTCTTAACGAAGAATACATGGTAACTGTAGCGAACATCGTTGGTCATTCCAGCACGATTGCACAGGCGAAACCAAGACTTGTTCCACGAATAACCAAAAAACTGCTGGAAGTTGAGAACATTAAAACAACTTCACACCTGACTCCAGAATGCAAGAACGTTATCGCTGAAAAAACCATTACATCTTTTGATGCGTTTTTTGACAGGGTTGAGAACAAGAGTGAAGTGGTCTCTTTTGTTAAAAGGCAACGCCATAAGTCAAGAAAGACGTTACAAGCTACGGCTGAAAAGTTCCTAAACAAATGGGGGTACAAATAGCCCTGTTGATCTTCAACGCATCTGATGACTAAAACATTCATGATGAAGCTCATAGAGATACGACCCTCAGTCAATTGTAAATTAGTTCTGAAAAATTACGTGAAGTGTAATGAAGACGTTTGACCTAATAGATCTGAGTCAATTGAACCTATACCCATCAAAAAACGAGAACTTGTTGCTATGAGAGCGCAGTCACAAGTCTTAAGAATTCTGAACAGCTCAGTTTTAGTGGTGATTGTGAAATGACTGAGATGAACTTTAACCAAGTGGTCGAACATTATCATAGAGTGGTCAATGAATTTGCCATGGGAGATGCCAAGCCAGTTATTGCACTCCTGTCTCGCAAAAGTGATGTGTCCCTTGCTGGTGGTTTTGGAGGTTTCGTGCATGGTTATGACCAAGTTTCGAAGGCCATTGAATTTGCAGCAACGCAGTTTAGGGAAGGAAAAGTAAGCTTTGATAACTTAGCGAAAGTTGTGACCCAAGATATGGGTTATATTGTGGAGGTTGAGAGTTACAAATCCAAACTTGGTGGAAGTGAAGACGTTAGCCTCGATGTTCTGCGTGTTACAAGCATCTTTCGGCGTGAAGATGGGGTTTGGAAGCTTGTTCACCGCCACGGTGACCCAACAACAGCTATGAATGCTCTAGTTCAATTGGTTCCTAAAGCAGTAGTTTCGATTCAAAAAGCCGTCTGAGCGCGCGGCTTAGACTAGTTCAAATTGTACTAGACCACCAAAGCATGACACACAAGCTAAGTTTTTGTTACTGCTGGACAACAATTACTTACATTTAAATCAAATGGTTTGTTATAGTTCATTGAAGCACGCTATTTGGATGTGGAGTCGTTGTCAGGACCTTTTGACCTTATACGTGCGTTTCATAATGCATTTCGTCGTGATATAGCCCAAATTGACGATTCAGTCTTGAGCATAGTACGCAATGGTGGAGACCTCACTGCTAGTTTTGATCGACTACATCTTATGGGCGAGATTCTAGACTACCATGCAAGAGCTGAGGAATTGGCTGTATTTCCCGCCGTCGACAATTTAGCACCTCTTGTAGCCACAGCTTACCTCATGGATCACCGTGAGCTTGACACTATGGTTAATGGATTAGAAGCACTACGTAAAACACCTGATCCCCTCACAACAGCTAGAGCAACAGCAGTTCTGAAGTCGCATCTAACGATTCATTTACACAAGGAAGATGTTCATCTGTACCCCATTCTCAAAGAACGAACAACAGAAAATGACCAAGCCTCCATTGTTAACTTAATGGCAAAACCCGTCCCGCCAGCTAAATATCCCACGGTCATTCAATGGTTATCCCTCTGCTTGATCTTGAAGACCGAGTAGGGATTACCAAAGTTTGGATGGCTCTGATGCCACCAGCGGTTTTTGACAATCTCAAACTCCTAATAAAGAAAACTATTGCTGACAACTGGATCGAGTTAACTCGACAAATCCCAGAACTAAATAGAAAATAATTCTAATCGAGCTAATTGCTTATAGGACGGAACTGGAAATAGGCGACCCTTTTACCTTGAATCATCATGAAAGAGAAGAAAGAAAGTAATATGAATGATTCGAAGTGAGTTGGTTTGGTTTTGGGATAGAAATTCTATCTTCTTTAGCCGCGTGGCGAGCTCTAGAACCAGTGCCGCATCCAGTACTTCTCGAACAGAACCCTCTGCATATACCTAGTACGGCTGGGTGAATCAAACCGTATGCTAGGATGAGGTGTCGCAAACCAATTCCCCTTTACGAATGCAGCCTGAGCGCCGCCCGTCATTAAGAAACATTCTCCACTACCATCATATGCCTTCTTCGTTCCTTTACCTCGGATTTCTACCGCAATGTTACCAGACACTATCTCAGCCTGCCTGTGTGCAAATACGCCTGCCTTCGGCAGGTACTGGACAAAACCGGAAGGAGTGGGTACAGACGTGACGTCTCCTATTGCGTAGACATTATCGTGTTTTGTCCGCATCATCGTGGGGTCCACAGGAACCCACCCCGTCTGATCCGTAAGCCCGGCATCAATCACGGGCTGCGGACACTTGTGAGGTGGGACAGCGAATAATAGGCCGAAAGGGATTGCCGACCCGTCCTCGAAGACGACCTCCCCAGGCCTTATTTCTGTGAGTTTGACCTTGAATTTCGCATCAATGCCTCTGGACTTCATCAGCTCTAAAGTCCCATTGCCGATGTCAGGCCCTGCCGAAGGAAGGGGAAGCCCTTCAGGTGTGAAGAAACGGATCCTGATTTTATCTCGCAGTCCCTTTTCCCTGAAATAGTGGTCGAGAAGCAGAGCAGCCTCATAGGGCGCGGCTGGGCATTTGAAAGGAACCCTGGACACTCCCATGGCCACATTGCCACCAGAGAAGCCCTCAATCGCCTCCTTGAATCGCAGCGCAGACTCTAGGTCGTACATATGGTGAGCATTTTCCTTAAACCCAGGCACTGAATCGGGGGCATACTCTGCACCCAACGCTATAATGAGGTAGTCATAATCGAACTCGTCGCCTCTTGTCTTGACTTTCTTTTGATCACAATTAATGGAAAGGACTTCATCGTTGATTACATCTATGCCTTTCCCTCTTAGAAGACTGAGACTCTTCTGCACCTGCTCGGGTTTCATCATCCCGAGCATGAGCCACAGATAAGAGGGCGGAAACTGGAACTCCCTTTTCCGTTCAATGAGCGTGACATTGGTCTGCTTGCCGAGCTTCTTTTTCAACGAGTTCGAAGCGACGAGTCCTCCAATTCCGCCTCCGAGAACGAGAATTAAGGGTTTCGTCATAATGGGTTCACCTGAAGAGTTGCCTGCAAACCGCATGGTCTAGGTCAAGTCTTAACAGCATTCGTTCACCTCTTATCTTACTGAATTAACTTCGATAAAAGGTGTCTTAGTACGCGCGCTCCGTAGGGTTGTTTATAGTCGTTTGGTTTGGGATAAAAATCCTACAAAAAAAGAGGGATGGGCTGTTTGTTTTTGACTTTACTTCTTTTTGGCGGCTTTCTGTACGTATTCTCCTATTTGACGTACCTCTTTCATGTAGGTATCCATGTCGTATTGGAGGGCATGGAGCATTGCACTCCATCTCGCGGTGTAGCTGGCGAGGAAGGCTACTTCAGCAATTTCCTTGTCCGTGGCGCCACTTAAAGTAGCCATCGCCGTGTGCATGAGAGCACAGTAGGGGCATTTGATGTTCGCTGATACCGCGAGCCCGATGAAGTCTCTGTACTTGGCTGGAATCGCGGATTCTCCGCCCTGGTATTTCTTCATCAGAGGCCAATCCTGTATTAGCACGTCTTTTGGAATGGATTTCATGAAGCCAGGCACTATGCCGAAGGTTTTCTGAATGTCTTTTAGGGTATCTTCATATTGACCCATAATTTATCCACCACGCATAGGTTTCACAGTCTCAGTTAATAACAATTTGTGACTGTGACAATACAGCAACAAGTCAGTGTTTCCCCTTAAATCATTGATGCAAGTCAAAACCAGCATAAACCTATGCATGGAATTGGGAGAGAATCAGTCGCGACTACAGCGAAAACAAAATCCTAAGAAACGAAAATGACCCTTAAAGAAAATCTGTTAAAGTACGGAGTGTGTTGTAGACGGGCGGGGTGGGATTTGAACCCACGACCACAGGCTTAGGGGGCCTGCGCCCTGTCCTGACTAGGCTACCCGCCCTGGCTTTCAACCAACACATTGCTTAACAAGTTTTTGTGCTATTAACCATAACGCAAACAAAAGGGCTGTAATCCTAAAACTTGTAAAAAACCTTTAAGTGCAGATGCCCAATGAAATAAAGCAAGTTTACAGTAATTCTGATTGCCTTCAACAGATGGAGATGACGCGATGGAAAAACCAAAAATAATGGAAAAAGTGAAACAACAGAAGGTTGAGTTTGTCGACCTGATGTTCTCTGACCTGTCAGGCAAATTGAAGAGTGTCACGGTTTCACCCAGAGAGTTACCAGACTGCCTCGAACATGGAAAATGGTTCGACGGCTCCTCGGTTCAAGGCTTCACAAGAATCCACGAGAGCGACATGCTCCTTTTGCCAGACACGTCCACATACTTACTCTTACCCTGGCCGCGCGACGAAAAAAACGTGGCACGAATCATATGCGATGTGCATGAACCCGAAAAAACACCATTCGCAGGCGACCCCAGATATATATTGAAAAGAATTATGGAAAAAGCAAAAGAAATGGGATACGCCTACAACGTTGGACCCGAAATCGAATTCTTCCTTTTCAAATCGAGAGAAGAGAGAGCTCTCCATGACACTGCCAGTTACTTTGACTTTTCTCCACAAGACCTAGCCACAGACATACGCGCTATGATTGTTTCCACCTTAGAGAAGCTCGGAATACACGTAGAAATGACACATCATGAAGTGGCACCGAGTCAGCACGAGATAGACTTCGAATACAACAACGCCCTCCTCAACGCCGACAACGTCATGATACTAAAACAAGCCATAAAAACAGTGGCCAGCAGCCGAGGATTGTACGCCACTTTCATGCCCAAACCAAAGTTCGGAATAAACGGAAGCGGAATGCACACCCACCAGTCGCTGTTTGGCAAGGACGGAAGAAACATCTTCTACGACAAAAAAGACAAGTACCGTCTGTCACAGGTCGCCTACCACTTCATGGGAGGCCAGCTTAAACACATCAGAGAGATGTCAGCCGTTGTCAACCCAACGGTTAACAGTTACAAACGCCTAGTGCGTGGCTATGAGGCGCCTGTCTACATCTGTTGGGCTCAACGCAACCGTTCAGCATTGATAAGGGTTCCAAAATACAGTGAAGGAAGAGAGAAGTCAACCCGCCTCGAACTGCGATGCCCCGACCCAAGCTGCAACCCGTATCTGACCTTCGCTGTCATGCTGGCTGCGGGACTTGAAGGAATAGAAGACAAAATCGAGCCACCTGACCCTGTTGAAGAGGACGTTTACGGATTCGACGACAGAAAACTGGCGAAGTTCTACATCAAAACCCTGCCAGTAGACCTTGGCGAAGCCATCGAAGAGTTCAGAAAGAGCAAGTTCATGAGAGAAACCCTTGGAGAACACGCTTTCAACAAATACTTGGAGATCAAGACTGCTGAGTGGAATGATTTTCAACGGAGCATAACCGATTGGGAGCAAACTCGCTACAAAGACTTGTAAGAAGTCTCTCGAGGTCTTCTCACTCTGAACAGAAGCACACAAGCTCCAATTATGACTATGACAGCTGCCGCGATGAACGCATTGACATAGGCGGTGTACGTTGAAATTCCAAAGACTCCAGTTTGGATGTCCGCGATTGGTCCACCTATGAGCAAGCCTGCGGGACCCCAACTCAACGCCATCACAGCATTGTATCGACTGAGAAGGCGTCCTCTCTGATGCACGGGTATGATGTCGCCTGCTAGGGCGAAGCCTACGGTTTGAAGAATCATGAAAGACACGCCGTTTACTCCGTATGTGAGCGCCATTAACCCTACGTTAGGCACAAGTCCATACAATAGAAGTGTTGTCACCGCTAAGAACAAGCCTATCAGGATTACTTTGACCCTTCCAACCTTGTCGGCGAGCCTTCCCGAAAGAACACTGGCTGTCATCCCGCCCAGAGTCCAAGCCGACACTATGAGGCTGACCTGCTCACTGGTTGCGCTGAGTCCTTCGGGCAGTTTGAGAAAGAGCAGAAAAACTTGGTTGATAGAAGTTGCGCCCAAAACAATTATTGCCAGAGCAACAAGAAACCACACGAAGACTCGATGGTTCTCAAAATCAACATCAATCGTGGTCTTCAAAGCCTTGATTTCACTGTTGCCTTCAACTTTTCTCTCAACGGGAAGAAGCGTATGGGTTTTGGATTCGAGCGACCTCGATGCGAGCCACATGATTGCTGCGCCAGCGAACAGCATGACTGTCACCACGTAGAAAATTGTTCCTTGGCGAAAGCCTAATCCGTCCATGTAAAGGAAGCCAGCTATGTTCACGCCTGTCATTCGACCAACAGACGATATGAAGTTGATAGTGCCGATGAATCCGCCTCTAATCTCAGGAGTTGTAATATCGGTAACTAGAGTTGCCCAACCCACATCGGACATGGACCAGAAAAACTCTAGAATGGATAGACCAGAGATGATGGCTATTCCTGCTGCAAAGCCACTTCCCGCATCTCTAAGGACCTTCTGAAGAAGAAAAACCAAAATGTAGGCTATTCCAGCCGTTACCTCACCCAAAACTATTAATTGAGTTCGCAATCTGTAGCGGTCAGCTATTCTTCCCCAAAGAAAATTCTGTCCAAGCGTTGAGGCGACCATCGTGAAAGTACCCAACATAGCTACGAAGGTGACTTTGCCTAACAAATCATTTAGATAATAGATCATGAAGGTGTAGAAGATGCCGCGTCTCATGAAAGTCATGAACTCAAACGAGCCCAAACCGAGAAAAGTGCCTTTACCAATTGTTAGCGCTGAAGGGCGTCGCATACATTACCAGCCTTTTTGAACCTTTTAAAATAGCGCACGGCAAATCTAAACATTTCTAACGTTGATTAGTCACCTTTTTATCTTGCATTCTTCTTAGTCATTGGAAAAGTGAAAGACTCTTGGATAATGCAATTGAGGTCAGGGGATTAACCAAATTCTTCGGTAGCCTACTCGCGGTTGACCATGTGAACTTTGAAGTTAAAGGCAAAGAAATCTTCGGTTTGTTGGGACCCAACGGCGCTGGGAAGACGACAACCATCCGCATGATCTGTGGCATGCTCAGACCGACGGGCGGAACAGCCGTAATCGCGGGCTTCGATGTCTTTCAGAAACCGCAAGAGGTGAAGCGTAGAATAGGTTTGGTTCCCGATATTTCAAACCTGTTCGGAGAGTTGAGCGCCAGAGTGAACCTTGAATTTATGGGGAAACTGTACGGCTTAGACAAGAAGACTCGGAGAGAACGAATCGACCAGGTTTTAGAACTGTTTCAATTGAAAGAACGACAAAACGACCTGGTCAGGTATTACAGTAAGGGTATGCATCGACGCTTAACCATCGCCGCCGCGCTCATTCATCAACCCGAAATCTTGGTTATGGACGAACCCACAAGCGGCTTGGACGCACAAACCGCGCGTTTGGTAAGAGAAATCATAATCAACCTCAACAAAGAGGGCAGAACCATCCTCTTGACCACACACCAGATTGACGAAGCGGATAGACTCGCTCAGAGAGTTGGCATAATCGACCGCGGTCACTTGATAGCGTTAAACACACCAGAACAACTCAAAAACAACATCCAGGGCACGCGCGCCCTAGAAATTAAAATCCTGAATGGTGTAGACCAGCGACGGTGGATTCCCATAATCAAAGAAGCTGAGGATGTGGACAACGTCTTCCTAGCGGAAGGCAAGATACGGATTTTGTCTAAAGACCTGTCACAAATTATTCCGAACGTCGTGACCCTTGTGGACAAACATGGTGGGAAGATTGAGAATATTTCGGTCGCGCAGCCCACCCTAGAAGATGCATTCATCAGTTTAACAGGAAAGAGTATCCGTGAGGAACCCCTGTCAAAGGAAGAAGATGTCCGAAGAAGAATGAGTAGGAGTGGACTTAGATGAAACCTTTAACGCCATTTATACATTCAGTCTGGATTGCGGAAAACGACCTGCGTCAGTCATTCAAGTCAGTGCGCCATGTGGTTTGGAGCCTCCTGTTTCCAATTTTCATGATGTTCACGTTCAGCTTCAGATACGGCATCTCCGGACCAGACATTCAATACGTAAGAGACATCCTCATACCCGGCATTGTTGCCATGACCGCCATGTTCGGAAGCATCAACGAAACCATGAGCATAGTGTGGGACAAATCCTTAGGAGTGTTCGACCGAATATTAGCCGCACCAGTCTCGTCCACTTCAATAATAGTTGGAAAAACAATGGCAGGCGCAGTCATGGGCGTCATAAGCGCACTGGTGCTGCTCGTGATTGGAAGTTCGCTATTCGGTGTTACGTGGTCAAACATAATTGCGATACTAGTGATAATTCTCCTAGCAAGTTTTTCTTTCACTGGCATCGGAACAATAATATCGGGTCTCGCATCCGAGCCTAGGGAAGCAATGATGCTTTCAAACCTCCTGCGTTTTCCAATGATGTTCCTAGGCGGCGTGTTCTTCCCCATCCAGGAAATGCCCATGCCCCTTCCCTACGTTGCTAGGGCACTGCCGTTAACATATGCTACTGAAGCCTTAAGCTCAATCCAAACAGGCGGCTCATCCATAATCTTTCTCGACTCTATAGTGCTTCTCGCATACACCATAGGAACCATCTTATTCGGGTCACAGATACTAATGAGAATCATGACACGATAACACAATTTCCTCCAGCCACCTTCCTAAACCTACTCACACAACATCATACCCAACATTATTCAACATTGACCCCGGTAGGTAGGGGAGGCTACAAAAATAAAAAGAGGGAAGTTACGGGGGGGCATCATCATCGTCGGCAAGTCTAACCCGACTATACTACCGAAGCCGTTCCAATCCCAAACCAAGAAAAGAGTAGAAGTGTTCTTAAACCTTACAGACGAATCTCACACTTGCTTTGGTTCAAGACCCTAACAAAACAATCTTTTTACCCTTATATTTCACAACAATCCTACTCGAACCAGTCACTGAGCCAATTTTTTCCGCTTCTACGCCACTTTTCTCTAGGGAACCCAACGCCTTATCAACATCATCACTTTCAACAACAACTGCGAAGCCCCAACCCATGTTAAAAGTCTTAAACATCTCCTCATCTGAAATAACACCCCCAACCAGCCTAGCGGTGTCTTGAATAAGCTTGAAAATAGGCTGCGGCTTGAAGTTATCGAATTCAAGCCCTATCCTCTCATTGAAAGCCATGAGTCGATCAAACTTCAGGTAGGCGTCTCCAGTAATGTGCACGGCGCCCTTTACCTCACAGCTCTCAACCAAACGCAACAGCGGTTTGACATAGATGCTCATGGGTTCAAGAACCTCGTAAACGACCTCTCGTTCAAACCCATCTGGGACGTCAAAGGAATCGTATTTGCCGCCCCACTTTTTGAACAGCACCTTCCTCGCCAATGAAACGCCGTTACTGTGAATCCCAGAACTCCGCAAGCCTATGACAGCGTCTCCAGGCCTGATGTTGTTTCCCCAAATCACGTTATCGCGGTGCACCTCGCCGACTGTAGCAACGACCATGTCGAAGCCCTTGCCTTCAACTAGGCTCTTTATTATCTCTGGCATGTCGCCAATTTCGCCGCTCGGCACAACGCATTCGGCTTCTATGGCGCCTTTCACGATGCCCTTCATCCACTCTCTCACAAGCGATGGGTCCGAAACCTGAGTGTGAAAATTGTCGGCTATCGCCAAGGGTCTGGCACCAGAGCGTATTAGGTCGTTTACTGCCAATGCGATGCCGTCTATGCCAATCGTGTCGTATTTGTTGGCTAACTGAGCCACAAGAACCTTGGTGCCAACTCCCTCAATCTCAAGGTCCAAGTAGCGGTTCCTGTCCCACGGAAAGATGTTGCCATACGGAAGCCTGACAACCTTTCCTTGCCTACTGAACTTGTATGTTTGCCTCAGAAGCGCCAAGGCTTTCTTGGATTCAGCTCGAATCTCTCTGTCAACCCCAGCCTTAGCGTAAGTGAACCTTTTGGGCACTGGTTTTTCCTTCACCTACGTGACTATTTCTGACAGTTTCTTCGCCTTCAACGCTCGCCTTATTTCCATGGCTATGCGGTCGCCCATGCTCATGGTTCGATTGAACTTGGCGTTCGCGTATTGACTGCCCAATCCCATGTGAACGTTTGTTCCGCCCCCATGCCGCAAAGCAACATCTTGGGTTACTGGAATATGCATGTACGGGTCGGCTGTTTCAGAGGCGTCGTACAAGCCGTAGTCTATGCTTGTCTTCGCCTCAGTACCGCTTGTGAAGTCGACTTTGACTTTCGGTCTCAATTCGTATTTTGAAACTCTGTCCCAAGTTATCAACGTCTGCAGGCACCAAGCGCCGATTATTCCAGGCGGCATGTACTTTCTCATGGCTAAGAGGTAGGCGTCTGCGTATCGATGCATGTCCTTGAGCAATGATTCTCTCAGGCTCATCATCAGGTGAGCAGAAACTTCGAATGAAGGAACTTTCTTCAGTTTTTCTTGGACTTCTAATGGGAGGCGCCTGACGCCGTCAAGTGTGGTTTCTCGTCTTTCATCAATCGACAAGAACTGGTTAGCTAAGCAAACACGGGCTTCCCCCAAGCTAACATTGTAGAGTCTGCTGTACCAATCGTCGACGTCGCCCCAGTCTTCTTCAGCGTCTAAGGGCGAATAGAAGAAGTTGAAGTTGGCGTGCGGACCCAGAACAATCTGCTCCACCCTGCCTCTTTCCAAACCTTCTCTGCTGAGAGTTCCAGCCTTGAATTCTTTTTCCACCTTTTCTTCTAGGTCGCGGGAGTCAGCCGCAAAGATGAATTCTCTCTCGAAAGCTCTGTGGGCGTGTTCAGCTTTTAACAGCATGGGTTCATCGATTGGATCTTTAAATCGTATTCCACCTTTATGGACTTCATACTTGTACGACTTCGGGAAAGGAATGCCCGCCTTCTCGGCGAACCAGTAATAGTCTTTATCGATTTCGCCTCTGTTTTCAACCTTCAACGCCATACGTGAACCCAAAATTGGCACTGGATAATCGTTTTCGATGACGCTGCAGTTTTCGTCTCCGCCAACGTAAACGGAAAACGCTCTGTTGGGAATCTGAAGGCACTCTAGATTGACAAGCTCGTCTGCATGTTTGACTATGTCGCTGTATTTTTTCAGAATTAGGATGGCGCTTCTCCAATCGCCCTTCTTCTTTATGTCTTTTGGGTCGTTTGTTACAATGAGGTCTTTTTTAACCTGAAGCGGCAAGTCCTCTATGGCTAAATTTGATTCGCCGACCATGGGGTTCTGTAGGTAGATTCTCGCTCGAGCATGCGTAGTGTAGATTATACTGCGTAAACCGAAGTTTCTCTGACCTTGCCAGGCATCCAAGGCTGAATGAGAACCCAGATTGAGCCCAATCGGCTCTTTATAGGACCTTACTATTTCTTGCATTTCCTTTCTCTGTATTACCATTAAACCACCTTTTGCAAGAATCTGTTAACTAACAATCAGCATTTAACAATTTTTATCACATAAAACGCAAAAGGTTTTTCAGAATTTCCTGCCCGTAAGCCTTTGATAGGCTTCCACATATTTTTTTGATGTTTCACTAACCACGTTGGGCGGCAGTTTTGGGGCTGGCGGCTGCTTGTTCCAGCCTATGCTCAGCAAGTAATCGCGCACGTATTGCTTGTCATAGCTGAACTGTTCCTTTCCAACCTCGTATTTTTCCTTCGGCCAAAACCGGGACGAGTCGGGAGTGAGCACTTCGTCAATGAGCGTCAACTCTTTTTCGTAGAAGCCGAACTCAAACTTTGTGTCGGCGATTATGATGCCATTGGCTTCACTCTGTCTCGAAGCCCGCTCATAAATTCGAATGCAAACCTCTTCAATTTCTTCGGTTAATGCCTTGCCTGTTTTTTTAGCAACATTTTTTCTGGTCAGTTCCACATCGTGTCCCACCTCAGCCTTGGTTGTGGGCGTCAAGATAGGGTTTTTCAATTTTTCAGCTTGCCTCAAGCCGGGTGGCAGTCCCGTTTGTTTTCTTTTTTTGTAGTTTTCCCACAGTGAACCGTAAAGGTAGCCTCTAATCACGAACTCGATTTTTATGGGTTCCGCTTTCTTGACCAAAACGGTTCTTGGGTCAATAATGTCTAAAACATGATTGGGAACAATTTCTTTGGTTTCGTTGAACCAGTAGGCGCTCAATCGGTTCAGGGCTTCACCCTTGTGTGGGATGCCGTTGGGCAAAACAATGTCAAAGGCTGAGATTCTGTCGGTTGAAACAATGAGCAATTTGTTGTCTAGGTTGTAGACATCGCGTACTTTTCCTCGCTTGAACAAAGGGAACGGAAGACTTGCTTCCATCACAACCTCGTTTTCGTTACATGTCCTCGGCGTGTTCAACATGTTCTCCGTGTTCCATGTGTTCAATCCGTTCTATGTGTTCCCTCTCAAGCTCGTGAGCCTCTTTCTCCCTCAATTCGGCGTCAGCCTTCGCCACCGACTCCCTAACCTTCTCCCGATGTTCCTGAACAACTTTCTTAAGCGAAGGATTCGACAAAGCGAGAATCTTGACGGCAGCCAACGCTGCGTTCTCGGGCTCTGGAACGAGTGCCACAGGGACGCCCTTGGGCGTCATGATTGAGGAAAAGATTTTCGGCAATCCGTACTTTTCTATGTCTGGTGGACAAGCTATAACTGGGTTTGTTGTATAACCCGCTACAACGCTTGATAGTGCGTCGGATAAGCCTGCGACCGTTACGTAGACGATGTTGTCTTTTGACTGTTCGTAGCCCTTTAAGTCGGCAAGCAGTTTTTCTGGGTTTCTGTGCGCTGAGCTCACTCGGTACTCGCATTTTATTGGAAAACGAGCCTCAACTAGAAAATCTCCTATGCGATGAGCGAAGGGCAGGTCGCTTGTAGAACCGACTAGCACGACTATTTTTTGATTGGGCATTTTTCATCAGTGCATAGTCTTTTTGTTGTCTGGTTTAAAAGTGTTCTTGAGTGAATGGATTTTGAGGTGCTTGTTCTGAGTGTGTTGTCTCTCTTTTATTTTTGTAGCCTCCCCTACCTACCGGGGGTCGATGTTGACTAGTGTTGATTCGTTGTTTCTGTTTGTGTGCGCGCATCAACCTAGCCCCCCCTCTGAGAGCGATGAATGGCAAGTAGCCCACGCAAGGACCCTAGAAGAGGAAAGCAAATTAATCGAGGCAGGCTTTGACTATGTGCGGTACAGCGACAAAGACGGTGTGGCCATCTATCGCGAACGGAAATGATCGCGGTACTCTAGTTCAGGGCTCCGGTAGTATAGTCCGGTTAAGTATGACGGCCTCTCGAGCCGCCGACCCGGGTTCAAATCCCGGCCGGAGCACCACAAACTTTTAAGCCAGAGATAAAAGGTGCTTTTCATTGAATACTTTTTATTTGGCTTTCGTCCGTTGCGCTTCTAATTTTCGCTCACTAGTTTTCTTCCTTTGCTCAAAAATCCTTTCTATGTCTTCTGGCATAGTTATCTTCACTTCAAGGGTAGCGTCAACAATGTATATAGGCATTCCAGCATCGTCAAATTTGCTTGTCTTGCTGACTGTTGTGGGAGAAAGTCTGCATTTTACCCTCATTCCGTTTTCCAAAAGGTAAGAGTTCCATGTTGCCTTTACAGTTTCAAAATCAATGTCTTCTTCGACGATGAAATCTCTAAGTTCTTCAAAAGAATATTTCTTGGGATCAGGAGTTCCTCGCAGTTTGGAGGGTGACTCCACAGAAAAAAGTCTCTGGGATCTTATGCCAAAGCCGATTTTTGCATCTTGATCTGGCGCGAGCGTTTTTAATTCTTTTCTAATTTCATCGATTGTCTTCTCCATAAGTGTTCCTGTCAGAACAAATCTTGCTTTGAGCATGGACCCGTCTGCAAGTCTATAGTCGTTCCATTCTTCTTTCTCTATTTCGAAGTCAATGAATTTCGCATCGGTAAGTACAGGCTTTTCAAACATTAATTTCTTTTCTCGTAAGCTCATGAAACAATCGCCTGAACAGGTGTTTCGGACTTTTGAGTCGTCGTTACAAAATGCTCTTTCTCTCTCCTCCTGACGGTCAAGAGGCTGGTTTCGGATTCTGCCAAATCTCTCTTCGAAATGTGCAAGTCCTGATTCATAAAATACTTTTCATAGAATTCAAGGGCAGATAGTTGAGAAGTAGGAGCAACTTCTTCTATCTTGTCGACAACCAAAACGTACCGAGTCCTTTGCCTAAGGGGAATTGATGGAAATGTTGCTGGAAGCGGAACATTGACGATAGTCGTTTCTATCGTGAGCAACGCTATGTCATCATTTGTTGACAAACTAACCTCGGAATTTTCTAATCTATAGAAGTCAGATAACTTCTCTGGCAGTTTAACCAGAAATTTTCCGACCTTATCCTCAACAGAAACTTTTTCTTTCCAAAAAGCCTTTTTTTCCCACTCAACAATTCGTGTCGCAGAAATACCAATTGAAGATCTCGAGAGAGAATAGACATACGCATGGTTCTTCCACCTACTTTCGTCAATTGCTTCTTTTGGAATTTCCACTACATTAGGATCTCTAACTCTTTCTTCTGCAGAATAGACCTTTTTGACAAGTGCTTTCCTTCTGATGAAATGTTGAACTCGTACTTTGCCTTTTCTTGCGAGTCTGTTCACACTACCATCGACGCGTCCATTTGTCCACTCAAGTTCATTGGCAATCTCATGAATAGTAATTCCTGGTTTCTCACGAATTATCTGTAGAACTCTTGTATCGGTTTCCATACCTCTGTTTCGCATTACTACTGGCGCTCCGTTTAGGTTCTTCAATTCAATCATCTAACTCTAACATGGTATTCTATTTATATAAGCGTTTGGAAGCTTCCAAACGGCTTAAAACTAAATATCTCAACTATGTATTTATAGTTGACTTTGATGAATAAGCGAGTCGATTTTACATATGCTGCATCGTTCTGGTTACTTGGTAAAGATTTTGTTACAGAGGATGTAATCATGAACATTGTTCGAGATTTCCCAACGTCCAAAAGGATGAAAGTGCACGGGCAAAAGGACTGTTTCACGATAGAGGCAAGACGAGGAAAAAGATGGATTGTTATATGGGTTCATGAATACCCGAATAGGTTTTTAGTCTATAAACTCCACAGTTTTTAGCCTACCAAAATGATTTTATGAATTGGAATCAGTGCGGCTTCTTTTGTTAAAAGAAGGTTCTTTCAAGTCGGAGACTCTGGGTTCAAATCCCGGCCGGAGCACCATGACCCTTCTTTCAATGAAAAAAAGCAGCATAATTTTATATTGGTAATCGCACTGGTTTTCACTCAAAATGGTGCCAAAAAAATGAGTGAGTTGACTGAGCATAAGAAGAGAATGCTGAAGGAGCTGATGAGGCAGTTGCATGCTGGGGCGTCGCCTAGTGAAGTCAAAGAAAGATTCAAGCAAGCTTTGGAAGGCGTGAGTCCGTTAGAAATCGCCAAGATTGAGGAAGAATTAATCAAGGAAGGCTTGCCCAGAGAGGAAATCCAAAGGCTATGTGACGTTCATTTAGCCGTTTTCCGAGAACAGCTTGAAGCAGAGAAGCCTGAGTTTGCTCCTGAAAATCCGATCAACATCCTTATGGAGGAACACAAGATTCTGCTGCAACTACTCGAAAAACTTAGCAGCCTCTCAAGCAGGGTTCAGCAAGCTCAAGACGCAAGCCACATCGGTGAAGAGATATCGCAAATGAAGCAGATAGCAAACGACCTCTTGGACGCTGAAAAACATTACTTACGCGAGGAAAACGTGCTATTTCCAGTCTTAGAAAAACACGGAATCACCGAACCTCCTGCAATAATGTGGATGGAACACAACCAAATAAGAGAGAAGAAAAAACAGCTCCGAAATCTGCTAAGTGATTATAATGCTATGAATTTCCAAGACTTCAAGACTCAACTCGTCGAGATCAATCAGTTCTTGAATAACACCCTTTCAAGTCATGTATTCAAGGAAAACAACATACTCTTACCCACAACCATGCGAGTGGTTTCAGAGCAGGAATTAAAAGATGTCAGAAGGCAGTTCGATGAGGTTGGATACTGTAGCTTCACGCCCCAAAATTTGATAACCATGCCTCTGGTCAAGAGTGTTGAAAAGCAACGACCCGAAACTGCGCTTGCACTCGAAACGTTGCTGCAATTTGAAACGGGAACATTCTCGAGAGAGGAGGCTGACGCTATTCTCAAGACCCTTCCATTTGACATCACCTTTGTCGACAAAGAAGACACCGTCAGATACTTCAACAAATCTGAGATTTTCTTGCGAACAAAGGCTGTCCTCGGACGAAAGGTTCAGCAGTGCCATCCGCAAAAAAGCGTGCATATTGTTAACAGGATTTTAGACAGCTTCAAAAGCGGAAAAAAAGACGTAGCAGAATTTTGGATTCCAAAAGACGACAGAATGATTCACATTAGATACTTCGCGGTGAGAGACCGCGACCGAAATTATTTAGGGACGATGGAAGTGACGCAGGACATTACAGATTTAAAAAAGATTGACGGAGAAAAGAGGCTCTTAGACTGGAAAGACTGAATCTCTCTTCCGCATGGTTAACATCGTCCATGAAACGATTCAATGAAAACTCATAAGAACAATCCACGCTAAATTGTGCGTCTAACGCTGAGTGGAGAACTTATGATTACGGCGCTCGCTGGAGGTGTAGGAGCCGCAAGGTTTCTTCAAGGTTTGGTTCATGTTGTTCCCGAGAAAGAAGTCACGGTGATTGTCAACACGGGCGACGACATCGAACTCTACGGCTTGCACATTTCTCCCGACCTTGACATAGTCATGTACACTTTGGCTGGCATAGTTGACGAAGAGAAGGGTTGGGGCATCCGTGGAGACACCTTCCAGTGTCTTGAAGCACTACAAAAATATGGATATGAAACATGGTTCACACTGGGCGACAAGGACTTAGCCACCCACATTCACAGAACCCGTCTCTTACAAGGCGGTCTCACTCTCTCAGAAGCCACGGGGAAACTTTGCGGGGCATTAAGGTTAAGTGTAAAAGTCCTCCCCATGACAAACGACAGATTCGCGACAAAGATTGTGACAGACAAAGGAGTTATGCATTTTCAGGAGTACTTTGTTAAAAGAGGCGCCCAAGACAAAGTGTTGAATGTCGTTTTTGAAGGTGTCGAAAAAGCAGAGCCCGCGCCTGGAGTGGCCAATTCCATTTTAGGCTCAGATATTGTTGTTGTTTGTCCCAGCAACCCGATTGTGAGCATAGGCACAATTCTCTCGGTGAAGAATGTCATGACTGCCCTAAAAGAAACCAAAGCGAAAGTTGTTGCAATAAGCCCGATTGTTGGAGGTCGCCCGATCAAGGGTCCAGCTGACAAACTGATGCAAGGCTTGGGACTAGAAGTTTCCGCCTACTCTGTTGCCAAACTTTATCGTGATTTTCTTGACGTTTTCATCATTGACCGAGTGGATAAGGCTGAGAAAAAGCGCATTGAGAATCTGGGATTGCAAGTTATGGAAACCAATACTATAATGAAAACTCTTAAGGATAAGGTTCAACTCGCCCGAGTGTCTTTAGGTTTTTGAAAGGCTTCTTACTTAATGGTTGAGTCTGAGTGTGAGTTCCAGCAATTTTGTTGATTAATAAGTCTAGCGTTAGATTTAATTGCTGAGCAAGGTTACTATTTGAAATACTCATTTGGAAGTGATTGGCGTCATGGGTTGTTGGAGATGGTTTAACGGCATCTTGAAAGACGCAGGCGTCACCGTGACCCCCCAGAACAGGGCTAAGATCGACAAGGTGATACACCAGCACATCGGTGAACACTCTCAATACGAACGATGCTCGGCAGAGTGGACTGCAATGGGAAAGAAGGTCAAAATGGACGAAAAAGAGAAGAAGAAGCTGATTGAAGCCGTGAAGGCTGCACTGAAATAGCTTACCATTGCTTTGCCTTTATTTTCTATTGGAGGTTTGGAAATGGAGAAGGTTCTGCTTTTAACTGAGAACGGTTTCGAAGACAAGGAACTCATGTATCCCTACTATCGCTTCCAAGAGGCAGGATACCAAGTGATTGTGGTCGGACCCAAGGCGAAAGAAACGTACAACGGTGAACACGGCTTGACAATAACCTCTGATTTGTCGCCTACGGATGTAAACATTGGCGACTATGTAGCGGTCATTATCCCTGGTGGTCGCGCACCAGATCGAATGCGACTCAACAAGGGTTTGGTCAAAATTGTCCAGGATGCGGTTAAAAAAGGAAAGGTTATCGCAGCCATTTGCCACGCCCCTCAACTTCTAATCGAGGCTGACGTGGTGAAGGGCAAGAGAATGACCTGTTACATGTCCGTGGCAACTGACCTGAAAAATGCAGGCGCATTCTATGAGGACAAATCGGTGGTTGTGGACGGCAAGTTTGTAACGTCTCGTTTCCCAGCCGACCTTCCAGATTTCTGCCGAGAAACACTGAAAGTTCTCGAGAAAAAGTAGGCTGAGAAGACAGGGAGGTGACAAGCGTAGATGGTTGAGGTTGTCGGTAAGAAGGCTCCTGACTTCACATTACCCGACACTGAGCGTAAACCAAGGAAACTCAGCGAGTTCCTAGGCAAAAAACTGGTTCTGGCATTTTTCCCAGGGGCGTTTACGTCCGTCTGCACCAGGGAGATGTGCACTTTTCGGGATTCTATCGTCAGATTTAACGAGTTGAAGGCTCAGGTTGTGGGAATCAGCGTCAACGACCCATGGTCAAATAAGGGCTTTGCGGAGAGGAACATGCTGACTTTTCCATTGCTGAGCGACTACAACCGCGAGGTAGTAAGGCCCTACGGCATCGAATTGAAGGATTTTGCTGGACTGAAGGGCTATAGCGTTGCAAAACGCTCCATCTTCGTCTTAGACAAAAACGGTATTGTTCGCTATCGATGGGTTTCCGAAGACCCCGGAAAAGAGCCAAACTACGAAGAAGTGAAGAAAGCGTTAGAAGAGATTCCTGAATAGTAGTTTAGAACAGTCCTTTGATGACTCCTCCGTCTACTTGAATAACAGCGCCTGTGACGTAGCTCGCGCGTTCTGACGCCAAAAAAACAACTAAATCGGCTATCTCCTTTGGTTGAGCCAACCGTTTCAGTGGGATTTGGCTCTCCCAACCCTTGATTATGTCTTCATAAGTCTTGCCCGTTGCTTTAGACTGCGCCTTAGCCAACTCTTCAACCCGTTTTGTCAATGTCCATCCAGGACAGACAGCATTTACCAAGATGCCGTCATGTGCCAGTTCGTTCGACAAGGTCTTAGACAGACCAAAAATTCCAGCTCGGAGCGCGTTTGACAAAACAAAACGTTCTTCGGGTTGCTTAGCCACGAACGAAGTCATATTGATTATTCTTCCCCACTTGCGCTCCTGCATGTGAGGTATAACCTCTAAACATGATGTAACAACGCTCATCAATAGTAGGTTTGCCACGTTTCGCCACTGGTCTTCGGACGTTTCTAAGAAGGTCGCCAAAGGAGGACCACCCGTGTTGTTGACAAGAATGTCGATTCTGTCAAACACTTCGGCGGTTCTTGCCACGAGTCTCCTTATTTCGTCTTCCTTCGTTAAATCTGTATGGACCGCAAGAACCTCCCTGCCAGTGGCAGACTTGATTTCTCTAGCGGTTTCAATGAGTTGTTTCTCATTTCGCGCGCACAACGAGACGTTTACACCTTCTTGAGCAAGCCCTAAGGCGATTGCCTTACCTATGCCTTGACTCGAACCCGTAACAATTGCAACTCGTCCCCTTAGCTCCAGATCCATGTGCTTTCACCCACTGTCCTCAAAACTAGTAGGCGCTTGAATAGAATAATAAAACTTCCCAAAAGACAACATCATCCCTCCCCTCTGGTAGAGGAGGCTAGAAAAAATAAATAACAACATAGAAACCCAAATAGCCAACAGGAAAGGGATGCAAAATCAAAAGAATCATTCTCATAACAGGTACACCAAGCGTTGGAAAAACCGCAGTCTCCAAACAACTAGCCTCAAAACTAAACGCGTTTCACATAGACTTAGCCGAACTCGTAACCAAAGAAAAACTCACAAGAGGCGTTGACAAAAAGAGAGACACGCTAATCGCTGATAGAGCCAAACTCTCCAAACGAGTGCAACAAATAATACGACAAAAAGGACAAGATCAAGACATAGTTATTGATGGACACTACGCCACAGACGTGGTTCCAGCAGGAAACATAACCAAAGTCTTCGTGCTGAGGCGACACCCAGAAGAACTAAAAAAACTGATGACAATACGGGGGTTCAAAGGTCAAAAACTGTGGGAAAACCTCGCAGCCGAAATCTTAGACGTGTGCCTGTACGACACAATAAAAGCCGCAGGGTTCAACAAAGTGTGCGAAATCGACGTTACAGGCAAGAAAATCGAAGAAGTTGCAGACGACATTGTTTCAATTCTAAACCAAAAGAAACCCTGCCTCGCTGGAATGGTGGACTGGATTGGAAAACTGGAACAAGAAAAGCGCCTAGACCAATTCCTCAGAGAATTCTAAATCAATCTAACGTAACCGCTGTATTATCTCATGCTTTGTAATCAACGTAACGCCTCGTCTGTTGGCGTAAGCCTTGGCGTGCCCACTGAACTTGCTAGATATCATGATGGGTCCCGGCATGCCCACGTCCTCGGCTGCCTTGTCCATGTTAATGACCATGTTGATGCCCACGGTGCGATTCCATTCTCTGATCCAAATCAGCTTTTGTTCATCGCCCTTGCTGATTATCAAGTCAAACTTGTGGACTAATCCTGAGGCTTTTCCCTCCCAGATAATGTCGCGTTGTATCTTGTACCCCTTCTGTCTGAAATACGTTGCAACCGAATCTGTTAGGGAAGTAGCACTCATTTAATTAGCATCCTAATACAGCAGTTAAAGGCGTAACTAGGAAAAAGCTTTCGCCCAAAAAAGGAGAAACGCAGCCAAACATGTACGCCGTTATCGTCTGCTACAACTGTGGACGCCTACTTTTGGCTGAGGCAAAACAGAAAACCAGAGTGTGCCCTCACTGCGAAGCTCGACTGGTAGTTGCAAGAACAAAACATGTGGCTCAGGCAGATTCTGCACAGGAAGCGTCTCGACTCATTCGCGCAATGAAACAGAAGAGAGAGGTACCACTGTAGTCAAATTCTTTGAATAATGGAGTTTCTGGATACATAATCTGTAGTTGGTGTTCACTCTTCTTTTATATAGGTGTACCGTAAACTGTTGAGTCATGGAGGTTTAGTTATGAGATTCGATAAAGTTGAACTCTCCGGTTTGATTGTTTTGTTCGTAGGCGTTGGTTTACTTGCATTCACTTTTTTCAGCGCCTACGGGTTTCTTGTTGGTGTGCTGAGTATTCCAGGGTCACAAAACCTTCTTAGAGCCTTTGGAGACGCACTGGGACCTTTGTTTGAAGCAATTATCAGGATATTGTACCTAGGCATAATGGGCTGGATAGGCTCCATCCTCACAATAAGAGGTATACAACTACTCAAGAAAGAGAGAACAGAAGCCTCTTCGCCACCACAGCAAAGTACCAAAACAGAAAACAAACAGGTCTCCAGGCAGGAGTCTAAACCAGAAACAAAGGACCCCCCGAAAAACGAGGTAGAAAAGCCACCAAAGGTTAAAGAGGAAGAGACAATCCCGACCACAGAAAATCCCAAATCGATTGAGACGCCTGGAGAAGCTGCTGGTCCATCTCTACCTTCGTCATCTGCACCCCCACTTGTACCTGCGCCAACTTCAACTCTAGCGCCTCAGTAGAGGCGCCTTTTCGAGTGGTAGCCGATGAAGCAGGCTATTCGGGCGCTCGGATGGGCAATCTACGTACTCTGGCTTGTTATCATAGTTTTCACGGTGACCGCTGTTTACTCCGCCTTTCAAGTAAGTGTAAATTTTGGTGAACAACGACCTCCAAGCGTCTCAGGAAGTGATATGATTTTTTCTCTGCCCTTTTCCGTAGAAAACAATGGTTTCTATGACATTTCCGACCTAAGCATCACGACTGTTGTACAGGAGAGTAATGGAGCGCTTATTTCAAACTCCTCAACAGGACCGATTTTGATTTCAAGCGGCAACAGGGTTGACGCAACACACGACATTTCAATAAGCCTTGAGAACATGACTTCTGCAGGTTTATCTCGTCTGCTGTTCTATGACACCGACTTGAACGTTGACATGAGTCTGGCGTTGAAGTATGCAGGTGTTATTCCGTTGAAAATTTCAACAAACTTCACTATGCCATGGGGTGCACCTCTAAACAACTTGACCTTTGGAAACATCGTGGTCATTCCCTATAACTCTACACACGTAAGAACAATGTTGCCCATCAGCTTCGAGAACAACTCTATCTTCAGCCTAAACGGAACCGTGCGCACAGAGATTGTGAACACTCTGAATCAGCAAGTGGGCGACGCAACGACTCAGATAACTGCGCCTCCGCAGAGCGGCTACTCCACCACTCTCGCTGTGTTAGTCCCAGTGAGCAGTAGCCTAAAAGAAGCGCGCTTGTATTTTGACACGTCGGTTTTCACATATGGTCCTGTGGTGATACCCATTGCTTAGTAATGGAAGCACTCAGCCTCTACTTAGAAGGATGTTTCCTAAGATTGTTAAGGCAATGATAAAGGGTGCACTCTGGTTTGTTTTCCTATACGTGTTGCCTACGCTCATACTTTCGTCATTGTTATCCTTTCTGCCTGAGGGCGCGCATGGCATTTTATATGGTTATGAGCAACTTTTGATGGTGTTTGCGGTTATTACTGTGTTCTTTGTGGTTGCCAGCGAACTGACATCGGGAACAATCTTTCAACACATGTTCAACATTGGAAAAACCCTGATTCTGATGGTGTTCATCGTTTTGGCGTTAGAAGGCGGAATTATCTCTATAGACTTTCAGAACATAAACATAGTAGCGGACCTCACAGTTATCTTGATCTTGTTGTTGGCAATAGACCTCGTAGGGTTAGCCAAGAGCGTGCTTCAAGCCGTCAACTTTCTCTCAGAAAAAGCCGAGAGCCAACTTCCAACTCCTAGTCCAAAGGAATAAGATAGTTAGTCGAGTTTTCTCAAACGAACCCCTTCGGCAGTGTCCTCTAAGGCGTAGCCCAACTCCAGAATTCTCTTTCTTATTTCGTCTGCTCTCTTCCAATCTTTTTTCTTTCTGGCTTCGTCACGTTCTCGAACTAGTTCCTCTACCTCTTTTGGTATTCTCTCCGCTTCCACTTCCTTCTCTAAGATACCGAAGATAGCCCCAAGTTCTCTGAACGTCTCTATTATTTGGTTAGCTAGTTTTCGACTGATTTTTTCTCCACAGACCAGTTTGTTTGCTTCCTTAGATAAGGCAAAGAGATGCGTTAAGGCGAGGGGTGTGTTGAAATCGTTGTTCATTGCCTCTGCAAATTTACTCTTCGTTTCGCTGATGGTTTTCTCAAAACCGTCATTCTTTCCTTTCACTGAAGCTGCGTGTCTGACGTTTCTGAGGGCGTTGTAAAGCGCTTCAAGTCTGTTCTTAGCCTGCTCCAGGTCTTTTTCGTCATACTCGATGGGTTTTCTGTAATGCGTTGAAGCGTAGTAGAGTCGCAGAACCTCGGGTTCGTATTTTTTCAGTATTTCTCTTATCGTGATGAAGTTTCCCAAGGACTTGTGCATCTCTACTCCGCCGATTTGGTAAACGCCCGTGTGCAACCAATATTTTACGAACGGTTTCTTACCTGTCGCTGCCTCAGCCTGCGCTATTTCATTGGTGTGGTGAGGAAAGATAAGCTCAGTTGCACCTCCGTGCAAGTCGTATTGAGAAGATTTGAAAATCGTTGTGGTCATGGCTGTGTCTTCAATGTGCCATCCTGGTCGTCCCTTGCCCCATGGAGAGTCCCAAGCCAGTTCGCCTGGTTTTTGGCTCTTCCACAAAGAAAAATCGAAAGGATTCTTTTTTCTCGGGTCTGGTTCTATTCTGTGTTTCTTGAGTTCTTCTATGGACATGCGTGAGAGTTTGGTGTAGTCCTTAAATTTTGTCACGTCATAGTAGACGTCGCCGTCGACTACGTAGGCGTATCCTTTGTCTATCAACGTCTTTATCTGCTCTATCATCGGTGGTATGTAGTCTGTGGTCTTTGGAAACATGTCCACGTTCTTTGTGATTTTGAGGGCTTCCATGTCTTCCAAAAATCTCTTCACATACGACCTTGACAATTCTAACGGGTCTACACCTCTTTCTTTTGCCCTGTTGATGATTTTGTCTTCGATGTCGGTGATGTTTTGAACATAAAAGACCTTGTAACCTAATTTTCTGACCCAGCGCGCAATGATGTCGAATTGCACGTAAGTTTTCGCATGTCCCATATGGGCGTCGTCGTAGACCGTTTGCCCGCAGACAAACATTTTGACCTCTTTTTCACGCATCGGCTTGAAAGGTTCTCTTTTTCTGGTTAAGGTGTTAAAAACCTTCAGCATCTTTTACACCGTTTGGTCATCTGTGCTATTGGGTTCTCTTTAAGATAGGCTTTGCCTTAGAGGGGGGATTCATGAAGATAAAAACGGAGTACACTGATTCAAAAACAGAGCGAGCAAACCAACCTGACTGTTTGGTTTTCAATGGCAGATTCTTTTGACTCTTGACGTGAACAAGCCCTAAAAAATTAATGTCCAAAAGCGCGATGCATAATCTTTTATTCACTTGTTTTCTTAACATATTAAAGAATCTTTACATGTTGAGGTCTGAAATATGGATAGAAGCATTCAGGCGGGTGTTTCAGGCTTTGTGTTGGCAGTCATTATCAGTCTGTTCTTACCCATTCCCTACGACATCCTTGCTTTCATTCCGTCCTTCGTGGCTGCAATCATAGTCATTTACATGTTTAGGTTGGCAGCGCTGAAGGATGGTTTTGTAGCCGCCTTTATGACTTACTTTTTCAGTCAAGGAATATTGACCGCTATTGGTTTGGCAGTCTATTATGCGGCAAATGAAACCTATGAATTGACTCCAGACATCGGGACAGTTTTTTCCCCAGCGGTTACCTTGATATCTGCAGTGATTGCCGGATACCTTGGAGTGGCACTGGTTCAAAGAATGAAACCAACCCGAGAACAGCCGCCGTCTATGCCACCGCCATTACCGCCAGTCTAAACCTGTTGACTGTTCTACCTAATTGTTAGAACTGTAAAAAGATAGACATCGTCGGGTGTCTTAGAACCCTTCGATTTTTATTATGCGTCTTTTTTCCAAGCGTTTTATGGCGTCAAAAAACTCGCTCTTCTGTTTACCCTTCAGCTTGAAGTGTTGCAGCATCTCTCTTACAGGTGTTCGTGCACGCCCAAACTTCCGTATTTGATCGCGCAGGTAATTCACAACGAGGCGTTCGACTCTGCCGCACTTCCATGTTGTGTTTCTAAGAAGGACAGCGATGGCTCGAATGGTGCGTTGAGCCTCCTCCTTCGACCTTCTCGCCATGATTTTTCAACTAACCTTTTCTGTCTATTCCATGGTGTAACTGTGAGATTTAGACTTTATCCTTAAAAACAAAGTAAACAACATCATTAGGCATTGGGGAAACAACACTTCATGGACTCGGATGGAAACATCGCCCAAATAAGCATTGAACCGAAAACCCATAACGTCAGGCATATAACATTCTACATCAAGAATCTTCGGTTTAAATGCCAACATTGCGCCACATTCTGCTGCAAACTAGGCGGTCCAAAGCTTTCTTCGAAGGATGTTGAAGCATTGAAAAAAGCTGGCTTTTGTGAAGCCGAGTTTCTTTACACCTCTAATAGTGGTCTAAAAAGCACAGCCTCTGGTTCTTGTGTCTTCCTTAGGTTTGATAGGGAGAAAGGTGTCTATGAATGTGCAGTTTACCAGCATCGACCAGCACTGTGCAGACTTTATCCTTTTCACTTTGAAGAAACGAGCGCAAACTCCTACGTGCTGAAAATAATGCCTTGCATGGGAATAAGCCAACGCCACGGAGAGATTGTTGATGAAAAATTTGTAATCGCTCATATGCTTGATGCACTGCACGATTTGTACTTTTGAGCAAAGTCTTATTAACGCTGTGTAAAAAATTATACACCTTCAAAATCGTCAGCAACTGTGGCAACCATGAAAAAAAGCTTGAGTGTGGGCTTCATCGCCGTCTTCGCCGCCTTTCACGCAGCCCTGTATTTCTTTTCGCCGCCTTTTCTGTGGCGTAACTGGGCGATTTACTTGGAGCCCTTAGAGGGGATTATTCTTGGTCCTGAAGCCGGGTTCTACGCCGCTCTCATAGGCAGCATTGTTGGGCGAACGATAAAACCAACCGACCCAGCCCTGTTCATCTTCGGAGTCGTCGCTGAGCCTTTAGGCGTGTTGGTCTGCGCCTTTCTCGCAAAGGGCAGGTGGCGTTCGGCTTTACCCATTTATGGGGTGATGTTGGCTGCGTATTTTGCTCATCCTTTGGGCAGGTGGCTGCCGCTTTGGACTATCATAGACACTCTTGTTGCTCTCGTTCTCATCTATCCCGCCTCGAAAGTGGGCAAGTGGCTCTTCAAGGGCGACCTCAAACGCGTCTCATTAGCGTTGCCCCTCATTTCATTCATCGGCATAGCCACCGACGCCCTCGTCCGAGTCTTCCTGCTCGTGCCCGCTGGACTCTACATGCTGCTCGGCGTTTCGTCTCCTGAAGGCGTGTACACAATCTTTGTAACGGGAGCCCTAGACTCATACATTGAAGACGGGCTAGTCGTGCTCGTCTCGTTTCTAGTAGGCATTCCCATACTCTTGGCACTGCGAAGGATTCCAGGAAGGAAATATCCTGTATCCTAGCTTCTCAAACCGCAATTCTGAAAAGCAACGAGCATAAATTCACAAAGAACGGTGATATTCATGGAACTGGTTCAAGCAAAACTTGGAAAAACAGCCTTCGCTCGATTGGTCGAAGACGAAGACCTCTTAACAACTCTAAACCTTGCAGCCGAGAAAAGCGGAATCAACCTGGGGGTCTTCGTGCTCATAGGCACCTTGAAAAGGGCAGTTCTGGGGTTTTATCGAGAAGGAAAATACGAGACAATCAAGATTGAGCGTCCAGTTGAAATTGTTTCGTGCATTGGCAACATTTCATTGAAGGAAAACAAACCCTTTGCTCACGCCCATATAGCTTTGTCCAACGATAAGGGCGAGGTTTTCGGCGGCCATGTCATGCCAGGATGCACAATTGCTGCAGCTGGGGGAGAATTAGTCTTGGTTGAAGCCGAAGATGCGAGACTGCTAAGGGAATTTGATGATAAAACAAAGCTGTTTTTGTGGTCTTTCGGCAAATGATATCTACTTTTTGAGTTCTTTCTTCATTCGGAATCCATGCGTCCCTTTCGAATAGTAGTTTTCCAAGGGCTGGAGTTCCACGTAACCCTTTCTGTGATAGAGTTCCAATGCTGCCTTGTTGTCTGCGCGAACCTCAAGGTAAACCTTCTTGACACCTTTTTCCTGAAATTTTTGTTCAAGCCCCTCGAGGAGTTTCAGTCCAATTCCGGTTCTTCTGTGTTTGAGGGCTACATCAATTGTATAAATGTGACCAACCCTGACTTTGTCGTAGGATTTGATTAGTCCGATGATGAAGCCGATGATTTTCTGGTTTGTTTTTGCCGTTAGACTTATGGCGTTTGGTGCCTCTAGTAAGTAGGTTAATTGTTCTCGAGTGAAAGCTTCTTTGTTGAAGCATTCATTCTCGATGTTTTGAAGTTCATCCAAGTCTTTGAGTGTTGCTTTTTCAATTTTGATCGGCATGGATTTTTCTGGTTTTATGTAGTGAAAAATGAGGATTTGAGGATTTGGGTTTGAGTGTAGTCTATTTTAGCTATTTATTCTAGGTTCCTCCTCCCTAGAGGGAGTTTGATGTTGACGGATGTTTGTGCGTGGTGCTCGTGCGTGTGTTGTTTTGTGGAGGTTGTGTGTTATGAAAAGGTTTTTCAAACAGTTGGTGATATCGTTTTGGTTGGTTTATGGCATGTCTGAGGCGTTGGATGTGGAGTCTGTTCTGAGTCAGGCCAGAGAAAGGGAAAGAGCGTATGATTGGCTGGGAGCAGCTGAATTGTATAAGAATGCCTTAGGCTTGATGTCTGAGCAAGACTTTTTGAAAATGGGTGAGATTTCCGAAGGATTAGGTTACGCTTTTCATCGAGCTGCCATGCAAGCGGAAAGCGTGGATGAGTTTAGGGAACGGATGAGTCAGGCTGTTGCCAATTATGAGAAGGCTAAGGGATTTTATGGGAAGAGTGCTGAATCGGGAAAAACGCCTAGGATGCTTCGCTGCGATGCCATGATTACATATTTGGGTCACTGGCTTGCGTCCGAGGTGCTTGAAAAGAAGAAGCTGCTTGATGAGTGTTGGAAACTAACTAAGCAGTCGTTGAAAGCCTTTGAAGAAGCAGAGAACACTTGGGAGTATGTGAAAACGTTCAATCAACTCTCCAGTAGCGCTGTTTTTAGTTTTACTCGTGAGTGGGATTTTCAGGCACGAGGGAAGACGATTAAGGAGGCAATGGAGCATGGGGAGCGGGCAATCACGCTCCTTTCCACCTTTGGAGACCCTTCCGAACTCGCAAGAGCCTATGCAAAAACTGTCGTTTGTATAGGAACATTCGCCTATTATCATCAAGATGTGGATGCGAGGGAGAGTTATTGGCAAAAGGGTTTGGGCTACTGGCAAAAAGTCAGAGAGCTTTCTGAAGAGACAACCATGACTGAATTGGTTTATCCTGTCTTTGGAGGTCAAATCTTTTTTGGTTTGGAGGGCACTGATGAGGCTCTGACAAATTATAAGAAGGCGCTGGAATATGCTAAGAAAACAAAAGACAAATTCGTCGTTGGATGTGCACTGGACTGGTTGGCATATCATAGTGCTTGGAGGGCTAAAGCAACTGAAGACCGAGATGTAATGAGAGAGTTAATCAAAACTGCCTGTCAGTTTGCTGAAGACGCTACACATCAGTTCTCCAAAATATCCTTTACAAGTCCACGCGGCGATTTTGTTTGGGTTGAAGATGATGCCGTTTACCATTGGATTATGGCTCAATTTGAAACAGATTTGAAGAGAAGGCGTGATTCTCTCGAGAAAGCCGTTGGAGAATCAAGAGATGTATTGAAGCGGGCTGAAGATTCGGAATATCCAGAAATAGTGATGTATGGGCATAGTATGCTCAGCATTGTACTCCTACCTCTTGCTAAGATGGAAACTAACCCCGAGGAGAAAAGGAGACTTCTGGAAGAGGCTCTGAAACAAGTTAATGAGAGTGGCAGAATCTGTATGCAAATTGAACCTTACCTTTATTGGAACTATGGCACGGGTTTGACCCATCGAAGTAATATTAAGTCTGAACTCGCAAACCTAGCCAAAGACTCTGAGACCAAAAAGAGCCTTCTCCAAGAAGCCGCACAAGATAAAGAAGACTCCATAAAACTCTGTCTTAAAGAAGTTGCATTCTTTGACGGAAAGGCAGGTCCAACTCCATCGCTTTTTGCTCCCCTTGGGAGCTTTCAATATGAATACGGCGATTTGTTAAGTCGTCTTTACAGGTTTAGCAGCAACAGGGAACATTTGAGAAAGGCAATAAAAGCCTTTGAAGACGCGGCTGAATCATATCAAAAACTCAACATAACAAGCCGCATAGCTGAGTGCTACTGGAAAACCGCTCAAGTATATGACGATTTAGGCGAACATTTAAGGTCGGCTGAAAACTTCGACCTCGCCTCAGACAATTACAAAGGCGCTTTAGAGAAGATTCCTCAACTCAAAGATTTATACCAAGACCATGCGCTTTACATGCAGGCTTGGAGTGAAATCGAGAAGGCAAGGCATCATCATATACGACAGGAATACGGCTCAGCTGAGGAACACTTTGAAAAAGCCGCCAACATACACAAATCGTTAAAACAATGGAGCTACTTGGCCCCCAACTACGCTGCATGGGCTCAAGTTGAACACGCTGAAGAGTTGAGCAGAAAGGAACAGGGTGAAGAAGCCATTCAAGCTTTTGGGCAGGCTGCCAAACTTTTCAACGAAACCAAGAATTCCATCCAGGCAGCACTCGTCAAGATTGAGAACCCAGACGAAAAACAGATGGCAACCAACATGCTCAATGTTACAGACCTAAGAAACGAATACTGCATCGGAAGAGTCGCCCTTGAAGAGGCAAGAATACTCGACAAAAAGGGCGACCACTTCTCCAGCTCTGAAAAATACGGCTCGGCAGCAGAAACCTTTGAGAAAATAACCCAGGCGCTAGAAACAGAACAGGACAGAAACGAATTCAAATTAATCATCAGTCTGTCTCGAGCTTGGCAAAAAATGACGCGAGCCGAGGCAGAGGCATCACCTGCACTTTACTTGGAGGCATCCCAGCTTTTTGAGCAAGCCAAGGAATCTAGCCCAAACGAGCGAGCAAAAATGCTGGCGTTGGGGCACAGTCGCTTCTGCAGAGCACTCGAGGCTGGAACCAAATTCGCTGACACAGGAGATCCAACCATGCATGCTGCTGCGGAACAATTTTTAGAAAGCGCCGCCAAATACTACGTGAACGCAGGCTTCCAAAAGGCTTCAGAATATGCCAAAGCCACTAGATTACTGTTTGATGCTTATGTTCACATGGGAGACGCCAAAAAAGAAAAGGACCCCGAAAAAAAGGCTAAACTCTACGCTGTGGCGGAAAAAGTCTTGCAAACTTCGGTCGGCTCGTTCATGAAGGCTGAACACCCAGAGAAAAGGGAACAAGTGCTGAGGCTGCTTGAAGAGGTAAAAGAGGAACGAGAATTAGCCGTGTCTCTCACAGAAGTATTGCATGCGCCCTCCATTGTTTCTGCAACAACAGCCTTCGCAATGCCTACACCAACCCACGAAGAAGCAGTCGGCTTAGAAAAATTTGAAAACGCCGACATCCGAGCAAACATAATAACACGCCAAAAAGAGCTAAAAGTGGGCGAAAGTCTCGACCTAGAGATAGAACTAGTCAACGCTGGAAAAGGTCCCGCTCTCTTGATCAAGGTGACAGAAGCTGTTCCCCAAGGCTTCGACATAACCCAAACACCTGAGAAATACCGTGTGGAAGACAGTTTCATCAACATGAAGGGGAAACGACTGGACCCACTGAAAACAGAAGAGGTGAGACTCATCCTCAAGTCAAAGGCTCAAGGCGTGTTCCCAATCAAACCAAAAATACTCTACCTCGACGAAAACGGCAAATACAAAGCCTACGAGCCCGAACCAATAAACATAACAGTCAAAGAACTCGGAATCAAAGGCTGGCTCAAAGGAGAAAAATAATCAAGGATTAAAAAATTGACCAGTTAATCAAATGTTTCTGCAATAGGGAGAATAAAAGAAAAATCTTTTACTTGCCCATCACTTTTCTTGCGGCGATTTCAATATCCTCAGACTTGATTGTCTTTCTTCCAGCGTGCATAGCGTAGTCCATGGCTTCCCTCGCGATTTTCACACCAATCTCGTCGAGCACTTTAGCCAATTCCTTTGCCGCTGACTCGCTGACTCTGTCGGCTCCAGCCTTCTTGCAGATTCGGTGCATGGGAGCTACAGCCAACTCGGGACCTGGCACTTATAATCATCTCCTCAAAAGCCTCTTTTTCTCTTCCAGCACCTATTTAACATTATCGAAAGCCCTGTCCAACACGCAAACTCAACAGGCAAGCTGGCAATCAAGCAAAGATTCGCACACAAACAAACAGGCGTCTCGAATTCAAACACCCGATGTGGTCCAAAATTCATAGAAAGATTATTCAACCTCTTTCAAGCGCTAAGAACTATCAACGCCTCAGTGATCTGTTTGGTTGAAAAAAAGCCCTGCGCAGTGTGCAGCAAACCGACAAACAGAGTCTTATTCAGAGGCAGTCCAGCAGAGGTTTTCATCTGTTCAATAATCTGTGAAAACCAATTTATAGAATCGCTGAGCTACAACAAGAGCGAACACCAAAAAGTGCTGCAATACCTAGACCAAAAAATAAGAAAAGCCAAACTGTATGAAACGATTGGATGGACAATTGCGGCTCTTGGACTCGTGCTCGTCTTTCTTGGGGTTTTTTTGACAAACTCTCCCCCAACAAAAGCACTACTCGTGGGTCCAACTCTTTTCATAACAGGAAGCATACCGTTAACTGGTGGAGCATTGTCTACCATACATTTCGGTGGCAATAAAGAGAAACTCACGTTGAAGAGAAAACAAATAGCCTGAGCATTCTCCTCTCAATAAGGAGAAACCATAAAAGAACGCATCCGTGTCTTATGGAGTCAAGTGGAAATTCCATGAAGTTTGTGGACGCCCACATCCACCTATCAGACCCAGAATACAAGGGAAAAACTGAAAAAGTCGTAGAGGAAGCCAAACAATCCAACGTTGTTGCCATGGTTTCTAACAGCATGAACCTTGAAACTAGCCTTCGAAACCTCCGACTGGCAGAAGAAAACAAGGGCTGCGTTTACGCTGCATTAGGGATACACCCGTGGAACGTCAAAAACCTAAACCCAGACGAACTTCAACAAACACTCAGCCTCATCCATCAACACGAGACAAACCGAGAAAAAGTTGTTGCTGTAGGCGAAATCGGGTTAGATCCACAATACGGCAAGCGCAAGGAACTAAGAGACCTGCAAGTCAGGGTTTTCACTGAAATGCTTCAGGCTGCTGAAAAATCAGCTCTGCCCGTTGTTGTTCATTCAAGATGGAGCGCACCAAAAATTATGAACATACTTCCCTCATACAATCTTAAAGGAGTCTTGTTCCACTGGTTCAGTAGTCCACTGGAGCTGCTGCCCCAAATGACGGAACGAGGATACTACGTGTCTGAGGGCCCACCGACAGTCTTTTCCAGCCGAACTCAAGACGTAATTAGACACGTTTCATTAACTAATTTGTTAACAGAGACCGATGGACCGGTTCAGTATTTTGGTCCCTTCAAAGACAGGTTGACCACGTCAGCCTTTATTCCACATGTTGTTAAGGCCGTGGCCGAGATAAAAGGAATGAAGGAAAACGATGTAGCAGAACAGATTCTAAAAAATTTCATCACCTTCTTTGGAAGAGACTCGAAATCTCCTTTTTTTGAATTAAACTTTTTAACACTTGATCTTCTTGCTTTATGTTGATGCAAAAAATTGAGCGTTTAGAATCTCTTTTGACTAGGAGCACGTTTTGCAGAGCCCGTTGTATCTGAAACGTTTCAAGGAAGGATTAATGCATGGTTAAGAGAATAGGCCAAGCGTCTTTGAGTTCATTTATGCGGTTGCTGACAAACGCGTGCAGTGTGCTCCGCAGGGCGTTGTCTTTAATCTTTATCTTGTTCAGTCTTGTGGCTAGCTCAACGTCTCCGATGACCTCTCGCATCCAGTTTTGAAAGTCTCCTCGTTTCATATGAAAGGTTAGACACTCTGCGTTGACTGTGTTGATTTTGTTGCAGAAATCCGAGAGGCTGATGGCAAATTCGCCGGTGGGTTTGGCTACGTCTTGGTAGAAGTAGAAGGCTCTGTCGTAGGTAACTGTTCCCAATATTTTAGAAACGTCTTCTCTGCTGAGGCTTCTCTCTATGGAGTCTTGGCTTTGTTTCCTTTTCTTCGACAGTTTGGGTACGTTCATGGTTCATCGTTGTGATTGCATCAAGACTTTGTAGATAGCTTTTATGAATCTGGAATCCAGAAAAGCGAAGGATAAGCCTATTCTGAAGGGCAAGGAATAAAAGGCAAGATGAGATGTAAAGGAATCCTACCAACAAACGAAAACGATTGAAAGTGGCAGCATGAATTTGGAGGTTGAACAACGGCTTGGGTAAAGTGCGACCTGAACGAGTAAAAAAGATAGCCCGAGAAATGGTTAAACGCTTTCCAAACAAGTTCACAACGGACTTTGAGAGCAACAAGAAACTCCTCGAGTCACTGTCTAAGATACCTTCGGTGAGACTGAGAAACCGCATAGCGGGCTACATAACACGATTGGTGGCAATAGCAAAAAGGGCTGAAGCCACGGAGGCAGAGGAAGCAGCCGAAACGACAGAAGCGCCAGAAGCAGGAGAGGAAGAAGAAACAGAGTAACTGTTGCTGACACACGGCTTGAAGAAAGAATGGAGTAGTTTAAGTTGCCATTGATAAACCATTATCGAAGGGGCTGGGCACTGCGTTACATGCGGGAGGCAAAGGCAGAACTTGCCGCCGCACAAAAGATACCTTACATGGCGTCTTCTCTCATTTTGGAGGCTGTGAAAAAGGCTCAAGCCGCCGTCTACTACAGTTTGGGCGACCCGGCGTCAATCGAAGCCGTAGTTCATCAAGCCATACTTAAAAAGCAGTCTCTAGACGACCCGGTTCTGCATTGTCTTGTCGAAATAGAACGCATGGTGCAGCAGGTCGCCTTTGTGCCTGAGTCGGACCGAGAAAAAGCCTTGGAGCAAGCGAACGAACTCGTTCGGTTAGCGTCCGACATCGTGGAGCTTTTCGCAGGCGAGAAGGCTGACTGAAACCACAGCCATTTAACGGTGACCAATTGAATTCTGTCTCCGCCTCCGCGTACGTTATCCCGGATGAGAGAATGAGCCTTCGCATCGCCATACTGGACGTTAATGCTCTCCTTCCTCATGAAGAAACAATTCCAGAGCTTTTGAAACAGCTTATAGCCTCTATCAAAAACGTCGGATGCCTCAACGACCCCATTATTGTTGATGAGGACTCTCTTGTAGTCTTAGATGGAGTGCACAGGGTTGCCGCACTTAAAAAACTGGGATGCAGGTGGGTTCCAGCCTGCCTGGTGGATTACAAGAACCCTGCCATTGCGATTTTCAGTTGGTATCGCACGATAAGAGGAACCAATGCGATTAAGCGATTGTTAACACAGGTTAAGTATAGTGGAAGTGACGTGGAGAAAGTCAACAAGATTGATGAGAATAGTGTAGGAGCGCCTCCTATAGTTGCTGCTGTCAAGACTTTGAACGAAAGCTTTCTTATCACTTCTCAGTTTGGGAGCATTAAAGAGGCTTATGATGTCATTGAGCGCCTTGAGAAACGCCTGAAAACTGTTGGACTCGAGGTTAGGTATGAGACCGAGTCTGACGCATGGCATAGGTTAAACCAACGCCAAGCGGATGCAGTGTTGTTTACTCCCAGGCTTTCTAAGCAGGCTATAATTGAGACGGCGCGTTCTGGAAGAATCTTAACTCATAAAGCCACGAGGCACGTTATCCCTGCCAGACCCGTGCACCTCTGCGTTCCCTTACGTTTTTTGAAAAGCAATAAATCTCTCAGTCAAGTCAACGAAAAATTGAAGAGTATGCTTGAAAAAAACAGTGGAGGCACATTCCGCCTGGAAGCGTCTTCGAAGGAAGGCGATACGAAGAAGACCTCTACGTGTTCGAGGAATGACAAAATGGCGGTTAAAGTTAACGTCAGACTACTGGGCGTGTTCCGTGGCTTCTCTGGAAAGAGTCGAGTCTCATTAATGTTGGAACACCCAACGGTTAGAGATGTTATTCACAAATTGGTTGACTCGCTTTCGGTTGAAGCCAAACGCTTGCTCGTTGACGCTGAGCTTAACGACCCGCGACCCAACGCCCTAATCTTGGTGAATGGAAAGGAAATCAGTGTAATGAATGGTTTGGAAACCATGATAAAAGAGGGCGATGAGATTACCCTAATTCCAATCTCGCATGGCGGATAACAAAAAAATTCTGTAAACCTTTACTTTCATCTTGAGGACTGTTCGATTTGTGGTCCTCGCTCTATGGGTATACTCGGCTCTTTCTCTTCTTCTGTTGTCTCTTTTTCTTCCTTCTCCTCTTTCGCTTCCATGACTTCGTTTGCTTCGGTCTTAATGTCTGTTACAGGTTCCCAAGTAACTTGAGAGAGAGTGTTTAGGTCGAAAACCTTCTTTGTTTCGCCGCACTCCTGGCACTCGTAAACCATGCTGATGGCAAGCACAGGGTTGTTTGAGAAACTGACCAGCACATGCAAGGTCTTGTTGCGGCATCTGCCACATCTGAGAAGAACTGTGGGCGAATAGGGAACCTTCTCCATCTGTATCCACGAACAACCCTACGGTTTGCTCTTCTTTAAACTATTATGAACCTTGGATACAGACTCTGACTCACTGCGTGATTAGCGCCTGTGCATTTGCAGGTTTTTGACGGCTTTTGTCGCCCAGTCTGGGTCTTTCAAAAGAGCTCGGCCTACAGCCACTAGGTCAACTTTTCGTTCTCGTATAAACTTGTTGGCGTATTCTGGTTGGGTGATTCCTCCCACGCCAATGACAGGTATCTTTACCACCTTTTTGATCTGTTGAGCCTGCATGATGAAGTAGCCCTGTGTCTTCTGGAGTTTTTCGGGTCGACTGCCGCACAAGCCTCCTGACACGTCTATGATGTCTACTCCCACTTCTTCCAGTTTCACGGCGAATCTCTGAGAGTCTTCGATCCGGGTTCCAACTGGGTCTAGGTCGAATGAGCCTACACGGTAGAGGAGGAGTTTTCCGCCAATTTTTTCTTTAACCCTCTCAACAACCTCAAGTGGGAATCGCATCCTTTTTTCTAAGGAGCCTCCATACCTGTCACGGCGTCTGTTGGTCAAGGGCGAATAGAACTGATTGAGGAGAAAACCATGAGCCCCGTGGATCTCCACGCCGTCGAAACCCGCCCGTTTGGCTCTCTCTGCCGCCAAGGCGAAGGCTTCGGTCAAGGCTTCAATCTCATCAATTCGCAGTTTCCGAGCTTTTCCGCTGGCTGATGGAGCAATAGGCTGTTTCCCAATGATTTCCTTGTTGGCGAGTCTTCCCGCATGATTGATTTGTATGGCAACAGGTGTGCCTATGGCATGGATACGCCTGCAGAGTTTTTTCAGCCCATTAACCAAACTGTCATCGTATATTCCCAACTGTTTTTCACTGAGTTTTCCATCAAGGGAAACGTAACTGTGCTCAACTATGAGTAAACCGAGGGCTTTAGAACGTTTTATGTAATGTTCAATTAGCGCGTTAGTTATGGCTCCTTTCTTAGTGGCCAAGCCTGTGTTCATAGGTGGCATCGCAATTCGGTTCTTGAGTCTTAATCCCCTTACTTCTAACGGGTCTAAGAGTCCAACCAAGCAAACCATCCCCGTTTTGCTTTACATGTTTAGAGAGAACCCACCTAAAAGCCTCATGTGCACCTCGAAGAAGTTTCATTCTTCGCAATTAACCCAAGAGATGTATGTTGCCGATTCTGACGTTTTCCAGATGCTTCTTAGCGGCTTCGTAGCATTGGGTGGCCTGTTCTCGACTGGTAGTGGGCAAATCGTTCATTATGTATTGTGGATAAAAGGCAAGCAACGTGTAAGGGATTCTCGAGTCTGTTTCGGCAATGAAACGAGCTATGTTGCCTACCTCCTCTGCGTCTACATAGCCAGGAACAAGAAGGGTGCTCGCGGTTAAAACAGGCAATTCTGGTCGCATGTTAAAGAATTTCTCACCAATCAGCCTGAACGATTTTAGAGTCGGCTCGTTGGAAACTCCGCAAAGAGCCATGTTTAGGTTTGGGTTCCATGTTTTCAAATCAAACTTTACGTTTCCTCCACTGTTGAGCGAGAGTTCAGCCGCTTTTAACGCGAGTTCTTCTTTCCAGTAGCCGTTGGTTTCCCAACAGATACGCATGATACGCTTTTCATCTGTCGCCCTTCTAACCGCCAGTTGACTGGTTTTGATCGCGTGAGGCATCTGCACTGATGGGTCACCCCCGAAATAACAGATGCAAGAAACATGATGATCGGCTTTTTCAGCAAGGCTTGCTGCGCTCATCATGGGGTGAAGCCCGCTCGCTAGGCTTCGGTAGTGCCAGTTTTGACAGTAGAGGCAGTCGTAACTGCAGGCGCCGTAGAAAACGGCTAGGTTGGAATGCCCTGTTTCCGCCGTCTCTTTATAGGCGTATTTTGGATAGCCCGCGCCGGTGCAGCCTGGACAGAACCACCAGGCCACGCAGTTGGTGGGCAAGGGGTCATAATACCATTGTAGCACGCCTTTTTCTGGAGTTCCACCCATCCGAACTAGTCGACCATCAACGTTGAAGACCAAACCGCAGAAACCTTTTCCCCTAGCGCTTATTCTACAGTCGTTAGCGCACATTCCGCAAGCAAGACCCTTTTGGTCTCTCGGCGGTTTGGATGGAAACCCAAAAGTTTTACGGCTTTCTGCATGAATGCGGTCAGTGATCTTCAGGGCTGCATCTGATTTTTCTCGAATGCATCGTGAACAAACTCCGAGTTTTTCTGATATTATAGGAGAACTGGCGCCGCAGAGTCGGCATTGCCGCAAGTCCTGCACCGACAGAGTTATGGAAAGAGTTGTTTTTAGTTGTTGTTATGACAGTTTCTTGAAACAACTGGCTTAACAGACGATTTTTTATAAGACAGGCAGAACTATAGTCTGGTAAAATTGGATTCCACATGGCATTCGATGCAGATCAAAGAGGTTCTACATGCCTTACAGTCTGATCTGAAAGGCTTGAATAGTGAAGAAGCCGAGCTGAGACTGCGGAAGTTTGGATACAACGAGTTAGAAAAACGAAAAAGTGTGTCTCCGCTGCAGATTTTCTTCGCTCAATTTAAGAACATTTTCGTAATCATGCTGTTAATCGCTATCATAATTTCTGTTATAATCGGCTGGCGAGAAGCACAGGCTGCTACTGAATCACAGGCATGGATCGAGACCTTTGTGGATGCTTTAGCAATAGGAGCTATTGTAGTTCTCAATGTAGCTGTTGGCTTTGGTCAAGAGTATCGGTCAGAAAAGGCTATGGAAGCTATGAAAAAATTGACTGCCCCGAGAGCCAGGGTGCTGCGAGATGAAAAGGATGTTATGATTCCAGCTAGAGAAGTAGTACCGGGAGACATCCTTCTTCTCGAAATCGGAGACCGAATATCTGCTGATGGGCGACTAATAGAAACTGTAGATTTAAGTGTCGATGAGTCCACTTTAACAGGCGAATCGACTCCAATTAGTAAGAATACAAGCATTCTCGCAGTTGAAACTTCCGTAGCGGACAGAAAGAACATGGTTTTCATGGGCACTCATGTGACCTATGGCAGAGGAAAGGCTGTCGTAACATCAACTAGTATGAATACTCAGTTTGGAAAAATCGCTGAAATGGTGCAGATGGTTGAGAAGGAAGAAATACCCCTTAAACTTAAGCTTGACCGATTTGCCAAAAAATTAGGAATAATGGTCGTTATTGCCTCTATAACCATACTCCTTCTCGATTTAGTTAGAATAGGAAGGATAGAAATCGAGTTATTCATGACCTCCGTGGCTTTGGCTGTATCTGCTGTTCCGGAAGGCTTGCCAGCCATAGTCACGGTGACTCTTGCTCTCGGTGCGCGGGAGTTATCAAAACGTAACGCTGTTATCAGAAGGCTTGCCTCTGTCGAAACCTTGGGCTCCACGACTGTCATCTGCTCCGATAAAACAGGAACTTTAACCAGAGGTGAGATGACTGTGCGCAAGATTTTCATTAACAACAAGATAGTTGAGGTCACTGGTACTGGTTATGAGCCTAAAGGCGAATTTTATCAAGACGGAAACCGAATCAACCCTGCTGAGGACAAACATCTCGCTTTGCTCTTAAAGATAGGTGTATTATGCAATAATGCCAACTATAATGGAACAAACGTTATTGGAGACCCCACTGAAGGAGCATTAATTGTAGTTGCAGCCAAAGGTGGAATACAGGAAAGTGAAGTTGAAAGACAATATCCACGCATAAGTGAAATACCTTTTAGTTCTGAAAGAAAACGCATGACAACTATACATGAGACGCCGGATAGACATCGAGTTGCCTACATGAAAGGTTCCCCGGAAACTGTGTTGCAACTCTGTGGACGCGTCTATCAGAATGGTAAGGAGACAAAGCTTAGCAAAGTGACGAGAGATGAAATACTCAGCAAAAATGAGGAAATGGCAAATCAGGCTATGCGAATTTTAGGAATTGCATACAGAGTGATGCGTGAACAACTCACAGAATATAACGAAGAGAGCGTTGAGGGAGACCTTGTTTTCATAGGTCTCGTAGGAATGATTGACCCGCCACGAGAAGAAGCCAAAGAAGCGGTCGGATTATGCGAAAAAGCGGGAATAAAAGTGGTGATGATTACTGGAGACCATAAATCAACTGCAGTCGCAGTTGCAAGAGAACTCGGCATAATGAAAAGTGGACTTGCGCTGACTGGTGAAGAACTCGACGGAACAAGTGAAGAAGAATTTGAAAAAGCAGTAGAAAATGTCTCAGTCTATGCAAGGGTTTCTCCCGAACACAAACTGCGAATAGTCAAGGCAATGAAAAAGAAGGGTCACATCGTCGCCATGACAGGCGATGGAGTGAATGATGCACCTGCACTTAAGCAAGCGGACATTGGTGTGGCAATGGGCATTACTGGAACCGACGTGACCAAAGAAGCCTCGGACATGATACTTGCAGACGACAACTTTGCCACAATTGTTAATGCTGTAAAAGGGGGGCGAATCATTTACGATAATATTCAAAAGTTTATTAGATTCCTACTAGCCGTTAATTTCGTTGAGTTGGTCCTCGTAGGCTTCTTCGCTCTTTTTGGTTTGCCTCTACCGCTTCTTCCAGCCATGATTCTGTGGATAAACCTGGTTACGGATGGTCCACCAGCCGTGGCTTTAAGCATGGATCCTCCATCTGAGGATGTGATGCAACGGTCGCCCCGTAGCCCAAAGGAAGGCATATTGCATGGAATGTTAGTTTTCATGCTTTCATCTTCACTAATCCTCCTAGTTGCGGAAATTGGCGCCTTTTGGTGGGGATTTGCAGTTATTGGGTCGATGGAAAAGGCGAGAACCATGGTCTTTATGGTCACATGTTTTTATCAGCTGGTAGTAGTGTGGAACTGCCGCTCAGAAAGCCACAACGCTTTCAAAGTGGGGTTCCTATCCAATAAATCGTTACTGATAGCTGTGATTATATCTATCTTCTCCACCGTGGCAGTAATCTATGTGCCCCTATTGCAATTCATGTTTCAGACGGTCACGCTAGATTTGATTGACTGGGCACTTGTGGTTTTCTTTTCTTCCTGGGGATTCTTTGTAATCCCAGAGGTTTTCATGAAAAGATTTAAACATTAATGCGAAACACCTTCTGCTTGAAATTTTCATCCCTTTCATTCAGTACACTTCATATTTGAACCATATTAGAGGGGTCTAGCCCTTGCGCACACACGCACAAACAAGAATCATGATCAGGCGGCTGTTGGCAATGGTCCCTTCGGCGCCACTGTTTTTTCTCTCCAAATCTTCACAAAAGAAGGCGTGACAACCACACGTTCCTCACCCAAGCGGGCTATGTCTCCTCCCACAACCTGGGTAAACTCAAGCAGCTGGCTCACAGCCGTCTTAACATCATCAAGGCTCTTCCTAGCCAGAGGACTAACCTTCAAAATCAAGATGTTACCCTCCTTAACCTCACGCTTAACAACATCCACATCCTCCAAAGCCCGAAGAGGCAAAGCTTTCAAGTAAACCCGACTCGGAGGAACTCCCGCCTGAACCGTCTCCGTCTTAGGTTCCGCTTTCTCGGCGCTCTTGATTCTTGTCATAACCTTACCGAAGGGGTTACCCAATTTTGGCAAACCTTTCCAACTCCTAACATACTTGAGAATTGCACAGACTTTAACGTTTCTTTAACGTTCCAACAGCTCGGTAACCCATACATGGATAGCATTAGGTTCTTAATGCTTGTGAATCTATGTTCGATGCAACTGAACATTCAAAAACAACATTTGCCACGATTTTGCTCGTTCATTCTGCCTATCTGAGTAAACGAAGGCTAAAAAACAAACGCTTAGTGAGGGGGATAATTAACATTTTTTTAACAAATTTGACAACAAGTTGAACCTAAGAGACGCTAGAGTTCGCCTCGCTCCCTCTTCTTAGCCTCAATCATGTCCCTGCACTTGTCAGCGAACTCACACCAGTCCAAGCACGATTGAACCTTACCTCTGGAAACAACGATTCCACAGTTGGGACACTGCGCCTCATTCTCATCGCTCCAGATTTCAACGTCGCCACCGCACTTTGGACACTTGAGATAGGACGGCGTAGGTCTCATAAACTGAGAAATGCCTGGGCACGAGGCTGGGTTCTTGGACATTTGAGGACTCGCCTTTCTAAGATTTGTATCAGATTAAACGCAATTATAAACGTTCCCTTCAAAACAGTCAAAATTTTTCAACTGTTAGCAGCAAGTTTCTTTAACTGGCTCCATAGGCTGTCGCCCACGTAATGCATGTTTCGGGCAATTTTTCCCTTTTTCAAATCACGTGCTGTTTGGGAGTCCGTTAGCGACATGGCTATTGCCAAGGGTTTGTTGTGGCGTTCATCGGTTACGACCACGTAATCGTTGGGTTTGTAGTCTTTCTCGATTCGGACGACGCCTGGCGCCATTATGTCTGCTCCGTTGCAGACGTGGGGCACTGCGCCCATGTTTACGACTATTTTTGGAAGCAATTGCTGGCCTTCTTGGAAGAGCAGAGTTGGCATGAGCATGTTTTTCCAGACGGCTACTAATGGTCTGTGGTTTATGAAGTAGATTTTGGCTGCTTGGGTTTCAGCCACCTCAACATTGGTCTTGGTTTCAAACAGTTGCGCAATGTCGATGCTGAGTTTTTGTGATAGGTCGTTGAACAGTTGGGTGGTTTCCTTCTCCCGTAGATAGTATCTTCGTTTGGTCTGGGACATTGTTGAAGGTTTTCTCCGACTGCAATAACATTTAAATTAAGTCGTTTGCACCTATAAAGGCTAGACTATAGTATTAAAAAGAAGGCGTTGTTTATGAGCGAAATGACCACGCAAATCTTGGAGGAGAGCCTCGGAAAGATTGTGCTCGTTCGGTTGAAGGGAGGCAAGAGCCTGCGCGGAAAACTCAAGGGATACGACCAGCATCTGAACTTGGTTTTGGAGGAAACCGAAGACACGACGAGTGCAGAGAACGTGAAGAAACTCGGCGTCATCATTGTTCGAGGCGACAACGTCATTCTTATTTCTCCCCCTCCACGATAGTCTGCGTTGAGCCTGTGTGGGTGAGGTTAGGCTTTGCCAAAGACAAGCAAGGGCACGCCTTCAATGGGCAGGCGGATGGGCAAGACCCTTCATATCATGTGTCGACGGTGCGGCAGAAGAGCCTACAACGTAGCCAAGAAGCGTTGCGCTGCCTGTGGCTACGGAGAATCAACTAGAATTAGACAGTTTGCGTGGCAGAACAAGAAGTTAACTGGAGAAAGACTGCGTTAGGCACGTTTTTTGTCGTTGTGTTTTGTTGTCTCTTGCGCTTGTGAGACCTCTCTACCTCGGGGAGAGATGAGAATGGTACGGAATTTTTCATATGAAAGATTGTTTCATAAGGCATAAATGTTTGTTATAGCTATTTGTTTAATTGCGCTTAGTCTCTTTCTTTTAGACGATGAAGCGTCCAGAATGGAGAAAGGGGGAGAAGCGATAATTGGAAAGAAAAACAGCTTCTGGAATAATGCTTACACTGCTGTTACTTACCATGATGTCTTTTAGTTTTCCATATCTTCAGCCAGTTTCTGAGGTGATGGCTGAATCTTCTATTCCATCATTTGTTGTAGAGAACAAATTCGTGTATGAGGGTGGTGCTGCCTTTCAGTGGCTTGACGCGCACGTTTCATATTATCAATTTGATTATTGGCTTCTTCAGCAGACGCTGGAGACATTACTCTGGTACAACGGGTCCAGTTCTACACAAGTCATTCCTTGGCTTGCAGAGAGCTACACACAGATAAATGCTACCACTTATGAATTCACACTGAGGCAGAACATAAAATTCCAAGACGGAACGCCTTTCAACGCAACCGCTGTCTGGTTCAGCTTAAATCGATTGTTGATTATGGATGGCACAAGCGGCACAGGAATTCATGGAAGTCAATCAGCATGGATTGTGGAGCAGATGCTCGACACAAGTCTCTCCTGGGCATTCACTGGCTATCAACCCTACGATTCAGCTTGGGTTAAAAAAGTTCTTGACCAAAACTTCGTGCAAATTCTGGACACATACACTATTAGGTTAAACATCAAAACTCCCGTGCAACTCCAGTTTCCATACTTGTTGTTGTCAGGTCCCTGGGCATCCATAATCTCTCCAACCTCAGTGATCGCAAAAGACTACTCTTACCACAACTGGGGAACATGGGACGGGAACTACACCAAATACTTTGAGCACATGGCAGGTGTGGGAGACACGTACTTTAACGTGCCACAGCAGGGATGGAGGATTGGCACAGGTCCATACTACATCCAAAGCGTTGAACCGACAACTTACAGGGTAGTCTTAATGGCAAATCCAGCGTATTGGGGAGGCCCTAACAATATTGAGCGTCCGATAGGTCAACCAAAGATAAGCGAGATTGACTTCAACTACGTCCAGAGTTTTGCCACAAGACTGAACGATCTGGAGGCTGGAAACGCGACGGGCATAGCTGTTCCTCAGTCTAATATTTTTTCGGTTGTTGACCGTGACGAATGGCTCTTGAATGGAACCTTCAAATCATTAATCCCTGAAGTAACCATCTATGGACCTTTTACTCAGTTCTCGAATACTTGGTTCAACTTCATAACCAATGTGACAGATGCCGAAGGGCAACTTAGAACGTTCCAGCCTATGGCCGATAGGAGAATCAGACTTGCAATTGCGTCTGCAGTGAATTTAACGGACATCAACATAAACGTGAACAACAGACTGGGGCAGGTAGCCAACAACCTGATTCCACCTGACACAGCGCCAGAAGGAGCCTACAACCCAAGTATTACGCCTCCATGGTCCTACAACTTGACAAAAGCCGCGGAACTGCTCGTTGATGCCATGAAAAATCCAATGACATCATTTACATATTACAACGGAACACCGATTCCAGAAGGCATTATCGACAACAGTTTTGGAGACACAGATGACGACGGCGTAGTGGAAATATCCTACACCATCGAAATGTATGTAGGATCCAGAGATACTGTACACCAAACATTACTGACAACCCTTGCTACAAATCTGAACAGGACGGCTGCAAATGTCGAAGATGGGGGCAACGCGACGGGTCTTTATTTCGCGGTTGTGCCAGTTCCTGGTGGTCAGCAGTACACTCTTGCTTCGCAACACAGGATTTACATGTACTGGGGCGGATGGGTCGCCGACTATAACCATGTGTTGAATTGGTTGACACCTATGTATCGGTCCACTAATACCTACGGCATGTGGAACCAAATGAATTACACCACACTCGATGGTTATGTTCAAGCAGCTCGACAGGCAGATGCAGCAGGGAACCTAACCGCATTGTTGCATTACAATGATCTCGCGAACCAATTTGCAGACGACAACGTACTGTTCTTCTATACATTCTATCCCTTGACTTACTTTGTTCGTTCATCATTCCTAGAAGGCTGGTACTACAACCCAGCCTTGCAAGGAGAATACTTCGCAACTTTCTATTATCCAGTCGAGTACACGTACACGCCTGCGGGAGAAAATGTCACGGCACCCCTCACACAAGACGTGAACATTACCTTTGACCAAGTAAGCTCTGGAGGCATCACTTCACTTTATCGGACTGAGACTGGGCCTGCCCCTCCAGGAGGCTTTGAATTGGCAGGACAATACTATGAAATCCAAACCAACGCCACATTTTCTGGTGAAATTACCATTAGAATTGCCTACGACGATTCGGGCATGACTCAGCTGGTCGAAGCCACATTGCGACTAAACCAATGGGACGAGACACTTCAACAATGGGTAGACATCACTACACAAGTTGACACAGTAAACAACATTATTTACGGCGTTACCACGCACCTGTCAATATTCGGAGTCAGAAACATCATACCTGTTCCCCAAGAAATCGAAATCCTGAACCTAGCGTCTTCAAAAACAGTTGTATGCCAAGGGTACAACGTAACCATAAGTGTCACCCTCTTGAATCAAGGAGGTTCCACTAAAACCTTCGACGTCTTCGTCTACGCTAACAGTTCATTGATTGGCAGTCGAACGGTTTCAAACCTTGCTCCGAGTCAACAAACAACCATCGCCATCAACGGGACTGCGAACGTTGCTAAGGGCAACTACACTCTGAGCGTCTTTGATCGTCCGATAAGTTGGGTTATCGTTGCCATGATAGGAGACATAACAGGACCCAACGGATGGCCAGATGGCAAAGTAGAAATGAGAGATGTAGCCCTAGTTTGCAGATACTTCGGACAGCGGGTGCCACCTGCTCCGCCTAACTGCGACGTCGATAACAACGGTAAAGTAGAAATCAAAGACATAGCTATCGTAGCCAAAAACTTCGGAAAAACCGACCCATAAAAACTCTATTTTTCTCCATTTTATGTAATAGGATATCTTCTAAATAACAGTGAAAATATTAGTTTCAGTGGGCACTCTCAGAATTTTGTGTCTGTTGTTGAGTGCAACTTAAATATTCGCTGTTGCTTATCTGCAGATAAGTTATCTCTACCGAGGTTACTCACATGGTTGTGGAGGAAGAAGAGACGGAGGAAGTTACCACATCCGAAAAAAAGTATGAACACCTAGAAGACCTGCCAGGTGTGGGACCCGCCACCGCGCAGAAACTCCGTGAATTGGGCTTCAACACGGTTGAGTCGTTGGCAACCGCCACGGTGAGGGAGCTTGAACCCGCGGGCATAGGTGAAAAGAAGGCTTTTGACGTCATCCGTGCAGCGCGCTCCTCGCTCTCTGTGTCTTTCATCCGTGCAGACGAACTGTTAAAGATGCGTCAGAGTGTTCTCCGTCTCACATCTGGAAGCAAGGCAATAGACGAGATTCTAGGCGGCGGCTTAGAAACCCAAACCATCACGGAGTTTTACGGCGAGTACGGGAGCGGTAAGAGTCAGCTTTGCCACCAGATGTGCGTGAACGTGCAGTTGCCAACTGAGAGAGGCGGACTCGGCGGAGGCGCCTTGTACGTAGACACTGAGAACACTTTTCGCACCGAGCGCATTGTTCAAATGGCACAGCACTTGGGCTTGAACCCAGAAGAGGTTGTGAAAAACGTGATTTTCGCCGAAGCCTACACGTCGGATCATCAGATGTTTCTGCTTGAAAACGCTGACAAGGTGATTAAAGAGAACAACATCCGCCTGATAATTGTGGATTCCTTAACCGCGCATTTCCGCAGCGAGTACTTGGGCAGAGAGATGCTAGCTGAACGACAACAGAAGCTGAACAAGCACATGCATCGGCTGATTCGTTTGGCTCGGGCGTTTAACGCTGTTGCTGTCGTGACCAATCAGGTTATGGCTAAACCCGACGTCTTTTTTGGCGACGCTGTTCATCCTGTCGGCGGTCACATTGTGGCGCATACGAGTCACACTAGGGTTTATTTGCGCAAGTCGGCGCGTGGACCAACCCGCATCGCGCGTTTGGTTTCGAGTCCTTACCTGCCCGAGGGTGAAAGGATCTTCAAGGTCACTGAGAATGGTGTGGAAGACATTTCGGAAGAGGATCAGCAGCAGGGACGCCGTTGACTAGGACAATTCCAAAAGTTTATGTTACAAGGTTCTTTCAGTTAGTGACTGCTCGACAGTTCGCCGAGGCTGAACGAGTTTTGGAGAGGCTGAAGCAAAAAATCAACATGAGCGAGCGCAACAGGGGCTATTTTCAGGCGCTCTACGGCATGCTCTTGGCGCAGAGAAGCAACAACGACAGGTACGTTTTTCTCTCAAACCTCAATCCCAAGGATAAGAAGGAGTTGAAAAACTGCCGTCGAGAGTTTAAGACACACAGTGAATACGGTCTCCACGCAGACTATGACAGAGGCTTCTTCTCAGCTTGGGCAGACTACATGCGAATCCTGTCCAAACTTGAACTACCGCTCGCTCCCATTCCAAACAAGAATAATATACAAAAAGAGGCGGAATTCGAGGAGGCCGAACCAGAGAAGAAAGAAGAAGAAAATGAAACCATAGGCACAGAGACAGAGGAAGCACAGAACGAGATAGAAACGGAAGCAGAAAAAGAAGAGATCGAAGTAGTGGCGAAAACCGAGGATGCTGAAACGGTTGAACCTCAACAGAGCACCTTGGTTGATTTTTCCAGATAAACATTTTTTTCAATTGCTCAACCCTATAAGTAAAGTGTGTGCGACTGAAGGGGTGTAAAGCTGTTTGAGGGTTGTTTACCACGAACGTTACCGAGAGGTTTATTCCGCTGACCCCGCAGCTCAGCCAGGTCGAATAGAGAGCATCTACAATGAATTGCATGGTCGGTTTGAGTTTGTCAAGCCGGAGCCAGCCAGAGAAGAAGACATGCTCTTGGTTCACAGTGTGAGTCACGTGGAGTATGTCAAGGCGAATCCTTTACTCTACGAAATTGCTCTAGTAGCCGTCGGAGGCGCCATAAAAGCCTCAGAAATAGCTCTTACAGGCGAACCAGCTTTCGGATTGATTCGTCCGCCGGGTCATCACGCCAGCCCTAACTCAAGTTGGGGCTTCTGCTACTTCAACAATATAGCAATCTCCATAGAAAAGTTAAGGCATGAACGCAAAATCGACAAAGCCGTGATTGTTGACTTCGACTTGCACTTCGGCGACGGAACAGCCAACACTTTTCAAGGCGTTAGTGAAGTCACGTATTTTCATCCAGAAGCCGGGAACCGTCAAGCCTTCCTGGATGAAATCTCAAGATTTTTAGCCGCAAAGAAAGACAGAGTTGGCATAGTTGCGGTTTCTGCTGGATTCGATAGGCACGAACAGGACTGGGGCGGAATGCTCAAAACCGAAGACTACTCGGCGATTGGAAAAGTGATAAAGGAATTCGCTGAAAAAATGTGTCTTGGGAAAAGATACGCAGTTCTCGAAGGCGGATACAACCATTCGGTTCTAGGCAAGAATGTGAGGGCTTTCCTGGAAGGCATGTCCTAAGTTACCAGTTGAAAAAATGGAATCAAAGGTTCCATGAATACTTAATCAGCTTCCTTGTTTTTTCTCGTCTTTTGAACATAATTTACGAGCAATCCAACTAAAATGCCAAACAATAGGCCAGCAAAAGGAAACCTAAGGTCTGGTCCGTGCCAAGGGATTTCTGGAGGAGGAAGAGCTAGCCACCAGCCTATTACAAATCCTATGCTGCCTAGGGCAATTCCAAATCCGAGAGCATACTTTAAATAACTTTCTAATGCGCTCTTTTTTTGCGCTTTCAAACACTCTTCTCCTAAACCTTAAAAAAGTTCTCCCTTATGTTAAGCCTATAAGGTTTTTACAGGTCCATCATCAAAATACTTCTCTAACAAGAGATATTAGCGTCATCTCGTGATTTATGGTTTGGATGCTGCGTCATGCCCACCAACTTGCCGCCAACAGCCAAGAAGAAATGGAACGAGGTCACAAACGCCCAGACGCCGCAGGAAAAACTGCAGAAGTTACAGGAGTTTTTGAGCCTAGTTCCCCAGCACAAGGGCACGGCGCGTTTGTGTGTCCAGGTTAAACGGCAAATCAAAACCTTGCAGAAGGAGATTGAAGAGAAGAAGCGGAGAAGAACTGGGCGAGGTGGACCCAAGTTCTTTTTGGAGAAGGAGGGCGCGGCGCAGATAGTGATTTTGGGTCCGACCAAGGTGGGTCGAAGTAGCCTCTTAACTTCGATAACCAACGCCAAAACCGAGGTTTCAGATTATCCCTACACTACTCGTGAGCCTGTGCCTGGCATGTTGCAATACGAAGACCTGCAGTTTCAGATTGTGGAAGCGCCTGCGTTAATTCAAGGCGCTGCTGAGGGCGAGTCTTGGGGTCTTCAGAGCCTTGGGTTGGCGAGAAACGCTGACGGACTCATTCTAATGGTTGATTTAAGCCAGAATACGGACAAACAGTTGATGCTGATTTTAGGTGAAATGGAGAAGGCGCGGATTTTGACGCAGAAACCTCGCGCTAAGGTTGAAATCGAACGTAAGCACATGGGTGCAGGTCTCAGAATCATCGTTGTTGGGCGCCTTGTCAACTGCAACCTGCGCGATGTTGAAGGCTTGTTGAAGGGTTACCGCGTCCTAGATGGCGTGGTTAGGATTTACGGTGAAGCCACTTTGGACGATGTTGAAGACGCCATCTTTGAGAGCACAATTTATCGCCCAGCAATCATAGTGGCCAACAAGACAGACACGCCAGAAGCCGTGAAGAACCTGAAAGAACTGGAAAGATTCGTGGGCAACCTGATGCCTATTGTTTCGGTTTCGTGCAAAACCATGACTGGGCTTGAGAAACTGGGAACCGAGATTTTCAGGGCGCTCGAGGTCATCCGCGTTTACACAAAGGAACCGAGCGAGAGGAAGCCGTCGCCCAAACCCTTCATTTTGAAAAAGGGCGCCGCAGTTTCTGATTTAGCCAAATTGGTTCACAGCGATTTTATAAAGCGTTTCTCCTACGCCCGAGTGTGGTCAAAACGCCTTTCATTCAGTCCGCAGAAGGTCGGTGCAACATTCCCTTTAGAAGACAAAGACACAGTCGAATTGCACGCAAAATGAGTTGATTAAAAAAAGGCTAACGGGAAGACCTGGCTATGCGTTCCATTTCGTTTCGTTTGGAAATCGCGTAACTCTTGACATCCCTGTTGGCTGCCAGAATCAACTCTTCGGCTAAACACTCGTCAAACGTGCGCGGGTTGTTCAAGGAAGCCTTTCGGGCGCCCTCAGTGATGAGTCTTAGAGCCAAATCAACACGACGCTGCGGCGAGATGTCCACAGCCATGTGATAGACTATTCCACCGTAACTTATCCTCGTAGTGTCTTCGCAGGGTGCTGCGTTTTCAACCGCTTTAACAAGAACATCAACTGGATTCTGACCAGTGCGGAGGTTTATTAGTTCGAAGGCGTTCTTAGCCGCGTTTATGACCCGGGCTTTTTTTCCGGCGTTTTTTCCGGGTCGCATCAGATCGTTGATTAATCGCTCAACAATGTTGACTTCAGCCTTACGAAACCTGCCGTGTTCGTGCCTTCCCATGCTGTGAGGCGCATAAACTGGACGAAGAGAAACGTAGCGTTTGAGCCCTAGGTCTTTGACTTCGATTCCGTTGAAGCTCCACTTTCCGAAGAGTTTGATTTCCTGCTGCTCTTGCTTGCTCAACTCGGTTTTTCACCCTTTTTTATCGCATGGGTTTCTCCTTCTTGCCCAAAACCAACTCCTTTAGCGATACACCGTTCACCGTGGTGACTTTCCATCTCACTCCAGGGATGTCGCCCATGCTTCTTCCCCGTGAACCCCCGATGCCGTCAACAACAACCTCGTCGTGTTCGTCGACCACGTTTAGGGCACCGTCTCCTGGCAGAAAGGCGGTTATGACTCTGCCATTTTTAATTAGCTGGGTTCGCACGCATTTTCTGATGGCGCTGTTGGGCTGCTTGCTCTCGACGCCCACTTTTTCTAGGACTATGCCTCTGCCCATTGGTGCGCCGGCTAAGGGGTCTGATTTAACGTCTAGGCGCAGCATACGTCGCTTATAGTACATGTCGCTCCAGCGGAACTGCTTCCTTCTCTCAATTAACTTACGTGCTGCGAATTCTCCGCTGGTTTTTGAACCCATGTCTTGTTGTTACCTCACGCTACCATAAAACGCAACAACTCATATTTAAGCAAATAGAAGTTGTTTTCACCAAATACCGATTGTCTGGGCATGGTTCACTTGCGTTTTCTGAAGAGCATGATGCTTTCTTGGGTGACGACATATTCAAACCCTGCTTCTATGAGGCTCGTGGCTTCGTCGACTGTTTTGGCAATGGCTGAGTGGAACTCGTCGCTTTCAAACTGAATGAGCTGCGTGTAAAGCATGGTGTTGTTGATATTCTTGTGGCCAAGGGTCTGCATGACGTGTAGGATATTCTTTGTTTTGGCGTATTCCATCGTTGCCTTCCAGTGGCGCAGGGTGTGAAAGTGAATCTGTTTTAGACGTGGGTTCTGAAGTTTCACCGCGGCTCTTATTCTCTGCTGCCTGAAGTTTGAGGCAACGCCGTCTCGTGAGACACCGTTGAAGACTTTGTCGCTTTGTTTAGGTAATGCGTTGAGCATGCCGATCAGTTTGTTGCTGACTTTGAACATTCTTGGGTTGCTGTTCTTCTCCGGGTCGTTTATCGCTATGGTGCACTGTTCGGAATCAACGTCGGTCCATTTTAAGCGTAGGACCTCGCCTATTCTGGCACCTGTTTCTTTCAATGTTTGAAGGATGGTTCCTGTCTTTGGACCGCATGAGGCTACGAGGACATCGATTTCTTTTTCAAGTGGGATGAATGGCAGCTTCCGTTGTGGTTCGTAGTTTGGTGGGTCGATCCATTTTATTCCATGCTTCAAACAGTAGGCAGCGTAAGCGGTGCAAGCTTGTTTCTTCGTGGAGACAGCCCATTGATCCTGTTGGCTAATCACATCCTTGACGCTTTCTGGATCGTTAAGGTTGGCTCCTCTCTCGAGAAGCATAGTTAGGTATCGGCTGTAAATGTTGATTGTTGCCGGTTGTCGCCCCTGCTTTTTGAGGTGCCATGCCAATTCTACGATTTTGCCTTTGATGTTTGCGCTTATGCTTATCGTTGTGGCTCCCGCGACCTTTTCATTTCGGGGCTCCTGCATTTCAGCCAAGTTTTTCGCCTCGCTTTCTGAGACGCGTACTCGGCGATTCCTATTATAGTCCCGAAAGTTATTTATAGATTTCGCTACTACAGTCCCATTATGCGAGGCTACATCTTCACTCCCTTGGAAAGAAGGCTTATCCAAAAACTTCTGAAGGGCGACATTCCTGCGACTGACACCAATGTTCGGAAACTTCTCTACCGTGTCAGAACCTTTAACGCGTTGGTCAGTGATGTTGAGCTTTTCCTTCAACTCCGTAGACGACTCGCTGAATCTAAATCCGCAACTTCGACATAGCCATCGTTGAGCTGGTTGGTTGTTACTACGACTAAACCGTAAACCGTCTTTCCATAACTTCTGTGAGCCGCATTGAGGACAAGTGAGTGGTTTAGGGGGCTGTGCGGCCGGGTTGAAGGAGTTATCCCGCTCACTATCGGTTGAGCCGCTTTGCCAAGTACGCGGAGGCGACGCCCTCGAAGTCGGGGCGGTATGAGCAGCCTCTCCCCTAACCATTCATGTCTTCTTTCCTCGGCAACCAGGATTTCTCATGCTACCATCTGTTACGACAACCACAAAGCCTCTGCACTTCGGCAAATACACACATTCCAGGACAGTTATGTTCTCAGGCTCAGGTCCTGACTTGAAGAGACTACAGGCGATTCTCTTGGCTATGCGGTGTACAGTTGCGATATTATCAAAGTCCCGACCTATTTCGCCCGCAATAAACAAGCCTTTTTTAAGGAGATTTTCAGCACCATAGCCAGCTGGCAGAGGCTCAAAACTCATTTCGGTTCTTCGCTCACAGGCAACCACCTTTAGATTTAGATGCAACCATTCGGAATGAGCATGAAATGCGTAACATTATCAACCCTCGTCTTCATCTCTCGGGGGCTTGATCACTTCAACAAGCTGAAACTTTATTGTGTCGCCGAGTCGGATATCGTGCAAGCGTACAACTTCAGGATCTAAGCCGATGTAGAGAAGTCGACTGTGTCGCCGAACCCGAGCATAGCCAACAAACCACAACTTCTCGTGTTTAGGCTGAAAGTGTTTAGGCTGATCACTTTCAGAAAGCCTCATTTTGTCTGATCGGCGAGTTTTCACCATGACATCATTCACCTCTTACTTTTTTGCATCGTTTAGAGTGACTTTTAACACATGCCCAAAAACGAGAGGGAACTTGATACTGCTTAGTATAGATCATTTTCCCCAAAAACGACCTCTCATACGTTTTTTTCCATAGTGAACTGAGTTTCTGACTCATTTTTTCAACTCTCATTTCGTCCTTTCTTTCCCTTTGAAATCGGGTCCTCGAGTAGGTTGAGTTTCCAAGTGCGTGGGTGGCCGCGCCCATGCGAAATAGGAAGTATTACGCCTGATTTCTCGAAGGCTTGCCAAGCTTCGTAGAAGGCACGGTAAAGCAGGTGATTTTTAGCCCAATCTGGAAGAGGCTTCATGACTTCCTGTTGAGTTTTAGGTCCATGCCTTAGGCTTTCTACTATGTGGATCTGCATTTTCTCTAAGAAGAAACTCCGAACCAATTCGCCTTCAAGTTTATTGATGCGCTCGAAAGCTGTGTCGACTCGCGAGTCTAGCCATTTTTGGTTCTGCTTCAACGCTTCAAGCTCTTTGTTAACGTTTTCAGCCCACTCTTCCCATGTAACCATTTTACACCACCACAGCCTTGCCCAGATTCGGACTCCTCATCAAAATGCTCTGTTTGAATGCTTCATCAATAGCGTGTCTAGGATCATCCAACTTCAGTTCGCTTTTGATAAAGTCAGTTAGGTCCAAGAGGTTGATTTCGCTGCGCTCATTTCGATTGGAGTTGCACCAACCCTTGATAGAAATCATAATAGAATCGGCTGGCTCCGCTTGTGCATCCAGATTGAACTCTTGGATTTTTCGTTCTTCGGCTAATCTGTGAGCTTTAACCAGATCTATTAGATGGTTGATTCCTTTGGTGGTCTGAGTCTTTCTTTTGATGATGCCCAGATTCTTCAGAGCGCTAGCAACAATATGATAACTCCGCACGATTTGTAGGCCTAGCTGTTTTTGAGCGACATCGGTTAGGTCTTTGAGTGCAAATGTCTGGCTTTCCTGGTCTTCAGTTTTGAAGGTGAAAAAATACGAAAGGAGGCAGTCTTCAACGTCACTCGTTATGTCTCCTCTTTCTGACCTTTCGGCATCTTCATAGGCAAGTGACAAGAGTTCGCTGTAACGGTCGGGATAATACACTTTGCACACTGCTAGTAATGGGCTCCAAAGGTCAAACCGGCGCCCAAACAGTTTATCATCTTGCTGAAGCTTTCCGTAGGCTTCAAGGACTTGCTGCCAGGTGTTTATTACACTTCTTAGAAGATGTACGCGAATATCTTTCAGTTCTGAGTCAAGCGATATGAAACGTCTTCTTTCTGTGTAAGGGCTTCCTTTCGGCGCAGTTTCTGTAACGCATTCGACAACTTTGTGGCTGAAGGGAACAGACTGGCGCACTGATAGAACCTTAGGGCAAAATATGTAGAAATCCTGAGGTTTGTTTTCTTCTCCAACGCAACGTCTGACATATCCATTCTGCTCGATAATCTCAAACAAATCGATTAAATCAACATCTCTGACATTTACCTTTGTCAAGTCAGCGAAGAAGGTAGGTCTCCCAGCTTCTACACTTCTAAAAAGTGGCGCGCTTCTTAGACCAGCCTGAAGACCTGTTGGATTCCAACACATCATTGAAAGTAGAAGCGCAATAGTTGATTTGCCGCTTCCTCTAGGCCCCTGAAAAACTAGGTGTGGAAAAAATAGGAATAAACGGTGAAGATAAGTGGCTATGACAAAACAACTGCTTGCCAGATGCCAACGAGGGTCCGAGTGATAAAAATAGTATAAGACTTTGTGGAGTACTTTATCAGAAACGTTTTTTTCGCCATTTTTTGATGAAAGCCCCCCGTCCTCTGCCTCTCTTGCCATTAAGAGAATTTCCTTCATCTGTTCTCTTGACAAGCCTAGAGGGATTGGCTCTTTTATCTGAATAGATAGAGGATTCCAGTCTTCAAGCATTCGGGACTCAGAATCGACCATAAATGCTTTTTTGTTGATTATTTGAACGAGTTGATGAGACTCTCCCAGATAAACTCCGATTGTCAACCCGGTTTCAGGATGATAATCAATGTAGGGATGCAGTTCAACACTGTTAGCCTTTTGCCACTCTCTCTCGATGGCTTCTTGAAGCGTCCACTCCCGCAGAGGGCACTCAGGGAGACAATAGCCCCAACTCTTTATAGATTCGCACGAAGCGGTTTTGTTAGGATCAGCGCTTCGCACCTGCACCTGGCACTTTTCTCTATCAAAGTCATCTTGGTGTCTAAAAAGGTCAACAATATCGCTCTCAGACCAGCCTAGCCGCTTGTATTCACCAGCAATGGCAAGCCTCATCAGATGCGAGACATGACGATTTTTTTCCAAAGCGGCTTCACAACACATACGTGCCTGAACTTTCCTACGTCTTTTCGCTGGGACCGTCCTAGTGACTTTTTCTGGTTTTTTCAGGCCGATGCGATACAAGCCCTTGTAGAATGTGCTTTCAAGATCCTCTAAAACGGTCAGCTCGTTATCATTCATGCGAGTGTAGCCCTTACTAGGCGCCATAATAATGAGTTTGCCAGAACCCAGAAGTTCTAGAGCTGCTAAATCATGGAAGTTGCTCACTGTCCCGACTTGTTTTCTTGAGTAGAAAACCCAGTGTTCGCCACCAGAAGGCGTCTTCTCAATTCTTGTGGCGAGAAGTTCTTTTAGAAATTTCTTTCCAAGTTCCTTCGCATTGTCAGAAACATTCTTCACGTCATAGTCAATCGCACCCAGGTACAATCCGTCAATTTTCTTGGCTCCACCGATCAAAGCAAAGCCGTCAGCTTCGTTCCATGGCAGACTAATGAAATCGTCACTCGACTGTGGAGAAGATTGAAGTTCTGTCCATTTGATTAGAGGGGTTTTTTCGCGGACTGGCACAATGTTTAAGCCTAGTTGCCAATACTCGTAAGCGATTTTCTTTAAATGTAAAACAAAATTTTTTTGTTCATTGGGCTCTATCATTGCTAAGAGACTCATCCTTTGCCCCTTGGTACTATGTCTTTTCGAGTTTCAGATCTTCAGCTTGGACATTCAACTTCGAAGCGAGCTTCACAATTTCAAAGGGGGTGGGCAAAATACCTTCAACAATCAGACTTGATGCGGTTCGCGTTATTTTTACGAAAAACCCACCAGGTTTGGCACCAAGAAAGGTTGAGTCTCCAATCAGTCTCTCGTATGCTGCTCCTCCGAAAACAACTTGTTTGACACGTTCTACAACCTCCTTGAACTGGTTTTGGTCTGCATCTTGAACCGGTAGACAGAAGGAAAAACTCCATGGGTCAGAGCTCATTCTCAGAAGCCTCACTTTCGTTTCTGTCTGAAAATTTTATCCTGTCCAAAAAGCCAATACGTATAGGCGTAGCCTTCTCCATGATAGCGATCTTTGATAGTTGCGTTATTCTGCCGGAGAATGTTGTATGCGCCACTCCAATTTTCAGGTAGGTTGCTACTTTTATGGGCTACGCCAAACTCGCCGAGTTTTTCACCTTTCTGCTCTTCAAACTTCAGAACAGTAAAGGTTTCTTCCTTCACGGCAGACGCTTCTTTAACGCCTGTCAGTTCAGCGATCTGACGCTTGACATCAAAAGCTGCTGCCTCAAGAGCGTTAGCGAAAAGCAATAGGACCTCTATGATTTTCTCAAGATCAAGCTTTCTTTCACTCATTTCGGTCTTCCTTCCCTTCCTTTTTAGGCTCGAAAGAGAGATGCAGACCATGAAAACTGTTGAACCGCCATACAGCGACGAGCCTGTCTAAGGCTTCCTCAATGGTTAGTCCAAATCTTCTGGCCTCACGCTCGAAAACTTCCTTAGGAATGCATATCTCCAAAGAGGCACTGTTTTTTCCAGTTGTTCGAATGCGATAAGTTTTAATAATTACGTTCTTGTCGTCTAGGTTTATTGTCTCTTCCATTTTTCCCACGTCTTTACCTAAATTAATGGTAAAACTTAATAAAGGTGACACATTTCTGTCATTACTGACAATAAGGCGACAGTTATGAGAGGCAATGTTAAAACTTTCAGAAAGCGTCGGGATTTGCTAAAACTCTGGAAAAAAAATGATGAACTCAGGTATAGTGAAGTTCGACGACGAGCTTTGAAGGAATTTCCAGCATTAAAAAAAGTGTCTGAGAGAACGTTTATCCGTTATCTCAATGAACTCTTGATTCAAGGTTTTCTGTCTAAGCGTGTTGGCAGCCAAAGAAGGACTTATTATCGTTTAGATATCTCTGAATTAAGACGCGAAAGAACTAGGTCCCTTCTCGACAGTCTGAAAATCGACGTATCTCTTGATCATCATTCAGCGTTCCCTCTTTCCTTTCTGCTCGCTAAAAAATTTCCGCGGCTTGGAGTTTTAGAGTTTTACAAGTGCTTTGAAGTGCTCGGTCCAGATCCTACTTGCGAATATAAAGTCTTTCTAGAGACAGGCAAACCATCGGATTTTGATGAAAAGAATATGGAGATCATGGAATATATGATGAAGTTGCGAAGCACTATGATGTTACAACAAATAACTACGTCTTTGATAGCAAATATTGTTTCATTCGTCTATGGCAAGGATCCGAGGTTCATCGAAACAGTGGATGAACTTGTCGACTGGTATAAAGATGCTTTGAACCAGAAAATAGTATTGAGTGTTGCTTTTGATGGAAAATCAATGGTCGAACACATCAAATGGGATGAAGTCAAATCAAAAGCGAAGAAGGCAGGAGAAGATTGGCAGCAAAAAATTCTGAATGCAACGGAAGAGGGCCTGAGAAAAGGTGAAGAATTTTGGAAACACCATCCTGAAGAAGCAGAAGAGCTCAGGCGCCAGTTTTCCTCCCGTTTGCCAGAACTAAACACCAAAATGTGCATTAACGCTGCCATCATGAAAATCAACGATGACTATAGAAGTCAACAGGAAGCCTTCGATGCTGTTCTAACTGTTCTTTCAGATAAAAAATTCATTAATGAAATCCGTCTGCGTAACCCATTTGGTTTGATCGGTCTGCCCAAAGGAAAGAAAACCCTCATGAAAGCAATTCAGAAATACCTGACAGACCCTCAATCATTGTACACGTTGAAACACCGGGTATATCAATATCCTGGAACACAACGAAAATACGACATGTATTGGTGGGCCGTTAGAAAAATTCAGTATGCCCAAACGTAAATATAGAAAGAGAACTACAAGTCTTTCAATTCTGGGTATAGCTTCAAGGCACCCTCAGCCACTATCTTTCCTTCGTCTGTTAGGAAGACTCTGCCTACTGATGTTTCGCCAAGTTGCCCTTGCTTTAAGAGTTTCGTCACAAGCTCAGATTTTTCCATTTCAACAGCTTTTTCTGGAGAACCCGCTTCTCTTCGATACGCATAAACTAGAATCCAATCGATTGAGAGAGTTTGTGCCATGATCAAGTGGACCAGCATAGCCGGGAAATACAATGTCAGAAAAACCTGTCAGAGAGTTCTCAGGCATCTAGCAGCTAAAGGTTACGTGGACCTTCATGGAAAAGCTGCAAATGTCGCATCACTCACAAGACTTGGAGTCGAGTACGTTTTGGGAAAACAGCGCTAGGTTCCTTCGACTTCACTGCTGGGATGACACTTCTGGGCTTCTACTCTTTCTGGATGTGCTTCTTAAAAATTTCCTTCTCCTTTTGGACCTCGGCTCCTCTCTTCAAGGTGTTGACCACAAAGTTTGTGACAAATTCTGGGTTCTCTTGAAACATCGCAATAATTGTCTTTTGCAGCAAACCTTGTTCATCTTTCGGAAGCAAATCCTCAAACATCTTGTCCATCCCTAATGACAAAACCAGCTCAACATAAGCGGATTCATTCTCAAGTTTCTCCTCAAGGACATAATCAACGACTTTCTGGAACGCTCTCAGTCTTTCCAAAAGCTCCCGAGAAATCATTACTTTAGGCATGGCTAATCTCGCCTTCCATTTTATCCCTTCTCTTCTTTCATCTTATCCAAAATCAAGACCTCTAAGGCGTGGCTACGGTTCGCGTAAACCCTAGCCGCAACCTTCTTGTCGATCCACTGAAGACATTCTTTCGGCAGTGTTATGCTCAAGCGCTCTCTAGGCACGGCTTCAACCTCGGTTCTTTCCATACGTTTGCATCTCCTTTTGTTATTTATGCGTAACTGTATGTAACCGCAATACATATAAGTATTTTGCATACACAAGTATGATTCGCCAGCAAGGAGAAAAACAAAGTGGACCATGTTGAATTGGCGGTTCAGATTCCCAAGCCTATCAGGGACTTCATCACTGCGTACCTGCACTTCTGTGGTGTCCAGGAATCTGCTGAGGATTACTTGCGCCGCGAACTTGAATGGCATGCTAAGGTGTTCGTCAAGAACCTTGTTGTTGTCAACGTGGAAGAGAGTGAGGCAATCATGGAAACCTATGGGTTGAAGAAGCTCTTGAAAGATGTTCCTGCTGAGGCCCTGGAGATTTGAAGGTTTGGGAACCACATGTAAATATGCATGAGGTGAAAAACATGGCTAAAGAAGAAAATAAGGTAGTCGGAGAAACAGAAAAAATTGTGTTCTTTGGCCACTACATAGTCAAGTGTCCCTACTGTAACCGTGAGATCGGTATACCCCAGTACCGCAGTCAGCCTGTAACCCTTGAAGATGTGCAAAGGCAAACTAGACTCGAAATAAAATCTCTGAAGCCCAAAAAAAGGTGAAAAGGAATGTGTGACGAAGAACTGTTTTCAGCGAAGGAAATTCAGCGACTACAAGATGTTGCATTCTTAGAGGGCGCCCTCGCCGCGTGTGGCGTAATCTCAACCCTCATAGATGACGCCAAAAAACAAGACAATCACTCAATAGCCGCTACGCTCGAGAAGAGAATTGACAACTTAGGCTTTTCGCTCGTGAGCGCACACGTTGAGAACCTTCAAAGTAAACTGAAACTGAAAGCCTGGATCCCTGAAGCCGACTTAACAATGACAGAGCAGCCCGAAGGGAAAACTCAGCAAACAGCGCCCTCAGAAGTTCAACAGACACAGTGAGAGCTCGAGGCGAGATGTTGAAAACTTCAACTTTCCCTCTTTTTACAAAAAATGTTAGATTGCGTTTTAAGGTCCCATTATTTGAGATTTTGAGAAGGTTCTTCTCCAAGAGTGGGTTGTTGTGTAGGAATTGGCTTTTGCGCTGAGGTTTTTTCATATTCATCTAACAAATAGCCAATATGACTTACTATTTTCTGTAAATGTCTTGAACCAAATACACGAACCTTATGATAATCCAAGTATTCTTTCAGTTCTACTGAAGGTGTGATGAAAACTAACATATCATAAGGAAAGCCCCTTAAAGCATCAATTTTAGCATCGACATCCTTCATGACCTTATTCAGGTTTTTCGAGGTCGTTACATCCACTAACAATATTCTGTTGTTTTTTGTGATTGCAAAAATATTAATCTGCACCCCAGATGAAGGACCTTCCTTTGCTAGAACATTGACTTTCTTATGCACATAAAGTTTCTTAATGACTTCTGATTTCGCGAGAGTATATCCTATGATGAATTCCTGTAACGTATTTTCTTGGAAGAGTGGACCAAGTGAATATGGCGCCTCCATTTTGATTACATGGTAAATTGATTTTCCACCACACTTATTACAGATAGCATCCAAAGTGGGTTCTAAAGGGTACTTCTGTATCATTGTGTAAGGCTCTACTCCTTTTCTCAGATAGCATTCAAGACAAATGCTCTCTATCCTCATTCTGCATATTCTTCTACTGATGAGTTTGCTTAATGAACTACGCAATGCCTCTGCGAGATCCATGACTATTACTGAATTGGAAAGTATGTCTAATGTTTCTTTGGCTGTGTCAAGACTTTGGTATGCTTGAACAATGGGAAGTGAGTATTCTTGAGCATAATACAAGGAACTGAAGACATTAACCCAATCTGCCATTAAACTGTCAAACTGGTTCTTACGTCTAGTCATGAGTCCTGAAACGAGGTCATCTACTTCTTGCTCTTTGACATGACCTCGCTTCCTCTGTAGGCGAGAAGATACTTGTCTATCGCTTACAGCGACTGTGAAGAATTTCCATAGCATTTTTGATGATATTTCTTTAAGACTCTTTTCAACCTCTTCACTTTTATCTTTCATGCCATCAATTTTCTTTTTTACAGACTCGTCAAAAACAAAACCTAGGAACTTTTCATCAAAGTCTAAGAATAACGGAAAACCCAAGACTAACGGAAACTCTTCAACTGGATGAATTGAAAAATCAGGCTTAATGAAGAAGAAAAGTCTTAGTATATCATCTTCGGAAGTTACATCGCAAAGTTCACTTTGCGGCGAATTCGGACTCTGGAACTGTCTGAAGGTCTCTTCTTGTCTAGTATTTCGAATTTGATAAGTTATCCCATCTACCACTTCTTCCTGACTAGTGCCTGGAATGACATATGGAACTACTTTATCTCTATATTCTTGGCTCATGCTTCTCTCCCCAGTGGCACAGGCGATTTCACGTATGTTTCTCCGGTCGGGGTAGATTTAACCCAAGTTTCAAGACCATCAATCCCCTCAGTTACTTCCAAGGTAACTAGGGTTTTGGATGCTAATTGAAAGACGATCCTATTGACTTCATCGAAGACTTTTGTAACTTGGGTTCTCTTTTCTCGGGCATAACTTTCGGCTAAGTCATAGAGGGAGACAGATTTTAAGCCAACAATTTTCCGCAAAATGTTCAATACTTCTTTGTCCACACAGAGCACCCACAATTGAATTCTGCATATTTGCTAAAATACCTTTGCATTTCTTAAAATTGATTCATATGCAGCAGGCTCTCCTCAAGTGCCGCAACTCAGTTCCTTCACTAAATCCAAATTTTTTTATCTTTCAAAGCATATAAAGAAAAATGGTTGCGTAGCGCGCGCAATGTTATGAGACAACATGCAAAAGTTGAAAAGATTCTGGGAGACTTGGATGACTACCCAGATAGTCCGCTATGTGAGATATGCCCTTTCCGCTTCGACTGTGATATTTTAGGCAGTTGCAATAGCTCGGAGGAAAACTGATGGACCTAGACCTTGACTCATCACTTGTCTTGGCTTTCCTTGCGTTAATGGCTGGCGCTGGCCTAGAATTTGTTCTTTGGTTTCCTTCTTCTCTAGCAACTGGGCTTCAGCCAGCTCTCCCTTTCATTCTGCCTCTGAGTTTTGTTCTGTTAGCAGTTGGTGCCTGGCGCCTCATAACATACTTCAAGGAGAGAGGGCTTTACGAATTCATCATGCACAATTCCATGAGCGCTCTTGGTCAGAGCGATAGACCCGAAGAAGTGTCTGCACGGTTAGAGAGGGTTGAACTGTCATTGGGAACTTTTGAGCGTGTTTGTCTCCGGGACATGGTTGATTTGAAAAGCAGAGTTGAAATGTTAGAGAAAGAAAGAACAACCGTTGTTTCCCGCGAAACAATAGAAACTAGTCCTAAAGAGCCATCTCCACAAACAGTAGTGGCTAGAGAAGAACTCATGATAAGGGAAGTTAGAAGAGCCTTCAAAGAAGAGCAGCCTCACAGCCCCGGCGTCATGGTGAATGAGTCTTTGCGAGATGACTCGCAAGCTGTTCATAAAGAGGCAGGTAGCAAAATCGCGGAGTCATCATCACCAGAGTTTGAGAAACCCACAAAGGAACAGCTGGCTTTTTTGAAAGAGATACTTAACATAGGCAAAGGCAACTTGCAATTCAAGGATGGCAGCATCTACAACGTGATTGCTGAAGGAAAGAAACGTGTCTGGAGAAAGGTAGGTCGATGGCGAGACCTAGTTAGTTCTCTAACAGTACCATACACGTGAGAAAGAGTTTATGTTTTTGAAGGGTTTAGCCTAGGCTAACTGTTCAGAAATGGCTCAAGTTTTTCCATAGTGAGGTTAGAGCTCAAAGAAGATTACATCAGCTAGGGAAGGCAGAGCCAAGGGAGCTTCTCCTATTTAGTCTCTTTTTCTTCAGGATAGGGCAACCGACAACTCGAAGCAGCCGGGGAGCACGGGGATTTTTCATGAGGCTACCAAAATCGAGCGTAAAAACAATGGTTTAGTTAATGGTTGCAGAACTCCGAAACATCATGGGGTTTGATGGTGTGCTTAGTTGGAGTATGTTTGTCGCTATGGAAACGAAAAAACGAAGAGACCAAGTTTGGTCAGTTCTCTAACAACAATACATGAGTCTAAGGAAACAGCATTTGTGCCACGAGGGCTCGTCCAAGGATTTTGTTCTTGTCTTTCTATTTTGACGTGGTAGACATATTTCTGGAAGGTGAAGAAACAACTTTTAGGACCCGCTCTTCTTTCCATGGGGACTTTGACAGTGCTTAGTGTTTCTAAGGCGTCAAAGTCCATGAACGATCCGTTGAATCTGGCTTCTTTTAGGTAAATCGGCTTGATTTCAGGCTTTGTGTGTCCACACTCATTCTTATACATGGTTTGGGCTTCGCTTCAGAAAAAAGTGAAAAAACCAGAGTCGTTAACATACATTATTACCGTTAGAATATTTTTCAGTTAAATAAAATATGATGCATGAATAAATCCACGATTTCAAACGGTAAACATATTCTTTGATGTTGATTGCAAAGGTTTCAAGTTTTCTTTGACTATGTCAAACCTCTCGTCGTTTACACTCCTAAACTTCAGCGATTCTCTGTTCAGTTCTTATCCATTCAAAGACTTCTTTCTTAACCATGAATAAGACTAGTGATGTTCTAAAAAAGGAAGAATGGAGTTTATGGGTCGGTTTTTCCGAAGTTTCTGCATACGATGGCAATGTCTTTGATTCCAGATTCATTACTTCCGTGGCTGCTTTTTGAAGGTCCTCGCTACCCCAAGTGGAATATAGTCTCATGAGAAGGTCTGCCTGTCTCGTTTTAACCATGTCTTGCCTCGTTCTGACCAGATGTCGAAGTTGCAAAATAGCGATTGTAAAACCAACCACAACACCTGTGGCTGCGATTACTGCAGAAATTGTAGGTATGTCAAACATTCTTATCACCTAAAATAGAAAATTAGGTGAAGTAAGTATTAAAAAGTAACATGCACAGAGTAACCGTTTGGGAAAAAAGGATGGTTTTTTTTGTGAAACCTTTGAGTTACATGACGGCATTCCATACGTTCCACGAGTGTGTAGCGGGTTCTATAAGGCGTTTGATCTCTTGTTCGAATTCTATGAATCCTTTGTCTTTAAACATCTTCGTCAGACTCTTTTCGATGTCCGCCATGTTGTCAAACTCCCACAATTGGACATAACCACCCACGATGCCACCAAACATTTGAGCAAAGATCTTCCATGATTTCACCTCCTTGAACGTCTCTGGGTTCTCTTTCATGTATTTACGAACCCTCCGCATAAAAGACATGTACTCCTCTTGTTTTTCTGGTTTGACCACATGTGTATCTACTATGAAGACGCTCATTTTTGCACCTCCTCTTTCTATAAACTGTCATCTTGTTTCAGGTCGTATTAATGATTTAAGTCCCGAAAAGTAACAGAGGGCAAGTTTTGATAGTAGTCCGGGATAGGTTCAAACTTTTCTTGTAAACTATCAGTTTGCGAGTAAGAATTAGCTTAATCACAATTGAAACGGTTAGATTTTACTATCATTTCAGCTATTGCGACGAGAGCCCGAGGATTTTGCCTAACATAATATGTGCCAAGACTATAACGTTAGTTCTCTTTTCGCCAAGTTCTAAGCCACTGCTCGAATCCTTTGCAAGAGACGCCTATTCTTTTTGCTATGATATCGTCTGTAACTTTGAACGTGTCAATTAAGTTGTTTATGAAGGACTCTCCGTATTTATTGTACAATTCGAAAACACCAATGAGGAATTTCCCGTGATACCATACGTAGTTCAAAAATCCAACGCGTGCATACAATCTCTCGAAATCTTCCAGACTCGTATGCTTTACCAGAGGGCGCCCACCTTCATACATGGCTTTAGCCAAAATCTCAACCACATGAAGGTCTTTCTTGTACTTTGCCTCAAACCTCTTCAGAAATGCGTAAATTGCATAGTCAGCGAATAGCTCGCTAAGCCAAGCTGCTCCAAAACGTATTCTCCTCTTTTCTTGGAACCCGTGCGTAAATTCATGGACTATGGTGTGATCAAACAATATTTGCACTGCACTGGTGAAAGCTGCTTCTTCATAACCTACAGCTGAAGTCAATGCTTTCTTCAAAACCTCTGGACAATTGTCAAACATTGGTGACAGGGATTTGATAGCAGGCGTCTCAATATCGGCTGCAAGATGTACAGCGCCCATTTCTGAGTAAAGTACACCATATGGGAAGGACGTACGCTTGCTCCAATCGTCTGAATTGAGCACGAGCAAGACTAAGTCGGCATCGGCTTTGAAAAATCCTTTGAGGAAGGCATAACTCCTGTCTGCCTTTGACGCCAATTCATAGGCTCTCTCACGAGCCCCAGGAGAGTAATATGTTGGAACAATCTTTACCTTCAGAACGTCCAATCCCTTGACGTATTCCTCTAAAGTACTCACTTCATAACCCTCCAATTCTCGTTATTTTTGGTCAAGTTCTTATAACTTGTGGAAGGATGCTTAGTTGATTCCAAAATCGTGGCGAATTATAGCAGTTCGCACATAGCGCCCGATTGAAACATAGCAACGTTGATAGTAGCCGAAAGAGATGTATTATTATGTCAAGTCTCGTCAAACCAAGGGATACAGAGTGAACCCAAGTCGCTAACTCTACAGAAATCCGAGAATTTAAACCTCGACCTGTCCACGGTATGATGGTAGCCCGGGAGAGATTCGAACTCTCGTCAGCGGGTCCAGAGCCCGCCATCCTTGACCGCAAAGTCGTTTGGAGCGAAGTTAAGGATGATTTTGTTGTATGGGCTCAGGGACGTTTTGGGAAACGGTATGTTAAGGATTTGCGGAATATCTTGGATAAGCATGAACCCGTGATCGCCAGTCCTCAAGATATTGACAGGCTGTTTGCGGGGAGTTTTCCAGGGAGACGACACTTCTGGTTCGGAGTTAGGAATCTGCTGAAATTCTGCGGTTCGCATGGGTGGTCGAAGACAGTGATTGAGGCTTTGATGGATACTATGCCGCCGTGCCCGAGAGCTAACGCGGACAGAACAGTGCCGAAGGAGGAAGCCGTAATTGAGTTGCTTAAAGAATTGCAGAGGGTTCCAGCTAAGTATCGAACCTTCTATGACGTCATCTTGGACGGCGCCATTAGACCGACGCATGCTATCGAAATCATCAGTTCTTGGAATGGAAGCAAACTGGAAAAAGCTGATGGAAATATCTGGCGTTATAACGCAGATATCGAAAGAACACAAAAGCATACTTGGGTGCTCATGTTAACGGATGAAACTTTGAGAGCGATTGACGAAATGGGCGAGGATAAACCTACGGAGTTGGGATACTTACGGTTTCAACAAACTCGAGGTTTACTCAGACCGAAGCATGTCCAGAAGTTTGCCTATAACATGATGAGAAAAAGCGGAGTCGACAAAGACGTGGCAGAGTTTCTAAGTGGACGGAGACCCGAAGGCGTAGGCGCCAGACACTACGCAGAGTTGGTTTCATTGGCTGAACAACAATACCCAAAATACGCAGAGTCCCTTAGAGAGCTGAGGCAGAAAGCCCTCAGCTAACTCTCTTTGCCGTTTTTATCAAAAGATGCCAGTCACGCTTTCAAGAGGAAACGTAAAAAAGCCTACACCTCAGACTATATGAGAACGCACACTGGCGGGATATTGTTTGTCCATTAAGAGTTTGGGAAAAATGGACGAAAGAAATACCCTCTTGCAGGTCGTCAGAGAACTGCAGAAGCATTTTCCAGGTGAGAAGCTTGCATCACTGAACATGTTCTATAGATCCTTCAATATGACCCATTCATTCTTGCTTGAAATATGGGATCGCATACTTGAAGACGTGCAACTTAATAATCAATACTGGAGTATTCGTGCGGAGCTGCACGATCCCAGTCTGGAAGAAGAAGAGAAGCCAACTCCAGAGCAAGCGGAAACTCTAAGGAAATATGAACAGCACGAGAACAGGTTAGAAACACACCTGTAGAAGCAACCACTATCGAAACTGTAGAGGTGTCAACCATTCTTGTCACCTAAAAGATTAGAATAGGTGGATTACATCTTAAAACTTAGTCCTTCGGAACATAGTTGAAGATTCTTCCACGAGTCAGAAAAAACTGAAGCAGAAGACATGACTAAACGTACGTGTTTAATAGAAAATGCCTTAAGAAGAATGATTAACCAATAAGGAGTGTAAGGGGATAATGTTATGAAATGGGCAAGGAACGTCGTAAGGACCTGTATGGACATCAAAGCTGGAGAGAGGGTTCAAGTTTGGGTAGATGAGCCCCTGATTGGACAAGGATTAGTTCTTGTTAGAGAGATAAAGAACGTGGGAGGCGAAACACTTTTTATAGTTTTTCCCGACTCGATTCGACCAATAGAAAAGTTTCCTGAAACATTATCCGCGACTTCAAGAGAAACCGATGTATTAATCTGGTGGTTTAACAAGTTAACAACTTCGGAGCATCCAGCCATTCTTTCTACCATCGCAAGATTCACCGGAGATGGTGCCCGAATGGCGGGAGCCATATTCATAGATGACGATGTGCTGGAAAATGAGATGTCTGCCGATTATAGTGAGATTAGCAAGAGAACCGAAAAGCTGGCTAATTTCATCAAGGGAGGAAAAGACGTGCATCTCACGGCTCCGGGAGGAACAGACATCAAGTTTAGCATTGAAGGAAGAGAATGCTTCGTCGATTCTGGCTTCATTCATAAGAAAGGCATTTTCCGCAATCTTCCGGCTGGTGAAGTGTTCGTAGCTCCTGTGGAGGAGAGCGCCAACGGCGTTGTTGTCTTCGACAAGAGCATCGTCTTGGATGAGATTAAGCGAGGCCTCCTAAAGACGCCTATAACACTCAGTTTCAGGAACGGAAAAGTGTTGAAGATAGAAGGCGGTGAAGAAGCAGCTAAGTTAAGAAAAACGGTGGAAGAAGCTGGGAAAGGCGCCGATGTTATTGCAGAGCTCGGCATAGGAACAAACCACTGTGCAAGGCTTATGGGAAATCCGATGACGGATGAGAAGGTTCTCGGCACTGCCCACATAGCCATTGGCGACAACGTTCACATTCCCATAGGCGGAAAAAACGAAGCCAAAACCCACATTGACGGCATTATTGGAGAGCCAACTATCGTAGTTGATGGAAAAACAATTATGACCAAAGGCAAATTTGTCTTCTCATGAATTTAGGTCTGTTACTGAGATAAAATTCCGATAATTTAAACCTCCACCTGTCCACGGTGTCATGGTAGCCCGGGAGAGATTAGCGCCTAGGCAAGAATTTATACTTTTCAGCCTAGGAGAAATCGCTCATCTTCCCTCTTTTTCTTTTCTTCAGCAGTTCAATTCGAGAATCGGTTGTCTAGCTTGGTTAGAATAGACTTCGATGGCGAAGTCTCCCGAAGTCCGTCTTAATATGACCATTT
>Ga0315314_1000039_pt1 | contig 186930 bp, 152 predicted proteins | sample TDP9_MG_FD_203631 | JGI IMG/M metagenome (GOLD analysis project Ga0315314, IMG submission 203631) | Freshwater sediment microbial communities from Lake Towuti, South Sulawesi, Indonesia - TDP9 | ecosystem: Environmental > Aquatic > Freshwater > Lake > Sediment | place: Indonesia: South... | reverse complement strand
CCTGAAAGGCGACCCACCAATTAGGTCGGGCTCTGTTTACAGTGCCACACGCGAAGCTTCGCTTCGCTACTCCTTGTCACCCTGAAAGGCGACCCACCAATTAGGTCGGGCTCTGTTTACAGTGCCACACGCGAAGCTTCGCTTCGCTACTCCTTGTCACCCTGAAAGGCGACCCACCAATTAGGTCGGGCTCTGTTTACAGTGCCAGAACGCGAAGCTTCGCTTCGCTACTCCTTGTCACCCTGAAGGGCGACCCACCAATTAGGTCGGGCTCTGTTTACAGTGCCGTTTTCTTCAACTCTGAAGCTATCTTTTCTGCGACTTCCTTTCCTTCCAGAATCGCCTCTTCCATGGTAGAATACTTCCATCCACCATATCTTCCAACTGAGTAGATGTTTTCTCCTCTTAGATACTTCTGAATTATCTTCACATTTCCATCTCTTTCCCTATCGTAAATAACATAAGCATAGGGTATCTTTTCCCAATGTTCCAAAAGGATTTCGTTCTTTGTTCCCAGAATTCCAGCCTTAATCAGGTCACTTTTTGCGCTGGCAATGAGTTTTTTCACATTTTCTTGTTCCATTTCTTCTGGCTTAAGGGCAATCTCAACATAAACGGAGCTTGTGCCGCGAGGACACATATTGTGCGAAAACTTCTTGGGAAAGCCAACCCGATAGAAAATATATTTCTTCTCAGGAAAATAGACCCAGTGTCCGTGGTCTATATCCTCTCGATTAATACCCAGATTCAAATTCAAAACTGAAGCATATTTCAATTCGCGAGCGGCCTTTCCAATTTCTTCTGGCGCGTCTTCTATTATTTCTAAAATCAATTCTGGTAGAGGAACCGTGGAAACCAGAAATTCGAAACTCCTCTTTGATTTTTCTCCATTAAAGTAGGCGACTCTTTCTCTTATGTTTACCCGGGAAAGGTTTTTTCCCATCTCTAAATTCTTAATCCTGTCAGCAAATGCATTGGGTAATTCCTGGATTCCGCCTTTTCGTGGATAGTCAAAACGGACATTGTATCCAAAACTTTTTTTCTGGTCTTCCAATGCACCGATTACTACCTCCTGAATGTCAGGCGAAGGCACATATTTAGGGTTCACTTTTACCCATTCACAGGTCAGCTCTCGAGGGTGTACCGTCCATATTTTTTCATTATATGGAGTCATAAAATGTCTTGCAATACCCTGCCCAAAATTTTGCAGAATCCAGTCATAAAACGATTCCCCAGAAGGAGAACTTGGGAAACGAAGAGAACGGTACTTCGCATCAATAAATCCCAGGACACATTCTTTCACCACTTTGGGCTCCAATCCATGCGTATTCGCCTGAAATGGATACCTGGTATAAACACCTTTTGAATAGATCCAGGAATCTCTCCTATGGGATTTGAGATTTCCCGCAAGGAGCTCCTTTATTAATCTTATTGTATACTGTTCTTTCAGGTGCAAAAGGTGTCCTAAGATGTCAAATGTGAACTTTCCTGTCACTCCCGGGCATCCTATATATTCTGAGCGGCATAGGCCACCGACTTTTTCTCTCTGCTCATAAACCGCGTAGTCTATTCCTCCCATCTTTTCCAGATGGAAGGCAGTGCTCAAACCCGTTAATCCCGCCCCTATTATCAACACTTTAACGGCCATCACTCTACCCTCACAGAAATCAAACGCGTGGCGTAAATGATAGCAAAAGCGATAATCAAGGCATACATAATGACCGCAAATTCAAATTTGACCATGGTGATAAGAAATGCTGCAAATCCTAAGACCGCCGAAAGATAAAGATTAATCAAAACGACTTTCTTTCTCTCATATCCCATAGCCTCCAGCCTGAAGGCAAAATGGTCACGACTCCCAACAAATATGGATTGGCCTTTAAGCATTCGGAAAAACATAACAATCAAGGTATCATAGATTGGAATACCTAATACCAAAAAGGGAGCAAGAAGTCCAATATTATTTATTGTGGTATAACTTTCTCCTAATGAAATAGCAGCCAGAATAAACCCTATAAACAGGCTCCCAGAATCTCCCATAAATATTCTGGCAGGTTGCCAGTTATACCTTAAGAACCCGAGGCAGCTTCCAGCAAGGGCCAAGGCAGCAAAATTGACATAAATCTTTTCAGTAGGTAAAGCAATGAAGAAAAAAGCCAGGCCCGCAATCACTGCCACCCCTGCAGCCAAACCATCCATTATATCAATAATGTTAATTGCATTAGTTACGCCTACTATCCAGAAAATCGTTAGAAAAATAGCAAGACCAAGAGTGGGAATGAATTCTATTCTGATATTGTACAAAATCAGGATGATGCTAGCAATGAACTGCCCAAAGAATTTTACCCTGTAATCGAGCCTCCATATGTCGTCAATCAGTCCCAAGACCATAATCAAAGTTCCTCCATAGAAGATTCCACGGAGGTTGCGAAGTGTGCCTGAAGGAAAATGGGTCAAGAACCTCACTGCCAGAAGAGTAAGGATAAAGGCCAACCAGATAGCTAACCCTCCAAGATACGGAACCGGCCTGGGATGAACCTTTATATTCGGGACGGGGTGGTCGAGAATTTCGACCTTGAGTGCTATTTTCCGGAATAGAGGAGTAAAAGCGTACGACAGAGCCAGAGCAAGGAAAAATGCTCCTGCATAGGAAATCATGGTCAACCTCCCATCTGTTTATTCAAATGCTTAATTCTATTGCGCGCAACATCGGCCCATATACTTTCAGGGTAGTTCATGGAAATTAAACTATAAGCATCATTTGCCTCTCGCCACTCGCCCAATTTCTCATAGCACTGCCCGATATAGAATTGGGCGTAATCAGAATAGCCATATTGACTGTAATCTTCTATGAATTTCCCGTAGGCTTTAATGGCGTCCCGCCACTTCTCCAGTTTGCGACAACATTCGCCAATTTTAAACTGGGCATTGGCCACAAATCTATTCTGCGGAAACTTCTGGATAAGATTCTGATATTCAGCTATTGCCCTCCCGTAATCTTTAATCTTGAAATGGTATATGTCGCCCAGGAAATACAAGGCCTTGCTGGCCAAGCCTGCTTTGGGATATTCTTCAATGATATTGAGTAAATTTTGGATGCTCCTTTCATATTTTCCCTGTTCAAAATATTTCTCTGCAAGAACATAACTATTTAATGCCTGAGGGTGTGTCAGATTATTTCTGACTAGCTCAATCCTCTCCTTGGCAATCCTCGCCCATTTAGATTGAGGGTAATTCCTTAGCAAGTTTCGATATACCTCACAAATTTTCTTATAATCGGACTTCTCAAAGAAGAGAAGATTACCCAGCCGGAATAAACTCTCCTCGTGAAAAGGGTAATCTGAAAATTCCTTCTCTATTTCCGTATAGCAAGCAATTGTTTTTTCAAGGTAATCTTTCCCGCGGTGAAGATTATTATGGCAGAATTGAGCCAGAAGCCACCAACCCCAGGCTTTTACATCCCTATCCTTGGTCATCCTGATACATTCTTCATATTCAGAGACCAGATACCTTTTCTCGGTTCCTTTCTTCCTGGAGAGAGGCTTTATCCTTTCCTTTATTCTCTTTTCCACTTCCCTATACTTCTTCTTGCTGGAAAGAGAGGAGGACAGTCTTTTGAAATAAATATATAATATAATAAAGCCACTAACAATTACAATAGCAATTATTAATTTATTAATCATGTTCTTCTAATTATCCCCCGATTTCATCGGGGCGACTCCAGACTCTCGGTATTCAGGAAAGAATATCCTCAAACCACTGAACAGTCTTTTTCAGGCCGAGGTCAAACCTAATGTCGGGTGAATAGCGGAGGACCTTTCGCGCCTGAGAGATATCTGCTAAAGAGTGTTTTACATCGCCTTTTCTTGGACTCTTATAAGTAGGCTGTATTCTGGCCTGAAAAATTCCGTTTAGTGTGTGCACCAGTTCATTTATACTAACAGTCTTGCCACAGGCAATATTAAAAACTTTTCCCTCTGCTCCTTTTGCTTTGCAAGCTTCTATATTCGCTTGTACTACGTTATCTATGAAAGTGAAGTCTCTCGATTGTTCACCATCACCGTAGATAGGGGGTGACTTACCTCTCAACATTAGAGTGATGAATTTAGGAATGACTGCCGCATATTGCGAACCAGGGTCCTGCCTGGGCCCGAACACGTTAAAGTAGCGAAGACAGACAGTTTCCAATTTATAAACAGAATAATACACGCGACAATACTCTTCTCCAATCAATTTAGTTACGGCATACGGAGACTGGGGACAGAGTTTCATTCCTTCACTTTTGGGTAAAGTTGGAGTATCCCCATAAACTGAAGAGGAAGAAGCATAAACTACTCTTTTGACTCCCAGCCGAAGCGCCGCTCGGAGAACATTCAGTGTTCCCTCAATATTGACTCTATTAGTTGTGAGCGGGTCTTTTATTGACCTCTCTACAGAAGGCAAAGCTCCCTGGTGGAGAACGAAATCGGCTCCAACCATTGCTCTTTCGACTATTTCCAAATCCCTGAGGTCTCCCTCAATGAGCTCGATACCATTCTCAAACCCAGCAATATTTTCTCTCTTACCAGTAGAGAAATTATCCAGTATTCTGACTTTCTCCCCCTTTTTAACCAGCTCTTCAGAAATATTTGACCCAATGAAACCAGCCCCGCCAGTCACTAAATATAATGCCAATCCTCTCTCCTTATTTCCTCTTTCTTATGCGCCAGAAAATGCCCCCTTCTCCCCTCTGGGGAGAAGCCCCTCACCTTCTTCCTCTCCCCTGAGGGGGAGGGTTGGGGTGAGGGGTTTTACTCACAGTTTAATTATCTTTTTACTTCTTATCCCCTTGGTTGCATTTCTGGAATCGATGACAAGCCTGGCATTTTCTACAATCTGTTTATAGTCGTAGTCGTTATGCGCGGTAGTAATTACCACACAATGGGCATTTCTTAAAGAATCCTTTGTCAGGCGAATTGATTTCAGTCCTTCCACTTGAGGCACGTAGGGGTCGTTATAGACTACTTTTCCCCCTTTTTCTTTGAGAAGCCTTATGACATCCAGAGCCGGGGATTCCCGGGTGTCCGAAACATTGCTCTTATACGCCACACCTAAGACTAAGATTTTTGAGCCCTTTATGCTTTTTCTTCTCTCATTAAGTGCAGCATCAATTTTTCCAACGAGAAACTCAGGCATTTTAGTATTTATTTCGCCAGCCAGTTCAATAAAACGGGCGTAGAAGTTCAAAGCCTTCAGTTTCCATGAGAGATAGTGAGGGTCAACAGGCACACAGTGACCTCCTAAACCAGGGCCCGGATAGAAAGGCATAAAACCGAATGGCTTTGTTGCAGCTGCATCTATCACCTCCCATGTATCCAGTTTCAGCCTATCGCAAATCAGGGCAATCTCATTAACCAGTCCCACATTGACAATGCGAAAAGTGTTCTCCAGAAGTTTTACCATCTCTGCAGATTCCGTTGAAGAGACGGCAACCACCTCGTTGATTATCTGTTCATATAGAGTAACGGCAATATTGGTACATTTTTTTGTAATCCCTCCCACAATTTTTGGTGTATTGCTTATGGTATAAATCTTATTACCAGGGTCTACGCGCTCTGGCGAAAAAGCCAGAAAAAAATCTCTTCCTACTCGAAGATTTCTTGCTTCCAAACGGGGAAGAATCACTTCTCTGGTTGTGCCTGGATAGGTGGTGCTTTCCAGTATGACGAGCTGTTCCGGGTGTAAATATTTAGCTACTTCTCTGACTGCAGAAATTATGTGAGAAATATCCGGGTCTCTCGTCTTACGCAAAGGAGTGGGCACGCAAATGCTCACCGCATCGACTCCTTTCAGTGCACTGAAATCTGAAGTCGCCTCCAACCTATTACTCTTCACCAATTCTTGAAGTTCTCTCTCAGGGATATCTTTAATATAGCACTTTCCGCGGCTAATCATTTCTACTTTCTCTCTGTTAATTTCGATGCCTTCAACATTGAAACCCGCTTTGCCAAACTCCACTGCCAGCGGTAATCCTACATATCCTAACCCAATTACGCCAATTCTGGCTTTGTGTTGAATAATTTTCTCCTTCAATCCCATTATCTTCCTCCTGAAGGTAACATTTTCTTCACAGTTTCATAAGCCAAAGCCATGAAAAACTTTGGTTCTTTAAATAATCGCTTCACAACTCTCTCATAAAAAACAGAAGGGTTTCTGAAGAATAGTTCCAGGCGAGAAATAAAGTTAACCCTGGATACCATTTTCTCTACTTCTCTCGCAGTAAACTCAGGGGTATCAATTTGACCTCTGCGGGACCTGATGATTTTAAAGTTGAAGTTTGGCTTAAGATAATTTTCTCTTTGACAAATCTCGTAAAGACGGGTGCCGGGATGTGGAGTAGCAATAGTAATATTCAGGTTATCCACTTTCAGTTTTCTGGCAAAGCTTAAAGTCTTTTTCATCTGCTCCCTGGTCTCCCCGGGAAAACCAACCACAAAAAATGCGTCTATACCCATCCCCAGTTCTCTGCAAAAATCGATTACCGGCTTCACCTTCTTGAGTTCCAGGGGCTTTTGAATTATGCGGTGCAGAACATAGTCATCGCCAGACTCTATCCCCAGGCTTATTTTATAGCACCCGCTCTCCCTCATTTTCGCCAACAACTCTTCATCAAGGGCCCAAATAGCAACGCCATTGGGGGTAGTCCATAAGAGATTAAGTCTTTTTTCGATCATTTCGTCGAAAATACGGAGAGCCCTTGTTTTATCCAATGTCAGGTTATCGTCATAAAACTGTAATTCCTTCACTCCATACTTGCTTTTTAATAGTTCTATTTCCCCTATCACACTTTCTGGCGTACGAGTTCTGTATCTCCTCCCCCAAACGGTATGTATGGAACAGAAGATACAATTTGCAGGGCAGCCTCTCGATGTCGAAACGCAGGTATTAGGCATTCTGCGAGTGGTAGTTCCCATAGGAGTATTTATTTTAAAATATTTCTCCACGGAAAGCAAATGTCTGGCCGGAAAAGGTAGTTTATCTATGTCTTCAATATAGCTCGTCTTGGGCAAAATTCTTACATTTCCATTTTCTCTGAAAGCCAATCCATCCAGCCCGGAAAACCCACTTCCGGCCTCCACCACCCTGAGTAGGTCTCTTGTAGTGTACTCCCCCTCCCCGATTATGGCGAAATCAACATTCTTATCTTCCATTACCAGCTCTGGAAGTGCCGAAGGGTGCGCCCCACCAAATAGGGTGATGATATTCGGATTTACCTCCTTGGCAAGCCTGACGACCCTATGAGAATTTTCCGCCTGCGTAGAAAATAGGCAGGAAACTCCCACGACATCGGGATTAAATTTTTCTATTTCCGTCTTTATGTCGCTGAAACTTAGACCGTATCTCTTGAAGTTCCTGTCAATAAATTGTTCATTTTCATAACCTTCCGCAACAGCATCCAGTATCTTCACCTCATAGTCTTTCTCTAAAACCGCACCCAGATAGGCCAATCCCAGTGGAGGCTGAGCAGTCTTCGGCTCAATCCTTAAAATATCGTAAGGTGGCTGGATAAGTAATATTTTCTCTATCTTTCTAGAAATCAAAGGTTACTACCCCTTCTTTCTCTCATTCTCTTGACAAGTAATTCCTCATAAAGTCTTTCGGTTTCACTTACCATTTTTTCTATCGTAAATTTCTCCTCTATTCGTCTTCTCCCGGCAGCGCCCATTCGTTTCCTCAAATTCTCATCCTGCAATAATGCCAGTATTCTATTAGCTAAACCTTCCGCATCGCGAGGAGGTACCAGAAATCCCGTAACTCCGTCAACTACCAGTTCGGGATTTCCCACCACGTTAGTGGTAACTACGGGCTTGGCCATTACCATTGCTTCCAGAATCACCATAGATAAACCCTCCCAGAGCGTAGCCAGGGCAAAAATATCACTAACAGATAAGATGCGAAGGACATCTCTCCTGTATCCGGTAAAAATAACATGGTCTTTCAATCCCAGTCTAAATGCGAATCTGACTAATTCTTCACGCTCCGGCCCGTCTCCAACGATAAGAAATTGTACTTGAGGATATTTGTTTATTACAATCCTCGCCGCATCCAAAAGATATCGATGTCCTTTTTCCTTTGCCAGCCGGCCCACCACACCTACAACAGGCACGCCATGATCTAAACCGAATTCTCCTCTTTCTGTTGGGGCCACATTTGCTTCAACAAAATCGATTCCGTTATGAATGGTCACTATCTTATCAGGGTCCATGTGACCTTTTTGAACTACAAAAGTCCTTATTGCATCGGAAACCGCAGTGAACTTATCCACGAGCGAAGAAGTCAACTTTTCCAGCAATAGAGGATACCTTCTGGTTACCTCTATGCCTTGCAGAGAAGAGATCACTACCGGCAGCCCAGCCAATTTTGCCGCTATTCGTGATAATATGTTTGCCCGAAATAAGTAGGAGTGCACGATGTCAACTTTTTTCTTCTTCATTAAGTAAGTCAGTTTGATAATCGCCCTAAGGCTGTCAAGAAAAATCAAAAAACCCGGACCTTTCGGCATATTCAAGTATTCTACTTTGATGCCTTTTTCTTCCAATTCTTTTGACAGAGTTCCCTTTCCTTTAAGGCAACAAACTGAAAGATTGTATCTGGCCTTATTGAACAAGGGAAGGAACTGAACGAACATCTTTTCCGTCCCTCCCACAGTCAAACCAGGAACAACCTGTAGTAAGTTAAGATTTCTCAATATCATTACTCACTTTGAAACCCAATAATACTAATTTATCTTGCCTTCTACACGATAACTTAAACCAGCTATTCTGCTAAATTTCTTCTTTTCTAACCATTTCTCCAATCTATTTGTCATCTTAAATATCTCGTAATTCGTAATCAGAAGAACTGGGATAAAATGCGTAAACTCTACGTGCCCTATAGAATAACCCGTTTGTGTTAGAATATTCACAATTTGTTTAAAAGCAAATAGCCTTTCCAGAGCATAGCCAACTTCACTGCCTCTCTCCGGGTCTTTGACAAAACGGGAACGCCAGGACCAGGACCCTGTTTCCATGAAGCGTTTGAGAAGGATGTAGGGATTGCCTCCATTCGTTTCGGAAATAATAACTCTCCCTCCAGAGTTCAATTGATTACGGGCTATTTGCAAGAACTCTTCCGCTGGATGAATATGAGAAATAGACTCATTCATCCATACTATATCAAACTTTCTCATCTTAATAATTTCAAATACGTCCCCGGGAATAAATTCTACTCTTCCCTTAACCAAATCTTTATAGAACAGCTTTCTTTTTTCCGCTACCTTTAGCCTTTTTTCCTTTAAATCCACGGCCACTACTTTAGCTCCGAGAGAGGAAAATAGAAGAGCTTCCGAGCCCAGCCCGCACCCCGCATCTAAGATAATGGGACTTCTCAAACTAAGCAGTAAATCAGTTATGTAACGCAGCCGATTGTGATACAGGTTTCTATATAGATACCGTCGAGTTTTATTTCCGAGCGAACCATAGTAGTACTTCCGCAAAATTCCATATTCTTCAGAATCCAAAAAAGGATTTCCACCATCGTATTCGTTTTCCAGGGAAGAATAGAAACCGTTGATAACCTTGCCGGAATCTTTCATTTTGCCTCGAATAATTCAATTTCAAATATAACCGTTCCACCGCCAGTAATTTCACAAGGGTCCAGGCACTGTACACAGGCCCTTCCTTCCTTGTTCGCAAGCCCCAATTTCTCTGCAGGGACACCATTATATAAGGCATTATAATAAGGCATAATTGAAGCCAGAGAATGCATACAGATATTTGTAGTCTCTCTAAGATTTGCTTTATAGCCTTTATCGAGTATAATCCTGTCCCCAACACTATAGACCGGACATTTCCCTTTAATTTCAATCACTTTTATTACCAGTTTTTTTACCATTTTTCGTCCCCGTGGATAACCAGTTTGCTACTCATCGTAGAGACTACTATACACTCTTTCATACTGTTTAACTCCAGATTCCCAGGAGAGGAATTCTCTCGCAAAACCGACACATCTTTCTGCAATCCTTTCCTGTCCCTCTTTACCATACAAAGACAGGAGAGAACTTACCCCCCTCTTTATGGATTCTGTATCTTCTATCTCATCAATAACTGCTCCCAAACTGTGGGTCCTGACAATATCTCTAATATCGTGAATCGCGCCAGAAGCTAACACCGGAAGGCCGCAGGCTAAATACTCAGCAAATTTAGTTGGAAATGCAACCTGATTCACTATGGATCTCTTTCGCACTGATAAGCCAACGTCTCCCGTCATCAAGTAATCTGGCACATCTTCGCGAGGAATACTTCTCAAAGTATAATCTTTTGAGTTTATGTTTTTTCTCGTGAATTCTTTCAAGACTTCTTCAATATATACTTTAGAAGTTAACACTAATAAATGAGCATGAGTGACAAATTGCTTGATGTGTGAAAATACCTCAATAATCTCTTCTTTCCCATGCCAGGGTAGAAAGCTTCCCGCATATAAAACAACAAACTTGTCTTGCAGATTGAGTTCTTTTCTCAACCTATCTCTTGCTACCTTATTGTATCTGAATTTTTCTATATCGGTACAGCAAGGAACATAAGTTATCTTTACATTGTTAGAGATATTTTCTCGAATATAATCACCAAGTGCCCTGGAGACACAAACTAAATGGTCAGCATTTTCCATACAAACTTTTTCCATCTTTTGCATTCGCCTAAATTTTAGGCTACCCCTGCCACAATATCCAGACATCACTGCCTCTGCTGTAGCCAGTCCGTGGCAGTCAAAAACAACCTTAACTTTTAATTTTTCTTTAATTTTATCGTTAATAAAAGGATAGAAGGCATTGTGAATATGAATAATATCAATTTTTTCCTTTTGACAAATGTTGCCTAATTTCCGTAAAACTAACCACCTGTTAAATAAAGAAGTTAGCAAATACTTTGAAGAAAGAAGGTAATTAACATAAAGGCTAATTCTTTTTTTCTCTCTATATTTTCTTATTTCCTTCCTTCTTTTTTGTTTAAGAAAGACCCTCACTAATGACTCGTTGCTAAGCAGTATACACCTTCCACCTTCTTCACTTATTTCCTTTTGCAATTTTTCTAATCCCGAGAGGACCCTGGTTTGATATCCGCTAAACGGGGTTATGAAAGTTCCATTGCACAAAAAGAGAATGTTCATTTTCAAATTTGATTAACGTTTTAAATTACTTTTTCTGTCTCTTCAGGTCAATGAAAAATGCTTTGTAATGCTTGATAATATTGCTCGATATTTCTATTATCTTATAAGGATTAAGTAACTTCGCGAGTGCTCTAAGGGGTCGGTGCTTTAAAGAAAAAAGCATTCCTATCCAGATATACCTTTTCTTAAACTTATTTAACTCTTTTTGTAATAAGTTTGCTGGGATATTACTGAGATTATTTCTGGCATCGTACAAATCGCAGAAATTAACCCAATCAGCAAGTTTTCCTGGCGGCTTGAATAAATTATTATGAACGCAATAATTATACAAAACAGTCCCTGGATATGGCCTATATATCATATATTCACACCATCGGTAACTTAAACGTTTGAACAAATTCAGTGTCATTTTAAAATCTTCTACCGTCTCCGTTGGCAGTCCAGCCATAAGATATAGTCCAGGACCAATGCCATATTTCGTCAGAAGTTTGAAAGTTCTTTCAACATCTTCAAGTTTAATGTCTTTTTGCAAAAATTTTAATATGCGAGGGCTTCCGCTCTCTACACCTAAACCTATAGCATAACAACCACCTTCAGCCATAAGAACAATTTCTTCCTCAGTCAGGTCGGCTCTACTTTCACACTCCCATCTTATTTTCAAATTTCCCCGAATAATTAAATTACAAAATTCCTTCAGTCTCTTGCGATTTATTGTAAAGTTATCTTCATAAAATTTAAAAGTAGACACCCCATACCTATTCTGGAAAAATTTAATCCAGGAAACAATCCTTTGGGCCGGAAAGTCACCCCGTCTCGCTTTGTTGAATGCTTGATTATAGCAAAAGGTGCAGCGAAACGGACATCCTCTACTTGTATTTAATGTGGTTCCATTGTATTTCTTTACATCAACCAGATGCCAAGCGGGGTCTGGTAATTCATTTAAGTCCTTAATAAATGGTCTTGCTTCATTTATTATAATTTTATTATTCTCTTTATACCCCAAACCTTTGATATTTTCCGGCTTCCCATCGCCACTGTCCAGATATTGACAGAGTTCTAAAAGCGTGTATTCTCCCTCCCCGATAATCACGTAATCTATATACGGTTCAATAATAGTCTGTTCTGGCAGTAGGCTGGGATGAATTCCTCCCCATACTATTCTTGTTTTGGGCAAAATCTCCTTAAATTTTATCGACTGATTTATGGCATCAGTGATACTCCTGCCGGTTATTACGGAAAAACCGACCAGGTCAGGATTAAAAGAGATAAAATCTTCGGGCTTCCTGTCATCAATATTATTGTCGTAGATTCTTACTTGATAATTCGCTTTTTCCAAAACTGCCGCTAAAAATAGTATTCCGTAAGGAAATACAGAATATTTCCGAAATCCTGATTGAACTGATGTTAATGGGTTTACAAGAAGTATTTTCATTTTTCTCTTAGCATCTGAGTAAGAGGATTGTTATCCTTCCACAATCCAAAATTCCATCCCACGGCTTGGACAAATACTCTCAATTTATCCCATTGCCTATGTTTTAGAAAACTTAATATTCTATGAGTAGTTTGAACAAGAAAAAAATGCAGGAAGAATATCAACAATTGTCTCCTGGAGCCATTTTTTCTCATAAACAGTAATTGGTTTCTGGTAATCAAATATGACCTGGTTAAACCACTGGAAGATTTAGAAGATTTATGCCAAACGATAGCTCTGGGGACATACAAGCATTTGTAATTCTTTCGTTTAGCACGGATGCACCAGTCTGTCTCTTCATTATAGGCGAAGTATTCGGGATCAAGCATCCCTATTGAATCAATAACCTCTTTTCTAACTAAAAGAGCATGGCCATTTATAAAATCGACTTCTCGTAATTCATCATGTTGGCCGCGGTCTATTTCTCCTGAACCGATATAATTGCATCGTCCGGTAGTGAAACTGTAAGAACCACCTATAAATTGAATACGTTTTGGTTCTCGATAGTAATATGTCTTTGGCCCCACAAAGCCGACCCTTGGCTCTCTTTCTATGACGTTTATGAGTTCTCTTAGACAATCTTTATGGACAACGGTGTCATTATTTAGAAGGAAGATATAATCTATCTTTTTTTCAAGGGCGTATTTGATTCCCACATTATTTCCTCCAGCATAGCCTAAATTCCTGTCATTAACGATTAGCTTTATATCGGGAAAACCTTTTCTTAGGATGGGAATAGAATCGTCGGTTGAACCGTTGTCAATTACTATTATTTCATAGTTAGGATAATCTAATTGTCTTAAAGATTGCAGACATTCTATGGTGTCTTCTTTCCCATTCCAATTCAATATAATAATGGCGACCTTAGGAATGTTCATTTTAAGAAAATGCCTCAAAAAACTCTCGATGTCCTTCTTTTCAGTTTGAAACGATAAATCTGCCCCCCTAATCTTGCCCTTAATGCCCCCAAGTAATTAAAGGTGTCTATGAGGTAGCGCTCGAAGAAGAAATTAAAATATCTATGTTTCCATCGCCATCTAAAGATAGGGTCAATAAATTTACTGTACGCTAATTTTACTATGCGATTAGTAGGCTGATAGGGGTTGGTTAAACGGCGCAAAATATATAAAGATAAATAGATAGTATATTTCCTGCATTTCTTTTCTATCCAAGATGCCTGGGGGTAAAATAAGTTCACCCTGCTCCATTCCTTAAGAGAAAGAGGGGCTTTAAATCCATACTGTTTTGAAAGTTCGTATAGAGAACTCCCAGGATACGGAATATAATGAAATATATAGCACTCAGAGACGCCATAATAGTTTCTTGCCAATATCTTATCGATTAGGTCAAGAGTAGATACAAATTCCTCTTTGTGGTTAACACCGGGCAAACCACTCATCAGAGAAACCGAGACACGAAAATTATGCTTCATAGCCCTTTCAAAAAAGCGAAATGTGTCCTCAACTTCAATTCCTTTATTAATTAAATCTAAGACGGTTTCTGAACCCGATTCTGCTCCAACTAATAACTCCCGGAACCCCGCAGAGTAAAGCAATTCCCAAAGATCTTCTTCGTAAGAAAGAAGCGTATCCACTCTGGCATTAACACCAACGAATTTTATTAACAATTTATTCTGGATTAACCCTTCGCATATTTTTCTTACTCTCTTTTTATCGACAAAAAAGTTACTATCGCGAATAATAATGGCATCCAAACCATATTTACTCTTTAACATTTTAATCTCGTCAACAACTCTTTCGGCATTCAAGCCTGTCCACTGGCGATTGCAGAACACGGGCTCAGCACAAAACCCGCAATTAAAAGGACATCCTTGCGAAGTATAATAATCTATCATTCTTCCCCAACGCTGATCCTCTATTCTGTAATGCGTGCCAATAAGATGCCAGGGAAGAGCAGGAAATTCATTTAAATCTGTAAAAGGACGGTCGGGATTATTCTTGATTTTTCCTTCCTTAGTTTTATACACAATACCTTGAACATCATCCAAGGGAAAATCGTTTGAAAACCTTTCAATTAGTTCTCGAAAAATAAGCTCACCTTGGCCTCTCACAACGATATCTACCCCTGGATCCTTAATTGTTTCCAAAGGCAGGATTGTGGGATGATATCCTCCCCAAATAATTGGTATATGAGGGAATTGTTTCTTTACCTTTTCAGTTAGCCTTAAAGCACCGCGAATTTGATATCCAGTCATAGCGGTTACCCCTATACATAATAAATTGCCTTCTTTTGCCCTGTTAAGAACTTTATGAATACTATTTTTCTCCACTGTATCATTAATAATTTCGAGCTCGTATAATTCGGGATCGAGCATTCGAGCAATAGCCATCAAATTGAGGGGAACCAGGTTTTTTCCTCGAGGATTGGGCCTTGGATAAAAAAGGATAATTCTATTTTTTCCCATAAACGACCATCCTGCCCACCTGTTTGATGAGAGAAAAAAAACAACCCAGAGGCATCAAAAATAATTGAAGCTTTGCATTGTCATCAGGATCAAAGAAGCTTCTTATCCACCTTTCTTCCTTAGGGAAATAATCCAAAAGAAGATTTCGTAAACTTGAAATGATATTGTAGGTACTGGGAGGGTATTCAATTTTCATTATCTTAAACTTTTCTTTATTTAAAAATTTAGTAATCGTTCTGGGCGAAAAGTGATATAAATGGCGAGGAACTTCCCATGCCCACCACCACTTGCCGAATATTTGTTTTTCGTATGTAGCAATATTGGGAATCTCAAGAATGATCAGTCCTTCCTTCTTCAAAATCCTGTAAATTTCTTTTAATGTGCTAAGAGGATCGTATACATGCTCAAGTGTATGCCATAGAGTTACTACATCAAAATAATCCTCAGGGAAGTTACCATCTTCTAATTTTCCCGTAATCACATTCAGTCCCAACCTCTCTCTAGCCCAGCTGGAACTCTTAGGGTCAGGCTCAATTCCATAGGTTTCCCAGCCTAAGTCCCGAAGTTTGGCCAAATAATGCCCCGTAGCACAACCTATATCAAGAACTTTTCCAGCCTTTCTATACGGAGGGAATATCCAGCCAATTCGATATTTGAGAAGAACAGTGGCGGCTCTTAGAAAGGTGTTTTTAAATGAATCGGTCTCAGTATTGGTGAAATATCCATAATGGATCCTAAAGATTCTCTTCTTCAAATTATTCTTTACTCTTCTTAAGCCGCTGTTCTCTGGAGGAAATAATGGATGGGGATAGGAAAACTGGAACGGAGGGTAGTGTTCTGGATAGTATTTGTTCATTTGTTTAGCTACAGGTCGAGGATTAGTATATATTAACCCGCAGCTTTTACACCGGACGATAGCGAACTTCTTTCTACCAAATAACCTTTCCTTGATTTCAAATAACGAATCCGTATCATTTAAATTGCAAAATATACAGTTTATATATTCGATGTCCATATTTTTCAAGTTTGCTGCCTCATCTAAATCTTGCATAGATCAAGCCCCAGATTCTATTTATCTCTGGCAATTTCAAAATAGAGGATATTCCTATAAAGATAATCAACCCTATGCTACCCAGAATTATCAGGCATAGCGCCTGCCCCAGCGTTGAATTGAAAATAACAAATTTTTGGAAAACCCTGAGCATATAAAAAACGCCTATTCCCATAAACAGAGAACTGATAACCACTTTGCTAATTCCCTGGAAGATATATTTGCCTCTCAGCTGAAACAGTTTTCTTCTTAAGAAAAAAAAGGCAAAAAACATAGTTATACAACACACAGCTGAGGTGGAAAGAGCAATTCCTGCTGCTGGAGGGACGATGATTCTTATGAAGATAAGGTTCAGGATTACGTTCATTATTACTCCAGCAATAGTTATTTTTAAAAGACTCGCTATATCCTGCAAAGCAAGAAATACCTTCTCCAAAATCATCCCCGCGGTATAAAAGAAGCACTGTAATAAATAGCAGCTGAAAATTATTGAGGTCAAATCTGTTGCCCAGGAAGTAAAGGCACCTCTTTGAAATAGGAGTTGAATTAAAGGTCGGGAAAGAATAACCAAAATTACCGTCAGGGGAATAAAGATAAAGCCGGCCATCCTGATACTTCTCCCTAAAGTATCCCTCAACTCTTCAGTTTTGTCTTCAACAACCTGAGTAGCAAAGAAGGGAAAAACCGCTATACCGATAGACGATGAAAACACTATTAAAGGTACCTGTGCCATCTTTCCCGCATAGCCTAAGGCGGCAATACTTCCCGGGTCTAAATAGGAGGCCATCACCCGGTCAACGACAATGTTTAATTCCGCCATAGTAATAACAATAAAAAAAGGAAGAGCGAGAAATAATATTTCCTTTACTGCGGGATGTCTCCAATTAAAATCAAAGTAATGGCGATATCCCCTCTGTTTAGTAATGGCAATCAAAAAGAGACATTGAATGATTAAACCGGCAAGCAAGCCATAGGCTAAGACGAAAATAGCCCATTGTTTTACAAAAATAAAGATAAAGACTACAGTAGTCAGAGTAACGAACATCGGAGAAAAAGCTGGCCAGGCGAAATGTTGGCGAGCATTAAGAATGCCGGTCATCGCCCCTATTAAACCAGAAAAGACAAGCATAAAACATACGATGCGCAGCATCCTAATAGCCAGCGCCCTCGTCTCTATCCCTAACCCATGAAAACCATAGGAAATAACCGAAGGGGCAAGAACAAAAATAAGCGTTGCCGTCCCGAGGAGAAAGAGAGAAAAATAATTTATAACAATACTGGCAACCCGATTAGCCTCTTCTTCTTCTTCCTTTAACTTGTATCTGACAAAGACCGGAATAAAAATGGAACTGAAAGTAGTGAGAAGAATAATGTTAAATAGATTGGGTAGAGTAACTGCTGCGTAAAAGGCATCCATCTCTTCGGTCACACCGAATTTTGCCGCGACAATTACCTCTTTCCCTAAACTTAATAGATGACCGATTATACTAGCCGTTACTAAGATGAAAGTTGCTTTAACAATTTTTGAATTTGTATTCAAAGTTAAACCTTCAGAGCTGTTGCCTTCATTTTGAATAGCTCCTCTATTTACTATTCCTGATGATACTATTTGGACCTAAACATTGATTATCGTGTAGCTTTAATGATAATTTCATTCCCGATAAGATGTTTACCAAGGAACCGTTCCCACCAGATCAAAGGATAGAATAAGAAATAAAACCTGCTCGTTAAGCGGAAGTTAAAAATGCTTGCCATCATAATTATAGATTCTGTAACAAAAGAGCCCAGTATTTTTGGTGAATATTCATAATCCTGAACTTCAAACCCCTCCTTTTCTAACAGGTCAAAAATTTCTATCCGCGAATAATAAGCTTTGCCATGCATCCCACCATACTTAGTATATAGATATTTTTTAAAGGAAACATAATCCTGAGGATAACCACATAATTTTTTCAACATAGAAGATAGCCAATCTTTCTTAAAGAGCCCTGGTAAAAAGACATAATCTGTAGGAATAGAAAGTATGATTTGACCATTTCTTTTTAGGGCCCTAAAGCATTCTTTCAGAACAACACTGTCGTTTTTAACCATCTGCAAAATGCTGGACATTAATATTTTGGTGAATGAATTACTCGGGAAAGGGACATTCTCTGCCTGACTTACAATAAAGGAGAGCCCTTGCCTTCTATTTGAAAAAGCGGGGGCGAGTCCCATAACTTTCCCATTGATATCTGCTCCCACAGTCTTCTGAGCAATCTTAGCTATTTCAAACGAAAAATATCCCGGGCCACATCCCAGGTCTAAAACAACGTCGTCTCTTTTCAAACACAACATTTTCCACAAAATAGGTGCTTGTAATCTCCTTATCAACGATGGATAACCTATTACTCTGTAGACAAAATCTCTAAATCTATTCTTATGAGGAATATATCCAAAACCCATTGTGTTTCTATCCTGAGAATGAGAATTTTCTGCTTTTAATGAATTTAGTTAACTCCTCATATTTTGCTATCCAAAGGTCTCCTTTTCTTTCAGTAAGATAAATTAAAAAACGGTCGAAATCCTTAAATCTCGTTATGTCAATTGGATCGAGATAAATGTTAACATAGGAATTCGTTTCAATCCCTATATCTATCAAGAATTTAAACATTTTAAAAAAATTATCCTCGGTTTTATCAGTTACCCTCACTCCGGGAGCCCTGAAAAAATGCCACGTTTCAAAAGCGCTAAAGGGTTCTCCAGGATAGAAACTCAACGGAAATTCTAATAGGCTATTATTGACAAAAAGAGGCTTCCCGTATCCTAACATCTTATTAGCCAATCGTGAAGATGTATATTGATAACCAATTCTTACTAAAAGAGAATCAGTGTATTTTGTATGGATGAAATGAGGGGCTCTAAAACCTATCGGTTTATAGTTCAGGACCTTCTCACAAGTGTGGTGACAATTGACAATTTCTTCTTCTTGTTCTTCCATTGACAATTCATTGAATCTACGGTCAGGACAGAACATTGGGTTACTGGGATGCGTATAGGTGTGATTGACTATTTCATGTCCTTCTTTTAGAAGTCTCTTATGAATATCAGGATTTCTTTCTATCCATTTACCTATGCAAGCAAAGCTGCACTTTATCGAGTGGCGTGCGAGATTATCCAATATCTCCGGTATTGCCTTTATATCCTCCAAAAGGTCGCAATCCCATGACAGGGTCAAACAACTCTTTTTTCCACCCCACGGGTTTCCTTTCTGTTTGTTGTTATGATAATACATCCTGGTGAACATAATTGGAAAACCTACGGTCACTACTCGTCTTATTATTTTGGTCGTTAAACTCATTGCACTGTTTCTATTTCGTTTGACAATCCAGTTTACAATGGATCTATTTAGCGTCATAAGAACTTTTTGCAAGTCGAAATTTTTTGAATTAAGCGCAAATCTCAACCGATCATTTCCTTATATATCTGTAGATATTTTTGAGCTATTATACCTATGGAGTAGTTCTTTTCGATTGTTCGTCTCGCTTCCTGACCCAGCTTGCGAGCAAGCTCGGGCTGGCTCAACACCATTATTATTTCTTTGGCAAGTTGCTCCACCTCGTCTGGCTCTACCAAAATTCCATTCCTTTTGTTCTCAATTACTTCCTCTGTCCCACCTATTTTAGTAGCCACAACGGGGAGTTCCGTAGCCATCGCTTCAAGCAGTGCGTTAGATAATCCTTCCGCGGTTGAAGGAAAGACAAAGCCATCCGCCATCTGAAGATATTCATTTACATTATTAACCTGACCAGTAAATTTTACAGATTCAAAAATCTTTAATTCCTTCACTAAATTAGTCAAGTTATCTCTCTGAGAGCCATTACCTAGAATAACCAAGTAATCCCCCTGTTTAACTTTTACCATTCTTTGCCAGGCTTTAAGTAATACTGGCAGTCCTTTACCCGACTCCAGTCTCCCTGAGTAGATCAGAGTTGGCAGCAAGGGAAAGTTAAATCGTCTCCTTAAATCTTCTTTTTGGCGAGCACCCACTGGATAAAAAAGAGTCGTATCCACTCCGTTGGGAATCTTTGCCACTTTTCTCTTAGGAAATCCGTACCTTATTAATTCCCTCTCCACCTCCGCGCTGGGACAAACAAAACGGTCAGCACATTTCGCCAGAAACCCAAGCTTTGCCCTTCCCAGAAGAGTTCTATGGGAAGTTTGGATATCCCCTGTCTTTCCGGAGCCTCCGAATTTCACGATAATCTTCTTTCTTAGCACCTTGCCTGCGATTGTTGCTGTAATTGCTGGAGAGGATGCCAAATGAGCATGGATAATCTGGTATCTCCTTCGATTTTTAATTAGCAAAAAAAATGAAGAAATCATAAATGACAAGGAAGCGACAGTCCCCGAACCCAGGGTAAATAATCTATAAACTGGCACTCCATCTATCTTCTCAAATCTTTTCAGCCCTCTCACCCTCTCGGTAATAACAAAAGGATTTACACTTTGAGTATTTAATGCCCTGGCGAGACTCAAAGCTTGAGTCTCAGTTCCTCCCATAACCGGAGGAAAATAGGCAATAATCATAGCAATTCCTATCATAGTAGAATCTTCTTCGGGACGATTTTCAATACGGTATTCACCACAGTTTGCATTTTTTTTACTTTTCTGAATTTTTCTTTGTAGAACTCTGCCCTCTTTTTATCCTCTGTGTTAAGCCTGCTTTCTATCTCGGAAATGGCCTTCTCAAATCTATTTATGCCCTCTTGCATTTCATTCAGCCTTTGCTGTATACCCGTTTTAAACCTGCCAATTACTATTCTCAAGGTATCAGGATTTGCCTCGTAAAAATCTTTTCTGGAACCCTTAACCCATACCTTTCTGACTGCACCCCATTTCTCCAATTCCCGAATATTGGTACTTACACTCCCCTTGCTCACCTTCAATCTTTCAACCATATAATCGAGGCAGAGGGGCTCAGGGCTCAGGAAAAGCAGCGCGTATAGTTGCCCCACGGTTCGGCTAAGTCCCAGCCGGCCACTCAGCTGGCCAGCAATTTCTGCAAATTCATCTCTTATTTTCTCAAGTTCGGCATTTTCCATAAATTTACCCATTTGGAATAGCTGGTTCAGAACGTTCAAAATGTTCTAAACAAAGTATACTGCAATTTTCCAGTTTTGTCAAGCCTTTTTTGGGAGTTCTTTCAGTTAAAACCCGGGATTCTCAGGAAGATAACCAAATAAAAAGGGGACAGGCTACTTTTCCACAAAGGGCTCTACTTTCAAAAGTCAATACCCGACCCCTAATGTAAGAGATAATAGAGGAAAAGTAGCCTGTCCCCTTTTTCGTCAGTGGCGCATGACATGGGGCGTTAAGAATATCAGTAGTTCCAATGTTCGCTTCTGTGTCTCTTTCTTTTTAAATAAGTAACCCAAAATAGGAATATCGCCTAAAACGGGCACCTGCATTGCTGTCGCTTTTTCCGTCTCGCTAATCAGTCCACCAACCACAACTGTCTGCCCCTCGGTTAGTGTGACTTTTGTGGCCGCCTCCCGGTCTGTGGTTTGCGGTCCGGCATCAGTATAACCCACAAAATCTTTCACTGCCACGTTAACATCCAGGCCTATCTCCTTACCCATGGGACTAACTGCAGGAGTAACATCGAGAGTAGTTCCTACCTCCAGTTGCCCCAGGGTCTCGGTGGCTCCTCCAGCAGTCATTATTGTCATCTTATACGGGATTGTATCGCCCACATGGATGTGTGCTGGACGGTTATTCTCCACAACCAGGGTCGGATTAGACAATGTCCTTGTTCGCGTCTTCTTTGCCAGAGCCTTTAAAGTGAGATCGAGGTCTGCCCCACTTATTATTGTAGCTATGTTTAAGGTTCCCGGCGTGCCAAGACTAAAAGGGGAAGCCATACTTTCTACATTTCCAGTCACCGTTGTATCACCGAATTCACCACCCCCGGTAAAAGTCTTAGTCACTGTCCAATCTATTCCCAAGTCTACGCCCTTACTGATATCCACCTCCATAATCTTTGCCGCAATTCTTATCTGTGGCTTCTTCACATCCAGTTCCTCAATGAGTTTGGAAAGCTTCTCTATACCTTCTGCTGTGGAGGTCACAATTAATCCGTTCGTGACATCTGCTAAACCAACTATAGTGTACTTCTTTTCTTCATCTGTCAATGACTTATCAATGGTATCCTTGACCTCTTTAGCATTTGTATTCTTCAATAGAAAAGTTTTTCTATAAGTCGGCATTTTAGTTTTATCTAAAATTTTAATAACGTTTTCAGAATATTGAATTGCTATCAGTCCCTTTTGTTCCAGAACAGCCTTTAGCGCTTCATCGAAGGGGACGTTGCGTAGGTGAATGTTGACCTTCCCTTGAACATCCTCAGCCAGGACAAAATTCATATCCGTTTTCAGGGCAAAGAAGCGAGTTACTTCCGATATGTCAGCATCAACGAAGTCTAAACTTACCGGCTCCTGGCTGATTGGGCCTATTACCTCGCCTATCGCTACTGGCCTTCTCTTCTTTTCCTCTACCGGCAGTTTGGCCAGCCTTCTCTCCGTCTCCTCCCTTCTTATCTTCTCTACCAACCTTTTGTGCTCTTCATTTGCAATATTTGGTTCAATCTCTACCTTTGCTATTTTCTTTGTTACCTTTGGCTTCTTTTCTCTTTCTACTTTTTCCACTTTCGGGATTTCTTTTTCTACTTTCTCTATCTCTTCCTTAGCAAAAATAGTCAGGATGACCTGTTCTTCAGTGGCTATACTTTCATAATCAACCGGCCTTTCTAAGTCGAGAACCACCCGGGTTATCTTAACAGGTTCATTCTGATACTGGCCAGAGCGAATTCTCTTGAGCAAGAAATCGCCTACTTCCAACTCCTTTTGCTTCCAGTTGTGAACTGTATTGGTCATCTCTACCACCAATCTTGGCGGATTGGTAATCTTGAAACAATGGTATTTTACAGGTCCAGTAGTGCTAATTATGATGTTTGCCTTGGCTTTGGTGAGCTTCTGAACTTCCACATTGGTCAATTCCTCCCATTCAGGCACAGGGTTCTCCTCCTGGGCAACTGGTCTTACGTTAACAAGACATAGTATCGCCAAAGCTAAGGTGAATACTGTACCGGGAAAAAATAGTTTCCTCATTCGCTATCTCCTCTTTGGAATTATCATTCTTCTGTTTTTAATGTCAGTTCTCGAATGACATTACGGTTAGTAATTAGAATTACTTTGTCCTTTCTGACTATGGCTGCCACACCGTCTAAAACCCTATTGTAGTTATCTATTAACTTCCCGCGTTTTACTACATATCCTCTCCCTCCGCCAGCATCAATCAGAGCATAGTGGTCCTTAGATGAAGGAGAAATCATAATTCCTGTTAATTTCAACCTAGTCAAGTCAATTTCCATACCTCTTCTACCAATACTTCCAATTCCTGCTTCCCGCTCCTCAGCCGGGGCAAATGGGTCACGAGACGTCTCACCACCATATCTATACCTTACCTGTCTTTCCTCCTCTATTTTCTTGGGCGTAACAACCTCTATCTTTTTTATGGGCTCTCTGGAAACGGGCCTCGCCCTCTTTTTAGGGCAGCCATTGAGCCCGAGGAGAATCAGGATAAAAATAATTCCGACGATTCGAATATTCATTTAGCACTCGTTTGTTCTTTTTCTTCCTTAAAAGTGTAAGTGTATAATTGAAAATCTGCTGTAATTCCTTTTAGTTTTTCCCCTTCGTTCTCCAGTATTGGTGTCAGGCTCAAATTCCTAACATGAAAAATTCTCTCATATTGACCTATTTCAGCCAGAAACTGCCCCAAATTATGGTATTTGGTGTCGAGAGTTATGATAAAAGGATAGGATATGTAATAGTTCTGGGGCTCTTCCCCGCGGGGTTGGAGATTAGAAATATCTATTTTAAACTTTCGTCCGGCACTGGTTATATCCCGCAGCAAGCGAGGAATTTCCTTCTCTCTCGGCAACTTTTTTTCTGCTTTTTCCACCATAGTTTTTAGTCCTTCGTAGTCAGCCCTCAGTTCGTCCAGACGACTCGCTCTCTCTCTGGCAACTGTAAGCTTTGCTCTTTTTGTAACCAATTCATTTTTGACCTTTCTCAATTTAAGCCCGAGCGGGCCATAAGCATATTTATATAGCATAAAAAAAGCTAACGCTCCCAGAATACCCAACATCACCTTCTGCTGTTTTCTCATCTCGCCGTCTCACTAAGAAATATTATCAAGTGGGTCGCCTGTACTCACAGGTTACGCCGAAACTTCTTATTATTTCTTCTCCCTCTTTGCTCTTTTTACTAGTTATCCTGGTCAGTTCCACCTTAGAGAAATTTTCACCCTCACCCAATTTAGTAATGAAGTCTGCAATTGCATAGTTGTCGATAGCCGAGGCCTCAATAGTAATGGTCAAGAAGTCGGACTCACTTTTCGTGACCAGGGATGTTAACCATACCCGCGAAGGAACTATCCTTGCTAAATCTTCTAAGAGCCTCGCATATATTAAGCGATTCGTCGCTAAGCTCCGAATGACGTCCAATTTCTTAGACAGAGCTTCCTTGGACTTCTCCATCTCATCAACCTGTTTAACTACCGTTTCCAAAAGGGCAAGTTCCTTCTCGACTTTTCTTAACTGTCTCTTGAGATGAGCATATTGTGCAACCTTCAAGAAATATAGTCCAAAAAACACTACTGCTACCAGGAGAACTATACCGGAAACCAGGAACTTCTTCTCCCGTAGCGTGACCTTCTTCTCTACCTCTTTAGGTAATAAATTAATCTTTATCATCTTTGGGGTCTCTTAGCAGAGCTTCGCTCTGCCGCTACATCCCTATTTGGTGTCACCCTCGCGTCTGGTAGCGAGACCTACGGCTACAGCAAATAGAGGAGCCAGCTCTTCCCAATCCGTACCATGGGCCCTCGCTGTGTCGATTCCTTTGAACGGATTGTATATATCTACAGGGAGCCCGAGTTCGTCACTTAAAAATCTATGTAAGTTATTTAACTTCGAGCTGCCACCACTCAGCATAATCCTATCCACGCTCTTTTCACCACCGGTCTGTGCCTGATAATAATCTATCGACCTCCTAACCTCTCCCACAAGTTCGCGAACAAGCGGCATCAGGATAGTGGATACCTGGATTTTTGTTTCATCCTGGGCAGCTATACTTTCCAGTTCTTCCCCTTGGCCTGTTAAAGTTAACCCATGTTGCCTTTTTAAATCCTCTGCTTCTGAATATTCAACTTGCAAATTTTTCTGAATTGTTCTAGTAAAGTTATTGCCAGCAATGAATATATCGCGCACAATTTTTGAAACGCCATTCTCAAGTATATTAATGTTAGACGTCGTCGCTCCCAGATTGAGCAACATCACCGTTTCTGCCCGGTCTTTATCTCTGGTAATCTCATAAGCATTTTCTAAAGCGAAAGCATCTACATCTATTACTAAAAGCTTCAGCCCTGCACCCTCAAAGATCTCCAGCCGCTCTTGCAAAAGTTCCTTTTTCGCTCCCACCAGAACCGTCTCCATTTTTGGTTGTCCATTTTCCATAACGTCACCTAATATGTGAGTACTTATATTAACCTCACGGATGTCGAATGGAATATAAGGCTCAGCTTCAAATTCAATCGTTTTTTCCAGGTCAGAAGGGCTCATTCGTGGAAATTTCACGTAGCGAACAATTACCGCATTTCCAGAAATGGAAGTAGCAACCTTTTTTGTGCCGATTCTGGTATTGGAGAGCATGTTCCTTAGAGTAGAAGTCACTAGAGACCTTCTCTCTTCGGGGGAGAGTTCTTCGGTAGAAGCCGAGGGAATTTCACTGATGGCATATCTGGCAAGGCTCCATCTGGGAGGTGTCCCTTTCAATGCCACCAGCTTAATAGAGTGAGTCCCGATATCTATACCCACTAAATCTTTACTACCAGTGAATAATCCCATCTTTTTCCTTCGGTTATTTCAATTATATACCAAAAACGCGAAAATTGTCAACAACTTTAATCGCTGTCTCAGAGAAATTCCCTCTCTTCAGCTGTCCTTCACTTATACATAGAAATCAAGCTAAGGTAAATCTGACTAAATCCTGGCTGGAGTAGAAAAACCAATATTGTCCCCAGAGAAATATAAACTCCAAAGGGAATGAGTTGAAATTTCTTATATTTACCGGCAATTAATAAAATGGCTCCTGTTAATGCTCCCAGAAAACTTGCTATAAATATTGCCCAAAGCACATTGACTAATCCAAGGAAAGCACCAACCCCAGAGATTAGCTTTATATCTCCACCTCCCATAGCCTCTCTTTTAAACATGCTTCTTCCCAATAAAGCAATCAAATAGAGTATCCCGCCGCCTACAAGAAGGCCGAGAAAAGAAGAGAAAAAGAGAGACAGCTCTTTAGAGCTAGTTACTATCATTCCGCTATACGCTCTAAGAAAGGAGTTTAAAGGTGAAGATAGCAGGCCCAGAACTATCAATGGATATGTGAGTGTGTTGGGTATGGTGTAGGTTTGAAAGTCTATCGTGGAGACAATAATCAAAGATAACATCAAGAAAAGGAAAATTATTATTGTTACAGGAGCACTCTGGAACTTGCGATAGGTGAGGAGAAAAAGAACGCCTGTTATTAGTTCTATCAAAGGATACTGGAGAGATATCCCTCTACCACAGTAACGACATTTTCCTCCGAGAAGAGCATAGCTTATCAAGGGTATGTTGTCGTACCACTTAATTTGCTTTCTACATTTAGGACAGTATGAGCCAGGGCTGATTATCGACTCCCCTCGTGGTATCCGATAGATGCAGACATTGGCAAAACTGCCAAATCCCAATCCCAAAATAAAAATGAGAAGATAAAATAATAAAACCTAATGACTCCTTAGTCCCATTAGAAATCTTAGAGTTCTAACGGTAGATTTCCATCGCTTTCAGTCGACTTTCTGCTGTTGCCCTCGCCTGGTCGTTTCTGCTTGTGGCAAGAATATTCTCCCAGATAGCTATTGCTCTTCCAAATTCTCCCCTGGCCTTATATATACTGGCGAGAAAAAACTTAACCACCTCAGGGCAGTCTCTATATCTAATCGCCTCTTCCAGAAGAGGCACAACTTTATCGTACTCCCTGGTCCTTGTATAAACAATTGCCGCTATATAGAGGCGGAACTTCCAGAATTTTGGATTATTCTTAATTCCTTCTCGAAGAAGTTCAATTGCCTCATCGTATCGCTCGTGATTAAAGGCGAGACAGCCACCGCCGAATAGATACGCATAATGGAAATAGGGGTCAAGCCGAACCACTTCCTGACACATAGGGAGTAAATCCTCATACTCCCCTCTCTCGCAACGGTCTAAGTGGTGAACGTGCTCCTCGTCTTCCAGAGTTCCGTAATACTGGAGTAGTCTTATCCAGGCCAAATCGGAAGATATCCGGCGGAGACCAAGCAAGCTCCCCCAGAAATAGATAAAAGAGGAAGGCTTTACCTCTATTATCGACGGCAGAGGAAATTGAAACCTCTTCTCTACCTGGTGCTGAGCGAAAACAGATAAGCCGAATAGAGGCAGAATCAGAAAAATTATAAAGATTGACTTCCTCATTTTTCCCTGTTCACGTTAGTCTATGATCTGGACTCCTCCCGAAAGGGAGGTATACAATTACCCTTGCTTTCGCAAGGACTCCAGATTCATCTAAATTGTTAGAACTCTTTTCGGGAGAAGACGAGAACCGAAAGCCAGGTGGCTACGCTGGCATAAATTAAGCTATAGGCTACCTGCCAGAAAATAGTAGTCCCCGCTAAAGGATTTGGGTAGCCCATATAGTCCTTAACATTCAAGTATTGAAAATTTGGCAAAAGGTAATAGATTGCTTTTAGAAATATTGTAATCTTGACTCCTTTTTGTACCAACACATAGTTCAGATATTTCAAATGGTCAGTAACATGGCCCAGAATCCATAAGAAGAAAGTACCACTAACACTCGAAATCGCTGAAGTGGAAATTAGAGAGATAAGAATCGCCAGAGCGCTTATAATTACCACTTTGAGAAAAATAAAAGTTATTGCCAGTAAGAACCTGAAATTGAATTCCCAGCCCTTAATATAGAGAAGAAACAGGAGCCCAAGAGACATTACAAGGATATTGATTAGGGAAATAAAGAGAATGCCACTATAGCGTCCCCAGATATACTCGAAGCGCCTCACGGGTCTTGCCAGAATAAGCGAAACGCTCTTATTCTCCATCTCTCCCAGGACGAGGCCAACTGCAGCAGAAATGGCACTTAAAAAAGCAAATATTTCAATTGCACCCAGCCCAATATCCAGGATTACTCTCGTCTCCTCTCCCGGCGAAAGCATGGAGAAGAGAACGGAACTCACTATGATTACCAGAGCAAATAAAAGGATAGTATAGAAAATTTTATGCCTGATATTCTCTTTAAGCGTATATTCTATAATTGGAATTATCTTCTTCATTATCCTTCCCCAGAAACAGTCTCTGAGAAAATGTCCTCCATTCTCCCTTCCAACCCTTTCACGTCTACTATCTTCTTCAATCTCCCCTGATGGAGAATTCCCACCTGGTCACAAACTCTTTCCACTTCCGTGACTAAATGTGAACTCAAAAGTATGGTCTTTCCCTCCGCTTTTAACCTGAGAATCGTCTGGCGCAACTTCTTAACCCCCAGAGGGTCGAGTCCAGAGGTCGGCTCATCGAGCAGCAAAAGGTCCGGGTCGTGAAGAAGAACTTGAGCCATACCTATCCTCTCCAGCATACCTTTAGAGAAGTCGGCAAGACGGTCGTTCCTGTTCTCTTTGAGCTCCACCAAATCCAAAGTCTCTTCTACCCTCTTCTCTCTTTCTTTTCTAGAAAATCCATAAAGCTTACCATAAAAATTGAGTATCTCGCCTGCAGTTAGATACATAAGGAAACAGGGAAATTCAGGAAGATAGCCGATTCTGGAGAGTAGAGACAGGTGGGGAACCCTCTGTCCGAAAATGTGGGCAGAACCTCTTGTGGGAAAGAGCAAACCTACCAGAAGCTTAAGCAGGGTTGTCTTTCCTGAACCATTAAGTCCCAAAAGACCGAAAACCTTTCCATCTTCGATTTCCAGATTCAGATTTTCCAGGGCATTGGTCTTCTTTGAGCTGAACAGGTGTTTTCTTACATAGATTTTTGTCAGATTTTCTGTTTTTATAGCCACCATTGGATAATAAAAAATAGGTTGATGGCCAATTAATTACCTACCAATTATCAAGCCAATCTGTCCAATTCCATTAATTGACACATCAACCTATGCAGTGCAAAGGATTACCAGGTATTCACTATATTACCCGCAGAATCGGCGTGGGTGCAATTAACATTGGCTGTTCCCGCGGCGAGACCGCCAGCAGCCACACTGGTATAGAACCACAGCCCATCATCCCCAGCAACAGTCGTCTCAGCATTCGTCACTGCATGTCCCATGGCAGCGGGAAGCATAACGTTGGGAACCACGTCTAAGTAGGGACCCGGAGCTACAGCAACAGCCAGAGCAGCTATTGTGGCTGGCCAGGTGCCACCCGTAGCACCGTAGCAGATAGCTATTGCTGACCTGATGGAACCGAGGTTACCCTGGGTCCTCGCCTCCCTGGCTCTATCAATCAAATTGGCAAATCTGGGGATGGCGATTGCTGCCAGGATGCCGATAATTGCCACCACAATCATCAACTCAATCAAGGTAAACCCTTTGCTCTTTCTATGGAATCTCAACACTCTTTATCACCTCCTTTCAATGATTGGAGTAGCGAAGCAGAGCTTCGCAATTCTGACGCGGAACTTCGTTCCGCTACTCCATTCGCTAATCTTCCCAAATATAAATATTACCACAATTTTTGCCATCCGTCAACCAGTTTCTACAGCGGTAGTCGCAGCCTCCGGGTTGCCTAAATTCGCTCCGATGAATCAGAGCGGCTACCGAGTGGCCTCACTTACCGACCAGAGCACCCAGCTGGAACATAGGCATATACATCGAAATAGCAATAGCGCCAATAACAATACCCATAAACACAATAACCACTGGCTCAATCATAGAAGTCAGAGCCGAAACAGCAGCATCAACTTCCTGCTCATAGAACTCGGCAATCTTGGATAACATTGCATCCAGGTTGCCTGTCTCCTCGCCCACTGAAATCATCTGGGTTACCATCGGCGGAAAAACACCGCTTTCTATTAAGGGTTGGGATATTCTCTCTCCTTCCCGGATAGCCTCCTTGGCTGCCAGTACGGCCTTTTCAATGACTCTATTTCCGGAAGTCTTTGCTACAGTCTCCAGGGCCTGAAGAATGGGAACGCCGCTCTTAACCAGTGTCCCGAAAGTCCTGGTAAATTTAGCTACAGCCACCTTTCTCAGGAGTGGACCGAAAATGGGAACCCTGAGTAACATTGTGTCTATACGCATACTACCTGCTTCTGTCTTGTAGTACTGTCTTAGCCCCACGACAAAGACAATGAGGCCAATAATTATGAAAATAATGTAATGCTTAAGAAAACTACTGAACATAAGCAGTATCCGTGTAGGAAGGGGTAACTCGGCTCCAGCCTGCTCGAATATTTTGACAAAGGCAGGGACAACTACTATTACTAAGAATGCGGTAACCGCACTAGCGACAAATGCAATCACTGCCGGGTAGACCATTGCTGATTTAATTTTTGCTCGCAATGTGGCAGCAGCCTCGAGGTAGCCTGAAAGCCTCTCCAGGATAACATCCAGGATACCACCAAGCTCCCCAGACCTCACCATATTCACATATAACTCACTGAATACCGTAGGGTGGCGGCTGAGAGCTTCGGTAATTGACGTTCCTGATTCTATATCTTCTCTGACACTGGTGATAACTGTTTTGAAAGCCGGATTATCTATCTGGTTCAGAAGAATCGTTAGCCCCTGAACGATCGGAACACCGGCGCCTATCAATGTGGATAGCTGCCGACTAAATAGTACCAAGTCTTTCTGTCTAACCCTTCTTTTCAGGAAATTTACACTATCCAGGACATCTTTCAAAGCATTCTTTCTAATTTCTCCTATCTCCAGAATGATAAATCTCTGGCGTCTGAGGCGATCAACAACCATCCGTTGCTCCCTCGCTTCCATTGAACCTGTCAAAACATTTCCTTGTGAACTCCTGACTTTATAACCGAATAGAGCCATTCTTTACTCACCTCACCCTATTTGTCCTCATCTCCGTTACTACACTCTCTTCTTTCTTACAAATTCTCTTCAAGTCTTCGACATCAGGGCTCTCTGCCAGGGCCTGAGCGTAAGTGATCTGCCTCCGCGTGTAGAGGTCATAGAGGCTCCAGTTCATTGTCTGCATTCCAAATTTTCCTCCCGCCTGCATAGCTGAAGGAATCTGTTCAGTCTTCTCTTCTCTTATCATATTTCTTATAGCTGGAGTAACTCTTAGAACCTCCACTGCCAGACATCTCCCCTTGCCAGTTGCTCTGGGGAGTAACCTCTGACAGAAAACGGCCTGCAGCACAAAGGATAACTGGGAACGAATTTGCGGTTGCTGGTATGGCGGGAATACATCTACTATCCTATTAACGGACTGTGTAGCATCTGTTGTGTGCAGAGTAGCGAAGACCAGATGGCCTGTCTCGGCGATTGTTAGCGCAGAAGCAATAGTCTCAAGGTCGCGCATTTCTCCAACCAGAATGAAATTTGGGTCCTGGCGAAAGACATGCTTTAGTGCCTGGGTAAAGGTTTCGGTATCACTACCTACCTCTCTCTGGGTAACTATACAAGTTTTGTGCGGATGAACATACTCGATGGGGTCTTCAATAGTAACAATGTGCCCGCTCCTGTGCTCATTAATGTAATTCATCATTGAGGCCAGGGTCGTTGTCTTACCACAGCCGGTAGGGCCCGTCACCAGGACCAAGCCGGCAGGCAGCTTGACCACATCGAAAACTACCGCTGGCAGTCCCAGCTCCTCGAAAGTCATAAAATAGTTGGGTATTGCCCTCAGGGATGCACCCACTGCACCTCGCTGCCTGAATACATTCATTCGAACTCGGCCTATATTCTTGATCCCAAAGGATAAGTCAAGCTCGTTTGTAGATTCAAATCTCTCTTTCTGTTTATCAGTGAGAAGGCTATAGATTAATCTTTGACATTGGTCCTCATTAAGTTTCTCGTATTCTGTGGGGACAAGTTCTCCGTCAATCCTCAAAGTAGGTGAAACATCCACCGTCAGGTGTAAATCGGATGCTCCCTTTTCCATCATTAATTGGAGTAATTCATCAATAGAAACCAACAATTCCTCCTTTCAAAGAGTGGACTGGAGTTCCCCGATGAAATCGGGGTTATTCCTCCCTTTCGGGAGGACTCCAAAGGACTCTGGACTCCCCCGACAAAATCGGGGGTTATTACTCCCTTTCGGAAGGAATCCTTGCATAGACCGATAAGGTCGACCACTCTTTTTGGTGCCATTTGGTCGGGCACTCTTTAGAGTGCCATCTTATTCGACATCAGCAAATGTTACCCTCATCACCTCTTCAACCGTGGTTACACCCCCCAGAAGCTTCTTGATGGAAGCCTCTCTCAAGGTTACCATGCCACATTCTCTCGCTTTTCCTTTTATTAAATGTGTCGATTCTCTGTTCAATACAAGTTCCCTTACATCGTCATTGATTTCCATGACCTCAAAACAAGCCGTCCGTCCCCGATAACCAGTGTTACTGCAGTTATCGCATCCCTTGCCCCGATACAGGGTCACTTTCTTCTTGCCTTTTATTTCTTCATCTTTAACTCCGATGCTGGATAGGAAATCGGCTGGAACTTCGTAGGGTTCCTTGCAATTCTTGCAAATTATTCTAACTAACCTCTGAGCAACAACCATAATTACTGTTGAAGTGGTCAGGAAGGGTTCAATCCCCATATTATTCAAACGGGTCATAGCACCTGGAGCATCATTAGTGTGAAGAGTAGAAAATACCAGGTGTCCTGTCAATGCAGCATTAATAGCAATCTCAGCAGTCTCGGTATCTCGGATTTCACCAACCATAATTATGTCCGGATCCTGCCGCAAAAATGACCTCAAGCCCGCTGCGAAAGTTAAGCCGATATCCGGTCTTGCCTGCACCTGATTGATGCCTTGCAAGACATATTCTACAGGATCTTCTATGGTGATGATGTTACGGTCAGGATAATTGAGAGTACTAAGGGTAGAATAGAGAGTCGTCGATTTACCAGAACCGGTTGGCCCTGTAACCAGAATTATTCCGTAAGGGACTTCGATATTTTTTTTATATATAGAAATAATTTCGGGGTCAAATCCGAGTTTGGTCAAATCGAGACACAAAGCGGAAGCATCCAGAATACGCATGACCACTTTCTCACCAAAGGAGGTAGGGAGAACAGAGACCCTCAGGTCAATCTCTTTATTCATTACTCTAATCTTAATTCTACCATCCTGGGGCAAACGGCGCTCAGCAATATCCAGTGTAGCCATAATCTTAAGCCGGGAAACAACGGCATTTTGCAATTTTTTGGGTGGTGCAGAAACCTCATGCAAGACGCCGTCAATTCGATAACGAACCCTAAGGGTCTTTTCATAAGGTTCGATATGAACATCTGAAGCGCCCGACTTGACAGCTCCGCTCAGAAGAAGGTTGACTATCTTAATTATGGGCGCCTCTTCTCCTGCTGCCTCAAGAGCAATAATATCTTCTCCTCCAGTATCGCTCTTTTTTACTACCTCTACATTCGCCTCATCCTTTACCGAGAGTTCCATCTCCTTCAGAATATCTTCCATAGAGCCTTTAGCTCCATAATACTTCTCGATAGCATTTTTAATCTCTCCTTCTGAAGCAATCACTACATTGATGTCTTTGCCTGTCATCAGCCTCAGGTCGTCAATGGCAAAGACATTCAAAGGGTCACTCATTGCTATTGTGAGAGTCTTCCCTTCCAGAGCAATTGGAACCAGGGTCTGATGCCTTGCCACACTCTCTGGAACACTTCTAATGACTTCTCCGTCGATCTCTCCATATTCAGATAAACTAACATAGGATACACCGCACTGTTTTCCCAGGAAAGCTAACAAAACATCCTCTGTAATATAGCCTAATTCCATGAGGGTCTCGCCTAATCTACCCCCTCTGATTTTTTCTTCCTCTAAAGCTTCCTGTAATTGTTCGGCTGTAATTATACCGACTTCCACCAATAAGTCACCCAACTTCTTTCTTATCGCTGGAGCTTTGGCCATAATGACCTCAATTTTCTATCGGTAAGAATAAATTAAAGTAAACTGGCTAATTCTTAGTATACCATAGCCCCTTTACTTTGTCAACAGCTTTCTTCTCAAACGAGTTTCAACCTGCCGGGGAACAAGTCCCTCTACCCTGCCGTTCAGGCTAACAACTTCCTTGACTATGCTCGAACTCAAATAAGTATACGCCTCCGCCGGCATAAGGAATACCGTTTCCACTTCCGGTGCTAACTTGCGATTCGTTAATGCCATCTGAAACTCGTACTCGAAGTCAGACACTGCACGCAGTCCCCTGACGATAATGCTTGCTCTCTTCTTCTTTGCGTAGTCGACTAACAATCCATTGAAATGGGAAACTGCAACCCCCCGCAGTCTTCTGGTTACAGCTCTTAACATCTCCGTTCGTTCATCTACAGAAAATAGCGCTTTCTTGGCTGGATTTTCAATCACTGCCACTACCACACGGTCAAATAATTCGATTGCCCTTTTTATTACGTCAATGTGCCCGTTGGTAACCGGGTCGAAACTCCCCGGATAAACAGCAACTCTTTTCTTTTTCATCTTCTTGCTCCTTCTGCATCCCGATTTTTAATCGGGAAAATTGTGCCTACAAATCATCATTGACCCATTATATTGTGGCACAATTTGAAATTGTGCCTACAAATCATCCTTGACTCATTATCATTGTAGGCACAGATTCAATCTGTGCAAAACTGATTATGCTACAGCTGCGAGGCGGAATCTCTTTCTGAATTTCTCCTTAAACTTTTCCTTAATTACTCCATTTTCCGGAAGAGTTAGAAGAGGGTCACTATTAACTATATGGAATGCTGCCCGGCGCGCCTGTTCTAATTCACGATAATCAGAAACAATGTTACCAATTTTAAATCCAGGAAGCCCATGCTGCTGGGTACCAAAGAATTCTCCAGCACCTCGCAACCTCAAATCTTCTTCTGCGATGCGAAATCCATCATTGGTTTCCATCATAATTTGTAGTCTCTTCTTTGCTTCTTCTGTTTTAGGTTCTCCGAGCAAAATGCACAGGGACTCGTCAGTACTTCTCCCCACTCTTCCCCGCAATTGGTGTAGGGTGGCCAACCCGAATCTTTCGCTGTGCTCAATAACCATGAGACAGGCATTAGCCACATCTATACCCACCTCAATAATGCTGGTGGCAATCAAAATATCAAATTCTCTGTTCAAAAATTTAATCATCACGCTTTCCTTCTCGTCACTTTTCATCTGACCGTGCAGGAGACCAACCCTGAAATCTCTAAATACAGTATCCCTCAATCTCTCCGCCATTTTCACTGCAGCGCGTAATTCTAACTTATCCGATTCGTTAATTATTGGATAGACAATGTAAGCCTGCTGCCCTTTTCTTGCCCCATCTATAACTACCTGGTAAGCCTCGTCTTCAGAAAGTCTACGGGTGAGAACTTTTTTCCTTCCTGGCGGCAATTCGTCGATTACAGAAACGTCAAGATCTCCATAGGCTGTCAGGGCTAATGTGCGAGGTATTGGCGTAGCTGTCATTACCAGGATATCCAGATTCTCTCCCTTCTTCCGCAACCTCGCCCTCTGCATAACTCCAAATTTATGCTGTTCGTCAATGACCGCCAGAGCCAAATTGGAAAATCTGACCCCCTCTTCAATCAATGCGTGAGTGCCAATAACTATCTGAGATTCTCCACGGGCAATTCTCAGGTAGAGCTCTCTCTTCTTCTTCTGTGCCATTCTCCCTGTGGCCAATTCCACCTTGACCTTTAAGCCCTCCAGCATCTGTCGCAATGTCAGATAATGTTGTTCAGCCAGAATTTCAGTGGGAGCCATCACTGCAGCTTGATAGTTGTTCTCTACAGCCAAGAGCAGCGCCGTCAGAGCTACTACCGTCTTGCCACTGCCCACGTCTCCCTGGAGCAACCTGTTCATCGGCCTGGGTGACATGAGGTCATCAAATATTTCCCTGATTACTCTTTTCTGAGCAGAAGTGAAGTCAAATGGTAACTTCTCTTTGAAGGCAGTCAAAAGATTTTTTTTCAACTCATACTTTCTTTTCTTATCCACCCTCTTTACCTGCTGCCTTCTCAAAGCCATTGCTAATTCCCAGAAGAAAAACTCCTCAAATACCAGTCTTCTCCTGGCGACCTTTCCCTTTTCCCAGTTAGGGGGAAAGTGCATATTATATATAGCTTCTTGATAGGACATCAGGTCATATTCTCTGAGAATGGTTTCCGATAGCGTCTCTTTCGAGCAGGAAAGATAAGAATCGAGACTTCTCTTAATCAGCGCCCTCAAGAAGCGCAAGTTTAGCCTTGAGGTAACTTGATATATGGGGACAATTCTTTTGGTGTGAATTAAGTCGTCTTCTTTGCCTGTGAGTTTCTCGTAAGTAAAATTAGTAATCTGCAAATCACCGAACATGCGTTCGAATCTTCCGTGGAGAACAATTGAAGTGCCTGGCTTTAGGGAATCTTTCAAGTACAGCTGGTTAAAACAGACCATCGCTGCCCTGCCGCTTCCGTCTTCGAGGATAATCTTCAGAAGTGGCTTTCCCCGTCTGGTATATATAATCTGGTGCTCCGCCACCACTCCCAGAGCTGTGGCTTCTTCTCCATGGCTGATTTGTCCAAAGAGCTTCAAATGGGCTCGGTCTTCATGACGGAAAGGAAAATAAGTAATAAGGTCTTCTACTGTCTCAATACCTATCTTCTTCAATATTCTTGCTCTCTCTGGACCCACGCCCTTCAAGAACTGAACCGACATATTCAAATCTTTCATAATAAAATCAACAACATTTGAAATCGCGCTTACAAATCTGCACAATTTGAAATTGTGCCTGCAAATCTTCTCCCATCATTGTAGGCACAGATTCAATCTGTGCAAATCTGGCAATCTTTAGTGCCCAAGCCGTCTCGGCCATTCTATACTCCAGTTCCGACGAAGTCGGAACGTATTTGGAGAGATGGTTTCGCAAACATTGACAAAATTGCCTGAGACGAACAAACTGCTTTTTAGCTACAAGATTTTTTGTGCTTTTGGTATCAAAATATTCTTGCAATTATTCTTATATTTTGCTAAAATAAAAAAAATCTTACAGGAGGAGACTATTGCCCAGGAAATGCATAATCTGCGGTAAATCTGTACGCTCTGGTTCCAATATCAGCCACTCCCACCACAAAACAAAACGGAAATTCAGACCTAATTTGCAGAAAATAAACATAATTCTGAATGGACGGAAAAAGAAGGCCTACGTGTGTACCCAATGCATTACCGCAGGCAAAATTACAAAATCCGCCTGAAGTCATTACCCATTCAAAAAGGCAAACTCAAAGAGCAGAGATAACTATAAACAGGAGACACGATACCAGCGAGATAATATCTTTTGAGAGCAAAATCTAAAATATACCTGTCTCCGGTAAAACCAAGGCCCCAGGTATAACTTACTTCTCTCTTTTCACTGAAATTCTCACCGAACATTCCCAGCCGAAGAGAAATACTACGATTAAGAACGTACTCCACACCCATGTGGTAGAATGCCGGTGACTTTTCTCCACCGTTCTTTCTTACATAGAATTTCTGCTCAAAATCGGAAGCAAGGGTCAAAAATTCTGCTATCCTTACCCCCAATCCTGCTCTAAGATTTAATGGCAAGCGGTCCGCGCGATAATCGCTCCAGTAAATGTAGGCAGGGCCATTTTGCAGGGAAATTCCCATCTTCAGGGATGGTGAATGAGTGTAGATTATTCCCCAATCTAAACCCCACCCATTTCCTGTAGAGACGTTTGCGTGAGGTGAAGGGTCATCTTGTGCAATCCCTAGAGAGCCATACAGGTAACTTATGTTCATGCCGAAGGAAACCCTTGGACTATAAGGAATGGCAAAGGAAAGTGAGTATTTGTTTATTTTAATCTCTCTCTCAGAGTAAGGCGGGTTATCCTCCTCTCTAAAATTGGATAATGGACGCCAGCTCAACCCCCCTAGGCTACTACAAAAAGATAAGTAAGTAAACCATTTACCGCGCAAGGGTTCTCTGTTTACAATATCCTTCCTTTCCGCTCCGCTTCGCGCCAGGTCAAACATAAAAGTGGCTAAATTGCTCTCTATGAAAACCAATCCAGCAGGATTCCAGTAGGGAGCATCGGCGTTGTTCGCCAGGGCAACAAACGACTCACCCATTCCAATAGGCTTTGCTCCTATGGATACACCGTCGAAAGAATTATATAGAATGGGAGAAGACTCTCTACCAAAACAGAAAGTGGTCGAAAAGAATATTAGAGAAATAACAAGAAAAAATTTCACCATAGCCTCCTTCGACTGATAAGAAACGAGAGCAATCAATTTGGATTTACTTATTTAACTATTTTCTCTATTGTTGCTCCCCCCAGAACCACATCTCTATCGTAAAAGACTACTGCCTGGCCAGGAGTAGCTGAGCGAACAGGCCTTCTGAATCTAACCAACACTTTGCCATTACCCATAGGCGATACCATTGCTTCTTCCCCAGCGTGATTGTATCTTATTTTGGCTACTACTTCCAGGTCTTCTTCTACCTCTTGTTTTGATATTAAGTGCAAATCCTCTGCAATAAGTTCCTGCGAAAATAATTCCTCTTCGGGACCGACCACAATCCTGTTAAGTTCAGGAGCGACTGAAACCACATAAAAAGGTCTACCATAAGCCCCAATTCTTTTCCTCTGACCGATAGTATAGCAGGCTATACCGCCATGTTTCCCCAGGACATTTCCCTTATCGTCAACTATCTCCCCAGGAAGCAAAGAGAAGTGGAAAGACAAGAATTTTCTGTAATCTCCGTCTATAAAACAGATTTCCTGACTTGCCTTCTTCTCAGCCACAGGTAAGCCAAATTTCTTAGCTATTTTCCGCACATCATTCTTCTGGTATCTTCCTAAAACCATTATGATTCGCGCCATTTGTTCCTGCGTCAAAGTATATAAAAAGTAAGACTGTTCCCCTCTCTCTCCCACTCCTTTTTTCAAAAGATATCTTCCAGAGTTCTTTTCTATTCTGGCATAATGGCCTGTAGCCAAATATTGAGCCCCCAACCCCTCTACTTTTTCCAATAACAGCCTGAATTTTATCTCCTGATTACAAAGAATACAGGGATTGGGAGTTCTCCCTCTGGAATACTCTCGACAGAAATGGTCAATAACTTTCTCGCGAAATTCCTTATGGAAATTCAGGACATAAAATGGAATTTTCAACTTGAGCGCCACACTTCGCGCATCATTGATTCCCTGTAAACTACAACAGCGATTGTGTGGGAACGATGAATCAACACTTTCCTCGCAAAAAGGATAAAGGTACATAGATATCCCGATTACATCGTACCCTTCCTCTTTTAGTATTGCTGCTGTCGTCGAGGAATCTACCCCTCCAGACATTGCCACTACTACTCTGTTCATAATTAATACTCTCCAAAAATTTAGTAGCCGTGACCTTTAGGTTCTGTCAATATTCCCTCCGATAAATCAGAGCGGCTACCTATATCCATCTACATCTTCAGGCTGTAGCCCGGGCTGCTAAATTTCTTGTGGAATTATTTCATTCAAATTCTATCTGAATGATCCCGAGAGGACAGGCGGGCACGCAGAGGCCGCAAAGCACGCATTTGTCCCGGTCAAATTCCAATTTCCAACTCTCCTTATTCAATAACAGGGCCTTCGGGCTGCAGACAGCTATACATGCACCGCACGAGGTACATTCCTGTTCATCCAGTTTTATATCCTTGGCCAGGGGCTGGACACCAACTTTCTTATCTTCCAGATATTTCAGGCCGTTGTTAATTCCTTCCCTGTCCCCTTCCAACTCCAATACCATTTTTCCTTCCTCTTTAGGTGTAACCTGAGCTCGCAAGATATTCAGTACTAAATTGTAGTCTTTAACCAAGCGATAAATTATCGGTTGGTTAACCAATTCGGGAGGAAAAGTTAAAACTATTCTCTTTTTCGCCATCCAGACCTCCTTATGTGAATCAGCCCCGAAGGAGTCGGACGCCTCCATCGGGTTTCGGAGCCCTGTCGCACCTGTGGTGTCCAATTTATAGAAGCATCCAACTCTATTAATCGGGCCGACCGAGGTCGGCCCCTACGCGACCGTCCCCTTTACGCAAAAGGTTTTCATTACTGTCTATGGTCTGATGTCTAAAGGCTTAAACTTCTCATCCAGGGGCAACCGCTGAATAGGCTCCTGTAAGAAGAATTTGCCTTTCCTAATCCACTCTTTCAGGATTCGCGCTATCTCTCTGGCTTTGTACAGGCTGGAGAGTGGCGCAGTAGGGACTCTCTTCCCTTTCACTTCAATTTCGCCACTCCGTAACTCCTTATAACTTACCCTGCCCAGATTCGGCTTTTCTCTTCTGGGAAAACTATAATCAACCAGCGTGGTATATATATCCTCATCGGAGATAGAGACAAAATGGGCCATCTCCTCATCGAGGATCGGGATGGGTATCCCGATTCCCACAATCAAGGTAACACCGTACTTATAAAATATAGCTGCCCTCAAAAAATTGCGGTTCATCTCTTTTAAGTTCCCTATCAGGCAAAGGGTCCCTGCGGGCGCAAGTGGGATTTTAGTTTTCTTATCTCTCCCCTGAAGAGGATTGTGTTGTGTGCCTTCCCAGGCAACGTAACCCTGTGCTCCACCCAGAAATATCCTGGTACCTATACCAATAGTGCGGTATAAGGGGTCGTTAATCAAAGGTGACAGCTGTGAAGAGTTACAATAATTTGCATTACCAAAGTTAGGTAACAGAACACCCATATAAGTATAAAGTGTTCTACCCGACGAGTTGGTAGCTACTGAATAGTTTTGGTAAGCATTCCTGGGATTGAAAAGAACTGCCTGATTGATCGAGCTCAAGGTAATGTAAGATTCGAATTCTTTTCTGGGATAACAATCCGTTCCGTATGCGGTAGCTCTAAGCTTCACCTTCTTGCCCGAAATCAAATCTTCAATCACATGTGCACCGCCGTATTCCATTCCTTTGGTCTCGGAAAGCTCAGTTGCTCCGATATAAGCATCAACTGCAGCTATCCCTGCATAAGCTGGAACATCGTTCAGCCATACCTTCTGCATCTTGATAGGGGGATCAGTATGCCCAAAATTTAGTAAAGCTCCGGAAGAACACATTGGCCCAAAGGTAGCTGTAGTTACCACGTCTACTTCCCTGGCAACCTTCTTCTCTCCTTTGGCTCTTACAAGGTCGATAACCTCCTCGGCAGTTACCACCACGGCTTCACCCTTCTTAATCTTCTCGTTAATCTCGGCAAAAGTCTTAGGCATCAATTCCTCCTTGATATGAATCAGCTCCGAAGGAGTTCGACACCTCCAGCGGCTTTCGCAGTCCTTCGGACCTGCGCTCCCCCTTCCCAATACTCATAAAATAGTTTGTGAAGAAGGCAAGTTTCCCCGTTCGTTTCTTAACGGTCGACCTCGAATCTGCCCTTTATGATGTCATCGATTGCCTTCTGGTGTCTTTTGCAAAATTCAGGCCTGGTTAATTGGGCATTTATTACTTCTTCTTGCCAGTGTGCGTTATAAAGCCTGCATCTATTATCCTCACAAAAAGGCTCACCCCATAGGAAAAAAAATAGAGCTTGCATACAATATCCTTTCATTACTTCGGTAAGCCGCGGGTCGTCATAGTCAATGAACCTTCCTTTAAATTTCTTTTTCAGGTCAATTATATCAATTCCCCACTGTTTTTGTAAATAGAACTCTCTCGGCTTAGCTGGAGCTTCGACGATACCCGTAGTGGAAATAATGGAAGGAAAGCCATACACACTTACTCGTGCATGGTAACGGTGATCAAGTTCATCCCAGGTTCCGAAAAGCTGGTCTGTGAAAACAATCGGCAGGCAATTCCAGTGGCGTTCTTCGTCGTTTATCAAGTGCTGATATAATGCCTGAATCTTGAAGCCATCATAAAATATGCCAAAACTTCTCTTTTCTGGATTTTGTATTTTCCTTTTCTCGTATTCGACTTCAACAGGAAATGGAGCGAAATTGGAATGGGGATTATCGAGGTCTCTAACTTTACATCTGGCTATGTCTTCGGCCAACTTTCTCAGGGAGGATTCCTCCATTGTTCTTACGACCTGGGCAATAAGATTGCCTCTAACCTCCACCCTGGCGCCCCCCGACTTCTGCTTCAGATACTGAGCTATCTCTCTGATATCCAGGGCTTGAGTGTTACCACCATCGTAAAGGAAAATTCTCATTTTCCCTTGATACCTAACTTTTGCAGTACTGCCTCGGCGCCTCTCCTTCCCGAGAGGAGCATCGCACCAAAGGTAGGTCCCATCCTGGGAAGACCATATGTTGTGGCCACAGCCATACCCACCACCACCAGACCGGGATAGACTTCTCCCGTGTGCTCTACCACGAGATTCTCAGACTTTTCCAACCACATTGCTCCAAAACCCTTTACTTTTATTAGTCCCCTCTCCTCAAGTTTTCTTACTACCGAGGCGTCATGCCCGGTGGCATCGATTACTATTTTGGATTCCAAGGCTACAGGATCAACGCAGGTGATCTCACGAGGCAAAGACGCTATAGGAGTCCAGTTGACCACAGCTCCACTCACTCTACCTTCCTCCCGGAGCACAAGGTCATCAAAAACAGTCATATTGGCGAACTTCACGCCGCTGTCGCAGGTGGCTGCAATAAGTTTGGAACAAGCATGAGGCCCATCTGCTACATAAAGCCCTTCGCTTACTTCTTCATACGGGACAGCAAGTTCTTCCAGAATTTTCTGCGAAGGTTCTCTCAATGTTACTTTATTCATTAAGTATCCGCCAATCCAAAATCCTCCGCCGAGATAGTTATTCCTTTCCACAATAAAAACCTTAAGTCCACGGCTCGCCAGCTCCCTTCCGGCCATTAATCCACTGGGGCCACCACCTACAATAAGGCAATCGCTTTCCACATAATCGGAAAACTGTTTGGCAAACTCTTCTACAATGGCTCGAGTAACCTCTTTTTCCCCAACTGGTGCGAATAGTTTTTTCTCCATATTCCTCTCCTTTTTGATCAAACTCATTACTTTTTCCGATAGATGGGTGACATAGCGCGCAGCCTTTCTACTATGCCGGGTAAGACTTCAAGAACGTAATCTATATCTTGTTCATTGTTCTCCATTCCCAAAGTGAAGCGAAGCGAACCATGGGCCACTTCCGGTGAAAGGCCTATAGCAGTTAATACATGAGAGGGTTCCAGAATGCTGGAAGTGCAGGCTGAACCACTGGAAGCACAGACCCCTACTAAGTCCAAATTTAGAAGCATAGATTCTCCCTCTACCCCTTCCACGCTCACATTTACATTTCCAGGAAGCCTCTTTTTTGGATGTCCATTAAGCCTGCTATTTTTGACTTTCTCCAATACGCCTTCTATCAATTTATCTCTTAAATCAGCCAAACGTTTTTCTTCACTGGCCATGTCTTTTTGGGCAAGTGAACAAGCCTCTCCGAATCCCACAATTCCAGGAACGTTTTCTGTGCTTGCTCGCCGCCTATTTTCCTGTTCGCCGCCGTAGAGAAAAGGAACTATCTTTGTACCTCTCCTGATGTACAGTGCCCCCACTCCCTTCGGACCGTAGAGCTTATGGGCAGACATTGCCAATAGGTCAACTTTCATTCTCTCGACATCTACAGGAAGGTGCCCCACAGTCTGAACTGCGTCTATGTGAAAATAGACCCCCTTCTCCTTGGCAATCTCTGCAATTTCTTCTATTGGCTCGACTGTCCCGATTTCATTATTAGCATGCATCACTGATACCAGTATAGTCCTATCAGTAATTGCTTTCTTTACTTCGTGGGGATTTACCATTCCATACTCATCTACCGGAAGATAAGTAGTGTCAAATCCCCTCTTTTCCAGAAATTTGCATACGTTAATTACGGCATGGTGCTCAATTGAAGTTGTAATAATGTGGTTCCCTCTGCCTTGATTCGCCCAGGCTATCCCGCATAATGCAAAATTATCAGCTTCAGTTCCACCACTGGTAAAAACAATCTCCTCGGGCTTTTTGGCCCCGATAAGTCCAGCCAATTTTGCTCTCGCCTCTTCCATGGCGCCTTTGGCCTCTCTCCCGTAAGAGTAAAGGGTTGAAGGATTTCCAAAATCTTTACTGAGATAAGGAACCATAGCTCTGGCTACTTCTGGATGGACAGGCGTAGTAGCTGCATGATCAAGATATATCCTTCTCATCATATTCTCCTTCCCGTCTTAACTTGTATCCCCTTGTTAGAATAGCATCTTTAACTCTTTCTGAATTTATCCTCTATACAAATGATTTTTGCTTCCTTGCTCTTTCTACCTTTTACCCTCTTATCGTATTGGTGGAGGAAGAAGAGGGCAGTAAAAAAACCCAGTCCTGAAAAAAGAATGCCAATCGTTTCTGTTCCAAATATTTCTCGACCAAGAAAATATCCAGCAACCAGGGCAACCAGTGGAAAAAGATAGATGAGAAATGCTACTTTTAATATCTCCTTACTCTCTATGGAAACCAGGACTTCGTCTCCGGGATGGGTTCCCAAATAATCTTCCACATACAAAAGCGACTTGCCCTGGGAACTTCTCAGGCATATCCCACATCGGGCACAAGCGGAGGTCCGTTCCATCTCTACCTCAGCTATTCCCTTCTCCACTCTTACTACTCTTCCCTTCTCTTCCATTTGAAACCTCCCCCCGATTTCATCGGGGGACTCCCAACCCCACAATATAAATCCTAAATCCCAAATTCCAAATCCCAAATATTATCTTCTCAATACCCCGAGATTTGAAAAATAAATGGTACGGGTTCGATGAATCGAACCCCTACAATATCTGTAGGGGCTCAATTTATTGGGCCCGTTATTGCTCTAATCCATTCTACTCTATTTGAAAAGGTCTGTGCTTAAATACCTATCACCAATGTCAGCCAGAATAGTAACTACTGTCTTCCCTTTGCCTAACTTCTTGGCAACCTCTAATGAGGCCCAAACATTGGCCCCCGACGAGATTCCCACCAGCAACCCTTCCTCTCTCGCTAATCTCTGTGCTATTTTCTTTGCATCTTCTTCACTAACTTTGATTATCTCATTTAGCAGTTCTACATCCAGAACTTCTGGCACAAATCCTGCTCCAATCCCTTGAATTTTATGTGGACCGGGCTTGCCTCCCGATAATACCGAGCAGTCTTTTGGTTCCACTGCGATAATTTTTACTCCGCTCTTTTTCCTTTTCAACAATCTCCCCACGCCAGTTAATGTGCCTCCAGTTCCCACCCCCGCTACAAAAGCGTCTATTCTGCCCCTGGTCTGCCTCCAGATTTCTTCGCCTGTGGTCCTATAATGAACATCGGGATTAGCAGGATTATTGAACTGTTGAGGCATGAAAAAATCTCGATTTTTCCTGGCCAACGCTTCAGCTTTCCTCACTGCTCCTAGCATCCCCTGCCTTCCAGGGGTAAGAACGATTTTTGCTCCATATGCTTGAAATAGTCGCCTGCGCTCGATGCTCATATTGTCCGGCATTACCAGAACGAGCCTGTAGCCCTTCACTGCAGCCACCACCGCCAGGCCAATCCCTGTATTCCCGCTTGTGGGTTCGACGATGGTCGCTCCCGTTCTCAAGTAACCATTCTTTTCCGCAGCTTCCACCATAGAAAGTGCAATTCTGTCTTTAATACTTCCTCCCGGATTTGATAGTTCAAGTTTTGCCAATATACGAGCGCCCCCGGCAACGCCACTGCACTTTAGCTTAATCAATGGAGTAGAGCCAATCAATTCCAAAACGTTTTGTACTACCCTAAGACTCATTCTTCCTTCTTTCTCTTTCCTCGACAAATTCTTTCTCTATCTCTTTCTTTTTCTTCTCCACATATCTATCTATTTCACCTGCAATGCCTTCCAAATTCTCTAATTTACTCAACCTCTTCTCCAATAAGTCTTGTCCTCTCAATACCAGGCGAATAGCATCAGCAACAGGGTCTGGAAGTTTAGAGTGTTCCAGAGCCTGAATCTCTTTCCCGCTAAAACCTAAGCCAATCCTCCCCGGTATTCCCACCACAGTTGCTTTTGGAGGAACGTCGCTTAAAACCACCGACCCGGCTCCAATACGAGCATTGTCTCCCACTGTAATTGCTCCTAACAACGTGGCTCCTGCGCCCACAACCACATTGTTTCCCAGTGTAGGGTGGCGCTTCTTTTTCTCCATGCTCGTTCCTCCCAGGACTACTCCCTGATAAAGGAGACAGTTATCGCCGATCTCCGTGGTCTCACCAATTACGACACCCATCCCATGGTCAATGAAAAATTTTCTTCCAATCTTTGCTCCTGGATGAATCTCAATTCCTGTCAGCCAGCGACTGATGTGTGAAATTAATCGGGCTATCACGTACTCCTTTCTCTTGTAGAAGAGATGTGCAATTCGATGAAGCCATAACGCATGAAGCCCAGGATAGCACAGTAAAACCTCAATAGAGTTCTTCGCTGCCGGATCTCTTTCAAAGACTGTCCGAATATCCTGCACAATGGTTTTAAACATGTACTTTTTACTCCTATTCCTTTTTAATTTAAGAAATAGTTTGTGAAAGAGTGTTTGGAATTTCAGTCAAAAAACGAAAATTGTAGGGGCTCAATTTATTGAGCCCGACAAGAACGGGTTCGATGAATCGAACCCCTACAATATTCGTAGCCCGTTCATCAGCGAGCGAACCAAATCCCGAGCATATATTCCTCAAGTGATGAACAAACTATCTTTTATCATCTTTTTCCTTCTTAAGATAATCCTCTATCGCCAATTTCAAAGCATCCTCAGCCAACATAGAGCAATGCATCTTTACCGGAGGCAAACCATCCAGCGCTTCAGCCACAGTCTTATTCGATATCTTCAATGCTTCTTCAATAGTCTTCCCTTTCACCATTTCGGTAACCATGGAACTTGTGGCAATAGCTGCTCCACACCCGAAGGTTTTAAACTTGGCGTCAATGATGACATTCTCCTTAACCTTAATGTAAAGTTCCATAATATCTCCGCATATCGGATTCCCCACATGGCCTACTCCATCAGGATTTTCTATCTCGCCAACATTTCTGGGATGCATAAAGTGTTCCATTACTTTCTGGCTGTATTCCTGGGTTGCCATCTTGCTGCTCCTTATCCATACTGGAAATTTCAAATTCCAAAATCCAAATTACGGGCATAAAGCCCTACACTACCAAACCATCCCCGGTAGTGTAGCCCTTTATGGGCGTCCCGATTTATCGGGATGGGCATAAAGCTCCACATTACAGATTTCAGATTTCAAAGGCAAGAGGATGGACCAACCTGCGTTTTGAAAGCCTTACGCCCTCCTTGCACAAATCTTCTAAGGTGGTAGAGTCCAGCACTTCGTTTATCTTTTTGGTCAATTTCTTCCATAGAATATAAGGAACACAGGTAGAAATGCGTTTGCATAAATCTTCCGATTTTTGTGGCTGGACACAATATAATGCAGCTATAGGTCCCTCCAGGACTCTAACGATATCGCCAACCTTAATGCTTCCTGGCGGAGAAATCAATAAATAGCCTCCCTTTGGACCACGAACGCTTTTAATAAGTTTGGCATGGCGAAGCCGAACAAATAATTGTTCAATATAATTCCTGGAAATTCCCTCTCGCTTAGATATGTCCCTAATAGAAATTGGTCCCTGGCCATAGTGGATGGCAAGGTCGAGCATACATCTTACGCCGTACTCTCCCCTGGTAGATAACAACATAACTCTTTCTCCCTTACGACCCCTCTTTTTAAACGGAGATTACATATCCGACCTTCCGTCTATTTTTAAGTTCTAAAATAATCTAACAAATATGACTAAATTTGTCAAGTATAAAATTAAAAATAAAACTCGGAGTCAAATTCTTATCTCATAAGTTCCTTGTGCATCTTTTCTTCTTGGGGGATATTATATGTCCTGAGACTAATTTCAGAAGGACCCTTTACGCCTAGACCTAATTCAACTGCTCTCTTGATTTGGGGCTGGTCCCAAACACTCTTTTCCTGAATTTCCTCAATCGTACCCATTGTTTTAAGTAATGCAAGGCCGGTAACATCATTGGCCACCAAATCGGAGGAGGCAATCACCAAACCGGGCTCAGCCAAATCTCCATGAGAAGGCCCGCCTGAAACGAAGACCTTTGTCGCATCCATCACCACAAAGGAAGGCTTCCTTCCTAAATGAATCTCGCTGAGCATGCTACCAAAATAGTCCTTCTCTCTATCTTTAAGATGAAGCTGATTTCTATCAGAAGGGGGTATCAAACCTACCCAATTCTTTATGCCCATAGTGAAGTCAGCAATAATATGAGTTTTTGCTACGGGAAGGCTAATGACGTGATCTACTTGTCTAACTAAATCGGGGAAGTAAAACCCCTGGGGCCAATGGTAAGAACCCTCGGGATTAACTCTTACATAATCTCCTTCACTGAAAACTACTACCTCTGCACCTCCTCGAAGAATAGCTTCATATATGCCCACTTTTTTCATCGCTTTCAAAGTATCCCACCAGGGATTTGAGCGGTCGGCAACAATTATTCTTTTGGCACCCTTCTCCCTAACCATAGCCACAACCTCAAAGACTACATCGGGATTGGTTGTCCCGGGATGCAAATCGTCGGAATTAACGTTTGGCTTAATCAGGATAGACTCCCCGGGTTTGATGAAATCCAAACCCCCAGCTAAGTTTATGGCCCGGCGAACAGAGGCGGCTACCGAATCGCCTCGAGCAATACCAACTAAGACAGCCGAATCTGTTTGTTTCTTGATTTTGCCCTCTAACTTCTTCTTCAACAGAAAAAAGCTACCAAGGAAAACGGAGCCTCCCAGAAGAGATACCATCTTCAAAAAATCTCTTCTTGAAAAATTCTTCTCAAACACATCAATCATACTAACACTCCAAACTTCCTCCCCGCCCCTCTCAAAAGCAGAACCAGGCTCACTGCATTCAAAATCGCCACTAACAGACAGCTCGCCGGAATACCCAGAATGGGTAGAAGAAAAACGCTCACCAAAAGGGCACCCCAACAGGAACCAAAAAGGTCAAGACCATAGGTAAGTCCAGCTGCTTGCACCAGGCCCTTTCTGGATTGGAGATATAACTTATTAGCCAGCGGAAACTGGAAGCCGCCAATGAAACCGGCTATTATGGGAAGGAAAGGGAGGACAATATTTGAACCCAGATAAGTACTGAATTTTCCGGACGACCCAGCAAAACCAAGAAATATGAGGGGTAGGATCAGAGGATAAATGCATATACAAATCTGGGCCTGTATAAAATTGAGAAAATTGCCTCGACCATTTTGGATAATGTTGGTGGCCCACCAGCCACCAAAAATTAGCCCGATCATAAAGGAAGTAAGAATTATGCTCAGTTTATAGTAAACGTAACCGTAGATAATCTGGAAAGATAGTAAGGTTATAACCTGAAATGTTATCTCAGCAAACCCGGTGGTTGCCACAGCTGTGAGAACTGCTACACGCCGAACTTCATCCTTTGGCTTTCTCAACCACAGGGGTAGGAGGATAGTGCAATAGATGAGGATGGCAGTAATGTAGATTATTTTTGGTGAAATTCTCTTAAAAATTTTTGCCAGAGTGAACTTGAAGTGCGCGCTCCAGAGCACCATATCATAATAGTAAGATATGGGATGAAAGTCGTGATTGAGCATAGTTTTTGGCATAGGCAGGAGTTTTCCTTCCACATAGCCAATCCTCTCATCTGATAACTCGCTTGCTAAATAGTATTCTCGGACATATTTTGCTTCCACTTTTCTCTCACTTAGCCTCTGCATAAGTCTTCGATAATCGAGAGTAAGAATCCCTTTGCTCATACTGCCCAGAAAGTAATTGGTATCTCCGGGAATAACTTTCACCTCAGCAAAGACCTTCTTTAAAGATTCGTTAAGCGAGACCAGAAGATTTCGTTGCTCTTCACTGATGTAATTGGGGGAGGAAGTAATTCCAAAAAAGAGTATTCCTTTTTCGTTCAGGATTCTTTTCGCAGCTCTAAAAAATTCAACAGTATAAAATCTATTTATCTGGGCAGTAAATGGTTCGGGAAGATTGACAATAATAAGGTCATACTTACTGGGAGTCTGCTTAACGAATAGCCGGCCATCTATGTTCTTAACTTCGACTCGCTCATCATTCAACGCATTCTCTTTTGAAGGATACAGGTACTCTTTTGCCAGGGTAATCATCAGAGGGTCCAATTCAAGGTAGTCGACTTTATCTACAGGATGCTTGAGAATCTCCTTCAAAACTCCACTTACTCCGCCGCCAATAAGTAGTACCTCTCTCGGCTCCGGGTGCTCCAGTAGTGCAAAATGCGCAATTTTCTCACTGGTAAACTCATCGGGAACGGTAAAGTTATAAAGTCCGTTGTTGAAGAAACTGTAGGTATTGTCGTTCTTGGTAACAGTAATGTTTCCGTATATGGAATTTTGAGAAGTTAATAGCTGGTAAGCTCTCCACTGTAAGTCCAGAGAAGCCTGGCGCAAGTTGGCGACTTTTCCCGAAGCAAAAAGGCTCACGCTTGCCAAAATCAATACAGAAGTTGGAACGAGGACAGAAAACCTTTTTTCCTCCAGGAACCAGGCTAAAGAAAACGCAACTGCCAGATTAAGGAGACCTATTCCCAGCATAATGTATAATGGCGGGAACAGGCGAATCAAAAGAACGCTGGACAGAAGCCCGCCCGATGTAGCACCTATTGCTTCAAGCACGTAGACATAGCCTATCTGCTCTGCCCCTTCCCTACCTTTTGGCGCAAATACGCGGCATCCCAGAACAAAGAGAAATCCCGAGAGTAGACAAAGGGGAGCCAGAATAGCAAGGCTGGAAAAGACCATGGGAAAGAGGCCTATGATTTCTCCTGGGGATGTGTTGAGAATAATAGGTATGGCTCTGGCAGCGAAAATACTTGAAGGAAGAAATAAAGCTAAAAGTAGTTCTCCCAGAGTAAAAAAGGCAAGTTTATATCTGATTCGTTCAACAAAGATCCTGCCGACTCCCCAACTTCCCATAGCTACCCAGAATAGCCAGCCCGCAAGAGTAATGCCCAAAGAAAGCTCGTTGCCATAAAAGACAACCATTAACTCCCTCATCAATACAATCTGGGCGGCCATGGAGGTGAAGCCTATGAGAATCAAGCCCAAAATGAGGTACTTTTTCACTTCTCGCTATCCTAAGTATTCTGATACTTTTGGTGAAGGGAGTTCTGTCTTCTTTCTTTCCTTTTCATCAGGCCATACACCAGGAATTGGCTTGCCACAAAATTTGCATTTTCCACCGACGACATTATTCTCAAGGATTTCGTAACCCTTCCTTTGGATAAGGAGTTCCCCGTCTTGGGGACAATAGGTGTTCTCAGCGCTGTGGCCGGGCACATTTCCTATGTATACGTATTCCAGCCCCACTTTTATGGCGACCTCTCTCGCTTTCTCCAATGTCGCTACAGGAGTTGGCGAGAGATTCTTTAACTTATATTGGGGATAGAACCTCGAGAAATGGAGGGGCACTTCCTTTCCTAAATTATCGCGTATCCACAGGCACATCTCTCTTATCTCTTTCATATCGTCATTATAAGGTGGGACGATGAGGTTGGTGATTTCAAGATGCACTCCTTCCTCTTTTAGTGCTTTAAGGGTATTCAAAACCGGCTTAAGGGCTGCTTCACAAAGCTCTCCATAATATTTTTGAGTAAACCCTTTCAGGTCTATGTTAGCTCCATCGAGATATTTGCAGAGTTCTTTTAAAGGTTCGGGGTTGAGATATCCATTGGAGTGGTAAATGTTCTTCACGCCTCTCCCCTTAGCAATCATAGCCGTATCGTACATATATTCATAAAATATAGAAGGTTCCGAATATGTATAAGCTATAGTAGGACAGTCGTGCTCGATAGCGAAATTTACCACCTCTTCCGGAGACCACTCATAATTTACCGTCTCCTCTGGAGGGAACTGCGAGATTTGCCAGTTCTGGCAGAATTTACACCGCAAATTACAGCCAGCAGTGGCAATGGAGAAGGCAGCTGTTTGAGGCAAAAAGTGGAAAAGGGGTTTCTTCTCGATAGGGTCAATGTGAACCGCGCAGGGATTACCATATACCATTGAATAATGTTTCCCTTCATGGGGCTCCCTTGCACGACAAAAGCCCCTCATCCCTTCTGAAAGCGTGCACCTCCTGGGGCAGAGCTGACACTGAATTGTCTCTTCGTCCACAGTTTTGTAAAACATTGCCTCTCTCTTGGAGACAAAACCCTTCTCGCCGCTTTTTGGGCTGGAGATAGCAGCTTTCAAAATATCAACTAATAAAGGAGCTGACGCCAGAGCAACGCTGCTAAAAGCGCATACTTTAAGAAATTCTCTTCTGGATAATCTCCTTGTATAAAAATCATCTTCCATCCCTAAAACGCTCCTTATTATTCCCGCTTTTCTATGACTTTTCTTTCGCCTCTCTGAACAACGACCATTTTGCAAGCCAAATGCTCGCTTCGTAGAGAATTATAAGAGGTACCGCCATGAGAATTTGAGTGAATGCATCAATCGATGGAGTAAGAATGGCAGCTAAAACAAAAATGGCTATGATAGCCACCTTCCTGTTCCTCGCCAAAAACTGAGGACTAATTATGCCTATCCTGACCAGAAACAAGGATACCAGTGGTAACTCAAAGACGATCCCAAATGCAAGAATCATTAAAATAATAAAAGATAGGTATTTGCTTATGGAAATCATGGGCTGCAAAAAACCACTACCGAAACTTAGCAAAAACCTCAAACCTATTGGAATGACCAGAAAGTAAGCGAAGCTCGCCCCCCCCAGGAATAGAAGTAGCGAAAATGGAACGTAGACGAGCAAATATTTTTTCTCCTTCTCTTTTAGACCTGAGGAAGTAAATTGCCAGGCCTGAAGGAGTAGCATCGGCAAAGCAAGTACAATCCCACCAAAGACAGCAATCTTCAAGGTTATGACAAATGGTTCCATCGGGGCTATAAACACTAAGGAATGGGGAAAAGGTCTTTTCAAAATGGCAAGAATCTTATCAGAATAGAAATAGCTGAACAGCGAACACGCCACAACCGTAAGGATGCAAATTATGGCTCTTCTCCTCAGTTCTTCCAGATGCCCTACAAGACTCATTTTCTTATCTTGCAATTTTTACTCCATCAGTCTTATATTAGGAACAGCCCCGGTCTTTTAAGAAATTATATCACAGGTAGTCGTTAAATTGCAAGACAAGAATATTTAGCGTGGGACGTATGCGACCCGACAAAATCTTGTTTGCAGCACAGAAGATAAAATAATAGCTTAAAGCTTCACCTTCAACTAGAGTCCTTTGCTTCGAAAAGGGGTGTACTCAAGTAACGCTCACCCAGATCTGGCAGGATAACCACAATCAGTTTATCTTTATTCTCCGGGCGTTTCGCCACTTCCAGAGCCGCATAAGTTGCCGCTCCTGAGGAAATCCCAGAGAAGATGCCTTCCTCTCGAGCCAATCTTCGCGAAGTTGCCATGGCCTGCTCGTCGGTTACTTTAAAGATTTCATCAATAATCTCTGTGTTTAGAACTTCCGGAACGAACCCTGCTCCGATTCCCTGAATCTTATGGGGCCCCGGTTTACCTCCGGAGAGCACAGGGGAATTGGCGGGTTCAACAGCAATTGCCCTAAACGACGGTTTTCTCTTTTTTATGACCTCGGCTACGCCAGTAATTGTCCCTCCCGTACCCACTCCGGAAACCAAAATATCGACTTTTCCCTCAGTATCTCTCCATATCTCTTCAGCCGTAGTCTTCCTGTGAATCTCAGGATTCGCAGGATTCTTAAACTGTTGAGGCATAAAAGAATTTAGAGTCTTCTCCACCAACTCCTCTGCTCTCCTGACTGCTCCTCTCATTCCCTCACTGCCAGGTGTCAAAACTAATTCGGCTCCAAAAGCTTTCAGCAGGGCTCTCCTCTCAAGACTCATCGTATCCGGCATAGTGAGCATTAGTTTATAGCCCTTGGCTGCACAGACAAAGGCTAAGGCAATGCCGGTATTTCCGCTTGTGGGCTCAATAATAGTCGTCTTTCCCCTTTCGATGTTCCCTTCTCTCTCCGCCGCATCAATCATCGCTACACCAATTCGGTCTTTCACGCTCCACAGTGGATTGAAAGATTCCAGTTTAGCTACGACTGTTGCTCCCAGGCCCGTGGTGACTCTATTCAATCTCACCAGTGGCGTGTTGCCAATCGTCCTAGTGATGTCCTCATAAATCTTTCCCATTTCGAATCTCCTTTCTAATTAATAATTCAGGAATTCAGTAAGTAACTCCTGTATATTACTATTTTTATCAGGTATTTTCTCAAAAATTTTTATGTCACCCCAGCAATTTCATTTAGACTATCAATAGCGAAATCGACCTCTTCCTTCGTGTTAAAATAACCCATGCTGAACCTAACTGTTCCCTCAGGGAAAGTTCCCAATTTTCTATGGGTATGGGGGGCGCAGTGCAGGCCTGTACGACAGGCAATGCCAAACGACTCATCCAGGATGGCTCCCACTTCGGCAGGACTAAAGCCCTCAATGTTAAAAGAAACAGTGGCTATTCTCCTTTCTCCATCCTGCGGGCCATAGATTCTCACTTTTCTAATATTGGATAATTTTTCCAAGAGATATTTCGTGAGTTCCATTTCATGTTGTCCAATTTTCTCAATCCCTTCCTTCTCAATAAATGTTATGCCCGCACCTAAACCAGCAACCCCGACAGTATTAATTGTCCCTCCTTCAAGTTTAAAAGGTAACGCTTCTGGCTGTACCTCAGATTCGGAATCTACACCACTTCCCCCTTCCCGCCACGGTTCCAGATCTACTCTGGATGCCACGTATAATCCGCCTGTTCCGGGAGGACCAAAGAGACCCTTGTGGCCAGGAAAAGCAAGCAGATCTATATTATCCCTTTCCACATCAATGGGAATAACTCCAGCAGTCTGTGCTGCATCAACCATAAAAATGGCACCCTTTTCTTTAGAAATTTTCCCAATTTCTCTAATGGGCTGTAAACTACCAATGACATTAGAACCATGTACAACTACAACTAGCCTCGTTTTGGAGGTGAAAGCCTTATTAAGTTCCTGTAAATCGATAAATCCTTCCTCGGTATGATTAGCTCTGGTTACAGTAATTATTCCTTTCTTAACCAAACCTTCCAAGGGTCTGGAGACAGAATTGTGTTCCAGGTAGGTCGTAATTACATGGTCTCCCTTTCTTAATAATCCCTTAATTCCTATATTCAGCGAGTCAGTACAATTGAGTGTGAAGATAATTCTCCGATGGTCCTTTATGCCGAAAATTTGAGCTGTCTGGTAGCGAGTTTCCTCAATTATTCTCTCAGCACCAACTGCCATACGATGCCCAGCTCGGCCAGGATTGGCCCCCCATTTCCGTATGAACTCGTCCATCTTCCTATACACACTTACTGGCTTTGGCCAGGAAGTAGCTGCATTATCGAAGTATATGATTTTTTTCACAAGGATTTCCTCTTTTTATGTTCCGATATATTTTGCATACAGTCCTCTTGCTACAGAGAAATCGCTGGTACCTTTTATTATCGCACGGCTATCGGGAAAAAGGTTAATCTCATATTGATTGATGGAAAACTTAAGGATGTACTTATTGAAAGTAACCTTCCCTGATTTCTTTAATCTTTCTGCGAGTGGCCCGAAATCGGTCCGCACAACCGATTTCTGAGTTATCTGTACTGCGTTTCTTCCGCAAAGAGAAGTTATCGATGACCCTTCTTTAGCCTCCAGAAATTCAAACTTCTTCTGTTTACAGCAAAGACAGTCGAGTTTATCCCTTCTATCATTAATATTAAACCTCTCAAAAGAGCTTTCCCAGATGTCAATTGCAATTAGATTTTTATTTAATGCATCAAACTTACCAGTTAGATATTTGATTGCCTCCGCTGTCTCGATTGAAGCAATAATATTAACAATCGGGCTTATTACTCCTGCTGTGTCGCAGGTGGGAACCATTCCGGGAAGAGGGCCAGTCTGGAAAAGGCAGCGGAAACAGCGAGTCTTACCGGGAATAATATTCGCAGTCAGTCCATAGGAGCCTAAACAGGAACCATAAATCCAGGGAATATTGGCTTTTACACAGGCATCGTTCAACAAGAACCTTACTTCAAAGTTATCCGTTCCATCTACCAAAATTTTCGCACCTGCAACAAGACTTTCAACATTGGTGAAATTAACATCAGCAACTACTGCTTCCAGCTTCACTTGGGAATTAATTTTTTTCAATTTCTCTACCGCTGCAATTGCCTTAGGAATATTTCTTTTTACATCTTCTTCATCGAAGAGAATTTGACGCTGCAAGTTATTCAATTCAACAAAGTCTCGGTCGATTATTTTCAATTCTCCTATTCCTGCACGCACGAGGTTATTGGCAACCACTGTCCCCAGAGCGCCACAACCGACTAGAACGACCTTGCTATCCTTAAGCCTCATCTGGCCTTCTTCGCCAATTTCAGAAAACAAAATCTGTCTCGAGTAGCGGTCTAAATTTTTGTCCATTTCTTATACTCCGGTAATCCCTTACTCCAAGACGTCGTGAGTGACCGGCTTAACTTTTATGCCTTTCTTCCGGAGCCATTCTATGGCCCCATTCAAAATCTCATTTTCGCCATCCAGTTCAATAACCAATTCTCCTGTAGTTTCAGTAACCCTTGCGCGTCTGATGTTGAAGATAACATCAAATTTCTTAGACATTTCCCAGATAACGGGCTTCTTAACCAACTCTCCTGGAAAAATCAAATCGAGTTGTCTCTTAGCCATCATATTCTCCTTTTTTATTATATGTGTCAACCACCAGCTATTGCTGGAACTATAGAAACGTCACTACCCTTGGCGATTTTAGTTTTAATTCCGTCCTTAAGACGAATGTCCTCTCCATTAACAAAGATGTTAATGAAGCGACGAATCTCTTTCCCATCGTAGATTCTCTCTCTTATGCCCGGATATTTCCGGTCAAGGTCGAGAATTAGATCGATTAAAGTCTCTCCTTCTGTTTCCACCACTGCCAGGTTTCCCGTTACTTTCCTTAGAGGTGCAGGAATCTTAACTCTCGTATTCATCTTTTCCTCCCTATGTGAATTCAGCTTGTGTAGCCCTCACCCTTACCTTCTCCCCAGAAGGAAGAGGAGAAGTGACTCCGAAAACTGTCCCCACAATACAAATTCCAAATCCCAAAATCCAAATTTCAAATTACAAATCTATAATACCCAAATTTTGAAAAATAGTTTGTGAAGAACTTCAGGAATTTTAGCCAAAAGACGAAGACAGCCTATCCTCTTTCTAAGCAAATCACTGTCCGACGAGTCCCCGATAAATCGGGGACGAGGAGTTTTGATTTGCGCCCTACGGAGTCTGAAGTCTTTTGGCGTAAAGAAATTCCTTAGTGATGAACAAACTATTTTTTCAAGTCCAAACTGAGCGACTCCGAAAACTATCCCTTCATCACGATTACTACAGCTGTTACCCCTTGCTCTGCCGATGAAAAACTATCTTTTATGAATCTGCTTGTTATATTCGTTGAAATACTTCTGTAAATGCTTTGAGAGTTGGGGCAATCTTTTTCGGTCTTGCCACTGCTTCCGAGACTGCTTCCTGAGTCTTCAGTCCATTACCGGTTATAAAAGCAACAGTTAACTCATCCTTTTTGATTCTGCCTGTTTGAGCCAACTTTTTCAAAACCCCCACAGTCACGCCGCCCGCTGTTTCAGTAAATATTCCCTCATTCTCCGCAAGAATTTTAATCCCTTCTATAATTTCCTCATCATTTACCGTCTCAGCAAATCCGCCAGTTTCCTTCATTATCTTCCAGGCATAGTAGCCATCAGCTGGATTCCCGATAGCCAAAGATTTTGCAATAGTATTCGGTTTGACTGGTTTAACAATTTCTGAATTCTCCTTAAATGCAGTGACAATTGGCGAACAACCCGCTGCTTGAGCTCCAGAAAACTTCGTTCTAAATTCTCCAATCAATCCCAGCGTATCAAATTCTTTCAACCCTTTGTATATCTTTGTCATCAGGCAACCCGAAGCCAGAGGAATAACCACGTGGTCAGGGGCCTTCCATCCAAGTTGTTCAGCAACTTCAAAGCCCAAAGTCTTCGAGCCTTCTGCATAATAAGGCCGAATGTTTATATTAACAAAGGCCCAGGGGAAACTATCCGCAATTTCACTGCATAACCGATTCACCTGGTCATAATCTCCCGCCACACCAATTAAGTTAGGTTGATATATGCCAGCGCCTATAATTTTACCTTTTTCCAGGTCCAGGGGAATAAAGACGAAGGCCTTCATTCCTGCGTAAGCGCCATAAGCTGAGACGGAGCAGGCTAAATTCCCTGTGGACGCGCAGGCTACAGTATCAAATCCCAGCTCTAAAGCTCTGGTTAGGGCTACTGAAACTACCCTGTCCTTAAAAGAATAGGTTGGATTTACTGCATCATTTTTTATATACAACTTTTCTAAACCCAACAATTTCCCTAAATTCCTGGCGGGCAAAAGGGGAGTGAATCCCTCTCCCAGGCTAATAACATTTTCCGTCTCCACAGGTAATAGATCCCAGTACCGCCACTGCGAATTCGGGCCCGTTTCTATCTTCTCCCTGGAGATATGCGCTTTAATGTGCTCATAGTTGTATTCTACTTCCAAAGGCCCAAAGCAGAACTCACACACATAAATTGCCTTCGCCTCATATTTCCTTCCACATTCCCTGCATTTCAAACCAATTATCTTGTCCATTTTCAGCCGATTCTCACTATGCTCATGAAGGTTCATTATTTCTAAAATAAACCGACTTTTTTAATCGGGAATAACCTGACTAATTATAATTTATATTACCATTTTTGTCAAGTATATTTTCAAAAAATTATTTGTGGTCCAAACGCCCGACTTATATAGGGAAGCCAAACATGCGGGATTTACCTGATTATTCTAACCCTTTTTGGTGGCCAATACAAGAAAAGTGCTTTCCCTTTTATATACCCTCTCTCTAATGGCCCCCAGAAACGGCTATCATAGCTTTGGTCACGGTTATCACCCATGACAAAATAGGAATCTTCTGGAACAACAATGGGACCAAGATTATCACGGTTCCTGTACATAAGAGCCAAATGCCTGGAATTTGGATAAACTTTTTCATCGGTATAAATAGCGTATGTTTCCTCCTGTAGTTCCTCATTGATGAAGAGTCTCTTATCTTTTATCTGAATTATATCACCCGGGACCCCGATACATCTCTTAATGAAATCCTTCTTGGGGTCATCCGGAAACTGAAATACTATTACTTCTCCCCGCTTAGGCTCATTAATTTGCCATATGTACCTCTTGCTAAAGGGTAGATGGATTCCGTAGATAAATTTAGCTACAAAAATGTGGTCGCCAATTTTGAATGTATTCATCATTGAACCAGAAGGTATCTTAAATGCCTGAATGATAAAGGACATTATTACCCATGCTAACGCCACTGCCACAAGCCCTGTATTCACCCACTCCCTGGTAATAGTAACTTTTTTGGCGAGTTTCTCCTTTGTCCTTTTGTTAATCCACGTAAGCAATAACGCCTCAACACCCAAAATCCCACCAACAATTACCATTTTGAGCTCGGTTTGCATTTCGGGTAACTTGAAGAAGATAAAAAGCATCATTGCAATTGTTATACTCGTGCTCAGATAATATAGAAGGGTTACCATTTCCCTACTCCTCTTCAGTAAATTTTAAAAATGTCAGAAAGGCTTCCTGAGGAACATCTACTTTTCCTATTCTCTTCAGTTTTTTCTTGCCCTTTTTCTGTTTCTCCAGAAGTTTCCTCTTCCGGGTAACATCTCCGCCGTAAAGTTTGGCAGTTACATCTTTGCGGAAAGCTTTAATGGTTTCTCGAGCAATGATTCTGTTTTCGATTTGTGCCTGAATGGGCACAGGAAACTGCTGCCTGGGGATTACTTGCTTTAATTCGCTGACGATTCTCTGTGCTCGATAATCTGCCTTTTCCCGAGGTAGCATTACAGAAAGAGCTTCGATAGGTTGGTGATTTATGAGTATCGTCAATTTTGCAAGAGCTGCTTTCTTGTAACCGATATGTTGATAATCGAGAGAAGCAAATCCACGACTCACCGACTTTAACCTGTCATAAAAACCCGCTATCATTTCCGCAAGGGGCAATTCGTAAGTCAAGACTATTCTTTGAGGATTTATATATTTCATTGAAATAAACTTCGCCCTTCTCTTTTCCATAATTTTCATTACTGCTCCCAGAAATTCGCCGGGTAGAATAATGGTCGCCCTGACGAAGGGTTCGGCAATCTCTGCAATTTCGTTCTCCGGCGGAAGGTCGGCTGGATTATTTATATAGATTGTCTCGCCTTCTTCCTTTTGGGAAACCTTTCCCTTTTTCGCTCCCCCTTTAATCTTCTTTATGCGATAAACCACATTAGGAGCAGTGATAACTAAATCCAGGTCGTATTCTCTCTCCAGACGCTCCCTGATTATATCCATGTGAAGAAGTCCCAAGAATCCACAGCGAAAGCCGTAGCCAAGCACTGAGTCCTCTGCCTGGTACTCAAACGAGGCATCGTTTAGCCTGAGCCTCTCCAGAGCTTTCTTCAAATGTTCATAATCCCCACTATCAACCGGGTAGAGTCCACAAAAGACAAAAGGCTTTACCTCCCTTAACTTGTTATAAGGCTTTGCTATCGGCCTTGCCGGATCGGTAATTGTATCTCCAATTTTCACACTATGTATATCTTTTATGCCTGCAACCAGATATCCGACTTCGCCAGCCTCAAGACTCGAAGCAGATACCATCTTAAGATGGAACACACCAAGTTCATTAACTTCGAAAACTTTCCCCGAGGACATCATCTCTATTTTCATTCCCGGCCTCACCGTGCCATCAAATACTCTTATATAGATAACTGCCCCGCGATAGGGGTCGAAGACCGAGTCGAATATCAGTGCGGAAAGAGGAGCGTGAGGCGAGCCCGCGGGAGGAGGAATCTGGCGAACAATTGCCTCAAGCACCTCTTCTGTGCCTTTTCCTAACTTAGCGCTTGCCTCAAGGATATCTCTGTCATCAACATTTATAATTTCCATAATTTGGCCTTTTACATTCTCTCTATTTGCGTTTGGTAAATCGATTTTGTTTATCACCGGGATAATTTTTAGATTATTTTCCCGAGCCAAATAGGCATTTGCCAGGGTCTGAGCCTCAACTCCCTGAGCCGCATCGACAACCAGAAGAGTCCCTTCACAGGCAGCGAGACTCCGCGCCACTTCATAGGTGAAGTCAACATGACCTGGCGTATCAATTAGATTTAGAATATATTTCCTACCATCGCTGGCAACATAATCGAGCCTGACGGCTTTCGCCTTTATGGTAATTCCCTTCTCCCTCTCAAGGTCCATATCGTCCAGAACCTGGTCTCTCATCTCTCTTGCACTTACAGCCTTGGTAAACTCCAGAATCCTATCTGCAAGGGTAGACTTCCCATGGTCTATATGAGCAATAATGGAAAAGTTCCGTATATCTTCCCTCAATGCAGAACCTCTCCTATGGCAAATCCACAATCTACATCGTTAATTCTGACAGAAATCAACCTGTTTAACTCCTCTTCTTCTACCGGCGCCACTACTCTAATGTAATTCCCCGAAAAACCAGCATAGAGAGCCCTACCATTCTCACTTTTTCCCTGCATCTTTCTTTCAAACAGGACCTCGAGTTCCTTGTTCAGATACTGCCGATAAAATTTTTCTCTAAGCTCTTTTCCCAGATTATCGAGCATTCTACTACGCCGCCTCACTTCATGAGCAGAGACTCTATCGGGCAACGTACTCGCCAGAGTACCCGGCCTGGGAGAAAACCTGAATATGTGAATCTTAGAGAAACCCATTTTCTTTACAAAATCATAGGTATTACAAAATCTTCCCTCTGTTTCACCAGGAAACCCCACGATCAAGTCGCTGGAAATCCCTACATCAGGGATACTCCTGCGCACCATTTCTATGGTCCGCTGATAATCCTGGGTCGTATATTTCCGGTTCATTAACTTCAAGATAAGGTCATCCCCACTCTGAAGGGGAATATGGAGGTGGTGGCATATTTTGGAAAGAGATTTTATTGCGCCAACGAATTCTTCGTCAATATGCAATGGCTCAATTGAACTGATTCTTATTCTTTCAAGGCCGGGTAAAGAATTTAGCCTGTCCAGAAGAGCAATGATTTCATGATAATTTCCCAGATTGATGCCGCAAAGGACAATTTCCTTATACCCTGAATCTAAAAGTTTCTTGGCTTCATTTAAGACCTCATTAATAGGTCTGGATGAGACCTCTTTTCTCACATAGGGAATAATGCAGTAGGAACAGAAAGAGTTACAACCATCCTGAATCTTTACAAAGGAGCGGGTATGGCCGGGAAACCTGGTTATCATATTCTGTTTTTCGAGAGAGTCTCCCTCCTCTTCTATTCCAAAAGTTTCCCTTGCCAAAAATCCTGCAATGTACCTCCTTTGATAGTTATCAAAGACCCGGCATCGCGCAGAAATTTTTCTCAACTCGCCGGGGTCCCTTTGAGCATAACATCCCGTAACGACTATTTTTGCCAATTGGTTTCTTCTTAACGCATGACGGATGTACTCACGGCACTTCTGGTCAGTCCTCAACGTAACCGTGCAAGTATTAATCAGATAATAATCGGCAGTTTGAGAGAATGGAACTATCTCAAACCCTCTCTCCTCCAATTCTTGTTCAATAAGGGCCGTCTCATACTGATTAACCTTGCATCCCAAAGTATAAGTTGCTACAGTCTTACTTTTCATCTTTCCTGGTTGGCCAGTAACGGTTTTCGTAGTGTAGAGGCTTGTTTCCGTAATTTGAAATTTGTAATTTGGATTTTATATTCTTGATTTAATGGTGACCTTTCCTGAACAAGTCTAGGAACTTATCCTCATATTCCTTATATATATCCCACCTATCCAGTTCTGCTTTTAACTCCCTGGCCTTGGAAATGTCTTTTTTTGCTTCCCGGAAGAGTCTTTGTATCTTCTCTTTAGCAGAATCTGGAATCTTGGTGTGGGCACTGAGACTCTCTTTTATTTTCTCAATTTCCTGGTCGCTTATCGGCGTTCTTGGCTCATGTACTTCGTGGGGCTTGAAGTAATCGACAAATTTGCCAATTTCTTCTTCTAATTGCTTTGCCTGAGAATCGAGTTCTGAGGTGTCTATTTCGATTCCCAGCGACTTACACAGAACTTCCAAAACTGCTTTAGAAGATTTAGGATTCTCTATCTGGATCGTATAGTAGGGGAGCTCGCCCAGCAAGCATATGCCCTGAAATCCCTGCTCCTTTGCCACGGCTAATAACAACCCATTCATACCGCTAATTTGGCCTTCATGCATCAAAGAAACTCCATAATCTTCCAAACCCTTTGTCAGGGAGGTATGGGTTACCACGCCCCAAACTTTGGGCTCAACTGTATGTTCCATAATAGAAGGCATAGCTGCAAAGGTATAGACTCTCTCCACCCCAAACTTTTCTACCAAATCCAAAATTTCACAAGCAAATTCGTACTCCTTTTCCAAGGAAGGTTGAGCTTCGCCCAAAAAAATCACCAGGTCATGGAGGAACCTTTTATCTGTCCAGTAGTAGAACTTGCTTTTCGGGAATCTCGGTGTCTCTACAACATTACTCTTAATGGAGGCACCCACAGGGTGAAAAAATCCGGCAGGTTCAATCTCTCCGAATTCCTCCGCTCCAAGCTTCTCCTTCAGGTAGGTGGCTGCTTTCAGTGCCACATTCCCCATGCCAGGCCATGCTGCGACCATATACGGACTTTTCAATTTAGGCTCTTTTTGAAGTTTTATCATCCTTAATTCTCCTTTAAGAATAGCTTGTTCAAAACTTCATAATTTACTTAAAGCTTGTGCTAAAAACACAACGAATACCAGGGCATTTTAAATCTTAATAAAATGCTTTAAATTCGGCTTTCCCTCCCGAATTACTGCTCCATTATCTAACGCTAAGGAATTTCCTGGCTACACATTCACGAATCAATCTTGACTTCTTACCATGGGGCGTTACCACAATCAACCGAAGTCTCTTGATTCGTAAAGGGCAGCTATGGAAATGGCCAGTCCTGCGGTTTCCGTGCGCAGCATCCTATATCCCAGACTGACCGGAACCACTCCCGCTCTCCTCGCCCTTTCCACTTCCTCCGCAGTAAATCCGCCCTCAGGGCCAACAAATACGGAAAGAGCAAAATTCGAAACTGCAACTCCTACACTCCCTTTAAGCACCTCTCTTAAGTGGTTCTTATCTTCCAACTCCCAGGCAATTATGCCCGTATGCGGCCTTCTTTCTGAAAATTGGTTCAATGCTTGGGAGAAATCTAATATAGGGCCTACTTTCGGCACTGTGTTTCTTCCCGACTGTTTTGCAGCTTCCTGGGCAATCTTCTGCCACCGAAAAGCTCTCTCTTTGCTCCTTTTAGAATCGACTCTTACTATTGTTCTCTCAGTAATTACGGGCACTATTTCTGAAACGCCAATCTCGGTAGACTTCTGAATAATGAAGTCGAGTTTATTGCCCTTGGGAATTGACTGAAAAAGGGTTATCTTAAGGTTCGGGTCTCTTTCTACTCTTTTCTGAGCAATTATCCCTGCTGTTATTTTGGGAAGTCCTCCCAATCTATCTATTTCCAAAATCCTGACTCTGAACTCTTTCCCGGAACCATCAAATATGTCTAATTCATCCCCTTTTTTCATTCTTAGAACAGTTACAATATGCCTCGCTTCCCCACCTGTAATTAAGACTTTATTCCCGTTTATATCCTGTGGTGATACAAAAAAATGGGGCATTATTAAACACCCCTTCAGGAAAGTTAACTTTGAAATTTCAAACTTTATGACTCTCGGACATTTCATTGTCCGAACATCTTTTTAAAAATTCCTTTGCTGCGCTCGCGTTCCAGACGTTGAAATTCCTCGAGCAATTTCTTCTCTTGAGAAGTGAGTTTACCTGGCACCTGGACAATCACTCTCACATACTCATCCCCATAACTTTTACCGTGAAGGCTGGGCATCCCCTTTCCTCTCAACCTGAAAACCTTATGTGTAGGTGTGCCCGCAGGAACAAGCATCCTTACGCTACTCTTTAGCGTGGGAACTTCAATTTCGCCACCCAGGCAAGCTGTGGTAAACATTATGGGGACATCTGTATACAGGTCGTCTCCTTCACGTTCAAAAATCTTGTGGGGCCTTACATGTATTACAACATAAAGGTCACCGCTGGGACCACCCAGTTCTCCTGCCTCTCCTTTTCCCCTCACCCTGATGCTCGTTCCAGTGTCTACTCCCGGCGGAATCTTCAGAGAAATAGTAGAACTCTTCTTAACTTTCCCTCTGCCATTACATGCAGGGCAAGGAGCCTCAATGATTTCACCTGAACCACCGCATCGGCTACAAGTCTGCGAAAAACTGAAAGTAAAGAATCCTCCCCGACCATAGCTAACCTGTCCCGTGCCATGACACTGGGGACAGGTCGTCCTGCTCGTTCCTGGCTTGGCGCCAGTCCCGCCACATTTGGAGCAGGCGACCGTGTGGAAAATCTCGATATCTTTCTCTACACCTGAGGCTGCCTCTTCCAGGGTTACACTTTGAGTATATTCGAGGTCCATACCCCTTGTTGCTCTTCTTCTCCTGCCCCTCCCCGCGCCGAAAAAATCGAAAAGGTCGCCAAAGATCGACTCTCCGAAGCCAAAACCACGGAAAATATCCTCAAAACCGCTGAAATCTGCCCCGCGGAATATATCTTCGTAAGTGTAACTCGCATCTATTCCAGCATGGCCGAACCGGTCGTACTGAGCTCTCTTATTGGAATCGGAAAGTACAGCATATGCCTCCGATATTTCTTTAAACTTCTCCTCTGCTTCTTTCTTCTTTTCCGGGGAAACTTTATCAGGGTGGTATTGAAGGGCCAAACTGCGATAAGCCCTCTTTATCTCATCCAGAGAAGCGTCCTTATTTATACCCAAAACGTCATAATAATCCCTTTTCGCCAAATTTTCCCGCCCCTCATAGCTACTGCAAAAATCTATTCTTTCTCCTCATCCTCGTCTTTTTCTTCGTACTCGGCTTCAATCACATCTTCCTTTTTCCTTTTTTCTTCTTTTTTCTCCTCTTTCTCTGTCTCTTTCTCTTCTCCTGGCTTTGCTTCCCTCTTTTTCGCTGCTTCCTTATAAACCTCCTCAGCCAGTCTATGGGACGCCTTGGTGAGCTCTTCCTGAGTCTCTTTTATCTTCTCCAGGTCACTTCCAGCCAGAGCCTCTTTTGCCGCTTTCAAAGCTTTCTCTATCTTCTCTTTCTCTTCCTTAGAGACTTTGTCTCCGTACTCCTTCAATGACTTCTCTGTAGAATAAATTAGCGTATCTACCTGATTTCTGAGCTCAGCTTCCTCCTTTCGCTTCTTGTCCTCACTGGCAAATTTTTCAGCTTCCTTAACCATCTTTTCTATCTTTTCTTCGGATAGCTTCATGGGAGCTGTAATCTTCATACTCTGTTCTTTCCCTGTTCCCAGGTCTTTCGCAGTCACATGAAGGATGCCGTTTACATCTATATCAAAAGTTACCTCAATCTGTGGAACTCCGCGAGGAGCAGGAGGGATACCAACAAGCTGAAATGTTCCCAGTTCAGTGTTATCTCTGGCCATAGGCCGCTCTCCCTGGAGAACATGGATATCTACTGCTGGCTGGTTATCTGCTGCCGTGGAAAAGATCTGGCTTCTCTTGGTGGGGATGGTCGTGTTCCTTTCAATAAGTTTTGTGAATATTCCTCCCAATGTTTCTATTCCCAGAGAAAGCGGCGTCACATCCAGGAGAAGGACTTCCTTAACATCTCCGGCAATAACACCAGCCTGGATGGCGGCACCCATAGCTACACATTCCATCGGGTCAATGCCTCTTTCTACCTTTTTTCCAATCAGGTTCTCCACAAAGCGCTGGACAATGGGCATCCTTGTGGGCCCTCCCACCAGAATTATACGGTTGATTTCCTCATCACTGAGTTTGGCATCTTTCAGAGCTTGCTCCACTGACCCCCGGCACTTCTCAACAGTGGGCGTGACCAATTCCTCCAACTTTGCTCTGGTGAGGGATTTTATCAGATGTTTTGGCCCGGTTGCATCGGCAGTAATGAAGGGAAGGTTGATTTCTGTGGTAAGGGTGGTGGAAAGCTCAATCTTTGCCTTCTCCGCTGCCTCCCTTAGCCTGTGATATGCCATTTTGTCATTTCTGACATCGATACCCGTATCTTTCCTAAATTCTTCCGCTAAATAGTCTATTATAACATTATCCATATCAGTTCCACCAAGCTGGGTATCCCCTGCGGTGGCCATAACTTCGAAGCCGCTAGTCTCTTTTGCCTTATCAAAGAACATTTCCAGAATTGTAACGTCCAGGGTTCCCCCTCCAAAGTCGAAGACCAGAATCTTCTGCTCTTTTCCCACCTTGTCTATTCCGTATGCTAAAGAGGCTGCTGTCGGTTCATTAATAATCCGCACCACATCCAATCCAGCAATTCTACCCGCATCCTTTGTAGCCTGTCTTTGATTATCGTTAAAGTAGGCGGGGCTGGTAACTATGGCTTTCTCTATTTTTTCGCCCACAAACGCTTCCGCGTCCTCTCTAATTTTCTGAAGGATGAAGGCTGAAATCTCCTGGGGCGTATACTCCTTTCCAAAAATTTTGTATCTGTGGTTGGTACCCATCTTTCTTTTTGCAGCCATAATAGTCCCTTCGGGATTGGAGACTGCTTGTCTCCTGGCAGGCTCACCAACTAATCGCTGACCGTCCTTCGTAAAAGCGACATAAGAAGGGAAAGCCTTACCTCCCAACGTAGTGCCTTCAGCGCTGGGAATAATTGTGGGCTTTCCGCCAATCATAACTGCTGCCGCAGAATTGGAAGTTCCCAGGTCGATGCCTATTATCTTTGCCATCTAATAACCTCCTTTATAGAGTTATAAATTATGAATTATAAATTCCAAAATCCAAATTTGAAATTACCCAACACCCATTACCTATCACCCATCACCTTTTTTAGCTTTGGCAACTACTACCATTGCTGGTCTTATAACTCTATCGTGGAAAAGGTAACCAGGGCGTATTTCTTTTAATATTTGGTTATCATTATGTTCATCCGATTCCTGGTATTCAAGCGCATGGTGCAAATCAGGGTCAAACTGTTGTCCTACAGTCTCAAGCTTCTTAACCCCTTCCTTCTCCAACAACTCTCGTAACTGCTTATGAATTAGCTCAATGCCTTCTCTAATCGACTTTTCTTCATTTTTCTCATTCCTGGTTGAAATTACAGCGAGGTCGAAACTATCCAATATACCAAGGAGTTTAACCACTAACTCCTGTTTGCCAAACTCGATCAATTCGTCCTTTTCTTTTTCGACCCTTTTTCGATAGTTGTCGAATTCGGCGCCCAGCCTCAACAGCTGGTCGTAATAGCTATCGGCTAACTTCTTCTTCTCTTCAAAAGATTGTCTCAATATTTCCAGTTCGCTTAGTTTATTTTCCAGATGGAAATCTACTGCTGGTCCTGTGGGTTTATCTTGTTTCATTGGATATTTGTCCTCCTTCCGGGTTTAATATATTATTAACAACCTTGGCTACAAAATCAACTAAAGCGACCATTTTTGGATACTCCATTCTTTTAGGCCCGATAATTCCCAACGCCCCCACTGCCCGATTTCCAGATTTATATGCAGAACTTACTACACTGAAACCGCTCATTTCGGGATATATGTTCTCTCTTCCAATTAGCACTCTTACACCACCACTTCTTATAAGTCTTCTCACAATATCAATGATAATCTTTTTCTCTTCTATTACTCGAAAAATAGCTCTCAACTCTGGATAATCATCTGAGTCTTCCTTAACAGAGGCTAAAATATTAGCCGAACCCTCCAGATATATCTCAGTTTCTTCAGGAGCAAAAACTTGACCTATCAAGCCTTTTGCAGTCTGCACTAAATCAATGTATTTATTAGATTCCTGTTCGATTATCCTATTCATCTCTTCTTTGACTTCGGACAGGCGCAAACCAGAAAGTTTCTCACTTAGCAATTTAGAAATTTTATATAGGTGACTCCTCTTTAGACCATAATTGAGTTGTATAGTTTTTTCCTTGACCAACCCCGACCTGGTAATAAGAACAGCCAATATGCTCTTATCTCCTACGGGAACCAACTCAATATGCTTAAGGAAACTTCTATGCAGCGTGGGGGCCGTTACAAAACCAGCGTGGTGAGAGACAAGAGACAGCATTTTGCTCGTCTTTCGCATGACCTCTTCCAGATTTTTCCTCTGGGCTTGATACTCCTTTTCGATTTGCCTTTCCTCTTCCTGAGTTAGCTCTCGCAACTCCATCAGGCGATCTACATAGAAACGATAACCCTTATCTGTGGGAATTCTTCCCGCCGAGGTATATGGATGAGTCAAGTAACCTTCCTCTTCCAGCTCTGCCAGAACATTGCGAACAGTAGCAGAACTAAAAGGGAAATCGTAATCTCTGACAATCATCCTGGAGGCCGCAGGTCTCGCCGTCCTCACATAGTGCTGTATTACTACTTCCAGTATCCTCTTTTTTCGCTCCCCAAAATCGCTCATATCCATTGTCTGCTCCCAAATTAGCACTCTTACTGGTCGAGTGCTAATAAGACATATATAACATAAAAACTAAATCTTGTCAAGTTTAACAGTAGAGTTGTGGTGTTAAAAAATCTTTTCTAGGGGGTGGTCAAAAAAATCTGGCCAGCTGATATCTTTTGTCGAAGCAGTAATTTAGCCTGAGGAAAAATTAGCCTGGGGAAGGACTCAAGGTTTCAATGCCTGCTGTTGCCTTCTTCTGCCTATTAATATATAACTAAAAATTGGACCCAGAGTAAAAACCCAGAATAGCATGACTATACGTCTCAATGTAGCAACCAGGAGACCTTCAGGGGTCGTTATCTGGAACAATCGCGAAGAAAACACAATGACAGCTTCATTTATTCCCAGAGACCCCGGTGTTATTCCTATAAATATGGATAGAATGGATAACGATGATATTACCATGGCCTGTGTTAGAGAAACTTTGAGTGAAAAAGAGGAGAATGCAAAGGAGATGATTAGAATGTTGAAAAAGGCATGTAATAGAGCAATTAATCCCAACTTGAAAACTACAGGGGTAGTTTTTTTCATTTCGTGCCATGTATTTATGGCATTAGTAATTCGACTTAAGAAATTACTTCCAAAATGTGGTAATTTCGGCGAAAAAGCAATAATTGCCAAAAAAAGTAAGAACAATGCACCCAGTGTCGCAAAAACAACCCAGTTAAATATCCCGTAGTAGAGATACGTTAAACACATTCCAGCTATTCCTATGCCAGAGTTAACAAAAAGGATAACTATCGATGTTGCCACCAGGGCGGTCAAAAAGTAGGTGTAAGGAAAATCGTGATACTCTTTCAAATAGATTCCCCTTAAGCCAGCGCCGCCTTTGAAGGGCAACAAATAATTCGCACCACTCGTAACTACGGATAAGCCAAACCATTCTCTACTTCTCAGTCTTATTCCAAATGATTCAGTTATTACCTTGGTAAATAGACCTACTGAGAATATGTCCAATAAGGATAGAAATAATAAAATTCCAAGATATTCAAAGGATATGCCAGAAATTATTCCAAATTCATCGGTATGATTTTTTACATAGACAGCTGCCCATATCACCAGTGAAATTAGAATAATTAATGAAATGGACTTGCTCTTAAATGTAGTTAAACCTTTTATACCTCCCAATTTACACGACCCCAGAGACCTCAACTAGACAAGTCCTTTTTCTCTCAGTTCTCTATATGCCTTTTCAAACTTGTCTGTGGAAGGCGCTTTGTCAGACCACTCAATCAACTCTTGCATTCCTTGTTCAAAGGAGATAGCCGGTTCAAATCCCAATCTATTCCTGATTTTGGAAATATCGGAAAAGCAGTGCCGGACATCTCCCTTCCTGAATTTTCCAGTTATCTCGGGTACAGTATCTACCTGGCACAATTTGGCTAAAGTATCGGCTACGCTTCTGATACTCCTCGGTATTCCTGAACCAACATTAAAGATTTGGTGGTTTGCTTCATCTTTTTCCAAGGCTAACATATTAGCCTGAACCACATCATGAACGGAAACAAAATCCCTGGTCTGCTCTCCGTCTTCATATATAACAGGAGGACGCCCATTCTTTATCCTGCTCATAAATATGGCAACAACTCCGGTGTAAGGGTTGGAAAGAGATTGACGCGGTCCATAAACGTTGAAAAGCCGCAGAGCGACGGAAGGGATGGAATAGGTCTTTCCAATATTCATAACCATTTCTTCCTGGGCCATTTTGGTAATACCGTAGATAGAATTGGAAATTCGAGTCGCCTTCTCATCAGTAGGCAGGGGTTGAACCTTGCGTTCACAATCTGGACAATATAATTCCCAATCCTTCCCCTCCATCTGCTTCTCGCTTCTTAACGAAGGACGTACAGCGCCACATCTGGTGCATTGATAGTTCCCTTCCCCATAGCTACTCATAGAAGCTGCCACGATCAGTTTCTTAATCTTATGTCGTTCATTGGCCAGGAAGTTCAATAGATTGGCAGTGCCCCCAATGTTGACATCAACGTACTTCTTAATGTCATACTGGGATTGCCCGACTCCTACATTGGCGGCGTAGTGAAAGACCACTTCCACCCCCTTAAGCGCTGTGGCCAATTTTTCGTAATCTCTAATGTCCCCCTGGATAAATTCTGCTCCTCGATTCAGATAATCAGGCAACCGACTTTCAGGGTGAACTTGCGAATCGAGGTTGTCAAATATTTTTACCTTATAGCCTCTTTCTACTAATTTATCCACAATAAAGGAGCCAATAAACCCTGCTCCCCCGGTGACCAAGACCTTAGTGCTCATTGCTCACCCCGCTACTTGAAGATTTCTGTCAACTATGTATATAAATGCTTAACCTTTTCAGAAACATACTTTCCTTCAATGAAATCTGCATCCAATTCAGCTATCTTACGCCAATCTAATTTTTCTACTCTCTGGCGCCCTTTACCTACCATTGCCCTTATTTTTTCCTTATCCATGCGCAAAACTTTTATTATATCGTCAGCGAACCTTCGCGGATCCTCCACTTTGGTAAAAGTGACCATAGACTCGTCAACTATCTCTCTCATCCCGGGTAAATCGCTTACCACCATAGGGGTGCCTGAAGCCAAGCCTTCCAGGAGTCTAAAAGTGATTACGGCCCGGCAATATGGTATGTCGGGCATCGGCACAACACTCACTGTGGTGCCTGCTAAGACTTCGGGTATTCTATAGTAATCCAGCCAGCCAGTAAATACGAAATGGCCCTGAGTCCCATTCTCTTCTATGATTTTTCTTATGTGGGATAGGTACTCTCCCCTGCCGGCAATTAAGAAACGGGCCTCAGGCACCTCTTTGAGCACGAAGGGAGCAGCCCTTGCCAAAAACTGCACACCATCGTGACGGCCTATTCCTCCTTGATAACCAATTATTGGCCCAGCGCCGATTCCATACTCCCTCCTTATGTTGTCCCCATTCACATCGGGAGAAAATATCTCCGTATCCGCGCCGTCAGGAATCACGACTATTTTCTGAGAAAATGGCTTTCTCATAAGACCCTTCATCGTTTCTGTAATCATCGCTACCCGACTGGCTTTCTTGACGGTCCAGTTTTCAATCCATCTAATAATTCTCCAAAGGGGATAAGCGACAAAATGGTAACTCTGCTGAGACGCAAATAAATCACTAAACATATCAACAAAGATTAGTGCCGATTCCGTCTTCTTTTGCCATACTATTGGAACCGCATGGACCGCATTGATTCCGAAAAGAACATCAAAATCAAAATTACTCAAAATTTTTTTCGTCTTCAGTATGAACGAAATACTATTCCACATTTTTCTAAGGGAAGACTGCCATCTTGAAGTTGACCAGCCCACGCCAACAGAATTACATCCAAATCTATTAGCGGAATCTGTAGCGTCTTTTTTCAATCCATGAATAATCGTTACTTCGTGTCTCCTCCTGATCAATTCTTCTAATAGGTAGAAACACCTGATGTTGCCCCCATGTAACTGCTTAAATCCCGAACCGATAACGATGCCGATTTTCATTTCTTCCCAATTAGCTATATGAACCTCTTATAGAATGACACGAAACCCCTGATTATCTTCGGTAGTTTGCCGGGCGATTTCCATATCCGGTGTAATGTTTTTGATACATATTTTGGCCTGAGATAAAATTTTCTCCAGAATAGATAATAGAGTTGTTTTAGTTTCTGGGGAGAGACTTCTCCGGTAAAAATAGCTCCAGCGGCTGAACAATAATTCTCCCAGTTCTCCGTTTGACCCAGCCACTTCTCTCTAATTCCCTGGTCGTATATTTCTGTGCCCGGATAAGGCACGACATAACTTACCTGAATAAAGTCCGGGTCAAGTTCGATGGCTGCGCTAATGCTCTCTTTAATGTCCTGTTCAGTCTCGTAAGGAAAACCAATCATAAACGTGCAATATGTTTCTATCTTCAATTTCTTACATATGGACAGCGTCTCTTTCGCTTTCTCCATGTCGATTCTTTTCCTAATCATATCCAATATTTTCTGAGAGCCCGATTCTACCCCAAAAGCAATCCTCACGCAGCCAGCTTCAGCCATTTTTTCATAAACTTCTCGGTTCTTCTGACTAATGTGGCCGAAACAGTTCCAGATTATCTTTTTATGATAGCCTCTCCTTATCATTTCATTGCAAATGTCAATTACCCTCCTTTTGTCCAAACCAAAAGTGTCGTCATCAAATTTAATCTCCCGCACGCCATACCGATTAATTAAAGCTCCTATCTCCTCACAAACATTCTCTGCCGAGCGGAATCTCTGTTTATGTCCGTAGAGAACATTTGGCCATAAACAGAAATTGCAACGAAAGGGACAGCCCCGGGAAGTTACCATAATTATTGAAGGAGAACGGTGAAGAAAACTATCATATTTGGGGAGGTCAAATTGATGCCATGCGGGAAACGGCAATTCGTCCAGATTCTCAATTAAGGGCCTATCTTCGTTGACTATGACCTGATAAGGTGAGGTCTTCTTCCTGAAAGTAAGCCCCAAGATTTCATGATAGGGTTTTTTTAGAGCAATGTCTCTAATCGTATATTCAAACTCGCCACGAATGACACCGTTGAGAAAAGGGTTCTCCTGCATTATCTTGGAGTGGAAGACGGTAACGTGCGCTCCGAAAAAGAATATGTCTGTATCTACTGATTCTTTAAGCAATCTTGCATTTTTTATGTCCTGGTTTATAGTCGGAGTCGACGTTTCAATGAAACAAATATCAGGCCTTTCATTACTCACCGCTGAGACAAATTTTCCTGAATCATATTCCTCGGCCACTGCATCAACGACTTTCGTGTCAATTCCTTCTCTCTCCAACACGGCAGCGACATACCCCAGATAGACCGGAAATAGGAGGTATTTATCTTTTCTAACATGGGGCCAACGAGTGTTACTTCGACATCCATAGCCATTCTTTACTTCCCAGGGTGGGTTAATAATTAGAACCTTCAAGATGGATTTTCTCCAAACCTACTCTATATTATCAAGATTTTGGATAAGGAAATAGATATTGTTCCCTACCATCCTTTCCCACTTTTATAATGAAGACGGTTAATGCCTCTTGATTAGTTCTCCGGAAATGGTTGCTCTCCCGGTAAGCACCTGTGCAAAGTCCTCAAAGCTAGCTCTTAATGCTCCTAAAATGGGAAGCGGATCTTCTTTTGAAATAATATCATCATACATATTTCTAAACTCAAAGAACTTGACAAGAGCCTCCAATTTCTTGTTTGAATATCTTAGAGAACTCACCAGCCACAACAGGTCATTAGGAATTAATAGCCGGCACTTTACGCCTAATTTATACTCAGTCACAGGTTCAACATCGCCTTGGGTAACCATTTTGTGTAATAGATAAGGAAAATCCACTCCGCTGGCTATGGCCAATGGCAGGGAACCCCACCATCTTCCATTGACCTCCATCAACTTAAATCTATTGTCTCGATTGTCCAATCTAAACTCCACCATTGCTACTCCATGCCACTTCATTGCTTTTAGCAGTTTCAGTCCCAATTCTTTAATCTGTTCATTATAGATGCTTTCTCTCAAAGTGCTCGCGCCGCCTGTAATCGGGTATTCTCTCAGTCTCCTATGGGCGAAGGTCGCTCTTGGTTCTGAATGGTTGAGTAGAGCAAAGAAGCCATAACCCCCTCCCGGAATGTACTCTTGAATCAGAGGAAGTTCAGACTTCTGAGAAACTTTCTTATATTTTATCTTCAACTCAAGAGGAGTAAAAGCATAGCTTTCTGCGGTAACCTTCATCCTTATCAATTGTCCGTCAATCCACTTTAGTTTTCTTCTGGGCTTAATTACTACTGGAAATTGTGTCTCTTTCGCTATTTTGTCAATTTCTTCTAAGTTTTGGGGAAAATAGGTTCTGGGGCAGGGAATACCGCTTTCCATAGCTATTCGCAAAGTTTGACTTTTATCGTGTGCTTTTTCTATTATCTCATAGTCAGGTATTGGTATCTTTGTGTAGGGAAGGAACTCGCTCTTATGTTCCGAAATAGGTAATGTGGTCTCACCTGCCACTGGATAAACTACGTCATACTTTCTTCTTTTTATCTCTTCCAAGATATTTTTTAAGAAAGATTCTCTGTCCACTTCAGGCGGGGCGTAGCTTATGCGAGATTTGCAATATCTGGAAATACCCGCAGTGCAAAATCTTGTTCTCTCACCAACAGTAACGTCTATCCCCTTTCTGCCCAACGACCTCACTATGGCCAGGGCAGCAGATTTTGCACCTTCCAGCACCAAAACTTTCATTCCGACCTTTGCTTATCCCCCTCGGACCCTCTCCCAAACATCTCTACAAGTTCCAAACTCAGCTCCAATATGGGAAAGGATATGTATGATTCCTCTCTCTACGCCTCTTCCTTTCATAAGCCAATAGAAAGGCCTGCGTATAGAGAAACTTCCAGGAAATTTTTCTCTGCAAATATCGATGGGATGAAAGTAGAAAACGGTGTGTCCCTTCTCTAGACATTGTTTTAGACCAGCAATAATATACTTGGCTCCCAGGAATCGGAGAAATGGGCCACCAGCAGTAGGTAACCTCAGCCCCAAAACATTCCAGAATGGCCAGGGAATCTCCAGAATCCTTTCCTCATCTCCTACTTCCAGGCTGCCTCGTTTGGGATAATAAGGAGCAGTTCCTACACCTTCAGGTTTAGAATCTAACTTATTAAGTACAGAACTTAGAGAGACGCTTGAATCATATTTATATCCTGCTCTTTCTAAAGAATCAAGCATCCATCCGGAAACATAGGCGTTGGGAGCTCTAAAACCAATTACCTCCTGCCCGGCCACCTCCTCCAGTTTTCTCTTTCCCTCGCTTACTTGAAATTCGAACTGGTCCTGAGAAATTAGTGGCTTCTTTGTTTTAGGATCCAAAAAGCATATATGATAAAGTCCATGGCAGGCAATTTCGTGCCCGCGGTCTACGATCTTTTCCAAAAGACTGGGATAATGAGTTACCACATCACCCACTACAAAAAAAGTGGCCCGCACGCCCAAATCTTCAAGGAGATCAAGCACCGTTCTCGTGGAATCAGTGAGAAAGTCATATCTCCCCTTCCACTTACTGAAAAAATCTTCCACAGTAGCATACCTGGAAAATGGTGAACCCGTGACAGAAGGAATGTGATACCAGTCTTCAACATCCACTGTGATAGCTAACATTGATTGTTTTTCGTCACTCACTTAAGGTCCTTATTGTATTCCATATCGAACCACATAGCAAAGAGAAGAAATTGCAATCCGGCAATAATCAACAAAGCTGCAAAAAGAGCACTGGTTGCTGCAACGCGACCTACAAAGATTCTGTAAAAGAACATATAGAATCCAAAAACCGTACCGATTGTCATACATGGGATTCCCAAAAGATAGAAGAAAATTAGAGGATGGAAATCTCTGATAACATACTTTTCCCTCATTCTCCACAGGAACATTCTCAGCAAGAGAAAAGAAAGTGCTGGTATTATTTTCCACAACTTGACGCCAGATTTCTCTCCGATATTGTAAATAGCTCTGACAGGGACGTCTTTTACTCGAAAATAGTGAACATTTAACCTTACCAGAAAATCGTTGGGCATACCAAACCTCTTATAAACACTGTCCAGCTCCACCGTTTTGAGCACCTTTAAAGAAATGGCTGTATAGCCACATTGAAAATCTGCCACATGCCAATATCCGGATGCAATTTTGGTAAGTAGGGAAAGGAAAGCGTTACCCAGATATCTCTTTTTGGGCATCAACTGCCATGTGCCACCCATAATGAGCCTATTACCCTTTGCATAATCGGCTTCACCATCGACCACTGGACTGAGTATTTTAGGAAGGTCTACAGGGTCCATTTGAGCGTCCCCGGCCATAACCGCGGTAGCATCTATATTGTTATCTCTAGCCCATTTATAACCGGTTACAATTGTTCTCCCAACGCCTTGATTCTTCTCGTGTTCTAACAGAATTAATCGGCCGCCCATTTTCGCCTCGAACTTCTTGACCTCTGCCACTGTATCGTCCGTGCTTGCGTCATTTACAACAATTATCTTATCAACCCAGTCCGGCATCGTTTCCAGAACTCTGCCAATAAGTCTCTGTTCATTATAAGCTGGTACAACCACGGCAATTGTGTTCTCTTTATACATAGTCTCTCCTTCTATAATCTGTTCCTATGTCTGGCGCGAAGACTTTACTCTCTTTACTTGTTCTCTCTTTTTTTCGTACCGCCTCTGACATTCTTGACATTCTGCCTCGTTATTCATAAATTGCAATTTTGTGCCGCATTCACACATCCATCCCTGGAGCCTTGCGGGGTTGCCGTAAACTAATCCATAATCGGGGACATCCTTTGTTACCACTGCCCCTGCCCCGATGAACGCATATATTCCTATGGTAATACCGCAGAGAACGGTGGCATTGGCCCCAATGGTTGTACCTCTCTTGACCAGGGTCTTCCGATACTCATCTAATAGACGGGGATAATCGGAGCGGGGATTAATAACATTAGTAAATACCATTGATGGGCCACAAAAAACGCCGTCTTCTAAGGTAACACTCTTATACACGGAGACATTATTTTGAATCTTAACATTGTTTCCAATTTTGACATTACTATCTATATATACGTTTTGACCAATCTTGCAATTTTCCCCAATCTCTGCTCCCTTCATAATGTGAGAAAAATGCCATATCTTCGTGCCTTTCCCTATCTGGACTGCCTCATCCACATATGCAGATTCGTGTACAAAATAGTCTTTTTTCTTATCTTGGGTCATCTACTCCTCTAATTTTACTAACGCTCCATGATTCTCCATCGACTTCTGTGCTGCCTCCAGCACACGGACTACGCGCAACCCATCTGCTCCATCGCTGAGAGGGCTCTTATTCTCTCTAATGCATTCTAAGAAATGCTGACACTCAATTTTAAGGGGCTCTTTCATATCTATCTTAGGTATGATGATATCTCCAATCCGCAAAGTAATGGAATCTCCATAAGAAGCATATTTTCCCGGAGAATCAGCTCCTTTATCATAGATTCTAATCTTTTCCGAACTCTCCATGTCATCAAATACAACCATTTTCTTACTGCCCACAATCGTCGTCTTCCTAATCTTGTGTGGGTCGAGCCAGCTAATATGCACCTGAGCCATTTTCTTATCCCCAAAATGGAGGTTCAAAAAAACCACGTCTTCTATGTTTTCTTGTAGGTAGGATTCTCCTCGAGCATTCACGCTTTCCGGTTCTTCTCCCAAAAGATAGAGTATGACTGATATGTCGTGCGGGCCAAAACTCCACAGTGCATTTTCGTAGCGCCTGATTTCACCCAAATTCACCCTCTGCGAATAAATGTAATAGATGCCACCTAATTCTCCACTGTCTATGATTTCTTTCAATTTACGAACTGCGGGGTGGTACTCAAGCAAATGTCCAACCATCAGTATGCGCTTCTTAGCTTTGGCAATGTCAATCAAGTCTTTGCATTCGTGGCTATTGAGAGCCAGTGGTTTCTCCACAAATACATGTTTGCTGGCAAGCAAACATTCCTTGGCAATCTGGTAATGGTGTTGCGCCTCGGTAGCTATGGCTACTGCTTCCAACTCAGGGTCATCAGGTAAGCTCCTGTAGTCCTGGGTTACTTTTACATTGGGGAAAGAAACTTTCATGGTCTTAAGGCGATCTCTTCTCTTATCACAGATTGTACGCAGACTAGATTCCGGCAACTCAGAAAATACCCGAGCCAGGTTCGGACCCCAGTAGCCAACGCCTATAAGTCCTACATTCATTGTCCTCTCCTTCCTCCCGCTCCATATTTCTGCTCTAAATTTCTCAACATATTTCTGAAATTTTCATTTTCTGGATCCAACTCCACTGCACTCCTTAACTCTTCTATCGCCTCTCTATATTTCCCCATTTTTGCATAGGCAAATCCTAAGTATCCATACCCTTCAGCCAAATTAGGATTTAATTCTATCCCTTTCTTGTAACTTTCTGAGGCGGAAACAAAATCATTTTTTTGAAAGTATAAATACCCCAATAGAAAATATACCTCAGGATTAAGGGGATTAAGAGAAAGTGAGAGATTACACTCTTTTATAGCTTCATCGAAGTTTCTCCTGTTCAAATAAACAAGGCCAAGATTGTAATGAATTGCTGCCGAATCTGGCACCATTTTCTTCGCTTGCCGTAGTAACTTCAAGGCCTGGCCTGTCTCATTTCGAGCAGTCAGTTTCCGGGCCTCCTTCAGGTAGCCGTATACCTGAGGGGATTCGTATATCTCCACATAGTTAATGAGTTCATTTCCCTCATATATAACTTCAAATAGATAAACATCGTTTTCCGCATAGATTAATTTTAGATTATTCCTCCAAAACTTGTGGAAAATTGGAAAATCATTGCCTTGCCAATCGAAAATTTTTAGGTTTCTTAGACGATAGGCCTCCTCGGGATTATACAATACGTGGCTAATGCCCAGGCTGTTCAGTTTTTCCAATAACTCATCAGTATCCTTGCAAAACCTCACTAACCGAGTAACAATGCTGTATGGGTCTTCAGCCAGACTGGTCACAAAATCCCTCTGACAATAATAGCCTCTTGCTTCCCCTATGAACAGGACCTTTGCATCTATCGGTAAATTCTTGTTGATATAGTGGACAACCGGATAATAGTAAGGCATTAGATTATAGCCTATCCTATCTCGGGATAAGTATTCTTCACGCGATTCCCTTCCCAGGAACAGGCCCCAGGGATCCCTGGTTGTCGTTAGTATAATCACGCTCCACCCTACATTGTTTATGAACATAAGGGAGACAAGAAATAGTACCGTCCTGGAAAAAAATCTATTCTCCTTTTCAGTTCTCAACAGAAGATATGAAACTACTATTGCAAATAGAGTCAGCCCTGAAATAAAATATCTCAAATTTCTCGTAGCTATCAGACTCCAGGCAAGGAACCAGACCGAACCTAACAAAATCAGAAATTTAGTCAAATCGTCTTTTCTTAAGAAGAAAAGCAAAGGCAAGAGATACAAAAATATGGGGCCAACAAAAGAATTCGAATCATTACCCCCCTTGGTTAGAGTCCAGGGAAATATCAACCATTCTTTTATATTCCTGGTAGGGAATCTACCCCATTTTTTAGCCTCCTTGTCCAGGTAGACCGTGTCTGTTGGCGTATACTCGGAGCCAAAATATGAATCTTCACTTTTGAACACATTACTCAGAAATGGATGGAACGGGTTCCCCGTGTAAACAGCGTTCTTTATCAACCACGGTGAAAATAGCGCTGTCGCCACCGCACAAAATAGAAAAGCCTTTGCTAACGAGATTTTTAATCTCATCTTGTGCACTAAGACCGACCCCAATAGGACGGAAACAGCCAAAAGGAGAAAACTATAGATAGCTGTGTATTTTACTCCCATAGCCAGACCACTAAATATTGCGGCCAGAGTTAGCCAGCCATTCTTTACCGCCTTTGGGCTCTTATCTCTTCTGTTTATCATAAACCAATTGGCCAGGGCGAAGACGGCTGAAAGCTCATAGAAAGTTAAACTGAGGTCCACTCCTGTAGCGCGTGATTGCATAGCTACCATAGGGATTGTGTAGAAAATTGCTGCCGCTAATAGTCCTACCCGATAATCAAAATATTTCCGGCCAAAGGCAAAGACGAGGAGAACCACAAAAATTCCCATTAGCCAGTGGATAAGTTTTGCCAGAATGTCCGTTCCTAACAATAGACTCAAGGTATACAACATCTGCATGTTCTGGGGGAACTGGGAAGTGAAGATGGTTTCCAGATACCTAATCCCATGACCTATCTTGTATAGGCTGGAAACTGCTAAATGAAAGACTAAGGAGTCGTAGAAAATTGGCGGCGTGAAAGTTCCTATCAAATTTATCATTGCAGCTATTCCCAGTATTGCGGAAAGAAAAACAACAAATATTCTTGACTCTTGCTTATGTGGCGAAGACAGAAACTCCAGAAGCCTAATCTTCTTAAGTTCAAAAAATGAAAAGATAGCCAGAATGCCCAAAACGCAATATATTACCCACGCATAATACAATTTCAGAATGCCCAGAAAAAACATCATTAACGATAAGGAACCAAACCCCAACCCCAGGGAAAAAATGCTGGCTTCCAATATAGATTCTCCCTCAATCCTTAATAACCGAAGAATCTTTCTCCCAATAGCAAGGGCAATTAGACAGATTAGCCCCAAGCCTGCGAGTAACAAAAGATAATGGCCCAAGGAGACAATGAACCTGCCCAAACTGAAGCTATGCGGATATCGAAGATTCGAAAATATGCTAACCAAGGAGCTAAATGAAACTAAAAAATGACCTTTGGCGAAATAGCTACGATAGAAAAAGTAGCTCCAGAAAACATAAAATGCTGTAAGAATCAAAATTGGAATTTTTAAAACTCTTTCTGTTTTTTGTTTCAACTTTCCCTCAGTATTACCTCAACTATTTTTTTGATTTCATCCTCAGCCAATTCAGGAAACATGGGCAGAGAAAGTAATTCTTCCGAACAGACCTCGGATGTCGGAAAATCGCCCTTTTTACAACCCATGTATCTATATGCTTGTTGAAAGTGCAAAGGCAGAGGATAATGGATAGCTGCCGAAATATCGTTCTCCTTCAGCCTGGAGTAGAGCTTATCTCTTTTGGCTGTTCTAATCACGTAAAGGTGGTAAACATGCTTGGCATATTCCATTTCCACTGGCGTTTTGATTTTACTCCCTTTGAGTAACTCATTATACAATTTGGCATTTTTTCGCCTCTTCTCCGTCCATCCCTCAAGGTGCCTCAACTTTACTCGCAGTATGGCAGCTTGAATTCCGTCCAGCCGATAATTATAGCCTTCCATCTTATGGTAATATTTTTTCTCGTAACCGTGATTCCTCAACAGGCTTATCTTCTCTGCTAATTCTCCGTTGTCCGTAACTACCATGCCTGCATCTCCATAGGCGCCCAAGTTTTTCCCAGGATAGAAACTGAAGCAAGAGATATCTCCCAGACTCCCCACTCTCTTTCCCTTATATTCAGCGCCATGAGCCTGGCAAGCATCTTCAATTACAATGAGGTTGTGCTTTTTAGCAACCTCAATAATCTTATCCATATCAGCAGGATGACCGAATAGATGGACCGGGATAATCGCCTTGGTTCTTTCCGTAATCGCCGCTTCAATCTTCTCCGGATCCATAGTATAACTTCTATCATCAATGTCTACGAAAACCACTTTTGCACCAGTATGAGATACTGCCTCGGTCGTGGCAATAAATGTGTAGGGAACCGTAATAACTTCATCGCCTCCTTTCAAGCCGCAAACTAACAGAGCCAGGTGAAGAGCAGTGGTACCAGAACTTGTGCCTAATCCATACTTAACTCCACAAAATTTTGCAAATTCATTCTCAAATTCCTCGACATTTTCTCCCATAATAAAGGCACTGTTATTGATGACTTCCTGGATAGCTCCATCAATCTCATTCTTAATCGACAGGTACTGACGCTTTAAATCAACCAGAGGAATATGCATCCAAGAACCTCTTTAATTTCTTTATTCCATAAGTAATTATATCGCTAATCTTTGTCCCGGCCGATAACTGGTTACCAGAGATTTAGTCTCCACTAAATACAAAACCCAAAAAGATAATTGTTGGCGCTCCCAGCCAGTTCCCACCCTTTTGGGTTTCTTCTATTTTCTTTATAATTTCTCTCCTATTTCTAATCCAACGATTTAGTGAAGGCTCCAATCGTCAGCGAATCCTCCTGAAGGGTTTTCTTGCCCTGGGAGGGGTGAGAATTTCAGATATAATTATCCCTCGCTGTACAGTTTCTAAGTCCGTTAACTCGACTTCCAGTTCTTCCATTTCAGGAATTATTGGCAGAATCGTAGGTGCTACCAATTCTATTTTGGGCACTTCCTTGACTTCAACAGGCTCAATAATTTCTTTTTCTGCTGAAGGGAGAATAATGAGAGGCTGTTCGCTCACAGGAACGACTTTTTCTTCACTTTCCAGGACCTCAAAAACTTCACTTACTTCCTGTCCAACAGCCGTTCCCGCTGCCTCCTCCTCAGGTTTTCCATAGGCCTCCTCTTCCCCTTTGAAGCGTTCTCTTTCTTTCCGAGACCTCCTCCTTATTAAACTTCCTGATATTAACCATATCACTGCCAGAATTACCCAGAAGATTACTTCTATTCTTTCCATTTTCCACTCCATCTCTTGCTTTATCTTACTTATTCATCAATATTTAAAAGATAGTTTGTGAAGAGCTTTTGGAATTTTAGACAAAAAACGAGGACGACCTTTTCTCTTCCAAGCAAAAATTTGTTCGACTCCCGCTTTGCGGGAGGAGTTTATTTTTGCACCCTGCAGAGTCTGAAGTTTTTTGGCGTCAAGAAATTCCTAAGCGAGGAACAAACTATCTTTTAATCCCTCAACTTTCACTTCTCTTCAGACTTTTCCGGCCTTCGCGCCAGAGACTCTCTCATTTTTGTGTCTGCTTGAATATTCTTGAGATTATAGTAGTCCATAATCCCGAGACGCCCTTCTCTGAACGCCTGAGCTATCGCTTTAGGAACTTCAACTTCAGCTTCCACAACCTTTGCCCTCATCTCCTGAACAAGGGCTTTCATCTCTTGCTCCCGGGCTACGGCCATCGCTCTCCTTTCCTCAGCTTTGGCTTTAGCTATCTGTAGGTCAGCCTCCGCTCTTCTCTGCTGGAGCTCTGCTCCAATATTCTTACCCACATCGACATCGGCGATATCTATGGAGAGTATTTCGTAGGCTGTGCCCGCATCCAGACCTTTTGCTAACACTTTTTGAGATATTAAATCTGGATTTTCCAGAACCTTCTTATGAGTTTCCGCAGAGCCAATGGTAGTAACAATTCCCTCGCCAACCCGAGCAATAACCGTATCTTCCCCCGCCCCTCCCACCAACCTATCTAAATTTGTTCTCACTGTAACTCTTGCCTTTGCCAGGAGTTGAATACCGTCCATAGCTACAGCATCCACTGTTGATTTCCCCTTCGTAGGGTCGGGTGCATCAATTACTTTGGGAATTACGCTCATATGAACTGCCTCCAGGATATCTCTTCCCGCAAGGTCAATTGCTGCACCACGTTGGAAGTTCAAGGGTATATTTGCTTTGTCAGCAGCAATAAGGGCTTGAACCACTCTCATTACATTTCCTCTGGCAAGGTGATGGGCTTCCAGTTGACTGGTCTCTACCTCCAAGCCTGCCTTGACTGCCATAATCTTTGCATTGACTATCAGTGCCGGAGGAATGCCCCTCAGTTTCATTCCCAGAAGATTAAAGATGGAAATGTGCGCACCTGACGCCACAGCTCTAATCCAGATATTCAGAAAGTAAAGGAAAATTATGGCAAAAATAACTCCAACTATTATTACCAATCCAATCAGAAATTGTACCATTTCTCACCTCCCACAAAAGTCTGTATTTTATCATCCACTCGAAAATTGTCGGAATCTATTTAAAAGATAGTTCGTGAAGAATATCTGGAATTTCAGCCAAAAAACAAGGACGACTTATTCTCTCCCAAGCAAATCACTGTCCGACCCCCGATGAAATCGGGGGGAGTTTTGATTTGCGCCCTGCGGAGTCCGAAGATTTTTGGCGTCAAGAAATTCCTAGAGGATGAACGAACTATCGTTTAATTCTTTAATTTCCAAAACCCATCTTTCTCCGCACAATTTGAAATTGTGCCTACGCCTCTGCTTCTTCTATTCCTCTAACTACAACTCTATTCCCTTCCACCATCACCACCCTTATCTTAGAACCTTTCGATAGGAATATTCCCTCAGTAACCACATTCACCTTTCGACCATCTATTAATGCTTTGCCAGAGGGCCTCAAGGTGGTTAGCGAAATCCCGGTTCTTCCTTTTAGCTCTTCCAAATTCTCCGTAATAGGCCTGAAGCCTTTTTCTGTGGACTGAAGGAATATTTTCCTGGACAACCTTGTCCTCGTCCCGAACCTCATCACTACATAGAGACTCACCATAGCTAACACCAAACTGCCGACTAAGAAATAGGAGCCTCCCACACTACCAAGTCGAACGAAAGCAATCCATATAGAGCCCACAATCAGAAAGAATCCAATCGTTCCCAGAATCCCTCCTGGAACGAAAACCTCAAGACAGATTAGAACCAAACCCATCAAGTAGAGGGACAAACTTAGCCCCATTTTTCGCCCTCTTTTTCCACTTCCCAGACCACTATCCTATTCCCCTCCACCTTTACCACTTCTACTCGTTTACCCTTCTCTATAAGTTCGCCTTCGCTGACCACATCCACAATCATATCTCCAAACTGGGCCTTACCTACGGGCCTGAGCGTAGTCAGTGTCATACCTTCCCTTCCAATAAATTTTTCCATTTCTACTGGCGTAGAACGGTATCCTTCTTCTCCCTTTTCTTCTGAAAACAAGACCAATTTGCTTAAAAATGGAATTTTCCCCATAAACCTGAAACTGAGAGTGGCTACCAGGAAAGTTGCTGCCAAGGAGACGCCTATAACATAGCTTGCCTGCACCAGGCGGGAAACATCTACGGGCGTCTTGGGCATAGGATGCTTTACCAGGGCGAGGAAGAGACTGGCTACAATGAGCAGGATACCGGATATTCCTGTAATACCAAAACCAGGAATAACAAATATTTCCACAGCCAGTAAAATTGCACCAACAGTAAAGAGAACCGGCTCAATCCATCGGGCCAACCCTACCATATATTGGGCGCCAAAGAAGAGTGCCAGACAAGCCAGCCCGATTGTGCCGCTCACTCCCCAACCAGGTACCCTCAATTCAAAAAATATACCTAAGAGACCAAAAGTAAGAAGAAGACCACTTACCACAGGATGAGTAAGGAATCTTACCAGACTCTCTGACCAGGTCAATGAAGCTCTCACCAGGTGAGCATTCTCCAACCCGTAAAAAGTGAGAATCTCCTCAATTTTAGATACCTTGTGCTCTGCCAACTTAAATTTCAATGCCTCTTCTGTGGTAAGAGTCAGAAGCTTACCCTTCTCAATTACCCCTTCTATTTCCACATCCGGATCTACCATAGCTTCTGCCAAAGTTGTGGGGTGGTTATTCCTTTCCGCTGTAGCTTTAAACTCTTTTCGCACATAGGAAATTGTCTTCTCATCAGTAGGCTGGGTGCCCGTAGTCCCCGGAGCCATTGTCACCGGAGTGGCTGCTCCAATGGTACTACCGGGAGCCATGACAATGGATTGACAAGCCAGGCTTATCAACGCTCCTGCAGATATTGCCCTCTTATTAACAAAGGCAATTGTCTTTATATTACTCTCAAAGAGAGTGTCTCTGATTTCAGTAGCTGCATCCACTCTGCCTCCGAAAGTTTCCAGTTCTAAAATGATACACTGAGCCTCCTTCTCCTTTGCTTCCCGGACTACCCGCCTGACGAAACTCGACAGTCCCAGGTCTATTACACCTCTAATGGGGACAATGTAAACATGTCTCTCGGCCTGGCCAAAAAGGCAGGTCTCGCTGAATAGAATTATCCCCATAATAGCAAGGAGAAGATTCTTAATTCTCATGTAAGAGAAAACTCCTCTCTGAATTGCAGATTGTAAAGCCTCCTGTAGAGACCGCTCCTTTCCATTAGCTCTTCGTGCTTTCCCACTTCTACAATTCTGCCCTGGTCGATCACAATAATCCTATCTGCTTTTCGGATTGTTGACAGCCGATGTGCTATTACGAATGTGGTGTGGTCCTTCATAAGGCGGTCCAATGCCTCCTGAACCAAGAGTTCAGATTCCGAATCCAGGGAGGAGGTTGCTTCATCAAAAATAAGGATTTCCGGGTCTTTAAGAATCGCCCGGGCAATGGCGATTCGCTGCTTCTGTCCCCCAGATAATTTAACTCCTCTCTCGCCAATAACCGACTCGTAACCTTCGGGAAGCTTCATTATGAACCCGTGAGCGTTTGCGATACGGGCTGATGCCTCAATCCTCTCCAAGGAAGCTTCCGGCTCACCATAGGCAATATTGTTTCTGACTGTATCATTAAACAGAATTGTTTCCTGTGTTACAATGCCCATCTGCTCTCTCAAAGATTTCAGGGTCACCTCTTTTATATCCTGACCATCAATTGTAATCTTTCCCTTTGTCGGGTCGTAAAAGCGAGGAATTAGATTAGCCATGGTCGTTTTTCCGCCGCCGCTAGGACCAACGAGAGCCAATAATTCTCCTCTGTAAACTTCCAGGTTAATGTCTTCCAGGACGAGCTCATTATTTCCCGAAGAAGCCTCTTGCGGATAACAAAAAGAAACCCCTTCAAAGGCTATCTTTTCTCTCAAGGGAGGAAGGACTTTAGCATCGGGAAGCTCTACCACAAAAGATTTTGTATCTAAAACGTAGAAAATTCTTTCTCCTGCAGCCAGAGCCTGTTGAATTTGTTCGTTCAAGCTGGCGAAATTCTTTACCGGTTTATACATAGAAGAGATAGCGGCAACAAAAGCGAAGAATGTTCCCATACTGCTCCTTCCGCCTATAACCTCATAGCCAGCAATAATTAGAACACTTACTAACCCCAGGGTGGCAATAAATTCCATAACAGGTGACTGAATAGCTACCACACGCATCGCCTTCATAATAATTTTAAAGAAATTGCTATTCTCACTTTCGAACTTTTGAGATTCCACCTTCTCCATACAAAAAGATTTAATCATCATTATTCCCAGGATTTTTTCTTGTAGTAGAGAATAGATATCAGCCATTTTCTCCTGGCTTTTCTTGCTTATCTTCCGCAATCTCTTGCCAAATTTCCTTAAGGGGAGCACGACCAGAGGGAAAACAGCCATAATTATAATTGCCCACCGCCACTGTAAATAGAAAAGAAGTGTCGTCAATCCTATTACAGTCAAGCCCCCTCGAATTAAATTTGCCGGGACACTAACAATTGCTCTTTGTAGCAACATCACATCATTAGTCAGACGAGAAATAATCTGACCTGTCCTATGACGAATGAAATAGTCTAAAGACAGACTTTGCAGGTGTCTGTAAAGCTCGTTTCTTATATCCATTATTGTTCTTTGACCGATATAAGCCATAAGATAAGACTCGTAGTATTCAAATAACCCTTTACCCAGAGCACAAAGAATGATAATCGCCATAATATAAGGAATCACCTCTGCGTTCTTTTGAGCAAAGATCTTGTCAAATGTCGGCTTTATCATATACATTAGAAGCGAAGTCAGTCCGGCAACTAAGGCCATACAGACCATCGCTTCCAAGAAGTGTATCCTGTACGGTTTAACATAAACAAATAGTCTCTTTAAGAGTTTCATCAGCTGCTGGTTATCGCCTCCTCCAGAATAATTCTTGCCACTCTTTTAGATGCCCCTCGAGTTCCTAACTTTTCTTTAACCCTTTCCAGCTCCTTTCTGATCTCGCTCATAAGGCCTGGATTGCTCAACCAATGGCAGGCTACCTTAGCAATCTCCTCTGCGCGAGCCTTCCGCTGAATAAATTCGGGAACTACCTTCTTTCCCGCTACAATATTGGCCAAACCAATTATGGGAATTCTTATCAGAAGCCGCGCCAGGAGATAACTGAAAAGTGAAACTTTATAAACTATAATCATCGGGATGCCCAAACAGGCGTTCTCCAGAGTGGCCGTTCCCGAAGCTACCAGAGCCAGGGTCAATGATTTCCTTATATTATAATCTTCGTCCCGCACTACCAGAATTGGAAAAGGCGACCTCTCTTCTTTTCCCCTTTTAGAAATCCTCGCTCGATTAAGTCTATCCATTTCAAATTCTGTTATACGTTCTTTTATGTAACTCATAGGTATATTGCCCGCCAAAGGCAAGACAAATTGCACTTTCCTATTTTCAGCTATCTTTCGGGAAGCCTCTAACATAACTGTAAGAAGACGTTCTATCTCCTGTTTTCTGCTTCCAGGCATCAGTCCGATAATGGGGATATCCGGGTCAAGTCCATACTTTTCACAAACTTCTTCTTTGCTCTTCGTTGGCTGAATAGTATCTAAGAGGGGATGGCCCACAAAGGAAACATCCACTCCGGCCTTCCTATATGTCTCTTCTTCGAAGGGAAATATCACCAGCATCTTATTCACTAATTCCGCTATGTTTTTAATTCTCCCGCGCCTCCAAGCCCAAATTTGTGGACCGATATAATAAATCAAAGGAATTTTCAACCTCTTGGCCAAGCTCGCTACTCTTAGATTAAAACCAGGATAATCAATCAACACAATCCTGTCTGGCTTTTCTTTTCTCAGGAATTCTTCCGTTTTTCTGTAGATTTGACGAATAGCGGCTATACTATTAATTGCTTCACTAAATCCCACAATTGCCAGCTCCGTAAGTTTATCCAGAAGCCTCACTCCCGCCCTCTCCATCCTTTCACCACCCAATCCATATATCTCTACCTGAGAAGATATCTCCTTCAGAGCATTCACTAAATTTGCCCCGTGCAAATCCCCTGACGGATCACCGGCTACAATGAATATTTTCTTGACCATTGTTTACCCAGAATTTTCGTTTATCTTCTTGAGAATTTCTAAAGCAATCTCCAGAGCATCCCGACCATGTTTGCCAGAAACCAGGGGCTTCCTTCCTCTCTCTACACACTGAATGAAATGTGTCAACTCCTCTCGCAAAGGGTCCGTCTTCTTCAATTGTGGTCGCGAAATCATCATATCCTTCATTGATTTGATTTCTTTCCCTTTTTTTTGATAAATTTTTAAACTCTGTTTTACATAATCCAACGAAATATAGACGTCCTTCTGAAATATTCTGATTTTGCGAAACTTTTCCAGGGAAACCCGACTTGCTGAAATGCTGGCTACACACCCGTTCTGGAAATTAATTCTGGCATTGGCAATATCTTCATTCTGAGAGAGGACGCTTCCGCCGATAGCATCGATATTTTTCACTGGTGACCTCACCAGATAGAGAACGATGTCAATATCGTGTATCATCAAGTCAAGCACTACCCCGATATTGGACGTGCGCGGGTCGTAAGGTCCAAGCCTGTAAGCTTCAATAAACTTCGGCTCCTTGATATATTTTTGTGCCTCCAATATTGCACTGTTGAACCGTTCAATATGTCCTATCTGTAAAATTAGATTCTTCTTACGAGCTATTCTTAAAAGGTCTTCGGCTTCTTCCAAGGTGGGAGTAATCGGCTTCTCTATCAGACAATGAACTCCTTTTTCCAGAAAGTCCTTTGCCACGGGATAATGTAAATCGGTGGGTACCACCACACTCACTGCGTCGACCTTACCTAGAATTTCTCTATAATCAGCATAGCCAGCTGTATTATATTCTCGAGCGACCTTCTCCCTTTTTTTCTGGTCAGTATCTACAATTCCCGCTAACTCCACATCCGGTATTTGTGTATATATACGGGCATGATGCGAACCAATATGACCAACTCCAATCACACCAACTCTAACCACTTTTCTCTCCAGAACTCTCCGCTGAATCGGAGCAGTTAGCTAAGAGTAAATCCATTTCAAAGATAATTTACCCTATGGAGTCCCCCCGATGAAATCGGGGGTCAAATTCATCCCGCCCTTTCGGGCGGACTGCAAAACAAGGTGAAAATTCCTCAGCGATGAGCAAACTATCTTTTAATTCCTTATCTGCCCACAATGCGCTACACTGCATTACGCCCATAAAGGGCTACACTACAGTTGTTATCCCTGTCGGTTTCTAACTTTTTTCTTCTTTTATTGCCACTAACGAAATGCCATTTTTGTTGGCACTTTTGACCACTTTATCTCTATCCAATAATATTGTGCTGCGCGCGCTAAAGGCAAGAACCCTTGCCTTAGCCTCTTTCAGCACCTGTATTGTCCTCTCGCCAACAATGGGAAGGTCGAATCTCCTGTCCTGCTGGGGCTTACTCACCTTCACTACAACAACATTTCCTCTGCCTAATTTCCCTCCCCTCTTTATAGTGGAGTCCGTTCCCTCCATCCCTTCCACTGCTAAAACGGCTTGATCCTTGACCACCACTGTCTGGCCAATGTCAAGGCCAGCGATTTCTTTAGCCATCTTGTGGCCAAACTCAATATCGCGCCACTCTTTCTGTGTAGGCTTGCGGCGAGTCAAGATACCAGGAGACGGTAAAAGGTGAGAGAGGTAGGTAGCCGAATCTATCAGTTCTATCCCCTCTCGAGATAGCTCATCAGCCACTGCTCCCAATAAGGAATTAGCTTTCTTATCTTTTACTCCAGCCAAAAGCGCCATAGCTCTTGCGTCCAGCTTTACTTCACTAAAAAGACGCGTGTGCCTAACCTGCCCGGCCATAACCGCCCTGGTTATCCCTTCCCTCTTACAAATCTCAATCAGGTCGCCTAACTGTCCTAAATCGACCCAGTGGATTCTATCTACCAAATTTTCCAGGCTGGGGTTGGTCTCCTTCTTTATCGCCAAAGCGACTACTTCCACTTTTGCTCTTTTTGCTTCTCGTGCAAAGATTAAAGGAAATTTTCCGTTACCAGAAATCAACCCGATCTTTCGACTCACCGTCTTCATTCTTTGCAAATTCCCCTCTCGGATTCTTTAATAAAAGAAATCATATGAAGTAATTCATCTGAAATATTCGGTTCTTTTTCCAGGACATTCAAAGCTTGTGTGGTGTTCAACTTTGAGCGAAAGAGAATCTTGTAGGCTCGCTTCAGTTGGGCCTTAACATGCTTGGGGAAATTGTTTCTTTGCAGCCCTACAGTGTTAAGTCCAAAAATTCTGATGGGTGTGCCTGCTGCCATACAATAGGGAGGCACATCCTTCGCTGCCCGAGACCCCCCGCCCACAATTGCCAATGTACCAATGCGGACAAACTGATGGACTGGAGTTAGCCCTCCTATAATAGCCTTGTCTTCAATTACTACGTGGCCAGCCAGAGTGGCAACGTTAGCCAGAATTGTGTTAGAGCCAATCACACAATCATGGGCGATATGAGCATATGCCATTATGAGATTGTTATCTCCAATCGTCGTCTCTCCCGTAGAAGTCGTTCCCCGGTTGATGGTTACATACTCGCGTATTATATTATTATCACCAATTATAACCTTAGTTTCCTCTCCTGAATACTTCAGGTCTTGGGGTAAATTTCCAATTATGGCTCCTGTACATATCTGGCAATTTTGGCCAATTTGAGCATCCCCTTCGATTACTACACGAGCTCCAATCTTAGTACCTTTGCCAATCTTTACGTCAGGTCCAATAATTGCATATGGACCGATATCTACATCCTCTCCAATTACCGCATCCGGATGAACTAAAGCTGTTTTGTGAATGTTCATTCTTCCCCCAAAGTTAATAGTGTATTAGCTCCATTTTCTATTTGAGCCACTTCGCCTTTCCATTTACCCCTTTAACAAAATTCGCTTAGTAATTCAAATTGAGACTTTCACTTCTTCACAACTCTTCCCGTCGGCCACGCATTCATAAATAGGGCTTTTCCTACCCGGTCACCGGTCTACCAACGAGAACATAAATTCGGCCTCAGCTACCAACTCGTTCCTGACATATGCTTTACCCTGTATCTTACCTCCTCTCACCCTGGCACGAGTAACTTCCACCTCGAGCTGCAACTGATCTCCAGGAAAAACCGGCTTACGAAATTTAACCTCTTTAATCGCCATAAAATAGGGCAATTTCTTTCTGAGTTCTGAACGGGCCAAGAAGAGAACGCAGGAAGTCTGCGCCATTGATTCTACAATTAGAACGCCTGGCAGAATCGGATAGTTAGGAAAGTGTCCCCTGAAATAGTCCTCATTGATAGTTAAGTTTTTAAATCCCACTGCTTTCGTCATATTTTCTGACATGATTATTTTATCTACAAATAAGAAAGGAGGACGGTGTGGAATTATGCTCTGAATCTCTTCCAAACCCAAAACTTTTCCTCCAAAATCCTCTCCCTGAAAAATCCTGGCTGTTCGACGGGTAGTAGATCTCTCCAGAACCTTACCCAACTTTCTGGTCAAAGCGATGTTAGCGGCATGCCCGCAGCGAATAGCAACAATGTGTGCCTTTAAAGGCCTTCCCACTAAGTAAATGTCTCCGATCAAGTCCAGTATCTTGTGTCGCACAAATTCATCCGTAAATCTAAGGGCGTCATTATGAATGCCATTCTGCCCAATTACCACTGCGTTGTCCAGGCTTCCCCCACGAGCCAGGCCACGGCGCTTCAGTGATTCGATTTCATGCTCAAAGCAATATGTCCTGGCTGGAGCAATCTCCTTTTCGAAAATTTCCTTAGTTATGGTGAACGAGCCGTACTGACTCTTTAAAATGGGATGTTTGTAATCAATAGTAGCAGATACCTTAAATTCTTCCGACGGCAGGACAACCAGATGTACATCCTCGTTAGAAAACCTGACAGGCTCAGTTATGAGAAAGTAGTCTTTCTCTGTATTCTGTTCTTCAAAACCAGCCTTTTCCAAAGTCTCTACAAAAGCTATCCCGCTACCATCAGCCACAGGCGGCTCATCAGCGTTCACTTCCACGACAAGATTATCTATACCCAAACCGCATAAAGTAGCCATAATATGCTCTACCGTCTGAATATGAAAACTGTCATTCCCCAGGGTGGTTCCTCTGGCTACACTTATAACGTTCTTTATGTTAGCTTCAACTTCGGGCCTGCCCGGTAGATCCGACCTTACAAATTTTATGCCAGAATTGGGCGGCGCTGGCTTGAATGTCACTGAAGTTATGTTCCCTGTGTGTAACCCTATTCCCGAATAAGTGCTCTCCCTTTTTATGGTTTTCTGTAAATCCATAAATTTCCTCCATAACATTCTGGCAAAGCATCCATAAAGTGCTATCTGGTCAACTACTCTTCAGAGTGCCATTTGGTCGGGCACCGTTTACGGTGCCGATTTTCGTCACCCTGAAGGGTGACCGACCCAATCTGATTTACTTTATCTTTTTTCTTATTTTTTCTATATCTTGTTTCAACTCCTTCACATTTTCATACAATTTTGGTAATCTATTTAACTGAGCATTTATCTTTTTCGCTTCCCTGTGTTCACGGGCTGGATAGCCAGAAACAATGGTATTGGCCGGCACACTTTTGGTGACCCCTGCCTGTGCACCAACAACCGCATTATTGCCAATGGTAATATGGCCAACTAGACCTGCCTGGCCAGCCAGGATTACATTATCACCTATCTCAGTGCTGCCCGAAATACCCACCTGAGAAACTATGAGACAGTTTTTACCTATTCTAACATTATGACCAATCTGGGCAAGATTATCGATTTTCGTCCCCTCCCCGATGACGGTCTTCCCCAGGGTTGCGCGGTCGATAGTAACGTTTGCTCCAATTTCTACACCATTTTCAATTTCAACAGTTCCCACCTGTGGTACCTTATGATGTTTTCCCTTTTCAGTCGCATAACCAAAGCCATCCGAACCAATTACTGCACCCGGATGAATAATTACATTGTCGCCTATAATAACTTCTTCCCTCACAGTAACATTAGGATAGATTAGCGTGTCCTTCCCCATGACTACTTTATCTCCGATAAAGGTCCCGGGAAAAATTACAGTCCCATCTCCAATCACCACGCCATTTCCAATAACTACGTAAGCTCCAATCGCAATATCCTTACCCAATTTTACTTCCTTGCCGAGAATGGCGGTCTTGTCTATTCCAGCGGCTGGTTTTTTGGGAGGAACCAATAGATTGATTACCCGAGAAAAAGCTAAATAGGGATTTTTCGTTCTTACCGAAGGAATTTTTGGTAGCTCAATTTCCTCCCCGATGATAATAGCTGAAGCTTTGGTCCTGGATACCTTACTCCTGTATCTGGGGCTTGCCAGGAAAGTAATATCCCCCTTCTTTGCTTCCGTCAGACTACCCACTCCTTCGATGACCAGATTGCCGTCACCCGAGAGCTGCCCGCCAACAACCTGGGCAATTTCCTTTAAAGTCATTCCCATCAACCCACCCCGCGTTCAACAAATTCTTGCTTATGGACTCCTTGCGAAAAGAAAGACCGAGCACATTTCTACTCGCCTGAATTCAACTTCTTTATCACCTTTTCAGTAAGGTCATTATCCATTGCGCTATACAGGACATTTTTCTTGTCCAGGACAATAGCATAACCTTCAGCCTGGGCAATTTCCTTGACCACATCATAAATCTTTCCCAAAATCTGGCGGGTTATCTCTTTGTCCAGCCTGGGTACCTCCTGTGCTGTCTTCTCTCCCAATTCAATAAGTCTTTCCTTCTTTAGTCTAATTACTTCTTCAGGCAGTTGTTCGGGTAGGACTGGAGCGGTAGAAATTTCTATCTTCTCCTCTCCGACCAGTCCAGTGATAGCTACTGGCTCCACCTTTCGCCCCTCTTTGCTGGCAAGTTCCAGTTCTCTTATCTCCTTTTCCAGGGTAGCTATTTCGCTCCTCCTGGTTTTAATTTCTCTTTCAATTTTTTCTTTCGCTTGTTTAGTGCCTTTATACTCACTAAAGACTCTCTCTATGTCTACATAGGCGATTCTTTCCGAGGAAAGCATCACTGCCCTTACGGCAGGAAGTGTAGAGGGAAAAAAGTAGAAAAGGTAAAAAACAAAAACGAAAGACAAAATCTTTTTCATACTCGACTCTCCATTTCTTCTATAGCCCCCGCTCCATCGGCGCCTGAACCTCCCTTTGGGGAGGACTCCAGAAGACGCTAATTCTTAGAAGGATTGGCCAATTGTGAAATACCACTGGGATTTGTCTTCTCCGGGTCTATGATTTAATCCATAGCCCCAATCAAGACGGACGGGGAAAATGGGGGTTTTGAATCGGATTCCCGCTCCTATGCCAACCTTCAATTGATTGTCGCCCGTGCCTATGGTAAAGTTCACATCTCTTTTCCTCCAGCTCCCTCCCATATCCAAAAAGACTGCTCCCTGCAATACAGTGCGATTTTTCTCCATGACTATAGGAAATTTAAATTCGAAATTACTCACAAACATAATCACCCCACCCTCGTCAGGCCCGATCTCGCCCCTGTAGTCATATCCTCTAACGCTATCGGCTCCACCGACATAGAACCGTTCATAAATTGGCACTCCTGTGGAGGGACGGAAACTGCTGACAATCGCATATCTCAATTGGGCTGCCAGGACAAAACGCCAGAATGTGGGAAAATACCAGCTACTGGAGATAGCAGTCTTAACGAAATCGGTATCGCCTCCCAGAATACCACCAGAGAACTCAAGAGAGATAGAATTGCGGGAACCTCTGGAAGCATCAAATACATTATCCCTGCTGTCTCTCACTAGATAGGTGGTAAAATTACTACTATCCTTTCTTCCTTCCTCACTTTTGAATTCGGAAAGAGCGTCATATACTTTTACCCGTTCATACGTATAAGTGAAGTAGAGACTGAGAATGTCTGTTAAATGGGGACCTATTCTGATGTCTCCGCCAGTCCTCATTTCTTTGTAGTAGTCTCTGTCTCTGTCTGTATCGTAAACATCGATACCAAAAAGGACATGCCTTCCCAAAAACCACGGTTCAGTAAAACCCACCTGGTAATTGGTCTTTTTCTTACCGAACTCCAGCATTAAATCCAGTCTCTGCCCCCTACCAAAAAGGTTACTCTGAGTAATTTGAAAGGTCCCTACGAGTCCATCTTGCGAGCTATACCCTGCCCCGATACTGAGCAATCCTGTCCTTTGCTCGGTTACCTGACACATGAGGTCTGCTTTATAAGGGTCGTCACTTTGACCGATTTCAATTACAACATCTGAGAAAAAGCCCAGATTATACAACTTTTCCTGTGTCCGCCTTATCTTCTTGACATTGAACGGATCTCCTTCCCTTACTATAAATTCCCGTCTAATTACAAAGTCTTTAGTGATAACATTCCCTTCTACATAGATTCGGTCAATATAGACTACCCCGTCCTCATCTATGGAGATTAGGATGTCTGCTTCCTTTCTCTCATCATCGGTAAGGTATTCCGGGTTGAAACGCATCCGGATATACCCTTTTTCTGCATACCGTTCCTGAATATTAGACAGGCTCGTCTCAAACTTTGCCTGACTAAAAATCTCTCCCTTTTTCAGTTCAAATTCCTTTTCCAGCTCCTCTGCAGTAAATACATAATTGCCCTGGAATCCTATATCTCCAACTGTATATCTTAAACCCGCGTAAACAAAAAGAGTAACAAAAATCTGTGTTCTCTGCTCATTGTAAATGACTATAGGTGTCCCCAGGTTGACTTTCAGGAAACCTCTGGTTTTGTAATAAGCTTCTATCATTTTCAGGTCCTCGTCCAGCAGTTCCTGTTTAAAAAATTTCTTCCTCTTAGTCTTCATTTTTTTCTTTATCTTCTTTGTATCGAATGCTTCCACCCCGACCAAATTGACTTTCCCTATCCTGATTTGCGCACCTTCTGTAATGAAGAATGTCACTATCACCATTCCGCTCTTTTCATCTTCCGCTGTATAGGGTTCAACTTTTACATCCGCATAGCCTTTCTCCTTATAGAGAGTAAGAATCTTCTCAGCATCTTCTTGCATTTTTCTATTATCAAAAGATTCGTTCTCTTTTGACTCTATTTCCTTTTGTAATTTAGTATTAGAAAACTCTTCATTCCCCTTAAATTCTATTCGTTTAATCAGGGGCCTCTCTGTCACAATGTAGGTAACATTTACTCCTCCCTCGACCTCAGTGACTTCAATTCTAATATTCTCAAAGAAACCAAGTTCGTATATGTTTTGCAAACCCTTACTTACTGCTTCTTCTGAATATTCATCGCCTTTTTTTATATCCAGAGCTTTCAATATTTTCTTAGTTTGCACATTCCTATTCCCGGTTATCTCAATCTGTATTATCTGCACGGGGTCAGAAAAGAGATAACCTGAAAGAAAAACTATAAAGAAAAAAAACAAAAATATTGATTTTATCCGTATCATTTTCAAATTATTCACTCCATTACTTATTTTTTAATATTATCAAATTTCCCCTGAAATGTAAATATTTAAAACCTTATTTGTCTTTCTACTCCAAAATATCTCTCCTCTTCTCCCAATTTGCCCTTTAAAGAAATACCTCTTTTAAGTCTATATAGCAGTTCCACTTCATGTCGCAATTCGAGCCTATTTAAGAATCCTTCCTCGAATTGTAACTTATAACCCAGGTATAGGTTACTGCTTAAATACTTGCCTAAAGTAATTCTTGTGCCCTCCAGAAGGCTACTTGTCTCTTCTCCCTCTCCGGGTTGTCGCGAGTTCAATTTTTCCCCTGTTTTCTGAGCAAGGGCGGTGTCCACCTTAACCACATCTACCAGGCCAGTCGATCTCAGAATTGACCTGATCAACGGGCTGGCCAAGCTACTATCTATTAACTTCAATAGTTCCTTCCTCAACAAAGCATCTCCTTCTTGTGCAGAGAACTTCAAGGAATCTAAACCGGTAGCCTTATTAAGTGCTTCCTCCTGGGTCATTTCAGGGTCACGCCTCGAGCTAAATTTCGGCTTAATCTTTCCCCATTTCCCTCTTTCTACGACCAGGATAATGGTATCGTCTTCTACCGGGCATTCTGCCGTAGTTTCTAAAAAAAGCTCATCATTTATACACTCCACAGTGGCTTCTTTTATGCTGAAGGTAGCTCCCAGATAACTTAGCTCTCCCTTAATAGCTGTGAGCATTCCATTCACTGTCAAATCCTTGGTCGGGCCATCGAGTCTCATCTGGCCTCGTAACTGGACTTCGGCGAACGTATTCTCATACCAGGTATTCTTGCCAGCCTTAATCTCCAGATTCCAAACCGCGGGTTTCAGAAAATCCAAATTTAGATCCTTCGTGTCTTCGGCTCTGGGAGGATAAGTAAAGTGCGCATTTTCCAACTCTATTACTCCGTCCAGGTTATATGACTGTGGGGTTCCATATGTATGTATCTTCCCCTTTAATTCCAGCGAACAAGGTACCTCGGAAAGGAGACGGCCAAAAAATGAACTCTGAGGTATCTTCAGAAAAGGTATTTTAAGAGGAATGCCATGGGGTCCCTTATTCTCAAAGACCACATCAAACTTGTCCGGCATCCACCCGGCCAAGATTACATTTCCTTTAAAGCTCATTTCTCCTTTCTCTATCTTGCCATTAATCCAATTGATAACTATATTACTATCTTTGACAAGGATATCGCAGGTCAAATCATCTATCCTTTTAAATACCTGTCGGCCATATAGAGTGGCCTTGTCGATACGAAAATATCCATTAACAACGGGCTGCTGTAATTCTCCAGTAACATGAAGGGAAGCCTTTACCTCTCCCTTTGCATCGCTTATTTCCCTGGAGAGAACGCGCAACACGTTTGCCCTGCTATCAAACATTTCTAAAGATAAGTCTATTTTTCTTCCATCTTTATCTTCTTTAGGATAAGGAATAATTCCCCAGGATTTGATATTAAATACTCCCCTCTTATTCACCGTTAATTCATCCAGATTTATGGCAGTGCTATCTGCACTAAAAAGAGCGTGGAAATCGTCAAATAGAAGTATTCCTAAAGAACCATTGATGATATTTATTGCCCCCTGTACCGATAGAGAATCGTATTCCTTTCCCTTTTCTCTTCTTATAGAAGCCCGGCTAATTTTGAGATTGAATCCACTCTCTCCTTTAATTGGAACTCTTAAATCAAGAAGCTCTCCTAAAAGACTTGCGGCGATTTCTCCCTCTTTACCCTGTACCGTTACCTCGATTGGGCCCGAAAGGTCGACATTCCCCGTAACAGTTACAAGTCTATCTTTTCCCTGGAAAAATTCGAGCAGTCTTATGTTGAAGTTATCCAGGCGGAGGAGATCTATCTCTCCCAAAAGTTGAAAAGTTTCTTGTGCAACCGGCAGGAAAAATAGTTTCCTATCTTGGTAAGAGAGCTTCAACATCACCCTTTGGAAATTGTGCCGATTCACCCACATATCTCTCGTGGTAAGCGTAACCTCGAGGACAGGGAAATCCTCTGCGAAATTGGCGACTCCCTTCAACTCAGCGTCGCCAAAGATAGACATTCTTGCAAAATTTATATTACGAAACTGGCTAACCAGCGAAAAGTCGATTATCTTCTTGGAGCGAGGGAACGTAACTCTACTTTCGGGAGCAAGCCGCAGGAGACTCTGCCCGAAACTTGCAGAAAAAGAATCGAAGACTAACTGCACCCTTTCACTTTCGTCCTCAAGAACTTTCTCAATCCTGAACTCTGTTTCCATGGCATCTGCGCGGAGACTATTAACTCCAATACCCTTTGTCTGTAAAGCTACTTTCAGGCCGGGCCGTTTGAAATCGCCTCGGAGCTGAAAATTTCCGTTAATCTTTCCGAAAGTCTTCAACTTACTGTCAGGAAATAAGCTTTGCACACTGCTCAGTTCCATATCGCTTATCGCGGCAGTAATTTCCAAGGCCTCAAGTTTATGGAAATCTATCTTGCCTCTGGCAATGACTGTGCCCCCTGGCGCAAATTTCAATTCTGCTGATCCCAAATTTAGTTCTTTTCCATCGTAATTAAATGTTGACTTAAAGATAAAATTTGTAGTTGAAAAAATTCCCTGTTCGATATCTATATAACCATTGACCTGGGGATTTTCCAGAAGGCCACTAAAAACAATCTTACTATGCAGGTTTCCCTTCAGTTCATTAAGGTAATTAAGAGAAGATTTCTCTCTCCCCGTTTCAAACATCAAGCGCAGAAAATGGGAAACTTTCGTGCTATCCACTTCTATACCGCCTGTGACGGTCTTTTGTTTAACTAATTCAATCTTGAGCTCGCCTTGCAAATCACTCCCATAACGAAAAGAGGAAAAATGCGCAAGTTCTCTATTCAGGGACAGGTTGGCACTAATTGCTCCTAACGGCTCTCCATTATATTCGAAATCCTTACCCGAAAAGGAACCAGCAATTTTCCAGTCCTTCATCCACAGTAATTTCCCTCGAAAATTTAGGATGCCAGTAACTCTATTTTCCCTCGCTCTTCTCAGGGATGCGGCTGTCTTTCCTTCAGAATCTACACCTACTTTAACCAATTTTCCAGAAGAAAAATCTAACGGGTAATTTCGCCATTCGGTATCTATGTTTATCCTATTCTGGCTATCCCTTCGCATCCCCATCTGGGCAGAACCTCTTACTTCTCCCCTGCCGCTTGAAAAATGAAATTTATCCACGCTCAGTCCCTTGTCATCTATGTTAAACCCAAAACCTCCCTCGTCCAAAGAAAACTGTCCAGCTGTGGCTTGGACAATGGAAACTGCTCCTTTAGCTCTAACATTCTCCCACCAAAGGTCACCCAGGTAAAGGTTTGAAAAATCGATTTCACCCTTAAGACTCCCTCCAACTTTTGTCGAGTTGGCCCCCTCACCAGAAAACAGGGCGGAGATAAACCTCAAGTCGCCACCTGTGGTTTTTATGGCACCACTGGCAACGGGTATTCGCCCGTCAAACTTGATAGTCAAGTTCATAGAGTAGTCATCATTGAGTTTAAAGGAGTTAACTCTTAAAACTCTCTCCCTGTAATAGACCTCAGAGTTAAATTCCATTCTTTCCTTCATTACTTGTAAGCTGCTGCTCCACACTTTTCCCGAAATCTCGGGAGATTTAATCGTTCCTCCGATTCTGCCAAGGAAATTCACTTTCCCTGTAGGTCCGTCGCTCCTTTGGCGAGGCCAAGGTAGATATCCTGCTTCTACATAGGAATCCAGAACTGTTAGCTCCAATTTCCTGGCACCAAGAAGTCCAATCTGTCCCTGCAAAGCGATTCTTGACCGTTCTGAAGCCGTAATTTGTAATTTAGAAATCCCTATGGCTTCTTTACTCAACAAAAGGGAGGTGCTTAGATTATAGTTATTCTCACTGGTATTGGCGTTTATTTCAAGTTTTCCTTTTGCATAATTCAAAAATCCCGAGACAGACCCTAAGGTGACTCTTAGAAATTCTACTTCGACTAAGTCTATTTTTCCCTCAGCCTGGAATTCGGCAGGTTTACCTGAAATATTGCCAGAAATAGACCCTTTGCCCTTTGCTTTATCTGTCCAATCTGGTGGAAAGAGATTTCGGAAATCGATTCCACGCCAAGCAAAATCAAGGTCCAGATAAGGCTGACCGATATCTATCTTCCCAGAAAGAACGAGGCCTCCCTCATAAATTTTGCCCTGCAGGTCCATTATTCTCACTATCCCATCTTGATACAAGAACTGGCCTTGAAATCCCTCGACCGGCCGGCCTGCAATTTCAGCCTCAGGGGAGAGGAACCAGCCCTTTAATTTAGGATGGGACAAGCTCTCAGATATCTCCACTGATAGTTTCACTGAACCTTGTAACGGAAGAAGGCTGTTTAACTTATTCGTTTTGAGAATTTCTGAAAGCGTAGAAAGCTCCAGATTCGCCGAAACAGTAAGCCCGAGAGCAGGTTGGGAAAGGTAACTCTCAATGCCGCCACTAATTGTGAATTCCCACCCTCGATACCGTAGAGCTATTCCCTGGCTACCCGCTCTATAATTATCAAAAACAATGCTTCCCCGGATGTCTGTTAGTGTATAAGACGCCCATCTATAGGACATCCGTGCCACAGCCAATTCGCCAGAGAAGGAGAGAATCCGGAGAAAATCTCTGACCCGCTCTCGGTCCCGAGGCATAAATGTCGCTATCTCAGCAATCCTGGAACAGTTTTCCTCATTGAGAGTGGTTTTCACATCCAGAGAAAAATTACCTTCGCCAGTCAATACTTTAAAATCCGGGCTGGACAGAAATAGACTACTATAATTTGGCAAGTCTAAACTGAAAATATTCAGGTTAAGGCTTAGCTCTTTTGTCTCCTTATTGTATGTGCCCTTCAATTTTATCTTATCATTCCTGCTTTGGTTACTTTTCCCGGAAAGACTAAAATATATTTGTGAAGATAATTTTTCAACACGCTGTCGCTTTTCCCGCCAAGGTAACCGGTAGCTTCTTTCTCCAGTAGTGAGACTACCGGAGATGTTCCGTATCTCGAACTTTTCAATCTTTTCTTTCACGTCTCCAATCGTGATCGTTCCACCCGCAATTACAATATTGGGAACTTTAGAAAGAATCGACAATTTTTGGAACGACGCTGGAAGGAAAAAATTCGCCTTATCCACGCTACCAGTCAAAAAGAGATGGGGGGATTTGAGAATGACCTTCACTATACTTTTTCCAAGGTCGTGTTTTGCCAGGATAATGAGGAGGGGATTATAATTAATGGTGACTTTCTCACAGACCAAAACCACCCCCTCTGACAATTTCCTGTCACTGGCTATAGCAACATTTTGTAAGGTAATTCGATTGACAATGTTGGTACTAATTTTGCCCACAGCAACTTCTCTGTCCAAGGTCTTTCTTAACTCAGTTTCAACATAAGTCTTCATTATTCTGGACAAAGTGCTCGTTGTGCTGGCTAAATATACCAATCCCAGAGCTAAAGCGAAAATACCAATAAAAATAATAGCTCTTTTCAAAATTCCCTTTTTCACTCGACCTCCAAATCGAAGTTATTATATACCTTTCGCCTTGAAATTGCAAGCAAAAAAATGGAATGCTTCTCGAAAAGGAGGATTGAAATTCTTCCTAAAGGGAGGATTTTAATGAGAGGAAAGCCGCTATGAAGTCTGAAGTGTCTACTTCAAATCGTGCAACTAACGCCACAAAACATTAAGACCCCGGGAGCTTAAATACTATTTTGCCTTCAACAGAATCGGCAACGACCTTTGTCTCTGGTTTTACTTTCTTAGCCAGGATTTCTTGAGCCAGGGGGTCTTCAAGGTACTTCTGAATTGCTCTACGGAGAGGACGCGCCCCAAACTGGGCGTCGAAGCCCTTTTCCACAAGAAAGTCTTTGGCTTTGTCAGTAACCTCAAGAGAGACCGCCTGTTCAGACAGTCTCTGCGTTACTTTCCGGAGCATTAAGTCGACAATATTTCTCACATCTTCTTTACTCAGAGGATGAAAAACTATACTTTCGTCAATTCGATTCAGAAATTCTGGGCGAAAAACCTTTTTCATCTCATCCAGAACTTTCTTCTTCATATCCTTGTAAGTCTGTTCCACCTCCTGACTGCTCACAAATCCCAGGGTTTTACCTCCGGCTATTTCTCTGGCTCCAATATTCGAGGTCATAATAACTATGGTGTTCTTAAAATCTACTTTATGACCTAAGCTATCGGTTAGCTGCCCGAAGTCAAAAATTTGAAGCAATACGTTAAACACATCTGGATGGGCCTTCTCAATCTCATCCAGAAGTACTACCGAATAGGGCTTTCTGCGCACCGCCTCCGTGAGCTGACCGCCTTCCTCATAACCCACATATCCTGGAGGAGCCCCGACGAGCCTGGAAACGTTGAACTTCTCCATATATTCGGACATATCCAATCTCACCATAGACTCTTCATCACCAAACATAAATTCAGCCAAAGCTCTTGCCAGTTCAGTCTTTCCTACTCCCGTAGGCCCGAGGAAGATAAAGGCACCTATAGGGCGAGAAATATCTTTCAGCCCCGTACGTGAACGACGCACTGCTTGAGAGATAATCTTTATTGCCTCATCCTGGGCAATAACTCTTTTGTGTAAAGCTTCTTCCATATGTAGCAGTTTCTCCGTTTCCTTTTCAGTCAATTTAACCACAGGAATCCCGGTCCATTCAGAGACAATATGAGCAATATCTTCTTCCGTGACAGTCCCTTCCGTCTTGTCCTTTTTTTGCTCCCAGGACTTCTTTGTCTGCTGCAGTTCCTGCTCAATCTTTTTTTCTTCGTCGCGGAACCTGGCAGCTTTTTCAAACTCCTGGCCAGCAATCGCCGCCTTCTTCTCCTTACTGACAGTTTCTAATTTTCTCTCAATTTCTTTCAGGTCAGGAGGTTTTGTGGTTGTCTGAAGCCTTGCTCGTGAGCCAGCCTCGTCGATTAAATCGATTGCCTTATCCGGTAGAAAGCGATTGGAAATGAACCTCTGGGATAGCGTAGCCGCAGCACGCACGGCCTCATCAGTGATTTTAACTCTATGATGAGCTTCGTATCTATCCCTTAATCCCTTCAAAATATCAACGGTTTCCTCCACTGTCGGAGGGTCGATCGTCACCGGCTGAAACCGCCTTGCCAGAGCAGCGTCATGCTCGATATGCTTACGATACTCATCGAGAGTAGTAGCACCGATACATTGCAATTCCCCCCTTGCCAGCGCTGGTTTCAACATATTGGAGGCATCTATCGCCCCTTCAGCAGCTCCAGCCCCGACCACAGTGTGAAGTTCATCGATGAACAGAATCACGCTGCCTTCAGATCTGCGAATCTCATCTATTATTTGCTTTAATCTCTGTTCGAATTCACCTCGGTATTTGGTACCAGCTACAACTCCGGCTAAATCGAGAATCAAAACTCTCTTATTCAATAGAATTTCTGGCACGTTTTTGTCAGAGATTTTCTGTGCCAGTCCTTCAACGATAGCGGTTTTTCCTACGCCGGGGTCACCAATCATTACCGGATTATTTTTGGTACGTCTGCAAAGTATCTGGATTAGCCTCTGGATCTCCGTCTCCCTGCCGATTACTGGATCAAGTTTCCCTTCACTGGCCAGTCTCGTCAAGTCCCGTCCGTAAGCGTCCAGGGTAGGGGTTCTGGTTTTCCTTTTCTCTTTACCGGCTATATCATGGGTCGCACTTTCACCCAGGAGATTTACAACTTGTCCTCTTACCAATTCCAAACTGGCCCCCAGGCTTTCTAGAACCTTAGCCGCCACACCTTCTTCCTCCCGGATCAGTCCCAACAGCAGATGTTCTGTCCCCACATAATTGTGACCCAGATCCTGAGCTTCCTGCACAGCCAATTCCAGAACTTTTTTTGCCCTGGGAGTAAAGGGCACTTCCCCCACAAGCATGATGTTTTCGCCAGTCCCTACCATCTTTTCCACTTCTCTTCTCACCTTTTTCAAATCTATGCCCAAATCCTGCAACACCTGTGCAGCCACGCCCTCCCCCAAGGCTACCAATCCCAAAAGGATATGTTCAGTGCCAAGATAATCGTGATTCAGTCTCTTTGCTTCCTGCTGAGCGAGAAGAATAGCCTTCTGTGCCCTTTGAGTAAATCTATTTAACATTTTAACTTACCTCCTTCATATAAGCAAAAGATAGTTTTATTGTAGGGGCTCAATTTATTGAGCCCGTTCTTCCGGGTTCGATGAATCGAACCCCTACAATATCTGTAGGGGCTCAATTTATTGAGCCCGTTCATCAGCGATCTGACCAAATCCCAAGCGCCCCTCCTTAGCAATGAACAAACTATTTCTAAATTTTGTCACCTATCTCGTAGATGTTCTTTATTATTTCCCACTTTTCAATTTTTCTCTAATCATCTCCGCCCGGATGAAATCCCTTCTGGACGGCGACAGCTCTTTGCCAACCGTCTCCTGAACATGGGCTGGTTGAGTCAAAATCATGAGTTCATTCAATGTATCCAATTCAGTATCCAGTTCAAGGCTAAAATATACGCCCAACCTAACCTTCGATAAAAACTCCATCGTCTCAGCAAAACTTATCTGCCTAGCATTAACCAGCACTCCGTAAGAACGATAGATCGCATCCATAATCTTTCCTTTATTTTCTTTAAGAAGGGCATTCCTTCCTTTGATTTCATAATCAATAACCTGTTTCACAACTCTCTCAAGATTATCAATTATTCCCTCTTCATTGGGACCCAAGGTAACCTGGTTGGAAATCTGGAACAGGTCCCCCATAACCTTAGTTCCTTCTCCATAAAGTCCTCGAGCGACCATTCCAATCTTGTTTAAAGCTTGCAGGACTTTGTTTATCTCTTCATTCATCACCAAAGCAGGCAGGTGCATCAAAACAGAGGCCCTCATCCCAGTTCCCGTATTTGTGGGGCAGGCGGTCAGATAACCCACCTCGGAGGAGAACGCATAGTCGAGCCTCTTGTTCATCTCTTCATCAATTCGCTTCAAAATATCCCAGGCTTGCTCAAGCTGCAACCCGGGCTCCATTCCCTGAAGGCGCACATGGTCTTCTTCATTTATCATTAGGCTAAGAAGCTCCTTATCTCCGATGACTAACCCCCTGACTCCATTTCCTCGAGAATGCTCATAACTAATCAGATGCCTTTCTAACAAAAACTGCCTATCTACCCTATCAAACTCTTGCAAATCGAGGATGGGTGCGCCCTTAAAATATGCAATTTCCTCGCAGGCAGCCTTAATTTTCGCAAAAGATTCTTGCTGCTCTTGCCTGGAAGCCTTCTGAGGAAAGGGGATTCTATTCAAATTTCGTGCCACCCTGATTCGTGAAGAAATTGCAATTTCAGGAGAGTTTCCTCTACTTTCCAGCCACCCGATTTTCTGTTTAAGCATATTTTGCAGTTGCATTATTTTTTATTTTCCAACTCCTTTATTTTATCTCTTATTACTGCTGCCCTTTCATACTCCTCTTTTTCCACTGCAGTTTGCAGTTCCCTACGCAATTCCATTATCTTTTTCACCTTTTCACCGACCCCCACTTTTTGCAGAGGAACAAGCCCTGTATGTCGGACTGAACCGTGGAGTCTCTTCAACAGCGGCACAAGCTCGTTCTTGAAAGTTTTATAACATTCAGAACAGCCCAGCCTTCCGGAGTTCCTGAAATCGTCATAGGTTGCCTTGCAGTTGGGGCACTTTCTTGCTACCTTTGGCTTCTCCACAGTATAGGGAGCCCCAATATCACTGAGCCCTGCTAAAAGTGATGCCAGAGCAAAATGGGGGCCCTCGAAAAATGCCTCGTCCAGAGAAGGAAACACGATCCCCTTTTCTTTCGCACATTCCTGGCAGAGATGAGATTTGGTCACTTTATTATTAAGGATCTGAGTAAAATGTATTATGGCTTCATTCTTTTTACACTCATCACAAATCATAATCTTTCTCCCCACCTATTCGGCTACCATTCCCGGTGCATAATTTCCTGTCCATTATCATCTTTGACCCTTAATTGGTAGTATGTCCCCGCAAGAATTACGCCCATAAAGGCCTACACTACATTACGCCCACAAGGGGCTACACTACGAGCGATTGTTTGGTAGTGTAGGGCTTTATGCCCGTAATTTGGATTTTGGAATTTCTAATCTCTAATTTCTAATTTGGATTTTGGATTTTTTAATATATCTCCACACCCTCACTTTTTGTTAAATTTCTAAATTCCTTAATTAGCCCGTTGGTAATTTTTCCGGGCTTGCCCTGGGCTATCTGCCGCCCATCAATTTTAACCACAGGAATCACTTCCGCGGCTGTGCCCGTTAAGAAACACTCATCTGCATTGTACAAATGGAATCGAGTGAAGACTTCCTCCCTTACCACAAGCTTTAATCTTTCTTTTGCCAGCTCCATTACCGTTTGGCGGGTAATGCCTGCGAGCACACCTACGAAAAAAGGAGGAGTAATTAAGATGTTATCTTTCACAATGAAGATATTATCTCCTGTACATTCTGCAACGTAACCATCCTTATTCAGCATTACAGCCTCAGGCATATTCTGTAGGTTCGCTTCAATCTTAGCTAAAATATTATTCAGATAATTTAGCGATTTTATCCGGGGGTCTATTGCTTCTGGAATATTTCTCTTTGTAGCCACAGTAACCAACTCTAAACCCTTCCTGTATAACTCTTCTGGATAGAGCTCTATCTTATCAGCTATAATGAACACCGCGGGCTCTCCACAGTTGCGCGGGTCAAGGCCTAAGTCACCTTCTCCCCTCGTTACTACCAGGCGCACATAGCCGCTTCTTAGATTATTGGCTCTTAAAGTTTTTATTACGGCGTCCTGCACCTCTTTCTTGGTTAAGGGAATCCTGAGCGCAATTGCTCTCGCTGAATCGTAAAGGCGATCCAGATGTTGCGACAGCCTGAATACACGACCGTCGTATGCTCGGATTCCTTCAAAGACCCCGTCTCCATATAGCAATCCGTGGTCAAAGACAGAAATCTTTGCCTCTTCTCGAGGAATCAATTTCCCATTCAGATAGATTTTTTGTGCCATTCACCCTCCTTATGTGAATTTGCCTGTGCTTCCCGATATATCGGGACATTAGCTTCACCCTCGGCTATATTTCCTTCCCATTATTCACTATTCTTCCATCCCGTATATGGACAACCTTCCCAGACTCTATCCTCCCCATCCTGTCCACCAGTTCCTCATTGTGGGTAACAATTACTAAAGTCTTTTCCTTTTCCTGATTTAGTCTCAACATAAGCTCAAAAACCGACTCCCCTGTTTTTCTATCCAGATTTCCTGTCGGCTCGTCAGCCAAAATTGCTTTCGGGCTATTGACCAGTGCTCGAGCCACAGCCACTCGTTGCTGTTCGCCCACTGACAATTCCGATGGCCTATGACTTATTCTACCTTTTAGACCAACCTCAGTCAAGACTTTTAAAGCCTCCGCCTCAATCTCCTCCTTCGTCTGTTTGAATTGTCCGGGTGGGCAATTGTCAACCCTATATTCGTGAGAAGAGCTTTGAGCAATCAGCATAGGCATCATTACGTTTTCCAATGCAGTAAACTCAGGCAGAAGGTGATGAAATTGAAAAATAAAACCAACCTTTCTGTTACGCAAGCGGGCAAGTTCATTATCAGATAAAGTAGTAATATTGCGATTTTCAAAAATAACCTCTCCCGTGGTTGGACGGTCCAGGGCGCCGAGAATATGGAGCAAGGTGCTCTTCCCGGCACCTGAGGGACCGAAAATCGCCACCACTTCATTTTCCAGTATCTGAAGATTGATTGCGACAAGAGCTCTAATTTCAATTTTACCCTGGTAGTAACTCTTATGTAGATTCTTAGCTTCTAAGAATGCTCTCTGGTCATACACTTTTGGCTTCTCCCTCAACTACCCCTACTATTTAGATGCATTTATTCTGAAAAAGTTTCTGGTTGTACATTTCAGGCTGCTCCTCACTCGTATCTAATTGCCTCGCAAGGATCCAGGCGAGATGCTTTATAGGCGGGGTAGATTGTAGCTGTTAAAGATATTATGAGCACCACGAAAATGATATATATGAAATCGGTTCCCTGCATGTGCACTGGCAAACTGCTGATATAGTAAACATCTTGAGGCAATTTTATGAACTGGTATTTTTCCAAGAGACGGCAGGCAATGTAACCCACAACTGTGCCGATAAGCGTGCCCACCACTCCTATAGTCAATCCTTCGAGAAGAAAGATTTTGAGGATACTGCTTCTAACAGCACCCATTGCCTTAAGTATGCCAATATCCTTAGTCTTCTCCATAGTCATCATCATCAGAGTGGAAATAATGTTGAACGCAGCCACCAGAACGATCAAAACCAGAATAACGAACATCGTCACCTTTTCCAGCTTTAAAGCTGCAAACAGGTTCTTATGGGTTACCATCCAGCTCCTTGACCAGTAAGGGTAACCCAGCTCCTTTTGTATCAGCGTTGCGACTTTATCGGCAGAGAAGATATTGTCAATTTTAACTTCAAGCCCCGTGGCTCTTTCTCCCAGGTTAAACAACTTTTGGGCTACGGGGAAGAAAATATAGGCAAGATTTGCATCGTATTCATACATTCCCGAGTCGAAGATGCCCACCACACGGAACTTCTCCATCCTGGGAATCATTCCTAAACGGGTTGCCATATCCATAGGAGAAATCAATACCACATTCATTCCTAAGGAAAGATTCAAATTCCTGGCCAATTCGGCTCCCAGAACGATGCCATTTTCATCCCTACCAGGATTCCCTGGGGAAACATCACTCTGCGAGCCACCTCTTCCCTTTAAAGGAAATTCGAGATAATCAATGTTACCTTCCTTTAAATGTTCCAGGGCAATCGCAACCTTCTTTGTCTCCTGTGGGAAAATTCCTTTGATTACCGCTCCAGAGGTTCTGTCGCCACTCTTCAATATCGCCTGGCCATAAACGAAAGGAGCAACAGCCACTACAGATGCTATTCCTTTTACCTTCTTCTGGGCCATAATTGGCTCTTCCAGGCCCATATTTCTCTGGTCCAGAACCACAATGTGAGAATTAATTCCTATGATTTTTCCCCGCAAATCGTTCCTGAATCCATTCATTACCGAAAGGGTAATAATCAGTGCAGCCACTCCCAGGGCCACGCCGCTAATAGAAATTAGGCTGATAATGGAAATAAATATCTGCTTCCGCTTAGCTTTTAAATATCTCAAACTAACAAAAAGTTCATATCCCATAATACGCTACTCTATATTTTTAGCTATTCGCCATCAGCTATTTGGATTTTGGATTTTGGATTCTTACTCAGTTTCCTTTCTCATCTGCGGAAAAAGAATCACGTCCCGAATGGAATTGGAATTGGTAAACACCATAACAAGGCGGTCCACTCCAAGACCCAAACCCCCGCAAGGCGGCATGCCGTACTCTAAGGCGCGTAGATAGTCCTCATCGACCTGAACCTCTTTTACCTCTCCAGTGCCTCTTTCCTTCACCTGCGCCTCCATCCTTTTCCGCTGCTCTACAGGGTCGTTCAGCTCTGAATAAGCATTTGCCAATTCTTCTCCCCCTATGAACAGCTCAAACCGTTCCACTAACTGAGGATTATCCTTCTTCGCTTTAGCCAGTGGCGAGAACTCACGAGGATAATCGAGCACAAATGTTGGTTGTACCAGCTTCTTTTGCACATAAGCTTCAAAAATATGGTCAAGAACTTTGTGTTTCGGACTGTCCTTCTCATATTTTACATTCAATCTGTCGGCCGCGCCTCTCATTTCAGACAAGCTCTGAATACTCGCAAAATCAAGCCCGGTATTTTCCTTCAGAAGGTCGTACAGCGAAAATCTCTGCCAGGGGATTTTTCCTAAATTAATTTTATCTCCTTGATAGATGAGGTCTTCTTTACCGAAAACTTCTTTAGCAACGAACGTAATCATCTTCTGACAAAGCTCCATCATGCCATGATAATCTGAATAAGCCTGATATACTTCAAGCATAGTGAATTCTGGATTGTGCCTGGTGGAAACTCCTTCATTTCTGAAATTTCTGTTTACTTCATAAACCTTTTCCAGCCCTCCTACAACAAGGCGTTTCAAAAAGAGTTCCGGTGAGATTCGCAAATAGAGCTCCATATCCAATACTTTATGATGAGTAAGGAAAGGTTTAGCTGCCGCGCCACCTACAATCGTTTGCATCATAGGCGTTTCCACTTCCAGAAATCCCAGGCTATCCAGGAATTTTCTTATCGCCTTGATGATCAAACCGCGGGTGAGGAAAACACTCTTTACGTCGTCATTAACGACTAAATCTACATATCTCTGGCGATAACGAGTTTCAATGTCTTTAAGCCCATGCCACTTTTCAGGCAATGGCCTGAGCGATTTGGCTAAGAGAATTAGCTCCTCTACCTGAATAGATAATTCCCCTGTTTTGGTAGAAAAGACTTTTCCTTTTACCCCGATTAAATCCCCGATATCAAATCTTCCAAATATTTGGTAATCCCGTTCGCCAAGAATATCTTCTCTAATGTAGATCTGCAACTTTCCTGTCTCATCTTTTATGTGAGCAAAGCTGGCTTTCCCCATCCGTCGAAGACTCATAATTCTTCCGGCAAGAGAGACAGTTTCCTCAGCCTTCTCCTCTCTTTTTAACGCTCCATATTTCTCCCTGAGCTGACTGATAGCGTGCGTAGTAGAGAAATTATGTGGATAGGGGTCAATCCCCAACTTTCGCAACTCTTCCAATTTCTTTTTTCTCTGGGAAATCAGGTTATCGATTTCACTCATAATCTAAATTTTCTCCTCGATAAAGTTATTATATTACATAAAATTCTCTTCTGTCAAACAAAAACACTTCCTCCGATTAATGTAGGGGCTCAATTGTAGGGGCGACATTTATGACGCCCTGATAATACTACAATAGTTCTATGGTCTGTTTCTGTGAGTTCGATAAATCCAACCTCTACATCAGTTACAACCCATTCACCAGCACAGCTTTTTGCAAAAAGGTACCTGTCACCTTTTTTATTTTTGAGAAAGGTAGGCTTCAATAAATGCATCAATTTCACCATTCATTACAGATTCTACATCACCAATTTCCAAATTCGTCCGATGGTCTTTTACCATGGTATAAGGACAGAAGACATAAGAACGAATCTGGTTGCCCCAGGCAATATTGCCCAATCTCTGGTAATGAGCGTCTCTCTCCGCCATCTTCTTCTCGTGTTCCAGTTCAAACAATTTTGCCCGCAATAACTTCATTGCCGTAGCTTTATTCTTGTGCTGCGAGCGATCACTCTGACATTGAACAACTACACTGGTTGGCAAGTGAGTAATCCGCACCGCAGAATCGGTCTTGTTCACATGTTGCCCGCCATGGCCGGAGGCACGATAAGTATCGATTTTCAGGTCATTTTCTTTAATTTCTATTCTTATTTCGTCGGTTATTTCCGGGATTACATCACATGAAGCAAAGCTGGTGTGGCGACGCTTATTAGCATCGAAAGGTGAAATTCTAACCAGACGATGAATACCAATCTCTGACTTTAAGAATCCGTAGGCATATTCTCCTGCTACGATAGAGGTAATCCTCTTAATTCCTGCTTCCTCGCCCGCAAGTATATCTGTAATTGTAACAGTGTAATTCTTCTTTTCAGCCCATCTCCTGTACATCCGGAAGAGCATCTCCACCCAATCGCACGCTTCTGTGCCACCAGCGCCCGAATGTAATGTGAGTATAGCATTATTCCTATCATATTCTCCTGCCATTTTGGCTTCAAGGCTCAAGGTCTCTATTCTCGCCTCAATGTCTTTAACCTTTCCTTCGAGTTCACCGACCACGGAAGCCTGATAGTGGCGATCAGCCCAGCCTTTCTTTTCCTCTTCGCCAGCCATCTCCACAAGGGTTCTTACCTCATCTATTTCACTGTCCAGGTCATTCCAGATTTTAACAGACCTCTTAAGCGAATTCAGTTCCTGCAGCACCTTTTGTGCCTTCTCCCGATCTTTCCAGAAATCTACTTTCTCGGTTTCTCTCTGAAGCTCCTTAATCTTTTCTCTTTTCTTCTCTATTTCAAAGATGCCCCCTTAGTCTTTGCATTGAATCGGCAATCAATCTCAACCTGTCATTCAAATCCTTTACCACTTAAACCTCCTCCACATAACAAAAGAGATGCTCAGAGCTACGCAAACATAGGCAAAAATATCTCCGTGATTGGTATAGAAAGTTTGACCGTTTCTTCTGGAAACAGAAGAATTTAAATAGTCTTTCTTAAATATCTCCGTCCTCTTCATTACTCTGCCATATTGGTCAATAAATCCTGAGACTCCAGTGTTCGCTACTCTAATGATGCTCACTCGGTTTTCCACTGCACGAAAAACGCTGGCAATAAAGTGCTGGAAAGGAGCAGACGTCTTCAAAAACCAGGCATCGTTGGTAATATTGGCTAAATAATCTGCCCCATCCTTTACAAATTTACGAACGAGATGAGGAAAGATACCCTCCCAGCAAATAAGGACGCCAAAACTTCCAAAAGGAGTTCTCAATAACTTTCGTTCCCGTGACGGGGAAAAATCTCCCAGTTCACTCAATACGCGGATGAAGGGCGAAAGAATCGGCCGAAAAGGAACCATCTCGCCAAAGGGAACGAGGTGAATCTTATCGTACTCTCCGAGAATTTCTCCTTCGGGCGAAATCAGGAAGGCTGCATTGTAGTAAGCTCCCTCCCGATATTCGGGACTACCGATAATATGGTATGCATTCGTCTGGCCAACCACCTTTTTTACCCATTCCTGAAGCTCTCTCTCCTTCCCGAGGTATCCCGGTAGCGCTGTCTCTGGCCAGATAATTAATTGAGGATTCTCTCTCGACGCCGCCTCCACTAACTCACCATAGGTATCCTTAATCAGCCGCTCATACTTTTTATCCCATTTCATATACTGGTCAATGTTTCCCTGTAGTAAAGCGATTCTGGTAATCGACTTTTCGTCTGGAAAATCCCCACTCTGGCGAAAAGATTCTCTGGATACGACAATTGAGCCATAGGCCAAATAGAACCCAACCATTAATGCGGCCAAAACCAGGGGCAACACATTTCTCTTAATTCTTCCCTTAGATAGCGCTACTTCCCTTTTAGATAATGCAAAAGAACGTCCCGCTTGCGCCAAAACCCCATTTACCATTACAATGAGGAAGGAAACTCCATAGGCGCCTGTGAATTCTGAAATCTGTATCATCGGAATGAAATTCCAGAGCGAGTATCCCAAAAGAGCCCAGGGAAAACCAGAAAAAAGGTACGCTCGCAAAAGCTCGAGTGAAACCCAGAGGGCAGGAGCAAAGAAGAGGCCAAAGGTATAATGCGTAACCCTTGATGATATATACCTGCAAGTTAGGCAGAAAATACCATAATATATGGCGAGGTAAGAGGAAAGAAATAGAAGCGAAACAAAAGCCAATAGCTTCGATTCTCCACTAGTCGTTATCGTAGGGACAATCCAGTAGAGAATCCCCATAAAAGAAATTAGGCCGGCGAGAAACCCTAAATTAAAAGACTCTTTTAAATTCCTACCCTCCACAGCCAGAAAAAGAGGAACCAAAGCTACCCACGCCAAAAATGATAGATTGAACTTTGGAAATATTAGAACAAGCAAAATACCCGAAACAAGAGCTAAAGTTACACTTCTCCATCGCATACTTATTCCATAAATCTTTCTCTAAATGCGAGACAATTTTGTACCAGCAAAGCACAAGCTTTGGTTTTCCGCAGGACTCCTGAGATTCTGGAGTCCTTGCGAAAGCAAGGTTGGAGTCCATCCTCCCTTTCGGGAGGACTCCAAATCCAGAGAGACATTGTATCCGAGCGACTCCGAAAACTATCCCTTCATCTCTACCTTCCACAACATTTCTTATATTTCTTCCCACTCCCACAAGGGCAGGGGTCGTTACGTCCAATCTTTCTACGCCTGGGAAAAGATGCAGAAAAAGAGGAAGCTGAAGCCGAAGCTTCACGAGCGGGCATCTCCCGATATCTTCCCCCACCAATGGGAACACCCTGAGCCATCTCCCTCGTCGGCATAGGTCTTGGCCTCGCCGCTTCAGAGACCACTTTTACCCTAAAGATGTAATCGGAAATCTCCTCTCTCATACGCATCTGCATCAGCTCGAAAGACCTCCCGGACTCTTTTTGGTATTCAATCAGCGGGTCTTTTTGGCCATAAGCGCGCAATCCTATGCCTTCTCGCAATTTATCCATATCGTAAAGGTGCTCTTTCCAACGTGTATCCACAACCTGAAGAGTGACCATCCTTTCTATAAAGCGCATCATCTCTTCACCCATTTCTCTTTCCCGTTCATCGTACGCCAGTTTAATTCGCTCAGCTATTAGCTGACCCAGTGTTTCCACATTCATCCCTTTCAAATCCTCTGGAGGAACTGAAAAAGAAATGTTAAACGAGCGTTTTAGCCACTCTGAAATTGCCTCCAGATTCCACTGTTCCGGATACTCCTTTGGAGGAGCATAAAGCATAAGCTTATCATCAATAAGGTCCTCCAGCATAGCCAATATGTCATCCTTGAGATTGGCTCCTTCCAGGACTTTTCTCCGCCATTTATAGACTACTTCTCTCTTCTTACTCATCACATTGTCATATTCCAGAAGCTGCTTTCGAATATCGAAGTTCATCGCTTCCACTTTTCTCTGAGCACCCTCTATAGCCCGGGTAATTAATGGGTGCTGGATATCCTGTCCTTCTTCCAATCCCAACCTCTCCATTACTTGAGCTATGCGCGCCGACCCGAAAAGTCTCATCAATTCATCTTCCAGAGCCAGATAGAACCGGGAAGAACCAGGGTCACCTTGCCGCCCAGCGCGACCCCTCAGCTGGTTATCAATCCTGCGCGCCTCATGCCTCTCAGTTCCTAATATATGAAGACCACCTAATTCGACCACTTGGTTGTGTTCAGAAAGGTCAGGAGGATTCCCACCCAGTATGATATCCGTTCCTCTGCCAGCCATATTAGTGGCAATGGTCACTGTGCTTTTCTTCCCTGCCTGGGCAACAATTTGAGCCTCTCTTTCATGATATTTGGCATTCAGGACATTGTGTGGAATACCCCTTCTTTTGAGCATTTCACTCAGCTTCTCGCTATTCTCAATTGACCTCGTCCCCACTAACACAGGGCGACCTACACCATAAAGCCCTGCAATTTCCCGAACCACAGCCTCGAATTTCTCTTTCTCGGTTTTATAGATGACGTCAGGGTAGTTGGTTCTTATCAAAGTCCTATTGGTGGGAATAACCACTACATCCAATCCGTAGATTTTCCAGAACTCTTCTGCTTCTGTAGCCGCTGTTCCTGTCATACCAGCCAATTTGTCATATAGTTTGAAGTAGTTCTGGAAGGTGATTGTAGCTAAGGTTTGATTCTCTTCAGCAATTCTTAAGTTTTCCTTTGCCTCAATCGCCTGGTGCAAGCCATCGCTCCACCTGCGGCCAGGCATCAACCTTCCTGTAAACTCATCCACGATAATTACCTGACCATCTTTTACCACATAATCAACATCCCTCTTAAACAGATTATGAGCTCTCAAAGCCTGGTTGATATGGTGAACCCACTCGCTCTGTATGTCATCGTAAAGATTCTCAATATCCAACATTCTCTCAGACTTCTTTACTCCCAGTTCGGTTAGCGTTGCTGTCCCCGCCTTTTCATCAACGATAAAGTCATAACCCTTCTCTAAATCTAAGCCCTTATATTTGGCCTCGACCTCTTCTTCTTCAGTAACAAACTTCCCTTTTAGCCGGGGAACAAGGCGGTCGATGATATGGTATTTATTCGTCGATTCCTCAGCAGGTCCGGAAATGATTAGAGGAGTTCTCGCCTCGTCAATCAAAATGCTATCCACCTCATCAACTATGGCATATTCCAACTTGCCCAGAACACACTCTTGCAGAGAATGGGCCATGTTATCTCTGAGATAGTCGAATCCGAGCTCATTATTCGTTACATAGGTGACATCGCAACTATAGGCCATTCGCCGCTCAGGTGGAGACATATCGTGCTGGATTAAGCCAACAGTTAATCCCAGAAATTCATAAATTGGCCCCATCCATTGAGCATCTCTCTTGGCTAAATAATCATTTACTGTAACCAGATGGGTCTTATAGCCTCCGAGACTGTTCAGATAAACTGGCAGAGTAGCCACCAGAGTCTTTCCTTCACCTGTAGCCATTTCAGCAATTTTACCCTCATGGAGAACAACTCCGCCCATAATTTGAACATCGAAGTGTCTCATATTCAGTGTGCGCTTGGCCACTTCCCTGACCAGAGCAAAGGCTTCAGGTAGAACATCTTCCAATGTCTTATTTCTAATGGTTTTCAGTTCTTCTCTTGCTTTCAGTCTTTCTTCCGGAGATACGGCCTCCCTAAGTTTATTCTCTGCCATTTCTAACTCTTCTTCATATTCTTTAGCCTTTTCGCTCACTTTGCGCCTGAACTCATCCGTCCTGGCCCTCAATTCCCCATCGGAAAGCCTGCTTATGGTGGGTTCTAATGAGTTCACCAGCTCCACTATCGGCTGTAGCCTTTTGATGTCTCTCTGGGCCTTGCTCCCAAAAATCTTCCTCAAAATGGAACCAACCATAATTTCACCCTTTCAACCACTCTTTTTAAACTCTCTGCACAGATTGAATCTGTGCCTACAACCATATGTTTGGTAGGCTCCGATTCATCGGAGCAAATTTGCCGTGGCACAATTTTCCCGATTGAAAATCGGGATGCAATTCTCGCAATGATAGACCTCTCCTTCCCGAAAATAATTTTACCATATTTAATAAAAAAAGTAAACCCCGTCCCGATTTATCGGGACGGGGCAATCGTCCCCGAAAAAAAGCTCGGTATCAAAGATAAATTTATTCCTTGTTAAAGGCGCCGTCCAGGAACATTTTGCCAAGGACTGCGCATCCCTGTAGGGAAGATTGTTCTTTTATGACGTATTTGAATTCTCCCATCCAGCGTTTCTTTGCCTCTATGAACACAGGATTGATAGCGCCGCCGGTAAGAATCATTTCTTCTGATAGTTTGACCTTTTCTGACAATTCTTTGAGATGCTGAGCAACTAACTCCATTGAAGTTTTGACCATTCCTGCCAGGATATCTTCACGATTATGTGATAGATGCAGATTGGTGATGGAAGCCCATATATTCTCCACAGAATACCTGTCTCCCGACAAGTAAGGAAGAAAACTGGGTAAGTCTGAAACCTCCTCTTTTTCACGCTCCAGAACCTTTCTTAGAGTTTCCGGCAGGAAGTCTTTGAAAAAGTCATCTAAACTCATATCTTTACAAAACACTCTGGCAAACCAATTAAAGGCTTCTCCCCCTGTATTTAAAACGAACATAGTTATCCAGCGACCAGGAATTACATGAGCACGAATATTGTGTCTGGGAGAAGGAATAGGAGTTGTCAAGCAAGTGGTCAATATTTCACAGGTTCCCATAATATCCACTATCTTTCCCTGTTCATGTGTTCCCACGCTTAAATCGGCACAAGCTACATCGTTCCCACCCATCAAAACGGGAATTCCTGGTCTAAGATTCAGTCTCTTAGCCATCTGAGGCTTCAGAGTTCCCAGAACTTCCCAGCTATTGACAATTGGTGGCAACTTCTCCTCAGGAATTCCCAGTTCTCTGACAATTTCCAGATTCCAGCCTTTTTCAGGCCTGGTGGTATTGAAAAGAGCAGTCAAAGAGCCAGTGGAAGCGTCCATCCCGAATTTACCGGTCAAGCGACAGCCAAAAAAGGTATTGGTATGGCCGAAAATGTGTCCGTTCTTGTAGACTCCGGGAAGATTATCCCTCCACCACAGAATCGTAGAGGCAGTACAGCCTCCAGGGACAGGAAGGTTGGCTGTTTCTGATAGGAGTTTTTCTTCTCCGATTTTGTCTCGAATTTCCTGAGCTTGTTCAGGAGAGCGTCTATCCATAAATAGAACTGCAGGAGTTAAAGGATTGCCCTCTTTATCGAGAATCATTGCCCCGGGAGTAGTCACCCCCATAGGCATAACTTCAACATCTTCTAACGAACTCTTCATTCTCTGGCGGCAGTCGAGGAAGCCCGCCCACCATTTTTCAGGGTCAGAATCGGCTTTATCTCCGTCGTAGGTATTGATGGGATAGTAAGTGTTTGTCATCTCCACAAGTTTCCCCTGGCGGTCAAAAAGCCCCAGTTTAAAACCGGTTGTGCCTATGTCCAGCGCCAGTATAACCCCTCGTCGCCTCATTTGCTACCCCCCTTCAAAAGTCCTGCCTCTTTAATATCTTCTCTTAGCTTCTCCTTCTGGTCTTTTTTCAATCCCAGGAGAGGCTTTCTGGGAAGTCCACCCACAAGCCCCACCAAATCCATTGCTGCCTTCACGCCAGCAACGCCGTATGTACCGGAAATCTTGCTATTAAGGTCAGAAAGCCGCAGGTGAAGCTCCTCTCCTTCTTTTCTATTTTTCTCTTTACCAAAAACGTAGAGCTCGTGCGTTAAATCTGGAAAATAGTTTGCCATAGAAATCACCCCTCCTATGGCGCCTGAAAGAGTCGCTGGAAACAAGAAGTTGATACTCCCTGCCATCACCACAAAATTAGCAGGAACCGCCTCGATAAACTTCTCGATGCCACTGGGAGCGCTGTCTTTTATCCCCACTATGTTTGGATGTTCACTCAGTTTCGCTGCCAATTCTGGCGAGATAGTCACACCTGAAAACTGTGGCGCATTGTAGAGCAAAATCGGTATGGGGGAATTGTCAGCACATTCAGTGAAATAGCCAGCCAGTACCTCATCCGTCATCCTCTTGCGGAAATAGAAAGGAGGAAGAAGATTCAGGTAATCAATTTCCATAGTTTCAATTTTACGGATAAAACGGAGGGCTTGCCGGGTAGCTTCTGCAAAGCAAGCGACTATCACTTTCTGGTGGGCTGCTTTGCATTCTAAAACTGTTTCCAGTATTTTTAGCTTCTCGTCCTCATCGAGCGCCTTGTTCTCGCCATTACTGCCCAAGGCCAGGAACCCCTTAGCTTTGGACCTGGCATAAAAGTCTATATTGCGTCTAAGACCATCCCAGTTTATACTCTCATCCTTTAAGAAAGGAGTAGTTACAGGAAGAAAAATGCCGTTTAGATTATCTTTGTGGTTTTTCATAGATTCTCCCTTAACTTCTTCATTCGTAGTGTAGCCCTTTTACCCCGTTAGAAATTTCCCCTGGAGTAGCGAAGCAAAGCTTCGCGAATATAACGCGGAGCTATCGCCGAACCCCTACATTAATTGTAGGGGCTCAATTTATTGAGCCCGAAGATAGCGGGTTCGATAAATCGAACCCCTACATTAATTGTAGGGGCTCAATTTATTGAGCCCGAAGATAGCGGGTTCGATAAATCGAACCCCTACACTAATTGTAGGGCCTCAATTCATTGAGCCCGAAGATAGCGGGTTCGATGAATCGAACCCCTACACTAATTGTAGGGGCTCAATTTATTGAGCCCGAAGATAGCGGGTTCGATAAATCGAACCCCTACACTAATTGTAGGGGCTCAATTCATTGAGTCCGCTCCTTCAATTCTTATATTTTTTTTCCCAATCCTATTTCGCCTTTCTCTTCTTTTCTAGTCGCTGATTAACGAAGTCCACCATTCCTCTCGTAGCATTGGAAAACTCTTCAGCCGTTGCCAGAAGAGCCGAGTGGGTATTAAACTCCTCGGGTGTAAGGCCATCTTCTGTATATGCTTTCTCAAAGTAAGGAATTCTAAGAAGTTTACCCAGCTCCTCTTTGGGAGGTTCTTCTTCTATCTGGTCCGTAAACTTAATACTATCACCAATTTTCATTAAACCCTTAATAAACTTTGGGGGACAGGTATAGACAATATTTGCGCCAGCCAATTTCTCTACATGCCAGGAGGCAACAGCTTTCCCATTTATGGGGGGACTGATGCGCATCGAACATATCAACATCTTGCTTGGGTATTTTCTTTCCTTGAGGATTTTATAGGCCTTCTTAAATATGGCCAGTTCAGCCCACCTGACATCTGCTTCGGAAAGCTCAATTCCTCTCTCCTTGGCCTCTTTCTCAAGGTCTCCCAAATCTCCGTACCTTGCCGTCATATCAGTTATAACAGATCTCCATTTGCTGAGATTAACCTTATTCTTTTTCGCAATTTCCAGCCCTTCTTTGACCGCATTGCCGCAGGTCAAAAATTGGGGAAGGGTAAAGGCTAAAGTATTATTTGTGGGTATCCCCATCGAAGTCAAAACCTTGATAACCTTATAGCCTTCCCTCGAGCCAGGAATCTTAACCATAACATTAGGACTGATGCTTGCCAGCTCCTTTGCCTGCTGGAGCATCTTTTGTTCATTATATATCTCTCGAGGGTCTACCTGAGCTGAGATATACCCATATTTGTAATTAGATTTCTTAAAGACCCCCAAATACATTTCAGCTCCTCTCTTGACTATTTCCTTATAAGTCATCCAGAAAAGGCGCTCCTTATCTATTTTCGGATTATTATCAACAAGCCCGTCTACGAACTCTGCCCAGTAATCTCCATGAGTCTTGAATACATCCAGGCAGAGTGGAGGATTTGTAGTGACGCCTCTAAATAGCGTTTCCTCGGGTTTGTCAGGATTGTACAGTCTCTTAAACTGTGCTTCCATTATTTCCCTATCTCCTTCTTTTACCTCTTTCAGCATCTCTTCTACCCAGCTGCTGTAGACTAAAGGTGAAGAATCCCACCATATTTCCGCTGAAGGATTTACCTCAGCTAACTTTTCCAGCACATGTTTTTTCATCATCTCTCTCCTTATGCAATCCAAGTTTTATAGAATTGTATCACAAAGATATAACCCTGTCAAGTACAACAGGATAAACATAAATCTTTACAAATTTTTCTAATTTGGTATAATAATTTTTTTAGGAGAAGGACATGATTCGGATAGAACCTGAATTTCAAAGGAGATTGATACGGATACTTATTGCATCTCTTGCAGGAACTTTGATACTCTCCGTAATACTTTTAAGACACTACCTTACGGAACTTCCCCGTACTGATACCCTTGATGAGTATAGGCCAAACCTTGTCACCAAGATTTTCGATATCAATGGCGAAGTTGTTGACGAACTTTTCGTAGAAAGAAGAGCTTTGGTTCCTCTTTCCGAAATCCCGGTAGACCTCCAGAATGCTGTTATCGCTATCGAAGACCAAAGGTTCTTCAAGCACTGGGGAGCAGACCTGCACGCCATTGCCAGGGCTATGTTGTCCAACTTAAAGCATGGCCAAATAGTGGAGGGTGGAAGTACCATAACCCAACAGTTAGCCAAGGCCTTATTTTTGACAAGAGAAAAAACGATTGAAAGAAAGATAAAGGAATTACTTCTCTCTCTTCAGCTGGAAAAAGACTACAGTAAAGAGGAAATTTTGCAGTTATATTTAAACCAAATCTATTTTGGCCAGGGCGCTTACGGAGTTCAGGAAGCTGCACGCATCTATTTTGGAAAAGACGTCGAGGAGCTGAATCTCGCAGAATCTGCCTTGCTGGCGGGGCTTCCACGAGCGCCAAGCAGGTACTCACCTTTCGAAGATGTTGCTCGGGCTTATGGACGGAGAGCAACAGTGCTCCATAGAATGGTGGAGTGCGGATTCATCACTCCTGATGAGGAAAGAGAGAGTAATAATTACACGTTACCGCTGGAAAAGCATCAATTGAATGAGTCCAGAGGCTCGTATTTCGTAGAGTCCGTAAGGCAAATATTGGAGCCAAAATATGGAAGTAATGCCTTATTCAAAGGCGGGCTAAAAATTTACTCAACCCTGAATTTAAAAATGCAAAAGATTGCAGAAAGGGTCCTGGTAGATAAACTGGATGAGTTCGACGAGATGAAAAAGAGAGAAGGCAAGACTCCAGAAGAGAATATTCCGGAGGAGACGGGAGAAGTCACAGAGAGAAGAGTCCAGGGCGCCATTGTGGCTCTCGATCCCACTACAGGACAGATTCGAGTAATGGTTGGAGGTCGAGACTTCAGCGAGAGTCAATTCAATAGAGTAGTTCAGGCGAAAAGACAGCCGGGAAGCGCATTTAAGCCTTTCATTTATACCGCTGCTATGGATAACGGTTATACAGTAGTAAGCCCTATCGAAGATTCTCCAGTTGCCTATTACAATGATGGAATAAATTGGAAACTCCTTTCTAACACTACAGACCTCTCCGATATAGACCCCGAAATTGTCAAGAATATGGACCCTGAAAAAATCTGGATTCCCAAGAACTACAAGGAAACTTTCCATGGGCGAACCTTAATTCGCGATGCCTTAGCCTACTCTATTAATGTCTGTGCCGTAAAGTTGCTCGACAGAATAAGACCGCCTGTCGCCGCTACTTATGCTGAAAAAATGGGCATTAAAAGCCCCCTGGAGAAGACACTTTCTCTTGCCTTAGGTTCATCAGTGGTCACTCCACTGGAAATAACCTCAGCTTATGGAGTGCTTGCCAATCAAGGTATCAGAACCAAGCCTTATGGCATTATTCGAGTTGAAGACGCTAATGGGAATGTCTTAGAAGAGAATTTCCCGGAAGAGGAAGTCGTTCTATCGGCACAAACTGCCTATATTATGACCCACCTTTTAAGAGAAGTTGCCGAGAGAGGAACCGGCTGGTACACAAAATATGTAGGTCGCCCCAGAGCTGGGAAAACTGGCACAACCAATGAATTTACCGATGCCTGGTTTATTGGGTTCGTACCCAATCTGGTCACTGGCGTTTGGGTTGGATATGATGACAACCAGACGCTGGGAGAAAGAGAGAGTGGCGCAGTTGCAGCTTGTCCCATATGGACAGAATTTATGAAAGAAGCTTTACAGGACACTCCTTTGTTGGAATTCCCCCTCCCGCCAAACATCGTATTCGTGAAAATAGACCCTGGAACAGGACTTTTAGCCTTGGAAGACAGCCCGGATGCTGTGTTGCTACCATTTGTAAAGGGAACAGAACCGACTGATTATTTCTTAGGCGAGGAAGCATCTAAAAAGGAAAAACCCCCAGCTTTCGCCCCGCTGGAAGAAGAGCCTTCTTGGGATTGAATTAGAAAAGACTGGAGTCCTCCCGAGAGGGAGGAATAAGATGTTGAGCCCCTACATATTTTGTAGGGGTTCGATTTATCGAACCCGCTTACGTAGGGGCTTAATTCATTAAGCCCGCTCACGTAGGGGCTTAATTCATTAAGCCCGCTTAAGAAAGGAGAACCCTATGGCTAAAACTATTAGAAACCCTGAGACCGAAGGAGTTCTACATGTAGCTAATTTGATGTGTGTAGCAGCCAGAACGGCACCCAAGGCCAGAGGAATAGACAACATCGTGAGTATTGTTCTCACCGATAAAGAAAAGGAATCTCTTGCCCGGAAAATGGAGGAATTTGGAAAAAGCACTGAAAGACCTGATACTTTCGCTCGAGATGCAAATAGCGTTCGTCAAGCACAGGCCGTTGTTTTAATTGGCACTAAAATTGGCCCGGTGGGACTGAATTGTGGTTTTTGCGGATTTGAGAACTGCCAGAAATGCGAAGAGGCTCTGGCTCGATGCGCCCACAACAGCGGGGACCTGGGAATTGCTTTGGGGTCCGCCGTTTCTGTAGCCAGCAATCACAGGGTGGATAACCGCGTTATGTACACAGTCGGCTGGACCACTGTCCAAGGAAAAGTACTGGGAGAAGGAGTTAAAATCTCCCTGGGTATCCCTCTCTCTGCCAGTGGGAAAAACATCTTTTTTGACCGAAAATAATAACGGTGCCCGACAAAATAAGGTGATAAAGTAAATGAAAGAACTATTTACCATGTGGAAATATACCAGAATGGTAGTTCTAACTGCAGTCAGTGCTGCCCTTTACGCCGCCGTTCTTATTCCATTCAAGCCAATACCAATAATTCCTGGATTTACAGAAATCAGGCCAGCCAATGTGCTTCCCATTGTTTCCTCTCTAATGTTCGGCCCTGCGGCTGCCTGGGGAAGCGCCTTTGGAAACCTAATCGGAGACTTCTTTGGTACTCTCGGTCTGGGAAGTATCTTCGGATTCGTGGGAAATTTCCTCTACGGATTCATACCCTATAAGGTTTGGGGAATTCTCTCAAAGGAAGACCCGACTATTAAAAGTAGCAAGGGGCTTTTAAAATATCTTTTCCTCGTATTGCTATCGAGCAGTATTTGCGGAGTTTTTATTGGCTGGGGAGTAGACCTTCTGGGCCTTGTGCCCTTTTCTGCTCTTGCCAGCATAATTACTGTAAATAATTTCCTGGTAGCCTCTATTCTGGGGCCTTTCCTTTTAATTATCCTTTATCCCAGAATAAAGAAATGGGGACTTCTCTACTCTGATATCCTTGAGGAAAAGGAAGTCCGTAGAAAGAATTTGAGGAGATTAGGACTTATACTTCTCACCATAGGCGGCCTGGGAGGAATAGTTCTGGGAAACTTAATCTCATTAGGAGTTTATCACTCGGGTTTCCTGGGAGCGGGCTTTCTAAAAGGAACTACCGGCTCTCCGGGAATCGCTTTGGGAATGCTCCCTGTAATTTTTCTGATTTCCATCGCCTGTGCATTGCTATAGGCAGCCGCTTCAATAGGTCGGGCACTCTTCAGATTACTGCTAGGTCGGGCACTCTTCAGATTACTGCTAGGTCGGGCACTCTTCAGATTACTGCTAGGTCGGGCACTCTTCAGAGTGCCATTTTCTGTCACCCTGAAAGGGCGACCGACCCCGATAAATATCGGGGAGTCCTTGCGAAAGCAAGGTTTCCCTCCCTCTCGGGAGGACTCCAGAGCATAAACCGAATTGGTCGGGCACCGTTTACGGTGCCGATCGAACAGAGCGATACTACTCAGGGGTAAAAAATTGAGGGAGTAATATGAAAGCCATCGAGGTCAATGCTCTGAACTTTGCTTACAAAGGTGGAACCAGAAAGGCTTTAGACGGATTGGAATTCGAACAGAAACAAGGAGAAATGGTAGTCCTTATGGGGCACACCGGAGCGGGCAAGTCGACTTTCTCCCGCTGTCTAAATGGTTTAATTCCCCACTTCCACAAGGGGGATTACAGCGGGGAAATCAGAATCTTAGGAAACCCAATTATGGGCAGAAGAGTCCACGACCTGGTCAGCCAAATAGGCTTAGTATTTCAAGACTTCGAATCCCAACTGTTCTCAACCAATGTAGAATTAGAAGTCGCATTTGGTCCAGAAAATCTCTGCCTCTCTCGAGCAGAAATCAGTGAGAGAATTGAAGAGGCTCTTGAACTCGTGCGTCTTAGGGGTTTTGAAAGGAGGGAACCTGCAAGCCTTTCTGGAGGTGAAAAACAGCGATTGGCCATTGCTTCCATCCTCGCCATCAGGCCAAAAATAGTAGTAATGGATGAGCCTACAACAGACCTGGATCCCCAGGGTAAACATGAAATTTTTTCAGTCGCCAAAAAACTCAGGTCGGAAAATTACACTATCCTCTTTATTGAGCACGAAACCGAAGCCGCACTGGAAGCAGACAAGATTGTAATTATGGATGAAGGTAAAGTAGTTACAGAAGGGAAACCTCGCGAGCTTCTAAGGGATATCAAACTACTGGAAAATCACGGAATTCGGCCTCCGCAGATAGCCAAACTCTTCGCAGATATGAACGAGACAACTCTCCCTCTAACTGTAGAGGACGCCGTTAGAGTTTTTGAACAAAGAGATTGGAAAATCTCAGACCAGGAATACGCCGCTCTCCTGAAAAAAGATGAACAGTACCAGAAAGGTTATGGAAAGAAAATTATCGAAGTAAAAGATTTGGAATATGTTTATCCAGAGAATATCAAGGCCTTAGATAATATAACCATGGAAATTCGCGAAGGAGAATTTCTCGCCATTATTGGACAGAATGGGTCAGGAAAGACGACACTGGTGAAACATTTCAACGGCCTCCTTAAGCCCTCAAAAGGAGAAGTCAGAATAGCCGGTCAAGAGACCAAAGGAAAGCGCGTATCGGAACTGGGAAAAATAGTCGGCTATGTATTTCAGAATCCAGACCATCAAATATTTTCCGACACAGTGGAAGACGAGGTCGCCTTTGGGCCCCGGAATCTGGGGATCCCCGGAGATAAAATCTCACGTTTCGTAAAAGAGGCTATGAAAGATGTGGGATTAGAAGGTTATGAAAAATGTGACCCTTTCTCCTTAACCAAGGGAGAAAGACAGAGAGTCGCCATCGCCTCAATCCTTGCCTCAAAACCACGCGTACTCATCTTTGATGAACCAACCACAGGTTTAGATTATAGAGAACAGAAATCAATTATGGAACTCTTGCAGAACCTTAATCGGAAGGGGCACACCATAATCATTATCACTCACTCACTCTGGTTGGTCGCTGAATATGCAAAGAGGGTCTTAGTCCTCCATAAGGGCAAGATTATACTGGATGACGGGACTCGAAAAGTCTTTTCAGAGGAAGAGAACCTCCGTAATAGCTTTTTGACACCACCGGAAATTGTGCGGCTAAGCAATAGGGTGGGCAGAACGCTCCTTTCCGTCGATGAATTCAAATACTGTCTGAAAAGATAAGTATGTTTATCTATCTGGATAAAGAATCTTTCCTGCATCGTCTACATCCGGTCACAAAAATAGCAGGATTAATTCTCCTTTTCATCTGGGCGATGGTCTTCAACCATCCCTTATACCTCTCGGTCATATTTTTGGTGGTTTTCTTCCTATCCATTATCGCCAGATGTCTTTCCAACCTCAAAAAATTCTCAATAATCCTCGCCATTTTGGCTTTCTTCAGTACACTCCTCTGGCCCTTTTTCCTGCGGGGTCCAACACAATTACTTAAGTTAGGCTTCATTCAAATATCAAAAGAATCTCTACTTTACGGACTGGCCATGGGAATTAGAATAGACACAATGATAGTTTCCGGAATTATCTTCCTCTCCTGCACAAGAACGGAAGATTTCACCTTAGGACTCAGCTCTCTCGGCCTTCCTTTTCCCGTCAGCTTCGCCCTTTCCCTCTCCTTTCGCCTCGTTCCCACTTTTGCCGCCACAAGTTCAACTATCGTTCAAGCTCAAAAGTCGAGGGGCTTAGATTTGGAAAGTGGACGATTGTGGAAGAGAATTAGAAAGCATATACCTCTTTTTATCCCAATCCTCATATATGCCATCAGAAATACCGACCTCTTAGCTATGGCTTTAGAATCTAAGGGATTTGGATTTAAGAAGAATAGAACTTACTACCTACGCTTCAGGTCTACCTGGCAGGACTGGCTTTCGATAGCAATATTGGCAGGCTTAATCGGCTTCTCTTTCTACCTAAGACTCACCGGCTATGGCGCAATTTTCCACAGGATATAATATCTCCAAACCTGTAGATTTAAGGACTGCCCAATTCGAAAATCTACCCTTAGTAAAATCAAGCTAATACTGAAAATTTGTTTAGGGTTTTGTGGACGAGGCTGTTAGAAATCTCATTTCGGCGAGGGGTTTGAAGAAAGGAAAATTCATAGACTTTATTCCTCAAGTTGGAGAGATTTCTTTATTCCGTTTATTATTACAGAAAGCATAGTTTTCGAAATCGCCAAGTTACGACCTTGGTCTACTTCCACGAACTCCGAGTCTGTCATATTCTTTTCCCAAAGGTTTTTGCTTTAATTTCAACGGCTTCGTGATATGCCTGGAAATGTCGCGTGACGTCTTGTATGTATCTGAAGTCGCCAAAGGCGATTCGCGCGAGGCCGCAAAGCACGAACCAAGATGCACCCCGTTATCCACCGTTTGTCATCTTTTCTCTTATCAGCCGAACTCTTTCTTATAAGATAGATAGGTGATTGTATTGCAATAGGCAAAAATGAACAATGCTACCAATGAACCAATCCCTATTGAAGTCGGAGCAAGCTTTCCAGTAAACAGGATAATTCCACATCCTCCAAGGATAGAGTAGAAGATGGTAAGTGGAAACCTAATGCTTTTCATCAGTGCCCAATTGAAAGCCTTGTACCCTTGCGGGGGAACAAACTGACGACGTTGCTCAATAATTTTTGACTCAAGCATTCCCATTTCTCGTTCAATAGCATTTAAAATAGCAAACCGCCTCATATAGCATAGCCAATTTCGAAAGGTTGTGTAGCAACCTGCAAAAGATATACCTACGACCAAAAGTGTAACAATTAGGAGTACATTTTTCGGTATTTGCGTATTGGTATTATGAATAAGTTGTATACCGACTGTCAAGACCCCTACCACAATCGGAAGTAAAGCCATCATTCTAAAATCTAGTGAATCTAAGTGGCGGACCTGCTCCCATTGTTGAGAGTACAAAGAGACAAGGTCGCCATGCGATAGGCTGGATTTTGCTTGTCTTTTCCGGCGCTTGTGTTTTCTCTCGGTCATATCTCTTCATCCATTTAGAGACAGTATCTAACTTAAAATAGTGAAAATGCTTTGTTTCTGGCCCCGAGTTGCCAAATTGTGCAAAGCAGTTCCATTGTCTAGTCCAACCCACATTCTTCATTCAAGCTAAACTACAAAGGGCAGGAAATTGAGAACGGACTAACAATATCTGCATTACTGCCCAGAAACAGCTTTCACTCTCGTGTGTGAAATTCTATCAAACTAAGCTTGTTTATGCAAGTGAAAAATAAAAAGCTCCTGTCCTTTAATCTTTGAAAAAATCGTTAGTATCACTCCGATTTCATAAAGGACAATTTTTCCAATCTACCCGTCTCTGAATATAGGCATTAAAGCATAGGTAACAGTTGATTTTTTGTTGCATTAGGTAGCTTTTTATTTGTATAATTTTTACCATGAAACCAAGGGTGGACCGATGTTGTCAAGATGCCTTTGGTTTCCTTCGCTTTTCAATCTAGCTTCACCAAGAAGAGCTTTGCTACAGGTCACATAAGCCAAGTACCTAGCAAACTATACCAATTTGGGAGCGTAAACGAAGTAGTTTGGTTATTCTAAGTTATCTGTTCATTGCAGGCAGAAAATTCAATTTTAGAAGGAGGTGAATTAAAATGAGAAAGCTTTTGTTCTTGGTTATTTCCATTTTCTATCTAATAATTATTGGTTGTGCAACACCAGAAGTTCGGGAGGAGGCGGTTAAAACGTCGGAAACTAAGCCGCAGATTAAACCTCAACTCAGGATAGTAGGGGGAATAACTCAAGAACAGCCACTCTCTATAGGAGCAGAGATACACACAATGACGGGGATTGGTAACGATACAGATGGAAATGACTATCACTTTCGTATTATCTCTTATACTTATATGGGGATTGATGATACGAATAACATTAGATTACAGTTTAAGAATTTAGGCAGGTCATCATATAGTGATGAACTGAAATCTGCGGAAACTTTTGGTTTAACATTGCAACTTAATTCTAAGAAGCAAACGATGTTTAACGCAAGGACAATTGAGATAGGAGAAGGAAAAACTGTGGTTCCTTGGGCAATAATATTTCGAGGATTTAAGTATGGTCAGGGAAAAGAGTTATTAATCACAGTAGTTGATGAGTTTAACCGTATTACTGTTGAAGAAGTGGGTAGAATCCCCTAAGAGGATGCTTTATTAAAAAGTCCGCAACGACGGATAACAGCAAATAAAAGGGAAATCAGAGATTTCCCCAAATCCCGACAAGTCGGGACTTCTTTTATTATCCGCAAAACGTTGGGCGAGATCGCCTTCTAAAAGGAAAAATAGAAGGAAACTACTATGGATAAACCAATGCCCAATTCTTATTTGAATTTTATTTCTTTCAACTACAAGTTTCGCGATTTCTTCTTGCCCTGCATGAATATCTTGAAACAAACGGGGATAAAACAGAAACTACTACCCTAACCAACTGCAAGGGATTCGACAAAAAAGCGGGGCGACCTGACGCAATGGACCCCGCCTTATCAAAACTTCTCTTCCCAAATCGGTAGAGAAACAATAAATTTAGTTCCTTTCCCTACTTCGCTCTCTACATCTATATCACCATTGTGGTCTTTTATTATCCTGTAAGCCATCGATAGGCCCATTCCAGTTCCCTGTGAGCCTTTGGTGGTGAAGAAGATGTCGAAGATTTTCCTCAGGTTCTCCTTTAGGATTCCGCGGCCATTATCCGATATTGTTATCTCAACCATATCAGGATTCTCCTTTCTATGTCTTGCCGAAATGGCAAGCTCTCCTTTCTTGCCACTCATCGCCTCGCACGCATTTATAATCATATTCAAAAAGGCCTGTTGGAGCTGAACACCAATCCCTTTTATCCTGGGCAAATCCTGAGGAATAGCTTTAGTTACAGCAATCCCACCGTGAGAAATTTGATACTGGGCCAAAATCAGGGCATCCTCAAAAATGGAATTCAAGTCCGTGGCCTCAAAGTCTCTGTCTGAGGGCTTGGCATAACCCTTTATCCTCTGGACGAGCTCTGCTCCTCTATGAGCGGTGTTGATTATCTTCTCCTGCGTGTCTTTTATTTTTTCTAGAATTTTTTTCTTATCCTCTTCGCTCAGATTTTCCTTGGCAAGAAGGTCTTTTATGTCGAGAAGACACAGTTGCGCACCACAGCTGATAATCCCCAAGGGATTGTCTATCTGATGGGCAAAGCCAGTGGCCAACTCTCCTACGGAGGAGAGCTTTGCTGCCTGAAGCATTGTTGCCTGAGATTCCTTAAGTTGCTGATAGAATTGGGCATTCTCAATTGCTAAAGCCGCCTGTCCAGCTAAAATCTTGAACATATCCAGGTCGTCAGATGTGTAAATTTCTTTGGAGCGTTTTGTGCCCAGCACCAGAAAGGCGACAAGCTCTGTGCCAATGAACGCAGGCAGTAAGAGAGCCGCTCCCATGCTTCTCAATTGCGCTTCCACTTCTTCCAGGTGTTCAGGCTCAGCCGTTTGAAAATAGCTGATGACTTCCTCTTTCAAAAGAGGCCCCCTATCTCTGCTTTCTGACAATGCCCGGACTAAAGGAGCGTCCTTGGAAAGAGAATCTCCAAACTCCCTTCTTCTCTCCTTGCCATAGCAAACTTCTCTTACGTATTCGTCTGCCTTCTTATCCAAAAGATAAATCCGGGCATGACTAATTCCAATTTGTCTCGTGACATTGCGGATGATTAAAACCAAAAGGCTACGCAAGTCTTTAGTGAGTGTCATCTGCTTTGCCAGTGCAATTAAATTCTGCTGGTATCTCCGCCGCTCCCTGAAAAGAGCTGCCTCGGCTTTCCGGCGGATAAACCCATAAATGGCCGGACCTAAACTGGCCAGAACAAGTGCCATGCCAACGGGCACAAGCCACCAGTTTCCTCCTATTTTATCAGAAAAGTAAGTTTTGCCCCAATATCCCAATACTAGAGGGATGGCAAGCACAAAGGCATATACCGCCGCAAATACGGTTCCTCTTGTGATTGCCACATTGATGTCCATTAAGCGGTATGTCACTATGGCATAAGCCACGATAAAAACATAAAGAGGTACAGTGTAAATCCCAAACGGATTGAGGGGATACAGCCTTATGTTGAAAACCCATAAGAAATTAAGAGACCCGCCCATATATCCAAATAACGAGCCCCAGAATAAGTACTTGGTTTGATTGGCTCTGATTCCCGAAAAAGTGCGGTACGCTTTAAATAGCTCATACAATCCATAGGCAACATATCCAACGAAGAAGAGAAGGCAGAACGAATAAACGGGTCCCGGGTCAACAATATATCTAAAAGAAAATTTGGGAACCATGTCTTTTATAAATAACCTGGTTTGGCAGATAGCCAAAAGCGAAAAACTGATCAGGTAAGGTAGAATGAGCGCATTCTTTCTCTGTTTAATCTCGTCCAGAAAGATAAGAACGAAGTGCAGAAATAAGGTCGGTATAAAGAATGCGCTGCAATGAAGTAATCGTGCCCAGAGCAAAGCCATCGCTTTGTCTTGCGGTTCTTGGGCATAAAAAAGAAGGCCCTGGCAGAAACTCCAGACTGCAATGATGAGGCTGTACAGGGCAAAAATCCTGTTTACGTTTCTCTTCCTATTTTTAAAATAAACGAAAGACGCGAGAATGAAAGCTGAAAGGGAAGTCAACAGGGGGGCAATCGCGTAGTGGTTTAAAGGATTCATTTTTGTTTCCTGGTTGTCAGGTTAACGGCAGATTGTGGAATACTCAACTTTTTTCGCCTTTAATCTAATGTCCTTGCAGCCGCAGACGTACAGCTTGAACCCGAAGGACTTGCATATCCTGTTCAATTCATCATATTTTGCCATTTTGTATTCAAGGCGAGGTGAGAGAGCAGTTCCTTCCGTTGTGGGGGCTTTCTCCGAGAAGGAGTTAAGAGTATTCTCCAATAAAGGTATTTTTCTCAATCTCCGGAGGGATGAAGCGGGAATAAATAGATAAGCGGCCACAATTCCTACTGATGTTTTAAGGCTCGCGATTTTTCTTATAAAGGCCTTCAAATTCCCAGAGGAATCGTCTATTCCGGGAATGAGAGGGTCCAACCTTACGCCAAGGCGGCAACCGGTCTTGCCTAAAGCGACCACATTGTCCAGTCTTTTCCTGGCATCAGGACAGTAGGGCTCCAGGATAGAATTTCTTTTTTCATCCAGGCTTGTTATCCCGACAGCGACCTCCACCTGAGACGGGAATTTCTTAATCAAATCAATGGTCTTTTGCGGCACTACGCCCTTGGTTAGAATCCAGAAATTTATCCCTTTCGGCAACAAGTAAGAAAGGAACTCATGGGCTAAGTCCTTTGCCTTTGGCGCAAAGGGCTCGCTGAAAGGACTCAAATAGATGAAAGATGGGAACTCCTTCATTTTGTAAATGGGGGAAATGTCCACGCACCGACCGGACCAGACTGGGTTATTCCTTTCTTGAGCCTTGGAAAAATGACAGTACACACAACCGTACTCGCAGCCTATGGTGAAATCCACGCCGGACATCTCAACGCAGGGGACATTATAAGGCTGACTGATAAATTTGACTTTAGGCTTTGTTAATGCCCCCTTCAGGACATCCAGGTCCTTATCTTTGAATCTGACAAAACATATACCATACGTGAATTTTCTCTGCTTAACCAGCCGTTTATCCCAGATAACCTTAAACTCCGTTTCTATAGTTTCTTTGGGAGAAATCTCTATTTTCGCTTCCGACCTGGACAGGGGCAACGGCCTGTCCAGAACAAGTTTTAAGCCGTTTTCGCTTAAGTCAATGACCTTTCCGAAGAATTCGGGACTTATGTGAATCGGAAGCTCAACCATCATTCTTGGAAACTGTCTTTTCTCTTTTTTCATGGTCGTAACAGGCGGAGTTTTTCCTTTATTGAGAGAAACATCTTTTAAGTTCATAAACCTGCTGGCTTAGCCTTACTTAACTCAGGAAATGTTAAAAGCCTTCTTGTCGATGCCCTTCCCAAAAGACCCAGGTCGAAAATGAAAAAAGTCCCATGACTTCTGGGTTATTATATATATTTTTGCAAAATGCGTCAACAACGAAATTGTACTGAGGACTTTTTAAAGAGCGGGGATAAACCGTTGATTTTTTCTTGCATTAGGCAGGTTTTATTTGTATAATTTTTGGCGGGAAAGCAGGGCGCGACCGAGGTTTTCAAGATACCCTTGATTTCCTTCGTAAAATATACCAATTTGGGAGCATAGACGAAATATTTTGCTTATTCTAAGTTATGTGCAATAAATTTTTCTTAACGGAAAGCCAACATTTATAAACATTTTGACTAAAATAATCTTATGGTTGATAAAAAAAGGAACACGTGGTTTGCAAAAATAAAAAGGACATTTACTTCATTTTTACCAATTGCAAAAAATAGAACTGGTAATTGTGTAGATTGCGGTGCATGTTGCAAATTACCTAATATATGTCCTTTCTTGAAATTTAAATTCAATGGCAAATCTTATTGTTCTATCTACCCAATAAGACCATTAAATTGTAGAAAATATCCACGAACTGAATCTGAGCATATAACTCAAGATACGTGTGGATTTAAATTTAGATAGTGTTGGCTTTCCTAAAAAATTTACTTCTTCGCCGCTTTGCTCCTTGACCACGCTACGCTCTCGCCTATCGGCTCGGGGCCAAAACCCGATAAATTCCGATAAATCCCTGTAAAATAAAAAATCCCGAATCTATTTGATTTTTCAGATAGATTCGGGATTTCGGTTTACGAAACCGTTGCTCTACCAATGAGTTACGCCAGTAATGCTGTGTCATTTACATCGTAATGTCATTTCAAAATATCCAAAATCGCCTTTTCCTTGGTTTCTTCCAATCCCTTGACTATTCTCTTCTGCCATTTTTGAGGAACTGAACCAAAAACCTTATTGATAATATTTCCTTCACCTTTATCAATCAAAGCCTGAAGAATGCTTATAGCAATATTTCTATCTTTTATAGCCCTATCTTTCTCAATTCTTCGTTGAAAAACAATTAATTTATGTAAGGCAAAGTTAGCAGGATGCGGCAGGGTCAAATAAAAATCCTCAACCTTAACCTTAATGATATTCTCAGATAAAAAATTAAGAAATCTTAAGGCAACTGCATTTACACCCAGTTTTGGTAAGGGATAAGGTTTGTCAGTACCTTTGCCTTTTTCTGGAACTAAAAATTCAATGAATAGTTTTGGATGTTCTAACCTTATATAACCTTGTGGACCTTTGAAACCGATAACGAAACCAAGGTCTTTTACTAACTTCGGAATATCAACTTTTTTCTGAATTCTCGATGGCACTGGAATTAAAAAATCGATATCTCGCGTTTTAATAGAATGGATATATTTTGCTTTGGCAAAATATTCCTTATAAAATGGAATGCACCAACTACCGATAAGAACAATGTTATCTAAAATTCTATCTTTACTTAATCTTCGCAAAACCTCAAGGCATAATTCATATTGCTTCTTTTCCACGCAAAGAGCTCCTTAAGAACCTAATCTGTTTCCTTACCTGCGATAACAATTTCCTATACTTGGCTCGATATTCTTTCGCCTGTTTGTATTTCTCTATTTCTTTTTCAGATATTACACTACCCTTATATTTAAATTTTACCTTCCCGCCCTCTCTTAACAAGAGATAATAGTATGCATGTCCCTTGATGTTCTTCTTTATCAGACTTCCTTTCGGTAGCTTAGCTAATTCCCTCTTATAGTCCTTTTCCATCCGCAGAGAATTTTCGAGCTCCTCTCTCAAAACTCCTTTTATTACCCCCATAATTTTTCCCTCCAAATACTTGTTACCATACAAGATGAGTCCTATTATATATTGTATGGTAACCGTTGTCAATAGTTACCATACAGTCACCAAAATTAGGAGTAATGTATGGTAACTCGCGGGCTCAGTTTACCTGCATTTCCCCTTATCTCAACCTTGGTCGAAGGCACCGATAATAAAAAAGGCCGTATTGGCCCTGGGAATAAATAATACGGCCTCAGATTCTATTGATTTAGAACCGAATGGTTAGGGTCGAACTGACGCTACTACGAGCTAATTGCTATGAACTTTTCTTTTTTTCTTCCAGGACTGCCTGCGCAGCGGCGAGGCGGGCGATGGGCACTCTGTAAGGAGAACAGCTGACATAATCCATTCCCACCCGGTGACAAAACTTCACAGAATCGGGATCTCCCCCATGCTCACCACAAATGCCCACTTCTAAATCTGGCCGACTCTTTCTTCCTTTCTCAATCCCCATCCTTATCAGCTCTCCCACACCTTCTTGGTCAAGCGTGTGGAAAGGAGGGGTTTTCAAAATACCCTTTTCCATATATTCTGGAAGGAATTTCCCCGCATCATCCCGGCTAAATCCAAAGCACATCTGGGTGAGGTCATTTGTTCCGAAAGAAAAAAATTCTGCTTCTTTAGAAACTTCATCAGCAGTAAGGCAGGCCCTGGGAATTTCAATCATTGTGCCCACCATAAACTTGAGTTTAACTCCATACTTCGCCATTACCTCTTCGGCTACCTTCAGGACCACTCGCTTCTGATGAATAAATTCATTCACATCTCCTACCAGAGGTATCATCACTTCAGGGATAACTTTTACCCCTTCTTTATAGACTTCGCAGGCAGCTTCAAATATCGCTCGTGCCTGCATTTCAGTAATCTCTGGATAAGTAATCCCCAATCTGCAGCCGCGATGTCCCAACATCGGGTTCATCTCATGAAGGCTGGTAACTTTGGCTTTGAGTTTTTCAGATGGGACATTCATCTTTTCAGCCAGTTCCTTTATCTCTCCATCTGTATGCGGCAAAAACTCATGTAAAGGCGGGTCCAGCGTTCTTATGATTACAGGCAAATCGTGCATTACCCTGAAAATCTCAATAAAATCCTGCCTTTGCATCGGCAATAGTTTCCCCAGCGCTCTCTTTCTCCCTTCAATGTCTTCTGCTACAATCATCTCCCTCATAGCATCTATTCTGTCACCTTCAAAGAACATATGTTCGGTGCGGCAGAGCCCAATTCCCTCAGCGCCAAAATTGCGGGCCGCTTTAGAATCCTTGGGCGTATCAGCATTGGTTCTGACTCCCAGCCTTCGTACGCTATCAGCCCACTCCATAAGTTTAGAAAAATGCTGAAAAATTAGAGAATCTTCCTTTCTCATAGTCTTATCTATAAGCACCTGGGCAATTTCTGAAGGATAGGTGGACATTCTGCCCTGGATAACCTCTCCTGTGGTACCATCTATGGAAATGTAGTCTCCCTGCTGTATAACTTTTCTATTCACTGAAAATTTCTTATTCTCGTAATCAATATCTATTGCCCCGCAACCAGCTACACAGGGTTTACCCATTCCTCGAGCCACAACAGCGGCATGGGAAGTCATCCCGCCACGAGCAGTGAGAATACCCTGAGCCACATTCATTCCCTGAATATCTTCGGGAGAGGTTTCCAGACGAACTAATATGACTTCATCACCAGAATTTGCCATAGCCACTGCCTCGTCGGCAGTAAATACAACCTTGCCTGAAGCTGCTCCCGGGCTTGCATTTAAGCCCGCTGAGAGAAACTTTCCGTCTCTTATCGCTATTTCTTTCTCCTGGCGCCCAAAAATGGGAGATAGAAGCTGAACCAGCTGGTCTGGTTCCACTCTCATAAGGGCTGTCTTTTTATCTATTAGCCCCTCTTCCGCCATCTCCACCGCAATTCTGACAGCGGCAAAGCCAGTCCTCTTCCCTCTCCGCGTCTGGAGCAGATAGAGTTTCCTATTCTGGATGGTGAACTCAATATCCTGCATATCTCTATAGTGGCGTTCTATTTTCTGGTAGACATGCTCCAGTTCCTTGTATACTTCTGGCATTGCCTCTTCTAAGGAAATCAAATTGCTGTCTTTCTTTCCTAACCTGTTTATTGGTTGAGGAGTTCTAATTCCGGCAACCACATCTTCTCCCTGCGCATTGAGTAGGAACTCTCCATAAAATTTCTTATCGCCTGTAGCAGGGTCGCGGGTAAATGCCACACCGGTGGCCGAATCATCTCCCAAGTTTCCATAGACCATCGTTTGCACGTTCACTGCGGTTCCCCAGTGAGAGGGAATCTTGTTTATTCTCCTATACTCAATTGCCCTCTTATTATCCCAGGACCTGAAGACAGCGGCAATGGCTTCCCATAACTGTTGCCATGGGTCGTCTGGAAAATCGATTCCTTTCCTTTTCTTTATCAAAGCCTTGAACTGTTTAACTAAATCTTCTAAGTCCTCGGCATTGAGCTCTGTGTCCAGTTTCACTCCTTTTTCTCTCTTCTTCTTCTCAATTAAGACTTCGAACGGATCTTCTTCTTTTCCCTCTGGTTTTAAGCCCAAGACAACATCACCATACATTTGGGCAAAACGACGGTAACAGTCGTATGCAAACCGCTTGTTTCCTGATTGCTTAATCAAGCCTTTGATCGTCTTATCATTTAATCCTAAATTCAGAACCGTGTCCATCATTCCGGGCATAGAAACTCGAGCGCCACTGCGGACTGAAACCAGGAGGGGATTAGCCGTATCTCCAAAGTTTGCTCCCATCGCTTTTTCTACTTTTTTCAAATTATTTTCTACTTCCTGTTTTAAACCTTTGGGAAATTTTCCATTATTTTTGTAGTAGGCTGTGCAAACTTCCGTGGAAATGGTAAAGCCAGCCGGCACTCGAATCCTCAGATTGGTCATCTCAGCCAGGTCGGCTCCTTTCCCTCCCAGAAGATTTCTCATATCACCCTTTCCATCCGCTTTACCTTCACCAAAGAAATAGACATATTTCCGAGCCATCCCCAATCTACCTCCTTCTCTATTTGCAGGTCAAAACGGTTAACGCGGAGCTTTGCTCCGCTACTCCTTTGCGATATAGGAGTAGCGAAGCGTAGCTTCGCACTTGTTCCCGCAGCGTCAAAAAAATTGTTAGCGACGAACAAACTCTCTTTATATCACTACTCTACTACTATTTTGGAAAAGTCAGCAATTCTGCAGAACAGTCCGACAATCCTATTCAGTAAAGCCAGACGGTTATCTCGCAACTTTCTGTCTTCAGCCATAACCATTACTTTATCAAAAAAGTCATCAACGGGCTTGCGCAGACTCACCAGTTTCTCTAAAGCTTTCTGGTACTCTCTTTTCTTCAAGAGTTTGCCACTTTCTTTTTCAATTCCATCAAGCGCTTGCCAAAGTCTTTTCTCCTCCAATTCCTTCAGTTTCTCCTCACTGAATTGAGAATTTACGACTTTGATTTTTCGTTCTTCAGCTTGTTTTAAAATATTTTTCGCTCTCTTAAAAGCAATAATTACTGGTTCAAAATCAGGAGACCTCCGCAATTTATGGATAGTACTGGCTCTAATTTCAGCATCAACTAAATCGGAAAAGCCGACAGCCAGCGTTGCGTCGATTTCGTCATAGTTAATCCCCCCATCTGTTAGTATCGGCTCCATACGCTGGCGAAAGAATTGGAGAATCTGATTCTTCACCTCTGAAATTTCTTCCAGCCTCTTTCGGCTGAAATGGGCCGATTTCCGCAAAAGGTCCAGTGATTCATCAACCAATCTATCTATAGGCAAGGTGAGCTTTTTATCCAAAATTATGCGGATAACTCCCTGAGCCTGACGGCGCAAGCCATAAGGGTCCTGTGACCCTGAGGGCAAAAATCCAACACAAAAATCTCCAGTAATGGTATCCACCTTGTCGGCTATGCTTACAATCGCTCCTTCTATGGACTGTGGCAGCTCTCCGCTACCTGAAAGAGGTAAGTGATGTTCGTATATTCCATCTGCTACACTTTTCTCTTCACCCGAAAACCTGGCATACTCTCCACCCATAATCCCTTGCAATTCTGGAAATTCACCAACCATTTCCGTAACTGAGTCGGCTTTAGAGAGTAGCGCAATTCTCCTGAGAATCGGTTTCTTACAATTTGCATTTGATAGCCCCGCAATTATCTCGGAAAGTTTAATAACCCTTTGAGTCTTATCATAAAGCGTCCCCAATTCCTCCTGAAATACTACTCCTTTTAACTTCTCTACATTTTCGTCGAGCTTCCTCTTGGTATCCTGCTCGAAGAAGAACTCAGCATCCTTAAGCCTGGCACTCAGTACTCTCTCGTAGCCTTGCCGCACATTCTCCATGTATTCAGAAATCCCGTCTTTCAAACCCACGAAATAGGGTATTAGTTTGCCTTCATTATCTAACACAGAAAAGTATTTAAGGTGATGTTTGAGGCAGGTAATCAAAACCTGGCGCGGTAGTTTCAAATATTTCTGTTCAAATTGGCCCAAGACTGCAGTGGGATATTCCAGCAAATAATTCACCTCTTCCAATAATTCTTTATCCTCCAATAACCTACCCTTAGTTTTCCTGATAGCATCATTAATTGCCTTCTCTATAGTCCTCTTCCTTTGTTCCTGGTCGATGACAACAAAATTGTTTTTTAAAAGCTCCTCGTAATTGGCGATACTTTTTACCATAAGGGGCTTGCTTGAAAGAAGCCTGTGACCCTGAGTAAGCCTCCCTGCTTTCAGCTTTCCCAGAGAAAAATTTACAGTCTTTGTGCCATAAAGGGCAACTATCCACCTGATAGGACGGGCAAACCTTATATTGCTCTGGGGCCAACGCATAGATTTTGGAAAGGAAATACCGGTTATAGTCTCTTTTACTATTTTTGGTAAGACTTCCAAAGTGGCTCGGCCGGGCTCTGTTTTCAGTGCGAAGACATATTCCCCTTTTTCCACTTTTCTCGTCACCAGGTCTTCAACTTTTACTCCTTGACTCTTAGCAAAGCCGCTCGCTGCTTTAGTGGGATTACCTTCTGAATCAAATGCAGCTTTCTTTGAAGGACCGAGAACTTCCAGAACAAGGTCATCCTGTTTCTTAGCAACTTCCTTCACAAATAGAATCAGCCGACGAGGAGTAGCATAAGTTTTGATTTCCTTAAATGGCACTCTTCCCTCAGAAAAAAGCTTCCTGGCAAGCATTCCCATTTGCTCCATGGCAGGCTTAACATATGTAGCAGGAAGTTCCTCGGTTCCAATTTCTAACAAGAGATCATCTGCCATTTTCTTCTCCCAAGTACAATTTAGCTACTCGCCGGGCCAGGTTTCTAACTCTTGCAATATAGCCCGTACGCTCACTGACACTGATTGCACCACAGGCATCTAAAAGATTGAATGTATGGGAACATTTCATTACATAATCGTAGGCTGGCAACACCAGTTTTTTATCTAATAGTTTCTCACATTCGCTTTCGTATATTGTAAACAGCTTGAATTGAGTTTCTATATCCAGGTCTTCGAAGCCGTACTTTGAGAATTCCTTCTCATCTTGTAAGTGAATGTCGCCATAAGTTACTCCTCTCGACCACTCCACATCAAAAACGCTATCCTTCTTCTGGATGTACATAGCAATCCGCTCCAACCCATAGGTTAATTCTACTGAAATGGGGTCTAAATCGATTCCCCCTATCTGTTGGAAATATGTAAATTGTGTAATCTCTAAACCATCCAGCCACACTTCCCAACCCACCCCCCAGGCGCCGAGCGTTGGCGATTCCCAGTCGTCTTGAATAAATCGGATGTCATGCTGGCGAGGGTCAATAGTGAGTTTTTTAAGGCTCTGGAGATAAATTTTCTGAATATCTCCTGGAGCGGGTTTAATGATTACCTGATATTGATAGTGTTTACCCAGCCTATTAGGATTTTCTCCATAACGGGCGTCTTTAGGTCTTCTGGAAGGTTCTACATATGCGCATGCCCATTGTTTGGGTCCGAGGCAACGGAGAAAAGTCGCAGGATTGAATGTTCCCGCTCCTTTTTCCACATCGTAAGGTTGCAATATCAAGCATCCTTGCTGTGACCAGAAACTTTCTAACTTCATTATGATTTCGTCAAAAGTCATAAGTGTCCCTACACGACAAATCAAAAATTACGGGCATGAAGCCCTACACTACAAATTTCAAATTCCAAATTACGGGCATAAAGCCCTACACTACCTAAATTGATGCAGAGCTTCGCTCTGCAGCTACATCTTTTGTAGCAGCAAAGCGAAAGCTTTGCTTCCTTTTTTGTAGGGGCTCAATTTATTGAGCCCCGATTGAAAATCGGGGTTCGATGAATCGAACCCCTACATTTTTGCACTACTAATTAGCTTCTCCATAAAATCTTCAGTCTTTAAACTACCGGGCAGGTAGTGGGATAGATAAAAATGGACTATTCTCTTTAACTCATCCTTAACCGGGATTTCCACATCAATCTTTCCGATTTTACCTAAGTTAATTATTTCAAATTTCTTAAGGTACTCAAGAGCTAAGGAAGAAACATCCATGGCCTGCAGGTCTCGAGATTGACATCTTGCACAAAGAAGCCCGCCCTGCTGAATGCTCAATTTTTTTTGCTCAGTGAGCGCCACAGGTCTTTCGCAAACGACGCACTTTTCCAGATTGAGCCTATAACCTAAATTTGCCAGGAATTTTGTAACGAAGATTGCTATTATGATATCTCTATCTTGTCCGGGTATCTGGTGGAACGCATCTAAAATTAATGAGAATAGATAACGATTTGGTTCTTCCGGCTCTGTCAACTTATCTGCCAATTCAGCAATGCAGCTTCCCGTGACAAACCAGTCGAAATTTTCCCTTAATTCCTTATGGCTTCGGATTATGTTCGAGCCAGTAACAATGCATAAATCTCTCTTTTTTTGCATATACAGCATGAGCTGGTTGTATGAGAAGAGCTCCATCGAAGAGCCGAATCTACTTTTTGTTCTGCGGACCCCTTTGGCTACTGCCCTTAATTTACCAAAGTTTTCGGTATAGAGGGTGACTACCTTATTGGCTTCACCAAAATCATGCTGTCGCAAAACAACTGCTTCAGTCTTATTGTATAGGGACAAATTTTTCTCCAATTGTAGGGGCTCAATTTATTGAGACCGTTCTTGCGGATTCGATGAACCGAACCCCTACATTGTAAACTGTCAGAAAATTAGTCGTTTGGCAACTTCAAAATATATAATTAAACAGGTAGCATCGACAATCGTGGTAATGAAAGGACTGGCTGCCACAGCCGGGTCGAAACCAAGCCTCTTAAACAGAAGCGGCAAGAAGGCACCGGTAACTGTGGCCACCGTCACCACCATGGTTAAGGAAAAGCCTACAGAAAAAGCGAGTCCAAAATTAAAACCCTGTAGAACGAAAACAGAAAGCATAGCAACAATCCCCATTAATATTCCACTTATGAGACCGGCAATAATTTCTTTCCGAACAATTCTCCAGACATGGTGAAGTGTGACCTCTCCCGTAGCCAATCCACGTACCACCATAGCCAAAGACTGAGCGCCAGCATTACCGCCGGAGTCCATCATCATGGGAATAAAAATAGCCAGAGCAATCACTGACTGGAGTACTCCACTATATCCCTTAAGTAACCTCCCTGACACGAAAGTTCCAATTAATAACAGGACGAATAACCAAACCACCCTGTTCTTTACCAGAGTGAAAGCGGAAGCCTCTCCATAATTAATTTCCGCGACCCTTTCCGCTCCACTTATCTTTCCCATTCCGTAAATATCTTTGGTTGCTTCTTTTTGAATCACATCCACAATATCGTCAATAGTGATTATCCCCAACAATCTATTATCGTCATCAACGACCGGTGCTGATAAAAGGTCATACTTGCTGAAAACCCTGGCGACCTCTTCCTGATCCATATTCACATTAACCTTTATTATCTGTACGGGAGACATAATATCTTTTAGTAATATATCGGGTGGAGAAGTGATAAGGGTCTGTAAAGAAAGCCCTCCCACCAGACGGTTTTCGGCGTTGGTTACATAAACATCCTGAATAGTTTCAGCGTAGTAGGTGCGATAACATTCCTGTATTTTCAGGATGGCCTGGCGGGCAGTCATATCCTTCCTCAATTCCACAAACTCAGTAGTCATCAAGCCACCAGCAGTATCTTCCTTATAGGAGAGGAGGCCTTTTACATCCTCAACCTCTTCCTTTTTCATTATACTAAAAAGTTTCTTTACCATTTTCTCGGGCAACTCTTCGAATAGGTCCGCTCTCGTGTCAGCCGACATCCCATCCAGAACCTCACCAAGTTCTCTGGATTCCAAGCTATCAATTAGTGCTTTTTGCTCCCTGAAACTTAAGTCTTCAAAAACTTCGATAGCCCTTTTTCTATCTAACAAATGAAATATAATGTTTCTATCTGCCGAGGAAAGTTGGTTCCATCCTTCCGCAAGGTCGACAGGAGGAATTTCCTTTAATGATTTCTTTAGCTCACCGTAATTCTTTTCCCTCAACAATTCACTTATTTCAGGCAAGAATAATGCAAATCCTTTGATTCTTTTTTCCATAGCCTTTCCCTCTATTCCTGTACAATTTTCACCTTGATTACTTTCCTTCTATCGGCCTCCTGCACCACGAATTTCAAATTACCAAACTTTATCTCCTCTCCAGCTCGCGGAACTCTCCCAAACAAATCAACAACCAAACCGCCAAGAGAATCGAAATCTGCGGCTGGTAATTGCAGACCCAGTTCCTCGTTAATCTTATCCAGGTCCTCTTTGGCATAAACAATTGCTTCTCTGTCTGACAATTCCACAATTCTCTCTTCTTCAACATCATACTCATCCAGAATCTCTCCGGTGATTTCTTCCACCAAATCCTCTATGGTTACTAATCCCGTAGTAACCCCATACTCATCCACAACTATGGCCAGATGCATCCTTCCCTTTCTAAACTCTTCTAATAATTCACTAATCTTCTTCGTTTCGGGCACAAAATAGGCCTGGCGCATAAGGTCTTCTATGATAATCAATTCACTATTACGACGGGCAATCAATAAATCTTTAACATATATAATTCCAATAATATTGTCAACATTTCTCTTGTAAACAGGAACGCGGGAATGCGTTATCTTGGTCATCTTCTTAAATATTTCCTCTCGCTCATCGTCTATATCAACACATTGCATATCGATGCGAGGAACCATAACTTCCCGCACGATGGTCTCTCCGAATTCAAGGCTGCTTTGAACCATCTTCTTTTCCTCATCATCCAATGCCCCTTCTCTCGCTCCGACTTCAATTAACGTGCCAATTTCTCGTGCGGTAAATAGAGGAATGTCTCTCAAACTTTTCCCACCAATTACCCGGATTAGGAAATTGGCGGGGAAAACCATCATCCTGATTACAGGACTCAGTAACTTCGCAATCCATATCAATGGGCCAATGCAAATGATGGAAATTTTTTCCGCATTTTCTCTTGCATAGGTCTTGGGCATTACTTCTCCAAAAGCAAGGACGAGAACGGTAACAATCGCAGTAGTACAGCTTACAGCCAGTTTCTGGCTCCAACCATATAGAAAGGAGAAGTCTATAGCCACAGATGTCGCCAATATAGAGGCAAAAATAACCGCCACAGCATTACCGATTAGAATTGTACTTAGAAGCCAGTTAGGGTCCTGGAGCCACAAAGAAAATCTCTCTGCCACCTTAATTTCTTCAGCTACAAGTCTCTTAATTTTTATGCGATGCAGGGAAGTGAGAGCAGTTTCGCTTCCGGCAAAAAACATGGTCAAAAAAAAGGACACAGTAAAACCAAAAATTTTCATAAGAGTAAAAGTCATCTCTGTGTACCGGCTCCTAATTGGGCACCCTGGAAATGCAGGCTAAGCTCTTAGTAAATCGAATTCGTCAACGATTTCACCAAGAATCTCTTCTATCAAATCCTCCATAGTTACCAACCCGATGATCTTATCATTTTCTCTAATCAAAGCAATATGAATTTTGTTTTCTCTAAATTCCTGGAAAAGCTCATTGCACTTTTTTCCAGATGGAACAAAATAGGCAGGACGCAAAATGCCTCCTATTTCAAACTGACCCATTGATTGCCAGGCGCGTAGGAGGTCTTTCGCATAAGCCATTCCTACAATATTATCCACGCTACCGCTATAAACCGGAATACGAGACCGACCCGTCTCTACAACCCGATCAATAAATTTCTCTCTGGGCTGATTTATATCTACCCAATCAATATCTCCTCTCTTGGTCATCACGTTTCTAACTGGAATCTGGTCGAAACTCAAAACCTTCTTAATCATCTCTTCCACTTTTCTGCCAATCACTCCCTCTTCTCTGCCCGACGCCATTAACCCTTCCAACTCTTGTCTTGTAACTTTAGTTACCACCGAGGGCAATTTCCTGCTCGCGAATAACTTCGCTACCGTTACAAAAAGTCTCACCAGAGGTGAAAGGAAACGAAAGACGAAGAAGAAAGGTCGATATGTGGTAAGAACAATTGTCTCTGGAAAAGAGTGAGCAACGGTCTTTGGTATGATTTCACCGAAAAATAAAATCAAAAGAACCACTACTACTAAAATAAGAACCTCAGTCAATCCCCGGCCCAAACCAGAAAAGAAGAAAGACTTTAATGCCCAGTAAGTAAATAGGACACTAAACAGGATGTTTACGATATTATCGCCAACTAAAATTCCACTTATTATCTCAGCTGGTTTATCCAGCCAGCTTTGGAGAACATAAAATCTTTTCTCTTCTATTATCTCTTTGGTTTTCAGCTTTCCCAAGGAGACAAGAGCTGTCTCGGTTGCCGAAAAGAAAGCCGATGAGAGAAGCAAAAGAAGTAAAACTAACGCCAATAGAAAAATTAGAGCCCACCTGCCTTAACTGAATATTTGAAAGATTAATATAGTAACTATTATGCCGATTAACCCACCCATAAACACTTCCCATTTCGTATGAATTCCAGACCTTACCCTACTTTCCCCGACCATCACTGCCAGAGCAAGAGTCAGAAAGCTTAAAATGACACTCTTAGAAATAAAAGCACAAGCTGTTGAGAGGGCAAAGGCAAAAGCGGTATGCCCACTAGGCATCCCTCCCCTCAAAGGAACCCCTTGCCTGGAATAAGCCTTGCCGCCAATTACCAGAAAAATAATCGCTGCCAAACAAATGGCTGCAATGTATTCCGGAGAATTTTGAATCTTGGCAAAAATAGAAGAACCAAAATGGCTACTTAGCTGCATTTTTCTGGAGAAGACTAAATAGCCAACCAAAATAGCATTCATAGAAGCGAATAAGACGGCTCCTGCAGTAATGTCCTTAACTGTCCTTGCTAAGGGATGAAATTTATCCGTAACCAGATTAACTGCCAGTTCCACTGCCGTGTTAAACATTTCAGTTATCAGTACCAGAAAAATTGTGAAGGAGAGAATTATCACCTCTTTCTTATCCAAATTCAAAAATATACTGATGCCCAGTACAACTAACGCTATGGCTAAATGAATGCGCATATTCCTCTGCGTCCTGAGAACGTAAAAGATGCCCTTTACTGCTCTATTGAAGCTCATAAACAAACTATACTTTTTCGCTACTTTCATTCTTTGAAATCCCTAAATCTGATTTAGTATCTCCTTCTCCTTGTGCCTCATTGCCTGAGCATCTTTTTCCCTCTGATGGTCGTAGTTCAGAAGGTGCAATATTCCATGAATAGTCAAAATAGCAATCTCTTTCTTTATGCTGTGGCCGAAATCTTTTGCCTGAACCTTTGCCCTTTCTGCAGAAATGAAGACATCACCCAGGATGCGAGAAGAGAAAGGTACTGGCAGGACAAATTCTTTGCGCTCTTCCGTTGGGAAAGAAATCACATCGGTTATAGAGTTAATCCTTCTATATTTTTTATTTAATCTCTTAATGTAACTGTTATTAACAAAAATTATTCCCACTTCATTTTTCCCTTTCCATAATTTCTGTCTATTATTTATTCCTAACCTGAATGCCTGTTCTGCCACCATCTGTACATACTTTTTATTAATCTCAACTCTCTTCTGCAAATCAACGACACTGACCAAAAAGTCCTTTTTTCGTTTCTTTCTTTTTCTCCCGCTTGACTCTATCACTGAATGACCCCATAATATATAAATTCCAAATGCCAAATTTCAAAATCCAAATGCCAAATTTATAATACCCGAAATTTGAAAAAATAGTTTGCCAAGAACATTCGGAATTTTAGCCAAAAAACGAGAACGACACGTTCCCTTAATGCCAGGGCATAATGTAGGGGCTCAATTTATTGATCCCCGATTTTCAATCGGGGTTCGATGAATCGAACCCCTACAATACAAATCTCAAAATCCAAATTTCAAATTACGGGGACAAGCCCCTTTTCCCTCCCACTCCGAAAGCTATCCCTTCATCCTTTCTTATTCCTTTTTGGGATATTCCACACGGGTATGATAAATTCCGGTCAGAGAATGAGCGAAACTTTCTGCTATTCGATGCAAATTGTCTAAAGTTATATTACAATCGTTCAGTTGGCCATCAATAAATTTATCATTAATCACTTTATCTATCATACTTCTTAATCGTTCATAAGAAGGCTCTTCCACCGTCCGTGAGGCTGCTTCTACAGCGTCGGCCAACATCACAATAGCTGCTTCTTTACTCCTTGGCTTGGGACCGGGATAACGGTATTTTTCCTCTCCCACTCTGGATACTTTGTTTTCTTCCAGGGCTTTGTGGTAAAAGTAATGTATAAGACTTGTGCCGTGGTGTTGCTCAATAATATTAATAATAGGCCTTTGCAATTTGGATTCTCTGGCTAAGTCCACGCCTTCCTTCACATGAGAGATCAGAATCAGGCTACTCATGCTAGGACTCAAATCATCGTGCTTGCTCAACAATCCCTCCTGATTTTCAGAGAAATATTCCGGGTTTTTCAGTTTTCCAATATCATGATAGTATGCACCCACTCGTGCCAAAAGGGAATTGGCACCAATCAACTCTGAAGCATTTTCAACCAGATTGCCTACGATTACACTATGGTGATAAGTTCCAGGCGCATCCACCATCAATCTCTTCAATAAAGGCTGATTGAAATCGGACAATTCTAACAACTTAATATTGGTAGTAATAGAGAAAAGTTCTTCCAAATATGGCAGTATTCCCATAGTCAGGATAACGGACAGAAATCCATTGCCTATTCCCCAAAGAAAATTATCGCCCAGTTGGCTAAGTGACTCTTGATTCATTAAGTTAATCATCAAGATACTCATTATATTGGCGCCACTTACATATAATCCTGCCCGAACCAGGTCTCTGCGATGCCTCACATCGAGGCTACTGTAGATTCCGGCAATTCCTCCCACCAGGGCAAAAAAGAACAGGTTGAAATCGAATCTGTTGACCAGCGCCACTGTAATACTTAGAAGAAGCACAACGATTATTGCCAGGTGCGAGTTAATTAGAATTGTAATTAACATCCCCGCCGCAGCTACGGGAACTAAATAGCTTGATAATTCGGGTGTCACGCGAATTACTTCTATAGCTAAAGCCATAATAACCGTTACTAATCCGATAATTGAAAAGGAATTGTGGTCCCCTGTATCTGAAATATATCTTTTCGTATAAATAGACAGCAAAACTACGATAATTCCAATAAACAGCAGGAGTCCCGAGACATTTTTCCAGGAAAAACCATATTCTACCAGAAGAATCCAGAAAAGAATCAAAAAAATAACAATTCCTATAAGCCAGGGCGAGACAGCGATTTCGGGACGAGAGACTCTCTTTCTTTTCTTTCTTTCCCGGGCTCTCTCATCAGTCAACTTGAGGAGCCCAATCAAAAATCGCCGTAAAAATCGTCTCCACTTGAGCACAACAAACTCCTTGACTTTGCTTGCGAAAGCAATACACTTCCTCCCTCTCGGGAGGACTCCACTATAATTCTATGACAGGCAAAATTTTCGCGATTGAAAATCGGGATGCATAACTATGGCTTATTCCTCTTCTCATAATCCTCATAAGCAGTAATGATTTTCTTAACCAGCTGATGGCGAATGACATCCGCTTCGGAAAAATATACAAATTTTATTCCCTTAATTTTATTCAAAATTCCCTGCACCTGAATCAGACCAGAAGACCTTTTATCTTCAAGGTCCACCTGAGTAATGTCACCCGTAACTACTGCTTGAGCATCAAATCCGAGGCGGGTTAGAAGCATTTTCATCTGGTCAGGTGTAGTGTTTTGGGCCTCATCTAAAACAATGAAAGCATCATCCAGAGTGCGACCTCTCATATAGGCCAGGGGAATAATCTCAATAATCTCTTCTTTTCTATATCTCTGGAATTTTTCCGGGCCAATCATTGAATAGAAAGCATCGTAGAGCGGATGCAAATAGGGATTTATCTTTTCATAAAGGTCTCCCGGTAAGAAACCAAGTTTCTCTCCTGCTTCGACAACTGGACGGGTAAGGATTATTCGCTCCACTCTCTCCTCTTTCAACGCTTGTAAAGCACAGGCGCAAGCTAAGTAAGTCTTTCCGGTTCCCGCTGGGCCAATACTGAAAACAATATCATGATTCCGGATAGCATCAACGTAAGCCTTTTGCTGAACCGTCATCGGTTTTATCTGTCTACCCTTCTCTGTTAGATAAACAACGTCCGAGAAAACCCTTTCTTGCCCCTTCTCTCCGGCTGAACGAATTACATCAATAGCAGATTCAACCTGCTGAGTCCTTAGAATCTCATCCTTGCGGACAATCTTCAGTAACTCACAGACTAACCCTTCTACGTCTCTTACGGCTTTTGGGTTTCCTTTTACGGTTAACGTATTTCCCCGTGCCAAAAGCTCTACCGGAAAGGAGGCTTCCATCAGTCGGAGATTCCTGTCGTATTGTCCAAAAAGAAGAATTGCTTCCTTATTGCTTTTCAAATTAATCTTTTTACTGACCAAATTTCGCTCCTCTCATAACTATAGAATGCTCCAGGAAAAAACTTGGTCAAGCACTATATCCACAGAAGCGAGGACCGGCACCTTGCCAAACAGCAAGATACCGCTCCTCGCATTTCCCTGTAAAATTTGTTTATGCGTTGAGATTCTCAAACGGTCTATTAGAGTTAAGGAATAGTCAGCCTTTGCCCAGGATAGATTAGGTCAGGATCTTTAATCTTATCCGTATTTGCTTTGTAAATTCTCTTCCACTTCCAGGGGTCACCGTAAATGCTGGACTTCTTGGCAATGTTCCAGAGGCAGTCTCGATCCCTGGCCCAGGTTCCCACCACATAGATTTTCGCTGCTTTTTCAACGGCCTCTTCTTCTTCCACAACTTCCATTTCCGCCTCTTCTTCTTCTCTTGCCTTTGCCAAAGCCAACTCTCTCGCTCTATTTGCAGATTCCTCAGCCTCACGGGCCTTGGAAATAGCAGTGGCATAGTCCTCGGCGTCAAAGGCGCTTCTCGCCTCCTGGAGTAGCCCCTCTGCTTCTGTAACGTCAGCGCCAACCTCGCGGGCGCGATTTATTGCCTCACTGGCAGAAGCAATAGCCTGCTCTGCATCCAACTTGGCCGTATCAACGGGTGGAACTAAAGGCCTTTTCGGACACCCGGTCAACAATACCAAGACAAAACTTAATAGAAATAATCCTGAAAATCTCTTCATTTCCTCACCCCCTTCCTGAACTTAATTCCTAATTATTAATCATAAATGACAACTCTATTTTTCTAATTTCAGATGCAACTCTTTTAGCTGCCTCTCTGAGACTGATGAAGGAGCGTTAGTCAAAGGAGAGAAAGCCTTCTGGGTCATGGGAAAAGCAATCACTTCCCTGATGGAATTACTACCGGTCAAAATCATAACCAACCTGTCCAGTCCAAAAGCAAATCCTCCATGAGGCGGAGCCCCGTATCCCAAAGATTCAAGTAAAAATCCAAATTTCTCCTCAATTTCCTGAGAAGGAATTTTCAATAATCTGAATATCTTTTCCTGTAAATCTCTCTGGTGTATCCTGATCGAGCCTCCTCCTATCTCGTGACCGTTCAATACCAGGTCGTATGCTCGAGAAAGTATTCTGGGAGCTCCCTTCTTGTCTTTGGGTAGCTCCGTCATCTTCTGCAAAAGAGGAACGGCTTCTTCCCTGGGCGCAGTAAATGGGTGATGCATGGATTCCCATCTTTTCTCCTCTTCATTATACTCGAAAAGTGGCGGGTCCACAATCCACACAAAGGCAAAGAAATTTGGTTCCACTGCGGCCGTCAGCGGTTCGGTAAAGAAATGACCTGAATCAAAGGACATGCGCGGAATTAGATTTAATTGTTCCCCGAGAAAAGTGCGAATCTTGCTTAGAGCATCATAAACAATTTCTGCCTTATCGGCAATAAAGACAAGTAAATCCCCCTCTTCGGCCTGAGCTCTTTCAGCAATCGCATCCAGCTCTTCTTGTTTAAAGTATTTAGTTATAGGCGACTGAAACGTCTTACCGGTCATTTTCATCCAGGCCAGGCCCTTTGCTCCACAATCGCCAGCCATTTCCTCTAATCCACCGATTTCCTTTCGGCTAGCTTGAGCATAACCTTTGGCATTCAAGGTACAAACAATACCGTTTCTTTCTATCGCTTCTTTAAAGATTTTGAATTCACTCTTTTCTGCAATGTCTGAAATGTCCTTCAATTCCAAAGCGAATCTGATGTCCGGCTTATCCGTACCATATCTACGAAGCGATTCCTCATAACTAAGTCGTGGAAAAGGAATTGAAATATTCACGTTCAATACTTCCCTGAGCACCCGGGCTATTAGTTCTTCAGTAATGGAAAGAACATCCTCTTCGTCGGCAAAAGACATCTCATAATCTATCTGTGTGAACTCGGGCTGACGGTCCTTTCGCAGGTCTTCGTCACGAAAACATTTTACAATCTGAAAATATTTCTCTATTCCCCCAACCATTAATAACTGCTTGAATAGCTGTGGCGACTGGGGTAGTGCAAAGAAACTTCCGGGATTAAGTCGGCTGGGAACCAGGTAATCTCGAGCTCCTTCCGGAGTAGATTTGGTTAAGAATGGCGTCTCCACTTCTATGAAGCCATGCTCGTCAAAGAAGCTTCTGGTCGCCTTATACACTTTATTCCTGAGGAATAGATTTGCTTGCATTTTCCCCCGTCTCAAATCTATGTACCTGTACTTTAACCTCACTTCTTCAGCGACATCTACCTGGTCGCTAATTTCAAAGGGAGGCGTTTTAGCCTTATTTAAAACCTCCACTTCTTCTGGTAAGACCTCAATTTCCCCTGTGGGCAACTGAGGATTAATCGTTCCTTCCGGTCTGGGAGCAACTGTTCCCGCTACGCTGATAACGTACTCAGCCCTCAACTTCCGAGCCAGAGCGTCCAATTCTCCAGCCCGGGATGTAGCGCTTTCTTGCCGACCAAAAACAATTTGAGTAACCCCTTCTCTGTCTCTCAAGTCAATAAATATGATTCCCCCGTGGTCTCGCCACCTGTGTACCCATCCTGAAAGGACTACCTTCTGCCCAATATTCTTCTTTCTTAATTCCCCACAGGTGTGGGTCCTTTTCAGTTTAGGCATGTTCAACCCCTCCGCAATAAGTATCCTTTCAGTTCAGAAAACGGGACACTCTCCTGGCCACCAGTTTTCATATTTCTCACTATTGCCTTCTTCCCGGAAAGTTCTTCTTGACCGATAATCAATGCAAATTTCGCCTTCCATTTGTCTGCCTGTCGTAGCTGCGCCTTGAGGCTACCCAGATTAAAATCGTTCAACACCTTCAAATTCTCACGCCGCAACTCTCGAACTAATTTGATAGATTCTTTTAACGCTTCTTCCCCTATCACGGCAACATACACATCCACCTTGGCCCCAGACGGTAGTGAAGTCTTTTCTCTCTCCATAGCCTCCAAGACTCTTTCCATACCCAGAGCGAATCCCACAGCGGGCAAATCGGGCCCGCCTAAATCGCGAACCAATCGGTCGTACCTTCCTCCAGCGGCAAGGGTGTCTTGAGTGCCCAAACCCTCATATTTCATCTCGAATGTAGCCTTTGTGTAATAGTCCAGCCCTCTAACCATGTGGGGGTCGAGAGAATAATCTATTTTCAGGAAGTCTAAGTACTCTTTCACTCTTTCAAATTGCGCCTGACAGTCCTGGCAAAGATAATCAGTTATTATGGGAGAACCCTTTATATAAGCCCTGTCTTCTTTTTCCTTACAGTCTAAAATCCTCATAGGATTAAGGGAATACCTGCGTTGGCAATCGGAGCACATCATCTTAATCTTATCCTGAAAATACTTTTTGAGGCTTTCTCGATAACCAGCCCGGCAGCGCGGACAGCCGACGCTATTCAGGTAAAGAGTCAGATTTCTTAAGCCAAGAGCGTCGAAAAACTCGCAAACCAGACTAATAATTTCTATGTCGCTCGCAGGATTGTCTGGTCCGATAAGTTCAGCTCCAATCTGATAGAATTCGCGTTGCCTTCCCTTTTGTGGTCTCTCATAGCGATACATTGGACCAAGATAGTATAACCTCATAACCCGCTTTTGGCGATAGAGATTATTTTCAATAACTGCCCGTATCACGCCAGCAGTCCCTTCCGGCCTCAGGGTGAGACTGCGCCCTTTCTTATCCAAAAATGTGTACATCTCTTTGGATACAATATCTGTATCTTCTCCGATACTTCTCTGGAATAGCTCTGTTACTTCAAAAATGGGCGTTCGTACTTCTTCATACCCATACTTCTCGAATATTTCTCTGGCGACTTTTTCCAGATGTTGCCACCTATTGACCGTTTCAGGCAAGATATCTCGCGTGCCCCGAATAGCCCTGTACCTCATTTGAGACTCCTAAACTCTAAGACCAAGTATGCACCTAACACTTTGCAGAGCTTCCTTCAGCACTTTTCCAGAATTCCATCTTTTGCCCTGTTCCAGAAGCTCAAGCATAAATACCCCGTTGTAGTTAATCAATTTTAATGCATTAACAAATTTTTGCCAGTCTATGTTCCCTCTGCCAGGAACATTGTGGTCATCGGAACTTCCCAGATTATCAGAAATATGAAGGCTTATGACCCAATCCTTAAATTTCTTGATTACGACGCAAACATTCTCAGATAAATTTGCGTGGGATGTATCAAAACAGATTCCCAACTTTTGAGAATTTATTTCCCAAACCAACTTTAAAAGGTCGACCGAATATCCGCATAAGATATGGGGAAGTTGATTCTCCAGTGCCAATCTTACAGGCCTATCCTGAATATATTTCAGAATCTCACCAATGCTCTTTTTGGCCTGAGATAGGCGATACATCTTCTGCATTAAGTTGTCAAAATGGGAAGGCGCCGTACTCGGATGAAACACTAATATGTTTCCCTCGAGAAATTCTAAAACATCTATCGTTTTTTTAATTTCAGAGATCGCGAAATTTCTCCTGTCTTCCTCTACCTGGGAAATGTCCAGTTCTTGAGAAAAGGGAGCGTGCAGGGAAACCACCCGTAAGCCCAATTCCTTAAGTTTATCTTTCAATCTCCTTGTGTAATCCCAATCGTGGTAATCGTAGTGAACCCACTTCCCTTTCTCCCCCATACCGGCCCAAATTTCAATATTGCTAAACCCCACTTCTTCTATTAATGGCAAGGACTCCGTCAGGTCACTCTTATATAGAATTCCAGTAGAAACGCCAATTTCCATTCAATAAACAGCCTCCACAGACCTCTTCTCTTGAAACCTGGAGATAACCTGTAGTGTAGCCCTTTATGGGCGTAATTTCTGTCTATTTGCAGTGTAGCCCTTTATGGGCGTCCCGATTTATCGGGACGGGCATAAAGCCCTACACTACAAATCAAAAATCAAATATCAAAAATTATCCACATCCATTACCCATTTTATACCCAGCGACTCCAAAAAATCATCCCTGTTACTTCGGCACCCTAAAGGGCACCCCACCAATGTTGGTCGGGCACTGTTTACAGTGCCGTCCTCCGAAAACTATCCCTTCATCTCTTTTAGACTTCCGGGAAATTTGCCCTATATTTTTCCAAATCGAAGGAGCAATTTAGTGTCCAGCAGTAACCCTTCTTTCTATGGGAAAGACAATTAAGCTCGTCTCCTTCCAGAGAATCATCGCCCAAGAGGCCGGCAAAAATTCTCACATAAAAGTCTGCTCTTGTAGCCGCATCATACTTCAGCCAGAGATTTCCCCAGCCGTAATCTCGCTCAAATTTTGACCTTACGAGTCCCGCGATGTGCTTGGGATGCCAACCCATTCCTGAAAGAACCCTGGTCAAAGCCTGCAGGTTAGTTGGCTTCAAAAGGTGGTCATTGGGAACACTCAAGGCGTGAGATACACAAGGAGGAAGCGCCTGTAAATCGACACGGTCATATGTCTTTTCCCAGTTCCAATAAGCATTATGTTCTTCAGAATCAAAGTATTTATGGAAACGATACAGCCTCGACTTTTTATAACTTCTGATCAAATTTTCAAACCCTTTCGATTGGTCAGGTATTCCTGTGTTGCCCTCCGCAGCATACTCTATAGACAGGTGAAAATTATGTCGAATCTTCAACAGTCCGGATAAATAATCAAGGTCCCGGCGGGGCAGAGCCACCATCACCGGAGTCCCTTCGGATACTTCATTTCCTACTTTATGCCTTTCAACTTTATGTTTCTGGTAACTACTGAACGGACAGCGAATATCCCGTAGATAGATGGGGTCGCCATACATCGACGGATCTATCGAAATGGCTTCCCTTCCCTTTCCTCCCGGCTCTACAGCCACTTCAGTACATACAACAGGAATACTCGTTTTGCCCCTCGCCTCCTTCATTACCAGATGGGTTAAGTATTCTGTTAACCTACCCATACCGTCGAAGACGCGGCCATGGGAGTAAGAAACTGAACGATGTCGACTTCCGCTAGAAGTGGCATATTTGCCCGCGAGAGTATCCTCTATTCTTCCAATCTCCTCCAGTTTCCTCTCTGCTTCCGTTCCCAGGGCTACACGAGAAGTGAAATGGTAGCCCCTGCCAGTCATAATAACTAAGGGAATTATATTGAATCTATAAAAAACTGTTAAAACAGCATTATAAACCGGCTCGAGCTTCTCGAAAGTCTCCTCAGGATGTAGATAAGGCTCCCCTGGGTAGTCCAGGTTAAAATATTCGACATCGAGAACACTCAATATACTTTTGCGATCCAAAATTGACCTGAATATATCGAGCCCCTTCTCCAGAATCCAGAAAAATCCATTCTCGGAAGCAGAAAGGAATCCTTCCTGAGACAGACTCTCCTCGCGCAAGGACTCCCCGTACCCGACCAGATACTCAGCGCTGAGCGTCAAAAAATCGCCCTCAACGCCGCCACAATATTCAGCAATCCGTTGCCGGACATTTGCGTCCTTGTAAAAATCTACTTGCCCAGACATACTTTATGAAGTAGTTGTTCTCATTGCCTTTCTGTTTTAAGGCTTTCTTCGTTCCTCAAACTTCCCTAAAACTATACACAATTTCCGCCTATAAGTCAAGAAAAAAGCCCAAAACTCAGAGGTTTCCCGAAATGTCATTAAAAAGTGCCCTCTTCCCGAGGCGTATGCTTAATAAAAACTCTCTACCGCGGGCTGGAGGATTAGCAAAAAGTCCCCTCTCCCCGAAGGGTGAGGGGGCTAACAATTGAATTGGAATTGGATTTGACTTTACCGGAAAGCGCTCTTCACGTGGGTACCGCCGATGGTAATCTTTTCTATGAGAACAGTAGGTTGACCATCACTGACGGGAACTAATTGCCCATCCTTGCCACAAGTACCGATATTGAAACCCAGGTCACTGCCCACCATTACAATCGAATTCAAAATCTCGGGACCATTCCCGATGAGTGTTGCCCCTCTTAGCAATTCCCCCACATTGCCATTAACTATTTCGTATCCTTCTTCAACTTCAAAGACGAAATCGCCGTTAGCTGTATTGACTTGCCCCCCACCCATCTTCTTCACCAGAAGTCCTCTATTCACCAAGCGAATAATATCCTCTGGGTTGCGGCCGCCTGGAAGAATATATGTGTTACTCATCCTGGGTATGGGGGCATAATTATACGACTCTCTTCGTCCGTTTCCTGTGGATTTAGTTCCATCCTTTTGAGCTGTGAAGCGGTCGTAGAGATAATTTTTTAGGATTCCCTTTTCCACCAGTATTGTCTTCTGAGCGGGTGTGCCTTCATCGTCATAATGGAAAGAACCCCTGTGGTTCGGAATAGTTGGATCGTCCACTACAGTAACAAGTTCAGAAGTAACCCTTTTGCCCAGCATTCCTGCATAGGCTGGAGACACTTTCTTCTGTACTGAATCCGCTTCCAGAGAGTGCCCGATCGCCTCATGAATCATAGTTCCTCCCGCAGCAGAAGTCAAAACTACTGCCATCTTTCCAGTGGCAGCCCTCTTGGCAAAAAGCATCTTAACCGCCCTCTCTGCTGCTTTTCGGGCTATCTTCTTAATATCATTTCTATCAAATAACTCAAATCCCACCAGACCCCCTAAAGGCTCATAACCTGTCTGGATTATTTCTCCCTGTTGAGCCACAATGTTAACCAGATAAGTAGTATAAACTCTCTTCTCTTCAACCAAGCTGCTATTAGCACCGCCATATTTCTGATAAGGAGATAAATTGGCAATAGTTATATCCATAGCAGTATCAGAATAGTTTATGCTGACCTGCTTTATTCTATCTTTGTCAACTTCCCTGGCAATTAGATTACCCAGCAAAACAAGTCTAATCTTTTCCTCAATGGGCACATCAGCAGGTGGTTTTTCGATTCTATGGATTACACTGGTACGAATTTCCTTAGATGATTTAGGATTACGATGGCCAGAAAAAGTGGAGCCCGCTTTTCTGGCCTTTTTCGATTCTGGAACATTGCTTGCTACCTCTTTTGCTAATTCTTTTAGTCCAACCTCGGTTACCCTATTTGTCGAAGCATGTATGCTACTCTGTCCCGAGATTACCCTTATTCCTGCCCCCACCTCCTGTCCCGAGACGATCTTGTCAACTCGATTTTCTTCACAGCTGACTTCGGTAGTGAACTTACCCTGTATGTATATGTCGGCAAAATCTCCGCCTCTACTTAAAGCAATCTTTAAAATTTCCATTAACCTTTCTTTATCCATCCCCTAACTCCCGTCCAAGACCTTTGGCAAGGTAAAGAAGAATTTGCTTCCCCTCCCCGGTCTTGATTCCACTCCTACGTTGCCCCCATGGGCTTCTACAATCTGTTTCACCACTGCCAAACCCAGCCCAGCACCCTCAACCTGGCCAGTGAAGAATTCCTCAACCTGGTAGAATTTATCGAATATTTTCTCCCTTTCCTCTGAAGGAATCCCGGCGCCGTTATCCTCGATTTCCACCTGAATGAATTTTTTACCTTTTAGTGGATGAGCCGAAATCTTTACTCTTTTTTCTTTCTTATCGTTAAACTTTATGGCGTTCTCCACAATATTCTTTATGACCTCTTGAACCTTTGCCTTGTCTATTAAAATCGGGGGAAGTTTATCTATAGAATCTGCCACCACAATTTTAGTTCCAGTAGCGCGAATTATTGAGCTAAGCCTTCTCAAACTCATCTCCACAATGGGCTTAAGGTTCTCTTTCCCTGTAGTAAGTCTGAGCGAGCCACTTTCCAGAGAACCGAACCGCAGCAATTCATCTATCAATTTAGAAAGGCGTCTGCTCTGATTTTGAATAACACGCACTGCATTCTTCCCCACCTTATCTAACTTACCAAGTCTTTCTTTATCTTTCAGAAGTGGCACATATCCATCAATGCAGGTTAAAGGCGTTTTTAGCTTATGCGAGATGGAAGAGACAAAACTTCTTTTAAGGTATTCCTCTTTTCTCTCAGAAGTAACGTCGCGAATAATCACCATATAACCAACCACTCTGTTATTTTCATCCATGATTCTTGTTGCAATCGCCGAGAGGATAAGCATCTTTGGCTTTCTTCTCACCAGATCAAAAGTGGTCACCCTATCTACTTTCGTGAAGAATTCCCCAATAGGCCTCCATGAGGTAGGCACTTTTTCTGATCCCCATCTGGAAAAGGCTCTAAACTCACCCAAAACCCTGGAAATCTTTTTGCCAAGGCAGTCTCTCATTTCTATGTCCAAAAGATTACTTGCAGAGCTATTGACCGTAACTAATCTCATCGCTCCATCGGTAACAATAGCTCCATCGCCCATCCCGCTGAACACCGCCTCTATCTTTTCCTTCTCACGTTTGATATTCTGGAAAAGCCGAGCGTTTTCAATTGCGATAGCCCCCTGCGAAGCGAACGCCTCAAATATCTCCCTATCTTCATCTATAAAATAACCTCGCCTGACCTGGTTAATTGCTTCCATTACTCCGATAATTTTCGCTTTTACTCTCAAAGGCACACAGAGGACGGACTTCGTCTTGAATCTTGTAGCTTCGTCTGCCTTGGCAAAAAACCTGGGGTCTTTCCGGGCATCCGTAACCATCACAGACTTACCTTCTTTTGCCACCCATCCCGCAATTCCCTGACCAAGTTTCAACCGTATCTGCTTTAGCTTCTCTCCCCTTCCACCTAGAGTGACATCGAAGAAAAGTTTTTTTCTTGATTCATCCAGAAGCATCAATGAACTCGCCTCAGCATTGACCACCCTCTTTGCCTGCCTCATGATTACTTTGAGCAATCTTTCCAAATCAAGCGTAGATGTGAGCGCCTTATTGGTCTCCAAAAGCAACGCCAGCTTTCTGCTCTTACCTTTTAAATCTTTCGTCACAATAATGTTCACCAAATAATTTGCTAAACTATAGTCCACAATTTCCAAAATATGTAGTGTAGCCCTTCAACCATTTGTTACGTTAATTGTAGGGGCTCAATTCATTGAGCCCGAGAATGACGGGTTCGATGAATCGAACCCCTACAATGACTATCATTTGTTACGTTAATTGTAGGGGCGACATTTATGGCGCCCGATGATACGGATTCGATGAATCGAACCCCTACAATAATTCTATTCTTTTAAATCCCGCCAGTTCCTTCCCACCTTTATATCCACAACCACAGGAACGTCTAACGAAACTGCTCCTTCCATCTCCTCCTTTGCCAATCGACTCAATTCATCCACTTCCTTTTCAGGGACCTCGAAGAGCAACTCATCGTGTATCTGTAGACTCATCTTCGCCATCAATCCTTTTGCTCTTATCCTATTTGATATTCGGATCATCGCCACTTTTATGATATCTGCAGAAGTTCCTTGAATGGGCGTATTTATGGCAGTCCTTTCAGCAAAACCACGAATAGCAGCATTCTTGCTATTTATCTCCGGTAAGTACCTCCTGCGATTCAAAAGCGTAGTAACAAATCCTTGCTTCCTCGCTTGAATAACTATGTCTTTAATGTACTCTTTCACTCCTTTATATTTCTTAAAATAGCTATTGATGTATTTCTCAGCCTCCGTTTGGGAAACTCCCAGGTCTCTGGAAAGCCCATATGGACTCATACCGTAGGAAAGGCCGAAGTTTACCGTCTTGGCAATGCGACGTAATTCGGGAGTCACTGCATCCGGGGACACCCCAAAAATCTCCGATGCTGTTCGACGATGAATATCCTCGTTATGGAAAAAGGCATCCTTCAGGCTCTCATCTCCAGAAATATGAGCAAGAACTCTCAGGTCAATCTGTGAGTAGTCAGCAGAAACGAAAACACAACCTCTGTCTGGAATGAAAGCACGCCTTATCTTCCTACCTTCCTCTGTGCGAATGGGGATATTCTGGAGATTTGGTTCTGACGACGAAAGCCTCCCGGTAGCTGTTACTGTTTGGTTAAAAGAAGTATGGAGACGGCCAGTCTGAGTATTAACCATTTCTGGAAATGCATCTATATACGTTGACTTCAATTTCTGTAGTTCTCTGTAGTCTATGATAAGATGAGGTAGTTTATGCTTTTCCGTTAACTGCAAGAGAACTTCCTCAGAAGTAGAGGGGCCTGTTTTCGTCTTACTCACCACTGGTAACTTCAACTTCTCAAATAAAATAAAGGACAGTTGTCTTGGCGAGTTGATATTGAATTCCTGACCAGCAAATTTATAGATTTCCTTTTCAACTTCTCTTAATCTTGCAGAAAAGTCCTGGGATAGCCGAGCCAGATAATCCATATCAATAATCACTCCATTCATCTCCATCTCGGCCAGAACTTCCAAAAGAGGCATCTCTACTCCATAGAAGAGACTGTCCAGCCCTTTTTCCTTCAGTTCTCTTTCCATAATTTGAGCCAACCTCAGGACAACGTCAGCATCACAGCAAGCATAAGGGATAACTCTTTCCACCTCAACCTTGTCCATAGTAATTGCCTTTTTCCCTTTGCCAATCAATTCACTCAACGAAGTCATCCTATAATCCAAGTATTCAAGGGCAATATCATTTAGATTGTGACTCATCTTTGAAGGATTCAGAACATAGGAAGCAACCATAGAATCGAAATAGATTCCTTGAAGATTTATTCCCTCACCCCTCAAGACAATCAGGTCATATTTTATGTTCTGTCCGTACTTCTTAATCTCAGCATTCTCCAGAATAGGCTTCAACTTCTCCAATACATATTTTTTCTCCAACTGTCGAGGCGCTCCCAGGTAACTGTGTGCCAGAGGTATATAGAACGAGACGTAAGGTTTTAACGCAAAAGAGATACCCACAATTGAGGCCCGCATCGGGTCAGGACTTGTGGTTTCCAAATCCAGAGAAATCAATGGCGCCTTCCCCAGCTCCTCGACCAATGCCTCAAATTCCTCCCGGTTAAAGAGACCCTTGTAGTTGACCTCGTGCTTTTCCTCTCGAGGAATTAATTCCTCAATCAGAGTCCTGAACTCGAGCTCCCGAAGAACCCTCAGTAACTCTTCCCGGTCAAACTCGCCAACCTGACAATCTCGAATGTCAACTTCCATGGGGACATCATTTATAAGGGTTACCAGTCGCTTGGAGAGAAAGGCGCTCTCTCTGCCATTCTCCAATTTCTCTCTCAATTTTCCCTTAACTTTGGAGAGATTCTGGTACAAATTCTCCAAAGTGCCAAACTCCCGAATCAATTCCGTAGCTGTCTTAGGGCCAACCCCCTTGACGCCAGGAACATTATCGGAAACGTCACCAATTAATGCCATAAGGTCCGTAATCTGTCCGGGAGAAACTTCCATCTTTTCTTTAATTATACTTTCTGTATAAAGGATATTCTTTGGCTCGTTCAGAACTTTCACAGAATCATCTACTAATTGCAAGGCATCCTTATCCCCGGTAACGATAACTGTTTCAATACCCGCTTTGGAAGCTTTCTCGCTCAATGTGCCGATAACATCATCAGCTTCATAACCTTCCTTTTCAAATAAGGGGATATTTAAAGCCTTGACTACCTTACGGGCAAGCGGCATCTGCTGTCTTAACTCATCGGGAGTCTCTTTTCTTGTAGCTTTATAATCCGCAAATTCTTTATGCCGAAAGGTGGGCGCTGGAAAATCAAAACAGACAGCAACATAGTCTGGTTTTTGTTCCCAGAGTATCTTCAGAAGCATCCGGGTGAAACCATAGACCGCATTTACCATCTGTCCTGAAGAAGTAGTTAAAGGCGGGAGGGCATGGAACGCCCGATGAACGTACGCATTACCATCTATGAGGTATAGTTTCTGTTTAGCCATACTTTCAAAATAAGAAGTACCTGTCTCTTTTTTTATTTTATTCTATTTTTCTCATCCAGAAAGATAATCTTCGGTTTGTATACCTTTGCTTTTTCTTCCTCGACAAACTCGTAAGAAATAATAATTAACTTATCTCCTACTTCTCCCAGTCTTGCTGCTCCTCCTTGCAGCGCTATTACTCCTGAATTCTTGCCAGCAGGAATCGCATAAGTCTCAAACCGGGCTCCTGTATTTAAATTGACTATCAGTACTATCTCGTAAGGAAGAATATCTGCTTGAGCCATTATTTTTCTGTCGATAGCAATGCTTCCCTCGTATTCTAAGTTCGTCTCAGTAACGGTTGCCTTTTGCACCTTAGATTTACACATCATTCGCAACATTCTACTCTCCTTTTCAGGTAACTTTTCGATACTTACTTATTGCCTCATCAAAAAGGTCGTTACCATAGATATCATTAGCCACAAATAGAGGAAATTCTTCTACATCCAGACGATAGATGGCTTCAGGGCCCAGGTCCTCATAAGCTACTATCTCCGCTCTTCTTATCTTTTTGGAAATTAGTACTGCAGCACCACCCACGGCAACAAAATAGACAGCTTTGTACTTCTTCATTGCTTCGATTACATCCTTACCACGTCTCCCCTTTCCAATCGTAGCTTTCAATCCTCTCTCCAGTAGAATAGGCGTATAAGGGTCCATCCGACAGCTGGTAGTCGGCCCAGCCGGGCCGATTATCATTCCTGGTCTTGTCGGTGCGGGCCCAACATAATAGATTACTTGCCCCTCCAGAGAGAAAGGCAGATCAGGCTGGCGATTCTCTCTCCTGGCCTTCTCCAATTCATCAACCAGGCGACTATGAGCCTGGTCTCTGGCAGTATAGACTATTCCGCTCAGTAGAACTCTGTCCCCTATCTTCAGTTTATTTATCGTTTTTTCATCCAGTGGTGTTTCAAGCTTAACAGAAGTGACCATAAGGCTCCTTTATAAGATTATCAGGGCGTTCCTCGGGTCGCACCAGAAGCAAGAAAAAGTAACCTGTCCCCTTTTTTATAACACTGTTGTAGCGTGCCGGACGGCGTGGCACTGCAGATTTACAGCCAGAGGTAGACTGGCTATGTGGCAGGGATAAATTTCAATGTGAACGGCTAAAGCGGTAGTAGAACCTCCCAGCCCCTGGGGACCAAGTCCCAAATTATTTATTTCCTTAAGAAGCTCGTACTCCATTTCAGCATAGAAAGGTTCGGGATTCCTTGAACCTATTGGACGCAAAAGCGCTTTCTTCGCCAGCTTTGCCACTCCTTCGAAAGTACCGCCAATCCCAACTCCTACTACCAGCGGGGGGCAGGCATTCACTCCTCTCTCCCTCACCCACGCCAGCACAAATTTCTTTATTCCTTGAACTCCTTCAGATGGAGAGAGCATGCTTACTACCGACATATTTTCGCTACCGGCTCCCTTGGGCATAACTGAAATCTTAAGCCTATTTCCGGGAACAATATCTACGTGCACCCAGGAAGGACTGTTATTGCCTGTATTCTTTCGTTGGAGTGGGTCTCCCACTACCGACTTCCTCAGGTAGCCACTCCTATAGCCGTTTATCACTCCACTATTAATTGCCTGGTATAAATCTCCTCCAGTAATTCTGACCTCCTGGCCCATTTCTACAAAAACTACCGCGAAGCCCGTATCCTGGCAAATGGGAAGTTTCTCCTTTTCAGCCAGGCGAGCATTCTCCAGAATCTGTTTCAGTACCTCTTTCCCCAAAGGAGATTCTTCCTTCTCCAGGTTCTCCCTGAGAGCTCCCCGAACATCCTCGCTCAAATGACAATTCGAGGAGATACAAAGATTTTCTACTGCCCGGGCAACCTTTTCACAAGCGATCTCTCTCATCTTTCTTTCCTTCCTATTTCTCTTGTGGCAAGGGAATAAACCCTTCCTTCATCAACAATTTCGTTTCTTCTCTGGCAATGCGGATGGTATCTGAAGCCTTCCTGTACAGTTCTTCTCTATCCAACTTTACCCGCGCTATTCCTTGTGTAGTAGCTTCCATTCCCACTGCTACTGCCTCACGAGGATAGACCTCCCACTCTTCCATAGTAGGAATCACATATTCCTCATTCAGCCCCTTCTCCTCAGCACATTTCGCCAGTTCCTTTGCAGCAGCAATGCACATTTCATCAGTTATGGTCTCCGCCTGCACATCCAGAGTCCCTCTGAAAATTCCAGGAAAGCCAAGAGAATTGTTTACCTGATTGGGAAAGTCGGAACGCCCGGTGGCAACAACTCTTGCTCCTGCTTCTTTTGCTTCCCAAGGCCAGATTTCAGGGACAGGATTGGCACATGCAAAAACTACCGGGTCTTTAGCCATCCTGGCAACCCACTCCTTCTTAATCACGCCGGGGCCGGGTTTAGACAGGGCAATTAGTACATCCATCCCTTCCATAACCTCAGGAATATGGCCAGTCTTTCCTCTAATATTTGTCTTTTGGCAAATCTCCCATTTCTCTTTGTGGGTCTCCTTGAGTTCACTTCTATTCTTATGGAGAGCTCCCTTGCTATCACACATAATAATATTTTCTGGATTGGCTCCATAAGCAATTATGAGCCTGGCAATACTTATGTTAGCTGCCCCTGCGCCCACCATCGCAATCTTCGCTTCTTCTATTTTCTTACCCACTATTTTAAGGCTGTTAATTAGACCAGCCAAAGTCACGGCAGCTGTCCCTTGTTGGTCATCATGCCAGACGGGAATTTCGCATTCTTCCCTGAGGCGACGCAGGATTTCAAAACACTTCGGCTGGGCAATATCCTCAAGATTAATACCCCCAAATGCCGGCTGAAGTAACTTGACAGTGCGAATAAACTCCTCAGCGTCCTTTGTATCCAGGCAGAGAGGAAAAGCATCTACACCCCCTAAATACTTAAAGAGAAGGGCTTTCCCCTCCATTACAGGCAAAGCTGCTTCCGGACCGATGTCTCCCAGACCCAGAACCCTGGTTCCATCAGAAATAACAGCCACGGTGTTCCATTTGTTGGTGTACTGGTAGACTAATTTCTTATCTTCATAAATGGCTTTACAAGGCGCTGCTACGCCTGGAGTATACCATATTGCAAAATCGTCAAAATTCCTCACGCAGCACTTTGCTGCCATTTTAATTTTTCCCCGATAAAAGGGATGCAGTCTCATTGCTTCTTTTGCTGGTCTACTGGCTTTATCCAAAAGTTCCTTTTTATCTACCATAGCACCACTCCCAAAAATACACTACAAATCAAAAATCAAAAATTATCCGGTTACTTCGGCACCCTGAAGGGCGCCCCACCAATGTTGGTCGGGCACTATTACTTTGGCACCCTGAAGGGCGCCCCACCAATGTTGGTCGGGCACTATTACTTTGGCACCCTAAAGGGCGCCCCACCAATGTTGGTCGGGCACTGTTTACAGTGCCGTCCTCCAAAAACTATCCCAGTTACTTCGGCACCCTAAAGGGCGCCCCACCAATGTTGGTCGGGCACTGTTTACAGTGCCGTCCTCCGAAAACTATCCCCGCAATACAAATTCCAAAATCCAAATTCCAAAATCCAAATTACGGGCATAAAGCCCTACACCACAAATTAAGAACCTCCTTTTGGGGAGGACTCCAGACTTTTCTACATTAATTTGGGGATTTCTTGGTGGCGGTTAGAATTGTTTTAAAAATCTGAGGTCATTTTCGAAGAACAAGCGCATGTCGTCTATACCATATCTCAACATGGCAATCCTCTCCACCCCCATGCCAAAAGCAAACCCGGTGTACTCCTTCGTATCGTAGTGAACAAACTGGAAGACTTTAGGATTGACCATGCCGGCACCCAGAATTTCCAGCCATCCACTCTGTTTACAGACAGAACAGCCTCTGCCCTCACAGATAACACATTGAATGTCAACCTCCACGCTAGGTTCTGTAAAAGGGAAAAAACTGGGTCGAAAGCGCACCTTAGTCTCAGGACCGAACATTCGACGAGAAAAGTGGGTAAGAACTCCTTTTAGGTTGGCAAAGCTGATTCCTTTATCAACCAGAAGTCCCTCAACCTGATGAAACATTGGCGAATGAGACGCATCAATTGCATCTCGCCTGTAACATTTCCCCGGAGCAATAATAGCCAGAGGGGGAGACTGTCTCTCCATCACCCGGATTTGCACCGGAGAAGTATGAGTGCGCAAGAGCAGACCCTCTCCTATGTAAAGTGTGCTCCACATATCTCTTGCTGGGTGGTCTAAATCCATGTTGAGTGCTTCGAAATTGTAATATTCTGTCTCCACTTCTGGACCATCCACAATGAGAAATCCCAAAGAAACAAATATATTCTTAATCTCATCCAGGGTTAAAGTAATCGGATGCTTCCTGCCCAAAGTAAATTTTTTGCCTGGCAAAGTCACATCAACCGCTTTTCTCTCAACTTCTGCCTCTTCTCCCTTGAGTTCTATTTCCTTTTTCTTCCTGTTCCATTCAGAAGACATCTCGTTTCTAACTCGATTGGCGAGTTGCCCAGCCCTCGGCCTCTCTTCGGCAGGCAGACTCTTAATAGCCTCAAAAATCTCCGTAAATAGGCCTTTTCTTCCCAGGTAACTAATTCTCAATTTCTCCAATTCTTCGGGAGTGGCTATCGCAGCAATTTCTTGCTTGAATAATCTTCCTAACTCCTCTATTCTATCTATCATAATCCTATCCCTAATATTACTTCCCAACTATTTTTTCCAGATGTTTACTCGCCAATCGATGATTGGGGTTCAGTTCCAGCGTCTTCGTATACATATGGCCAGCTTCCTCAGGCAAGTTCTTGCTCTCATACACAATACCTAAGTTATAGTAGATTTCCGCATTATTTTCATCAATTTTGGCTGCTTCTTTGAATTTCGTAATTGCCTCATCATATTTCTCATTAAGGAAATAGAATTTCCCCAATTCGATAAGTTTCTCTACTTTTTCTTTCTTGTCTTTTATCTTGGCAATTTTTGCTTCGAGCTTCTTAAAATCTCTCTTTTCCTCTTGAAACATGTCAGATTACGCTCCTCCCAAACATTCCAGAAATCCAATCCCTTTTCTATAAATTTCTCAAATTGTCTATTCTCTTATTGGGCCCAATAACGACCAGAATATCGCCATCGGCGACCTGTTCATCCGCTCCTGGAGTAATCAGAATATCTTCTTTAAAATCGGATTCCCCCGTATCGGTCAAATAAGGAAGTTTCCTCTTAATGGCGATTATGTTCAGGCCAAGTTTTGCCCGCACATCTATCTCTCTTAGAGTCCTTCCGATGAAGCTTTCCGGGGCATGAACTTCCATAATGCTATATTCCGGGGATAATTCTATGTGCTCTAAAATGCTTGGTGTAGCGAGGCTTTCTGCAAGCCTAACCCCCATATCCCTCTCAGGGAAGACTACACGAGTTGCGCCAACCTTGCGTAGCACACTTCCGTGAGAAGCGGAGACGGCTTTAGCCACAATAGTTTTTACCCCTAACTCTTTCATCAGCAGTGTTATCAGGATGCTTCCCTCCATATTCTCTCCAGTAGAGACAACGGCTGCATCCATTTTGTCCACGCCGAGCGAGCGCAATGTCTTCTCATCGGTTGCGTCCGCCTGCACTGCTTGTGTAACGATTTCAGATATTTCCTTAACTTTCTCTTCGTCTTCGTCAATCGCCAGAACCTCGCAACCTTTCTCTATGAGAGTCCTGGCTACAGAGGCGCCAAAAGTTCCCAAACCGACTACTACACACTGTCTCATATTATCTGACCTCCTTCAACCCACAAGTACTCTTTGCTCTGGATAGCGAAACCTCAGGTCTTCACCTTCACGCACCATCGCCACGCCAATGGTAAGGGGTCCCAGCCTTCCCACAAACATAGTAACAATTAACAATGCCTTGCCCAAGCTGGAAAGTCCGCCAGTAATACCTGTGGAAAGCCCCACCGTCCCAAAAGCAGACACGGTCTCAAACAAGACCTGGATGAAACTATAACTTTCCTTAATGCTAATAAGCGTGGTGACAATAACAATTAACAGCATTGACAAGAAGCCAACCACAAAAGACTTATTAATAAGCTCCCCCGGAATGCGATGTTTTAGAAGGGTGACATCTCTTCTACCTTTCAGAGTAGCCCATACTGAACCCATCATAACTCCAAGGGTAGTGGTCTTAATCCCTCCACCAGTACCACCGGGTGAAGCGCCTATAAACATTAAGATAATAGTAAGAAATAGACTTCCTTGCATCATTCCGCCGACATCAATCACATTAAATCCTGCAGTGCGCGGTGTCACTGCCTGAAATAGAGAGGCTATAATTTTCTCTTTGCTCGGCAATCTCGCCAACGTGGAGGAATTTTTGTATTCGAGCAGAAAGAGGGCCGCTGCTCCCAAAATAATCAAAGCCAATGTAATTGATAAGACCATCTTAGTGTGTATTGAAAGTTGAGGAAACTTGCGATACCTAAAATAATAGAGGTCGCTGAGCACAACATATCCCAGTCCTCCAATGATGATTAAAAGCATAATAGTCACACAAATAGCTATATCTCCCCGAAATCCAGCCAAATTGTTACTAAATAGGCTAAAACCTGCATTGCAAAATGCCGAGATAGTATGAAAAATTCCCAGATATATCGCCTTAACAACGGGATAGTCTCTCATCCAGCGTAAACTCAAAATCATCGCCCCAATCCCTTCCACAATAAGAGTAACCCTTAGAACATATTTTGTGAACTGAACCACGCCTCCAAGGCTAAATTGAGGCATAGATTCCTGCATTATTAACCTCTCTCTAAGAGTTATTGCCTTGCCAACAAGCAAAAGCAGAAAGGTAGCCATAGTCATATAACCCAGACCGCCTATCTGGATTAAGAGGAGAATAACTACCTGCCCGAACAAAGAAAAATAATCGCCCGTGTCATGAACTACCAAACCCGTAACGCAGACAGCCGAAGCTGCCGTAAACAGAGCATCTATAAGTGGTTGCCTCTCTCCTCCAGCAGTGGCTTGGGGCAAGGATAGCAGAGCCGCGCCGATTAGAATCACGGTTAAGAATCCAAGGACAAGTACTTGAGGAGGAGCAAGGGAGTGATTTTTAGCCATAAATTCTCTATTTTGGCCTGGTCGGGCACTCTTTACAGTGCCATTCGGTCGGGCACTCTTTAGAGTGCCGTTTTCCATCACCCTAAACGCCAACCAACCAATTAACTAAGAACCTTCCGGCCCAGAGACTTCCCTCTTATTCGCTTCAAGGGCAATAGCTACCAAACGGGAAAAGGCATTTGTATCATTCACCGCCAAATCGGCTAAGATTTTTCGATTAATCTGAACTTTTGCCCTTCTCAGGCCACTCATAAACTGACTGTAAGACATACCATTCAGGCGAGAAGCAGCATTTATTCTTAGAATCCAGAGAGAACGAAACTCTCTCTTTCTCCTTCGCCGATCCCTGTAGGCATACTGCAAGCCTTTGTCGAGTTGTTCCGTCGCGTGGCGATAAAGATGCTTCTTGCCCATACGATATCCCTTAGTTAATCGAAAGAGCTTCTTCTTTCGCCTTCTTGTAGTTACACCGCCTTTTATCCTTACCATTGTCTTATCCTAAAAAATATATAGATTTGCTACAGATGTCATAGATGCGAGCCCCGAAAGCGATTGGCAATCGACCCGAAGGCTCGTTACCAGGGTAAGCCCTGGCAATCCTGGTTTCAACTACGAGATTACTACGGGATTTCGTCCTTTCGGGTGACAACATAATTTTTATGCATATGGTAGAAGTTTCTTTACCAATCTCTTATCTCTGTGAACAGAGTTGCTCAATTTTCTCAGCTTTCTTAATCTTTTCGAACTCTTTTTTGTTAATCTGTGCCGGGCACCCACTCTCTTGTGTTTAATTTTGCCCTTGGATGTAAATTTAAACCTCTTTTTGGCACCGCTGTGGGTCTTTAACTTTGGCAAAAGCGCCTCCTCTCAGCACAAGCAGTCAAAATTCAAGTCGTCGTCACTCTTCGATCCCCAAATTTTCTTCATTTTTTCGTTGGGACTCCGCCTTTTTCTTAGGAACAAGCAACATCGTCATACGATACCCTTCCAAACGCGGCTTCTGCTCGCAGCTGGCTATTGAGGAAAAATTTTCCTTGATTGTTTCCAGAAGATTCCTCCCTAAATCGGCGTGACTGGTTTCCCTTCCTCTAAAATTAACTGTGATTTTGACCTTTCGTCCAGTCTCCAAGAACTCCTGGATGTGCCTCGACTTCACACCCAAATCGTGTTCCCCTATCGTGGCACGCATCCTCACCTCTTTCAATTGACCGACCTTCCTGCGCTTGCGCGCTTCCTTGTCCTTTTTCTCCTGTTCATAACGGTACTTGCTGTAATTCATAATCTTGCAAATGGGAGGAGTCTGCCCTGGAACAATCTCCACTAAGTCCAGCTCTTTATTGCGGGCAGCAAGCAGAGCTTCCTTAGTCTCTACAATCCCTGTCAACTTACCTTCCTCATCAATCAACTTGACTTCTTTAGCTTTGATGCCTTCATTTACTCGGAGCTTTACTTTTTTTACTATAACCCATCACCTCCCGGGAAATAAAAAAAGTCCGCTGTAGACGGACCTCAATTTTTTTCTATCTCAGAAATAGCAACCTTTTCGGAAACTTCCTTAAGGTGAGGCATAGCCTACTTCCAAAAATTATATACAAAATATCTTCTCTTTTGTCAAGTTAAAAATCTACTGTTTGTGACAAGACCCTGGTTTTTTTTGCTTCGCGATTATCGAAGTAAACTGCCCAAACTTCCTTAAAAATTCCTTGTTTGCCTTCTCCCAGCTTCTAATTAAGTACCTGCTGATAAAAAACCACTTAAATCTGCCAATATTATAGAATCTCTTCCATGCTCTCAAAACTTTATTTTGTAGTTCGAAGGCGCCGATCTTCTTTGGCTCAAATACTACATGAGTCCCATCATATAGCGACCAATCCCTGGTAAAAATTCTGCCCTGAGAACTCAGCTGCTCAAAAAGTTCCGTTCCCGGGATAGGAGAAAGTATTGCGAACTGAACGGTGTTCAATTTCGTGCCCTGACAGAATCTGACTGTCCTATCAATAGTATTGGTATCGTCGGCATCGGACCCCAATACAAAAAAACCATGAACTCTTATGTCTCGCTCAGCAAGTCTCCTGATACAGTACCTAATGTCCTCCAACCCCTGGCTTTTCCTGTACAATTTCAATGTCTCTGGATTGATTGATTCAAAGCCAATCATAAGAAGACGGCAATTAGTTCTATTCATAAGCTCCAGGAGTTCGCTATCCTCTGCTACATCTACCCGAACTTCTGCTGTCCATCTAAACCTCAATTTGCGTTTGAGGCACTTCTCCAGCAGGACTTTTATCCTCTCTTTATCAGCCGTAAAGTTATCGTCTGAGAAGAAAAATTTTCGGAAACCCTGAGAAATACGAAATTCCAGTTCCTCAAGAACATTTTCAGAACTTCGAAAACGGTACTTCTTTCCAAACATCTTGGTAACTGAACAGAAAACGCAGTTATAGGGACACCCTCTGGAAGTCAGGATTGGTATATATTTAAACTTCTCCCTCCCATCCCGGAGAAGTCTCAAATCCGGGAAAGGAAGTGTATCCAGGTTCTCCACAGGAATCCCTTTAACTACAGGCGAAAATCCTGTGTTACTATTTACGACATCAGAGATTACCTTTTCCGCTTCTCCCTTTACTAATATGTCAGCGTGTTGCAGCGCTTCCTCAACCATAAACGTGGCATGGGGACCTCCGATGATAATTCTCACATTGGGTCTCGCTTTCTTCACGGCATCAGCGATACGGTAAGCTCTCTTTGCAGTACAGGTCATAGTGGAAAATCCAACTACATCTGAGTTTAATAGTTCTCTATCAATCTTTCCCGTCTTTTCGTTATAAACTTCCTTAAAATCTTCCGATAGAACCGAAACCCCATGTCCTTCTCTTCTTAGAACTGCACCCAGATAGAATGCACCCAGGAGAGGCACTCTGGTCAGACCATAAGCATTGAAATTGGCTCGGGGCTGAACAAAAGTAACTTTACTCATACTCCACTCTTGCAGTAAATATGAAGAAGTATTTATTCTTGTTTATTCGGAGGTAGCCGTCTTACAAATCCCAAATCCCAAAATCCAAATTTACAATTACGAGCATAAACCCTACACCACCAGAACGATCGGGTTTATAGTTTGCTATCTATTTCCTTTAATATATTTTCAATAAATTGATCAGCCTTGACAGGGCCGAGGTCTTTCTGGTCCCTTCTTCTCACAGCAACTGTTCCCGATTCCGCTTCCCTCTTTCCGATAACTAACATATACGGAATTTTCTGAAGTTGCGCGTCCCGAATTTTCTTATCTATTTTTTCGTTATCAAAATTTGCTTCTGCTCTTATAGACTTTTCTTTCAAACGGTCGTAGACTTTCTGGCCATACCCAATCTGCGAGTCCGTAATAGTCAGAACCGTGACCTGCACCGGTGCAAGCCAAACAGGAAAAGCGCCTCCGTAATGTTCTATTAGAACTCCAAAGAATCTCTCCAGAGAACCCAAAAGCGCGCGGTGAATCATTATCGGCCGGCGACGTTCTCCGCCGGGGTCTACGAAGGTGATGTCAAATCTTTCTGGAAGATTGAAATCTACCTGTATGGTAGAACATTGCCACGCTCGACCCAATGAATCCTTTATTTTTATATCTATTTTGGGCCCATAGAAGACCCCCTCGCCCGGGTTAACCGCATAGTCAAGCCCTGCTTTTTCCAGTGCCTTCTTTAATGCATCCGTCGCCTTTTCCCAACTCTCCAGAGTTCCCACATACTTTTCTGGTCGCGTACTTAAGGCAACATCATAATCTGAAAAACCAAAAGTCTTTAACATGAAGATAACGAACCTAATCACCGCCACAATTTCATCTTCCAACTGTTCAGGACGGCAGAAAATATGAGCGTCGTCCTGAGTGAACCCTCGAACGCGAAGGAGACCGTGCAAAACACCAGAACGCTCATAGCGGTACACGGTTCCAAGCTCTGCCCAACGAATTGGTAGGTCCCGATAGCTTCTTACCTTAGTTTTATAAATCAATATGTGGCCAGGGCAATTCATAGGTTTAATTATATACTCCTTCCCCTCGATGTCCATAGGCGAATACATATATTCCTGATAGAAATTTACATGACCCGAGGTCTCCCACAAATCTATCCTGGCAATGTGGGGAGTATTTACAAGTTCATATCCGTTTTTTAGATGTTCTCTTTCCAGAAAATCTTCTATTATTTTCCTGATAAGCGCGCCCTTAGGATGCCAATATATAAGTCCAGCTCCTGCTCCCTCATGCATGCTGAATAGGTCAAGCTCAACCCCCAGTTTGCGATGGTCTCTCTTCTTGGCCTCTTCCAGTAAGTACAAATGTTTGTCCAGTTCTTCCTTGGTAAAAAATGCCGTCCCATATATCCTCTGCAGGCTCTCTCTCTTCTCGTCCCCCCGCCAGTAAGCGCCAGCAACACTTAGCAACTTGAAATACTTTACCTCACCTGTCGACTTCACATGAGGACCTCGACAAAGGTCAATAAAACTTCCCTGCTCATAGAGAGTTACCTTATCATCGTCCATTTCCTCAATCAGCTCCACTTTATATTTCTCACTTCTGCCGCGAAAGAATTTTAGCGCCTCCTCTCTCGACTTTTCAGAACGATTGAAAGGATAATTCTCCTCAATAATTTCCTTCATTTTCTCAGCGATTTTTTCCAAATCCTCAGGAGTGAAAGGTTCCTTCTTATCAAAGTCATAATAGAAACCATCGGCAATAGGTGGTCCAATAGCAAGCTTCACATCGGGAAAGAGTTGGGAAACCGCGTGCGCCATGATATGGGAACAGGAATGGCGTAATTTTTCTAAGTCTTCTCTCTGCTTTTCGTTTTTGCCAGAAATTTCCATCTTTTGTTCTTCCCCGACTATAATAGAAACTCAAAAATAATTGGTGGGCGGTACTGGACTTGAACCAGTGACCTCATGGATGTCAACCATGCACTCTAACCACCTGAGCTAACCGCCCATAAATAGGGACAGCGATCATTTTTTTGGAGTCCTCCCGAAAGGGAGGAATAACCCCCGATTTCATCGGGGGACTCCAGGATTTTTTGGAGGCGCGGGACGGATTCGAACCGTCGAATAAAGGTTTTGCAGACCTCTCCCTTAGCCACTTGGGTACCGCGCCATCTGAAAAATGCTTATTCTTCCTATATTATTGTTAATCTGGTTTTTCGGCTTTTTTTCAGTTTACAAACCCTCACCGTACCAACTGGGCTCCGTCAGCACTTGTCAGACCTTTATTTTTAAAGGATTTTTCTTAACCTGCTGTTTCTTTGCTCTCAACAGAGGGCTTTTGTCACCAAATTGTGACTACTCTGAACTTCAAGGCCCCCGTCGCTCTCCTTTCTGGAAAATTCTTACTAAACCTTAACAGATTTTTTGAGAATAATCAACAAGAAAAATTAGAGTTCTCTTTGACTTATGGGAAGGCATTAAAGTCTTTTCTCCGCATCCATTTTTTCAAGAACTTCTATAAATAATATTGAATAATTATAACATTTTTTGGCATGCCCTTCATTATATTTGTATCTGCCAATATGAACTATGTCGTTCCTCTTCCACATTACTTCGTCTCTTATAATCCTCGCAAAATTATCGATATTAATACTTCTAAAACCATTTTGGATTTTTTTATTTATTTCATGGTGCTGTTTTATGAAATCCCCAATACCTTTGGCATAAATAAGATCTTCAACTTTTCTTATTTTTTCAAGAAAATCGTTTATCTTTTGTAATTCTTTTAAAATTTTCTCTCCCACAGCATTAGGTTCATAAGGCTGACCGCTGTTTAATTCCTCAATATCCCTCCATTTATAATATAACCTAGAAAGATAACAATCCATTGCCATTGAACTCAACAAGATTGAAAAATTGAAATCTTTTTTCTCGAAAGCATTTGCAGCATAACTCAATAGCCTACGTCCAATATGAAAACCTTGGTGCAAACTTCCAATATTTCTCTCTCCGCAGTTTGGACACTCAAAATTAACATCCGTGTCTCCGCTATCAATTTCTACTTTGACTTTTTCTCCACATTCGCAAGGAACTATTATGGGAATCCTCATACTTGTTAGGTCCTCCACCAAGTTTTTCACATAACATCTTCAAATGAACTCAACCTATGATGACTTTAATTATTGGTTCGGCTTTTCTTTTTGGATAATACAACACGCTTAGATATCCCTCCGACTTGGTGAACCTTTCTAATTCTTTTCCTTTAACACGAATATACCAAAAACCGTCAGAAAAGGCAACAAAAAAACCGCCTCACCTAATAAGGCGGTCTTGGAAAGCTATATTATCCCGGCCAAACTTAACCCCTAGCAGGACAAAACCAATCCATTTTGAACAATTCCCGCTTCATATATTTTATTAACAGCCGCATCCGATTTTAGATTAATTTATTTATACCACCAAAAGTCAATTATAAAGTTCTTATAAGTCCGAAAGATTTGGGCGAACAAAGTGAGTTACAACTTCCGTTTTATGCCCCATTACATATGCTAATAATTAGTCATCTAACATCAAAGTCTAACAATAAAAAGAACCAAACTCACTATAAAAATAACCAACATAACTACCCCATAAAGTAGACTTGCACTAATACTCTTTTGCAGGCTACTGAATTCAATCGTTGGAAGCGAAGCATAGTTTTCCAAAGCCACTAACCGTTTCCCAAATTCTTTCTGCAAATATCTATTCTTCCAAACACCAACGGTAAGAGCGCAATTCAGAACCACCAAAATACCTAATGCAATAACTTTGATAAAGCTTTCGATTTCTTTGCCAAAAATTAGTGAATAGGCACCAATATTTATGGCTGCCGCAACGGAAGGGAGACTCCAAAGCGTGGGTGTCCAGTGTCTCCAAAATGCTTCACATCTCCTGTAATGTTCTATAAGGAACTCCTTCTCATAGGGTGACAATTGATTGAGTGGTTTTAACCCAGAGAGAATTTTCTCGCACATTTAGACTGCTCCTTTCTCAAATTAAATGTTCTTATATTTTTTTCTCATAAAACATGCAGTATGAATTGTCCCGTTCAGCAGCTTTCTCCAATACACTTCAACATCGGCATATTATCCACGCTATTGCGGATATTGGCGATTCTCATAGCAGCTTACGATAAATAAAAAGCGAGGCGACCTGACAAGAGACCACGCTTTAATAGTCCCTATTCAATTGTGTATGTCAGGTCGTTACCCTCTGTCAATTTGTGACTAAATTGTGACCAACAGAGGCATAAAATGGTGACTATGTTGATCGTTGATATTTTGATTTCTCGTCGGAAACCCAAGCCGTAGTTGTCACATTTAACCGAATGCCATTAGCCTGCGGCGTTAGTTGACCGGCTCGCTAGCGAGGACCTGAATCAGTTTTCTCGCAGTTTCTGCAACCTTTTTAGATCGAGAGAAGCGCCGCAAACCCTGGAAGACCCCTCTCAGCCAGTTTCTTAAGCCCTTCACGTTTATTCTTATTAAAAACTATGATTTTACCACTTCTCTAAATCATAAAACAAAACAGTAAAGATCATTGTCGGATCATCAGTTGCATTTACATTTTCCAATCCATGGGTGTATCCAACCCTGTACCTGTAGATCGGAAAGTATGGCACACCACCCGGCACATAGAGGTTGAATCCTTTCCCCGTTCTTTGTGCACTTGCGTACATGTAGTCGTATATGATGGACATTTCAAGGCAATATCTTGCAAACTGCAGGCTAGGCCATTTGGGTATCCCATCGTCTCCTGCTCCGTATGGAATGTTAAAAAATGGGTCTATGTTTGGATTTCCTTCCTCGTCTGTGCCAGGCCCGGTTGCCATTTGCAGAGCAACTGCAAAGGCCGTTGTATCCATAGGAACCCTCAACCAATCGCCATTGCCCGAATTCCAAGCTGGGTCAGCGTACTTCAGAAGTCTCGAATTATAAAAGAAAGTTCCATGGTTTACCTCACCCTTTCCTATAAAATTTGATTTAAGAGCCAACAGAGCAAGAACACAATCACAGACCCCATTCCTACCCAATTCGCTGTCATCAATGATACCATTTCGGTTCTCGTCGAGTGCCATGAATTCCTCATGATACTTTGAGCCTGATAACTTATCAGTCGCTTGTGCATAGCCTAATACGGCTGGTTGCAGGTCTGCCAGGGTACCACCCATGCTGAAATATAATTCATGAGTCATTATGTCTCTAAAGTTCCCCCACTCCCACCTAACGCTTCCAAAGTGGCCATCTTTGGAAACGAGAAGCCGAGAGGGGTATATTGTCACGTCTTTCCCTTTAACATAATAGCTCTGTTTTCCGAGATCTCTTCCTTCAGCGTACTCAAAAAGCGTAGACCTCGACAGGCGCAAATCAACTCCGGGACCTGTAACAATTGCACCCGTATCCACATCAATATGTGGGACAGGTACGCCGCGTGCAAAAGTACCAGGAGAATTGGGATCTCTTGGCAAATTCTTGAACATGTACCTTGCACACAGTAGGTCGAGTGCCACCGGATCTTTTGATGCAAAGATCAGCCCTTCCTTTCTTGCCACACCAGTACCGGAGCCGGTGTGGTCGATGTCTATTACCTTGACGGCATCTACTACGTGCAGTATATATCCTACTCGGCTTTTTATGGCAAGATTCATATCAACCATTGTCCCATCGAGTCCGAAACTGGGAGTGCTAGTTATTACACTAGGCATGCCCTCTCCATTTGCGTCCACCACGTACCATCTTTCATGAAAAACGCCATGTCCTTTCCATACTCCAGATTCCATCCATCCCGAAAAACCTCCTTTTACTCCGGGGGGGACGTCAGGCGGATAAGCATACCTCCAATCATAAGTGGACGGATCACCGTCATGTCCTGCCCGCATCGGCCATACACCTATTCCTAAGTTCTTAATCGCATTCGTGAGCGTCGTCAGGGAGTGGACCTTCAAAATCGGACAGTTGACCAGAACACATCCAGGATAGTTATCCAGGTCATTTAGGTCATTTGGGTCTCCTCCCACAAGCGCTTTGTGGATAACTATCTTGCTATAATTGTCACCTCCGCCAGGAACATCCACCTCACGACCTCGACCAAACGATTCAGCATTGTTCAGGTCGTAGACCACAAGCTTACCCAGACGGGTGGCGTCTCCGGGAGTAAAATATTTCCCCCTAATACTGTCCCCATAGCCGTTCATTGGGTCATCAAGAGCGTCGAGTAGAGTTGTTGTCTCTGCCAGGTACTTTCTTACAAAATAAAAGGGCCATCCCGCCCAGCGACTACGGCCGAAATCACCAAAGGCTAGCTTATCTACCAGAAGGGGGGATGTGTTAATTTCCTCCCAATCAGTCCTTCCCCCGTAAGAGACCAACCATTTGACACCCGTCCCGGTGAACACATCAGTTTTTCCGTCACCATCGAAATCACTAAAGGCTAGCTCATTTACCCTAAGGGTGGAATAGTTAATTGTCTTCCAGGGAGTCCTTCCTCCGTAAGAGACCAACCATTTGAAACCCGTCCCGGTGAACACATCGGCTTTTCCGTCACCGTCGAAATCACCAAAGGCTAGCTTATCTACCCCAAGGTCGGATGTGTTAATTTTCTCCCAGCGAGTCCTTCCCCCGTAGGAGACCAACCATTTGCCATCCCGCCAGGTGAACACATCGGTTTTTCCGTCACCGTCGAAATCACCAAAGGCTAGCTTATCTACCCCAAGGTCGGATGTGTTAATTTTCTCCCAGCGAGTCCTTCCCCCGTAGGAGACCAACCATTTGTAACCCATCATGGTGAACACATCAGTTTTTCCGTCACCGTCGAAATCACCAAAGGCTAGCTCATTTACCCTAAGGGCGGAATAGTTAATTGTCTTCCAGGGAGTCCTTCCTCCGTAGGAGACCAACCATTCGTAACCCGTCCCGGTGAACACATCAGTTTTTCCGTCACCGTCGAAATCACCAAAGGCTAGCTTACCTACCGCAAGGGCGGATGTATTAATTTCCTCCCAGCGAGTCCTTCCCCCGTAGGAGACCAACGATTTGCCATCCTGCCAGGTGAACACATCGGTTTTTGCGCCAGCGTCGACACCAAAAGGCGTACCCTCTATTAATGCTTCCGGGGTGCAACCAATCAATTTAGAGTAAGCAGGCATATAGGTGCCGGCGTCCCCTAGGGCCATCTGATAGTAGCGGATGTGCAGTTCGTCATGGAAAAATCGCATAAGCGCGGCGACAAATGCCCAGTCCGTACAAGCAACTACACCTGTCGTTGAACCTGGAGAACCATCCCCTGCAAGGCTGAGAACCTCTGGGTTAACGAGGTTTGGTTTAAAGAAAAGTTTTTTTCTAGCATCGATCTCTGTTCTGATTTTAGCTCTAAGGTGTCCCTCAAGTAAGACAGGCTGAAGTGCATGGCCCAGATTACGGTATGTGTAATCGATCTTTTGCTTGATTTCATTCCATGCAGTTTCGTCCCCTTCCTTGATGTATTTCTCAAGCAGGTCCGGCACGCCCGCATAGGACGACTCCGGTATCAGTCTTACCGCACCTATGAGCGAGCCGCCGGCCTCAGGCCCGTCATAATCAACTGCCCAAGCCTGTTTGACAGACACCAACAACAAGGCGGTCACGACGAAAATGGCCCCAGCCAGGGATTGCCTGATAGGTCTGGTAGTGTCAGTTGTCATGATTGTTTCCTCCTTTTTCCTATCCGTCACCTCTGTTCTTTGTATCCGCCTCCTCTCCGCTTAACCAGCTGATAAAGCGCGCAGAGTCCCCTTTCCATATCCGAGGAATAAAAAAATTGGGAATCGGTGCGGAGAGGCATAGAGTCTTATGATAATAAGAAACGATGGCGTGGATAAAGAGCCGTGTGAGCAGATTCTTCCCACTTATTCAGGGTTTTCCTTCAGGAATAGGGATGTCTGTTTCGTGCTGCTGGAAATGATGCTCCATGGTGTGATTTGTAATATTGATGTCTATACTTGGAGATAGCAAAAAAATTAACAAATATTTACGAGTGTGTCAAGTACAATTTTTGTTGTTTGTATCGTCGGTAATTTGCTTTTCAGATAGGAAACCCTAGGAAGGCTCTTTCAAATATACAAAAACGTCAATCTATTAACTGAGATACAATGCTCCCTTGTAAGACGAACCGGTATGCGTAGTCCTTTTCCTAAGGTGTAACTGTCGGGCTACAATGCAACAAACATTCTAGGAAAAAAACTTATTTTTTCTGCCCAGGAATTGGTGATATCATGAAAAGGTTACATTCTGATATAATATGTTCAAAAAACATAATCAAAGGAGGTGTAACCCATGCTGTACATTGGTTTAGATGTTCACAAAAAGTATGCTTTTGCAACGATTATGAACGAATCAGGCGAAATACTTAACCAGTCTAAAATTCCCCAAGAACCTTCTTCCCTTCTGAAATTTATTAAATCTTTCGCTCCTCCGGTATCCATAGCTCTTGAGGCCACCTCTAACTGGGCTTTCATTTATGACTTAATCCAACCTCATGTAAACGAGATTAAACTCGCTCATCCTTCAAAAACAAGACTCATCGCTGAGTCTAAAATTAAAACTGATAAAATTGACTCTACCACATTAGCACATTTATTAAGAACCGACTTGCTCCCTACCTCTTATGTCGCCCCTAAACATATCCGTGAAATCCGAGATATTCTCCGCCATAGAACCTTTTTAGTCCGCCTTAGAACACGAATTAAAAATCGTATTCATAGCCTTTTGTTCAGGCTTGGAATCGCTCACCCCTTCTCAGATCTATTCGGCAAAAGAGGCCTTTCCTACCTGAAAACATTAGAACTACCATATCCATATAGACAGTCACTCGATCATTACTTGAATGTTTTAGAAAGCCTAAATCTTCAGATAAAAGAAGTCAGTCTTGAAATCCTCCGCATCTCAGCTGATTCTCAACAAGCAACCCTTCTCACGTCTATCCCGGGAATAGGGTATTTTTCTTCTCTCCTTATAACCGCCGAAATAGGTGATATCTCCCGTTTCCCAAATCCAAAACGACTCTGTTCCTGGGCAGGACTTGTTCCCACCCTTCATTCGTCGGGTCAAATCTCCCGCACCGGACATATAACGAAGCTGGGTTCTTCATGGCTCAGATGGATACTTGTTGAAGCTGCTCAAAAGAGTGCGAGAAGAACACCCAAGTTCAAAGGCTTCTTTGACCGTATTTCCAGGAAAAAAGGAACCAAATGCGCAAGAGTAGCGTTAGCCCGTAAAATTTTATCAACTATCTACTATATGTTAAAGAACAATAGACCTTTTGTTGATACTAAATATTCAGCAGGGACCTCGCTTTTGGACATGGAACCTCAGAGAGTCCGTCTGTGGTGATTGAGGCTCTGCTGACCGAATTATTTCATGTGCCAAAGAGCACGAAGAGTTGTCTGATCTTTGATCGATAGAAATTAAATTTACTATTGACAAACCTTTTCAGAGTTGTCCAAAAAGTGTCCCTGAGAGGTGTAAATTGGTGATTTTTGGTGGATAATGATAGATACGATATCGTCTATATCTTTAACTCATCGTCGAGGTTTTTTCGGTTTTGCAGACCTCTCCCTTAGCCACTTGGGTACCGCGCCATCTCTCAAAAACTTGGAAATATCTTACAATATTCCATCTTAAGTGTCAATGAATTTTAACTTAAGGTTCCATATGCTTTGACCTGGCATGAAAGAACAGGCGGCCGTTGATTTTTTCTTGCATCAGGTGGCTTTTATTTATATAATTTTTTGGCTTGAAGTCAAGGGGCGGCCCACTGTTCTTTGCCCCAATCCTGCCTCTGCAGGAGTTCAGATACATACCAGCCGTTACACGAAATTAGCCATAAGTCAAACAAGGAGTGTACCCATGTCAGCAGAAGAAAACAAGTTCCTGAAGGTTGAAACCAAGCTAGAGAAACTTGGCCTCATCCTCCCAGAACCATTAAAAGCCCCATCGGGGACGAAGTTACCCTTCCCCTGGGTGAGGGTGCGCGGCAATCGGGCCTACATCTCGGGACACGGTCCTCAGAACCCTGATGGCTCACTAGCCCATCCATTAGGAAAAGTAGGCTCCGACCTGTCACTGAAGGAAGCCTACCAGGCAGCGCGGTTAACCGCACTGGCTATCCTGGGAAGCCTCAAGCGTGAACTGGGCGACCTGGACAAAGTAGTGGCCTGGCTAAGGGTCTTTGGTATGGTCAACTCAGCACCTGGCTTCAACCAGCAACCACTGGTGATCAATGGCTTCTCCGACCTGATCCTTGAACTATACGGACCCGAAAGGGGACCTCACGCACGCTCGGCCGTGGGTATGGCAGAGTTGCCGTTCGGCATTCCAGTCGAGATTGAGGCCGAGGTTGAGACCATCGGTTAGGAAGATAAATTCCGATAAAATAAAAATCCCAAATCTCCTTGATTTTTCAAGCAAACTTGGGATTTTCGTCTATCTTTTTGCGGACCTTCTTCTTATTCCTTTTCCAGTTTACGAAACCATTACTTTACCTGCGAACTATGCCGGTTTCCTCAAATTCTTATCTGTTTTCGAGAACTTTTAAAGTTCTGTTCAATATTCTCATTAAATTTATGTCACGTTTTCACCGAAATCGCTACCCAGGATCAACAAGCACTGACCTTACTTTTGGTCCCTTTCAAGAAGACACCCTCTTAAGAAAAGGTCT